>Ga0209916_1000124_pt1 | contig 168249 bp, 141 predicted proteins | sample ThiBio_1000_plan_FD_183956 | JGI IMG/M metagenome (GOLD analysis project Ga0209916, IMG submission 183956) | Wastewater bioreactor microbial communities from Cape Town, South Africa - Thiocy_solids_2 (SPAdes) | ecosystem: Engineered > Bioreactor > Thiocyanate-remediating > Anaerobic-Aerobic ...
CCGGAGGTATCGCCACGCAGGCCTGGGTCGGTCTCCACAATCTTGAGTTCGACGAAATTTGGTGGCTGCACGACAATCGGGCGCCCGTTCCACAACGTCACCACGCAGTCCTCCTCACCCTTCAGCCACTTGGCCGCCTCGCCCGCCGCGGCCTTGTCCGCCTGGAACTGCTCGAACGTGTCCGGCTGCATGAAGTGCCAGAATTCCCCGTCGCTGTACAGATATTGCATGTCGGTGTCGAGCACATCCGCGCCCTCGAACGACTCACTCGCCTTCAAGGTTTTTTCCACCGTGCGTCCATTGAGCAGGTTGCGGATGCGGATGCGGGTAAACGCCTGGCCCTTGCCGGGCTTGATGAATTCGGCCTCGACGACCGTGTACGGATCGCCATCGACAATGATCTTCACGCCATTCTTGACGTCATTGAGACCATAGCTCGCCATACAGTAGAACTCCGGAGTAAGCCGGTCGGCCCGATCCATATCGAGGCCAATCAGCGGTTAAAATGGGTTGTTGCCCAATGCAATATGCAAAAGCAGGTTGTCCATGATAACTGCTAGCCCAGCACCGCGCACAACTCCGGACACGCCGCAACCCCTGGCGGACTGGCGCCAGCTGTGGCGTGAAGCGGTCACCGACGCGCACGAACTGCTGGCTCTGCTCGAACTCGACCACCTGGCCGGGGAGCTGCCTGCGGCCGACGCCGGCTTCCGCCTGCGTGTCCCGCGTGGGTTCGTGGCACGCATGCGCCGCGGCGACCGGCATGACCCGTTGCTGCTGCAGGTGCTGCCGCAACTGGCCGAGCTGGAGACGGCACCCGGTTTCACACGTGATGCCGTGGGCGACCTCGACGCGCGCACCGCTCCGGGCGTGCTGCACAAGTACCAGGGCCGGGCCCTGCTGATCGCCAGCGGCACCTGCGCCATCAACTGCCGGTATTGCTTCCGCCGGCATTTTCCCTATGCCGAGGAACTCGCGGCCGCGCAGCAGTGGCGCGAGGCGCTGGCGTACCTGCGCCAAGAAGATTCGATCAGCGAACTGATCCTCTCCGGCGGCGACCCGCTGGCGCTCAGCACCGGCAAGCTTGCCGAGTTGAGCGTTGGCCTGGTCGACACCACCCATGTGCGCCGGATCCGCATCCACTCCCGCCTGCCGGTGGTCCTGCCCGAGCGTATCGAGGACAGCCTGCTGGCCTGGCTCGACAGCCTCCCGCAGCAAAAGGTGGTGGTGCTGCACGCGAATCACGCCAATGAATTCGACCACACCGTGGACGCGGCCTGTACGCGCCTGCGCGCCTGCGGCGCCACCCTGCTCAACCAGTCAGTGCTGTTGCGCGGCATCAACGACGACGTGGAAGCGCAGGTGGCGCTGTCCGAGCGCATGTTCGCCGCCGGCGTGCTGCCGTATTACCTGCATCAGCTGGATCGCGTCCAGGGCACAGCACACTTCGAGGTCAGCGACGCGAAGGCCACGGCGCTGGTCGAAGCGCTGCGCGCCCGCCTGCCCGGCTATCTGGTACCGCGACTGGTGCGCGAAGTGGCCGGAGACGTGGGCAAGCAGCCGCTGTGAGCAACATTCCGCGTGACCCGCCGGTCCGCAGAGCTGGCGCGCCCCGCCAAAATCCGCTACATGTGACCAATGACCGACCGCTGCGCGGCCACCAAGCACGACATCCAGACTGACGGACAGCTCGCCACGGCATGAAAAACGACTACGTCATCAAGATCCTTTTCATCGAGAACTCGGTGGAAGAAGCCGAGCAGATCATCAGCCAGTTGCGCAACTCCGGCATTGCCGTGCGTCCGGCCCGCGCCACCAATGCCGAACAGCTCGAGGCCGCAATCGGCGAGCTGGAACCGGACGTCGTCATGTTCGACCCCGATGTCGCTGGCCTCAGCATCACCGACGTGGTGGCCACCATGGATACTTCGGGCCGCGACTATTCGCTGCTTGGCCTGGTCAGCCGGATCGACAACGACATGATCACCAACCTGTTCGTGGGGGGAGCCCGTGGCATCGCCTCGCGCAGCAGCCCGCGGCAGCTCATCTCGGTGCTTTCGCGCGAGTTCGACTCACTGCAGACCCGACGCAAGGTGCGCAGCCTGGAAGCCTCGTTGCGCGAGTCGGAGCGGCGCTGCGACGCCTTGCTCGATTCCTCCACCGACGCCATTGCCTATGTGCACGAGGGCATGCACGTGCGGGTCAACCAGACCTACCTGGACACGTTCGGCTATGCCAGCTTCGACGACCTGATGGGAGTGCCGGTGCTGGACATGATCGATCCCGGCCACGCCGACGAGTTCAAGGCCCTGCTGCGCGGCCACGGCCGGCAGGAGCGGCTGGCATCACATACCACGCTGCATGCCCGGCGCGCCGACGGCAGCCATTTCGACGCCACGGTCGAGTTTGCCGCGGCGACGTTCGAGGGCGAACCCTGCCTGCAGATCGTCTTCCGCCAGCAGGAACTGGACCCGGCCTTGCTGCAGCAGCTGCAGCGCGATGCCGTGACCGGCCTGCTCAACCGCGCGCGCATCCTGGAGCGCATCGACGATGCCGTCGGGGCCGCGGCCAAGGGCAAGAAGGGCCAGGCATTGTTGCTGGTGGAACCCGACAACTGGACGTCCACCGTGGCCGGCATCGGCATGGGCAAGACCGACGAATTGCTGGCCAGCTTCGCCGAGCGCGTCCGCTTCCTGCTGGGATCGGACGACGCGGCCGGCATGCTTGGCGACCACACCGTCGGCATCGTCCTGGACTCGCGCCAGGACAGCGCCATCCGGGACTGGATCGAGCAGCTGCAAAAAAACGTCAGCAATGAGATCTTCGATGCCGGCACCCGCTCCATCACCGTCACCGCCAGCATCGGTGGCAGCCTGCTGGGCGAGAAGAACGCCAACACCGAGTTGCTGCTCAACCAGGCCAGCCAGGCGCTGCGCAACGCGCAGAACATCGGTGGCGGCAACGTCGAGCTGCACGATCCCGCCGCGCGAGAGAAAGCGGACGACGAGCGCGACAAGTACTGGTTGGCCCTGCTGCGCAAGGCGCTGGTCGACGACGGCCTGATGCTGTACCACCAGCAGACCATAAGCCTGCAGGATGTGGATGGCGACTATTCGGAGATCCTGCTGCGCATGAACGGGCCGCAGGGTACGGTGTTGCCGGGCTTCTTCATGCCGTTGGCGGAGAAGCACGGCCTGAACACGATGGTCGACCGCTGGGTGCTGGAGCACACCCTCAATGCCCTTCGGGCGCGCGACGCGCAAGGCCAGAAGACCACCTACTTCGTCAAGCTGACGGCCACCTCACTGCAGGACACCGCGCTGCTGTCGTGGCTCGGTACGCAGATGCAGGAGGCCGCGCTCAAGCATGGGCGCCTGGTGCTGGAGATGACCGAGAGCAAGGTCATGACCCTGCTGCGGCCGGCCCAGCAATTCGTCAACGCCTGGAAGAAGCTTGGAGGACAGTTTGCGCTGGAACAGTTCGGCTCGGGACTGAACTCATTCCATCTGCTCAGCCACATCGATGCCGACTACCTGAAAATCGACCGCAGCTACGTCGCGGACCTGCCGACGCATCCCGAGAACCAGAGGAAGATCGCCGAAATCTGCCAGCAGGCGCGCGAGCTCAAGCGCATGACGATCGCCGAGTGGGTCGAGGACGCCACCAGCACTTCGCTGCTGTTTTCCTGTGGCGTTGATTTCGTGCAGGGCAACTTTCTGCAGGAACCGCAACTGCTGCCGCCGGCACCCGCCTACCACTGAGCGTGGTCACTGGCTCGTGGGAGCCCGGCGGGCTCCACAGGCGACGACGACCTACTTCGTGGCAGCAGTGGCCTTGTGTTTGGCCTTGGCCGCAGCAGCCGCGGCGACATCTTCCTTGATGCGGGCTGCCTTGCCTTCCAGGCCACGCAGGAAGTACAGCTTGGCACCGCGCACCTTGCCGCGGCGCTTCACGGTGAGCGATTCGACGGCCGGGCTGTGGGTCTGGAACACGCGCTCCACGCCAGTGCCGTGCGACATCTTGCGCACGGTGAAGGCCGAATGCAGTCCGCGGCTGCGCTTGGCGATGCACACGCCTTCAAACGCCTGCACGCGCTCGCGATTGCCTTCCGTCACCTTGACATTGACCACCACGGTGTCACCGGGGGAAAACTCCGGCAGCTCACGCTTGATCTGCTCGGCCTCGAACTGTTCGATGATCTTGTTCATGACAACCTCGGTGGTTTGAATATTGGTAATTCTTGCGATCGTCCATGATGGCCACGATCAAAAAGCGGCTGTCCTTGGCCGCACTATGGTTCATTACTGCGATCATCCCTGATCGCCAGGATCAAAAGGCGGCCATCCTTGGCCGCACTCTTCAATTCAATTTTCTCCGTCACTGGCCTTCGCATGATTCAGGCGGAAGGCATCCAGCAGCGCCTGCGAACCGGCATCCAGGTCCCGGCCGGCCAGCAGGTCCGGGCGGCGCAACCAGGTCCGGCCCAGCGCCTGCTGCCGACGCCAGCGCGCAATCGCAGCATGGTCGCCCGACAACAGCACCTCCGGCACCGAACCCCACGCATCATGCACCGGCTTCGCATAGTGCGGGCAATCGAGCAGCCCGTCGGAAAACGAATCCTCAAGTGCCGAACGCGCGTCGTTCAACGCACCTTCCTGCAAGCGGCCCAGCGCATCGATGACCACGGCCGCCGCCAGCTCACCACCGGAGAGGACGTAGTCGCCAATGGACACCTCCTCGTCCACCGCATGCGCCAGCACCCGCTCGTCGACTCCTTCGTATCGCCCGCACAGCAAGGTGATCCGTGGCAAACCGGCCAGCGCCACCACCTTGTCCTGCGTCAGCCGCGCTCCCTGCGGGCTCAGATAGACCACATGCGCGGGTTCCGCCGCCGCCCCACTTACTGCCGCCAGCGTCCTCCGCAACGGCTCGATCATCATCACCATGCCGGGGCCACCCCCGTACGACGTCGCATCGACCGTACGGTGCGGGTCATGCGTATGGTCCCGCGGATTCCAGGTGTAGACCTGCAGCAAGCCGCGCTTTTGCGCCCGCCCCACCACGCCAACCGACACACACTCGCGGACCAGGCCAGGAAACAAGGTAACCACATCGATGCGCATGATTCCGATCCCGCTGGCGCTGCGTCGTGACGGTCAGAAATCCGGATCCCAGTCCACCAGCATGCGCTGGGTGGCCAAATCCACCGACTTCACCACCGGTCCTTGAGCAAACGGAATCAGCCGTTCGCGATCGCCGTCACGCACCACCAGTACATCGTTCGCACCGGTGGCAAACAGGTGGCTGACCCGGCCCAATGCACGGCCTTCCAGCGTAAAAACCGCCAAACCCTCCAAATCCGTCCAGTAGTATTCATCGGCTGCGACCGGCGGCAGCGTTGACCGCGCCACGTAGATGTCGCGCCCGACCAAGGCTGCTGCCTGCTCACGCAACCCGATGCCGGGAAGCTGGGCCACCACGCCCTTGCCCTGGGCGCGGCCAGTGGCTCCGGCAATGCTGATCACCTCGTCTGGAGCCGCCCCCAGCAACCACGGCTGATACGCGAAGATACCCAGGCGCGGCTCGGTCCACGATTCGATCTTGAGCCAGCCCTGCACGCCATACAGACCGACGATGCGCCCGACCAGGACGCGCCGACCGGTCGTCATCGGGTCAGGCGGCCGACTGCAGCTTGGCCTGTTCCTTGACCAGCGCCGCGACCTTGTCGCTCATCTGCGCACCCTTGGCGACCCAGGCATTGACGCGCTCGATATCCAGCTCCACGCGCTGGTCCTTGCCTGCCGCCACCGGGTTGTAATAACCCACGTTTTCAATGTTGCGCCCGTCGCGCTTGCTGCGCTGATCGGCCACGACCACGTGATAAAAAGGGCGCCCTTTGGCGCCGCTGCGCGAAAGACGAATCTTGACCATGGTTGACCACTCCAGAAATGCCGGAACCGCCGGCAGGCGCGCGCTGGCGCGCGACAAACGCGGTATTTTAGCGAGGTTCGACGACAATGGGAAGCAGGCGTCTACCCGGGCGCACCCTGCACCACCACGCCGGTATCGGCCTACCACCGACTGCCAGCCCGCACGGCTGCCACCACTTCAGCGCATCGGCGGCAGATTGCCCATGCCGCCACCCATGCCCTTCAGCGCGCCGCGCATCTGGCGCATCAGGCCCTTGCTGCCGCCGCGCGACAGCTTGGACATCATCTTCGCCATCTGCTGATACTGCTTGAGCACCCGGTTCACATCCGCCGGCTGTGTGCCGGACCCCCGGGCGACGCGGGCGCGACGTGACCCGTTGAGCAGGTCCGGATGACGCCGCTCCTTCTGGGTCATCGAGCCGATGATCGCGATCATGCGCCGCATCTCGCCGTCATTGGCCCTGGACTTGACACTCTCGGGCAGGCTGGACACACCCGGCAGCTTGTCCAGCAAGCCGGCCATGCCACCCATCTTGCCCATCTGCTCAAGCTGGTCCTTCATGTCGTCGAGGTCGAAGCGCTTGCCCTTCATCACCTTCTGCGCAAGCTTCTGGGCCTTCTCCTGGTCCACCTTGCGCTCGACTTCCTCGACCAGGGACAGCACATCACCCATGCCCAGGATGCGCTGCGCCACGCGGTCGGGATGGAACGGTTCCAACGCGTCGGTCTTCTCGCCGGCGCCCAGGAACTTGATCGGCCGCCCGGTGACATAACGCACCGAGAGCGCGGCGCCCCCGCGGGCATCGCCGTCGGTCTTGGTCAGGATGACCCCGGTCAGCGGCAGGGCCTCGGCAAATGCCTTCGCCGTGGTGGCCGCATCCTGGCCGGTCATGGCGTCGACCACGAACAAGGTCTCCACCGGGATCAGCGCCGCGTGCAGGGCCTTGACCTCGTCCATCATGGCCGTATCGACATGCAGGCGCCCGGCGGTGTCGACGATCAGCACGTCGATGACTTCGCGCCGCGCCGCTACCAGCGCCGCCTTGGCAATGGCCACCGGCTCCTCGCCCGCTGCAGACGGGAAAAACGCCACTGAAACCTGCTCGGCCAGCGTGCGCAACTGTTCGATCGCGGCCGGCCGGTACACGTCGCAGCTGACCACCATGACACGCTTCTTGTGGCGCTCGGTGAGCAGACGCGCCAGCTTGGCCACCGTGGTGGTCTTGCCTGCGCCCTGCAGACCGGCCAACAGCACCACGGCGGGCGGTTGCTGGGCAAGATTCAACTCCGCGTTCATCGTGCCCATCACCGCGGTCAGCTCGTCGCTGACCACCTTGACCAGGGCCTGGCCCGGAGACAGGCTCTTGGCCACCTCCTGGCCGACCGCGCGCAGCTTGACGCGCTGGATGAGCGCCTGGACCACCGGCAACGCCACGTCGGCCTCGAGCAGCGCAATGCGCACCTCGCGCAAGGCCTCGCGGATGTTCTCGTCGGTCAGACGGCCGCGTCCGCGCAGGCGGTTGACCGTGGTGGAGAGACTCTGGCTCAGCGATTCGAACATGGCCGCACAACGCATCGATGGCAATCGCGGAATATAGCAGAGACCCCGGCGCGTCCGGGTCGGGATCCGACGGCTCGATACGTTGTTGCCGTGGTGGCGCGCCTGCACGCGGCACAATGCGTGTGCGAAACTGACGCCATGCTCACCGACCTCCTGGCCCTGTTCGCCATCGCGCTCTACCTGACCGCCGCTGGCGTCCTGGCGCGGCCCCTGCTCAGCGGCAGGAAACCCCTGGACCGCCTGGCACTGGTGCTTGCCACCCTCGCCGTGGCCTTGCATCTCGGCATCCTGCTCGGCATGCATCGCGGCGCACTCGACCTGCACTTCTTCGCCGCGCTGTCGCTGGTGGCCTGCGTGGTGGCGGCGCTGACCCTGGTGGTCAACCTCACGCGGCCAGTTGCCGCGCTGGGTGTGATCGTGTTCCCGCTGGCTGCGCTGTTCCTGGTCCTGGACACCTTCGTGGCCCCACCCACCGCGCCTACCCAGCTGGCGTGGCCGATCAAGCTGCATGTCACCCTGGCCCTGCTCGCGTTCAGCGTACTGTCGATCGCGGCGATCCTGGCCATCCTGCTCGCCGCCCAGGAACGCGCACTGCGCGTCCGCGATTTCGGCCAGTGGCTGCGCGCCTTGCCGCCCCTGACCCGGACCGAGGCGCTGATGTTCCGCCTGATCGGCGGCGGTTTCGCGCTGCTGACCGCGGCCCTGCTCAGCGGCGCGCTGTTCATCGAAAACATCCGCGCCCAGCACCTGGTGCACACCACGGTGTTGTCGGTGGTGGCCTGGCTGCTGTTCGGCACGTTGCTGTATGGCCGCTGGCGCCATGGCTGGCGCGGTACGCGCGCGGTCAACCTGACACTGGTCGGCATGCTCATCCTCGCCCTGGCGTTCTTCGGCTCGAAGTTTGTGCTGGAGCTGGTGCTGCACCGCAGCCCCTGACTGGCGGCCGGCGGGAAGCCACGACCTGCAGCGGGCAGGGCTCAGCGGCAGGCGTCGAGGGCTTCGGCCAGGCGCTCGACCGCCACGATGCGCAGGTCGCCGCCCGGTGCCTTCTTCGGCGCGTTGGCGCGCGGCACAATGGCCATCTGGAAACCGTGATGGGCAGCCTCGCGCAGACGTTCCTCGCCATTTGGGACCGGGCGAATCTCGCCGGACAGGCCAACTTCACCGAACACCACGGTATGTTCCGGCAGTGGCCGATCACGCAAGCTGGAGCAGACCGCCAGCAGCACCGGCAGGTCGGCAGCGGTTTCCTGCACGCGGATACCGCCGACCACATTGACGAACACGTCCTGGTCGTAGGCTGCCACGCCACCATGGCGATGCAGTACCGCCAGCAGCATGCCCAGCCGATTCTGGTCCAAACCCAGGGCCACACGCCGCGGATTGCCCAGCGAGGACTGGTCGACCAGGGCCTGCACTTCCACCAGCAGCGGTCGCGTACCTTCGCGGGTCACCATGACCGCGCTGCCGGGCGTGGCCTCGCCATGCGTGGCCAGGAAGATGGCCGACGGATTGGGCACCTCGCGCAGCCCAACATCGGACATGGCAAAGACCCCGAGCTCGTTGACCGCGCCAAAACGGTTCTTGAACGCGCGCAACACCCGGAAGCGGCTGTTCGTCTCACCCTCGAAGTTCAACACCGCGTCCACCATGTGCTCCAGGACACGCGGGCCGGCGATGCCGCCGTCCTTGGTCACATGGCCGACGAGGAACACTGAGGTTCCGGTTTCCTTGGCAAACCGGGTGAGCTTGGCGGCCGACTCGCGCACCTGGCTCACCGATCCCGGCGCCGCCGGCAACAGCTCGGTCCAGATGGTCTGGATCGAATCGATCACCAGCACCCTGGGCCGCACCTGCATGGCCTGTTCCAGGATCCGCTCCACGCAGGTTTCCGCCAGCGCCTGCAGAGGTTCCAGCGCGATGCCCAGGCGTCGCGCCCTGGCGGCGACCTGCGCCAGCGATTCCTCGCCGGTGACGTACACGCTGGACAACCGCGTGCCCAGCTGGCCCAACACCTGCAGCAACAGCGTGGACTTGCCGATGCCCGGATCGCCGCCGATCAAGACCACCGAACCCTCGACCAGGCCCCCACCGAGGACACGATCGAGTTCGCCCAATCCGGTCGAGATGCGTTGCTCGGTAGCGAGCGCCACGGCGCTCAGTGCCGTGATCTGCGCCGAGCCCGCAGCGCGGCCGGCGTAGTTGGAGCGCTGCGCGCCCACCGACGCGGCGGACGCGCCTTGCAGCACGATGGCGCTCAGCGTGTTCCACGCGCCGCAGGCGATGCACTGGCCCTGCCACTTGGCATGCTCGGCGCCGCACTCGGTGCATACATAGGCGGTCTTGGCCTTGGCCATGTCGCGCTGCTCCCTACCCCGGCTCACGGTGGCCGTCGCTACATGATGCGGCCGAATGCATCTGCCACCAAGGGCAGCACAGCGGAATACATGCAGCCAGCCTGGACTCCTTGGCTTCGCCGCCGGGCGACACCATATGTTGCAGCAATGGCGCGCCACACCGCACGCCGCCGGAGACCGGCATGACCGACACCGTCACCATCCCTTGCGCGCACTGCACTGCACTCAACCGCGTTCCCGCCGCGCGCCTCGATCAGCACCCCTCGTGCGGACGCTGCCGGCAAGCCCTGTTCGCCGGCGCGCCGATAGCCCTCACGGAGGACAATTTCGAGGCTGTGACCAGCAAAGGCGACTTGCCCGTGCTGGTGGACTTCTGGGCCCCGTGGTGCGGCCCGTGCGTCGGCTTTGCACCCACCTTCGCCGCCGCGGCAAGCACCCTCGAACCGAACCTGCGCCTGGCCAAGCTGGATACCGAAGCGCATCCGCAACTCGCGCAGCGCTTCGCCATCCGCAGCATCCCGACCCTGATCATGCTGCGTTACGGACGCGAGACGGCACGCCAGTCGGGGGCGTTGAACGCGGCGCAACTGCGCCAGTTCGCCAGCGCGGCCCTGGCCCAGCGCTGAGCACAGCATCTGCCGGAATCCTGCGCATCGCGAGGCCCGCTCCGGCCACCAGGGCGGCCGGCCGGCCGCACCGCCGCCTCAAGCCGGCGCGCAGTTTGCCCGCACCAGATGCTGGACGCTGAACATGTGCCGCGCGTCGGTCCAGGCTTGCTCGACCGCCAGGCCGGCCTTGGCCGCCAGGGCCGCGAAATCCGCCAGCGAATACTTGCAGCTGTACTCGACCTCGATCGGCTCGCCGGCCAGGAAGCCAATACGCAGGCGTCCGACCCGCACGCGCTGTTCACGACGGCTCACCAGTTGGGTTTCGACACGCCCGGCCATCGGGTTGTAGCGCGCGCGATGGGCAAACGCGGACAGGTCGAAATCCGTGCCAAGCTCGCGGTTGAGTCGCGCCAGCATGTTCAGCGTGAATTGCGCCGTCACCCCGGCCCGGTCGTTGTAGGCAGCCTCGATGACGGCTGCATCCTTCTTCAGGTCGACGCCAACCAGGATGCCGCCACCCTCGCCCATCTCCTTGCGCATCTTGCGCAGCAGCTCGACCGCCTCGCGCGCAGCAAAGTTGCCGATCGTCGAGCCGGGAAAATAGATCACCGTGCGCCTGGCCGCCCGCGGCGCCACCGGCATCCGCAACGGCTTGGTGAAATCGGCACGCAGCGGCTGGATTGCCAACTGCGGAAATTCTGCCGCCAGCCGTTCGACACTGGCCCACAGCGATGCCTCGGAAATCTCCACCGGCACATAGGCCACCGGCGCCTGCAGATGCTGCAGCAGCAGGCGCGTCTTGCGCCCGCTGCCGCTGCCATATTCCACCAGGCGCACGTCCGGGCCCAGCCGCTCGGCGATCTCCGCGGCGTACTCGTCCATCAACGCCAGCTCGCAGCCGGTGAGGTAGTACTCGGGCTGGGCGCAGATCTGCTCGAACAGCGCCGATCCCTCGGCGTCGTAGAACAACCACGACGGCAGGCGTTTGTCCTTCAGACCCAGTCCGTGCTGGACCAGCTGCAGCAAGCCGCTGTCCACCGCACTGCGGGGGACATGGGTGTCTTGGTGTAGCGCTACGTTCATCGGTCTTGTCCCAGTCGCAGCCCGGCAAACTGCCAGCGGGCTTGTGGTGGAAAGAAATTGCGATAGCTGGCGCGGACATGATCTGCCGGCGTGGCACAGGAACCGCCGCGCAACACCCACTGCCCGCACATGAACTTGCCGTTGTATTCGCCCACCGCCCCAGGCAAGGGATGAAAGCCCGGGTAACCGACATAGGGTGAGGCAGTCCATTCCCACACGTCGCCAAACACCTGCTGCAAGCCCTTGTCGCCAAGCACCGCCTGTGGCTGAAAACGTCCGGTGTCCTGCAGATTGCCAGTCACCGCCACGCCCGCGGCGGCAATTTCCCATTCGGCCTCGGTCGGCAGGCGCGCACCAGCCCAGCGTGCAAATGCCTCTGCCTCGTAATAGCTGAGGTGGCAGGCCGGTTCGCGCGGATCGATGCTCCGTATGCCAGCCAGGGTGAACTCGCTGTCCAGGTCGTCGTGCCAATAGAGCGGATGCTGCCAACCCTCGCGTTGCACGGTATCCCAGCCGTCGGAGAGCCACAGTCGCGGCTCGCGATAGCCGCCATCATGGATGAAGTCCAGGTACTCCGCGTTGGTCACCAGGCGGTTGGCCAGGGCGTGTGGCAGCAGCAGGCTGCGATGGCGTGGGGTTTCGTTGTCGAAGGCAAAACCGGCGCCGCGATGGCCAACCTCCAGCACGCCCTCCGGGCCGGGCAGGAAACGCAGCGGCAGCACCGCGCCGGCAACCGGGGCAGGCAGCGGTTCGCGATAGGCCGGCTGCAGGGGATTGCACCACAAGGCGTGCTTGATATCGGTGAGCAGCAGCTCCTGGTGCTGTTGCTCGTGCTGCAGCCCAAGTTCCACCACGGCGTGCAGTTCCCTGTCATCGTCGCGCGCCAGCAGGTCATCAACCGCATCGTCGATGCGGGCACGGAACGCCAGTACTTCCGCCAGCGACGGACGCGACAACAATCCGCGGTGGGCCCGGGCATGCATCGGCCCGACACTCTGGTAATAGGAGTTGAAGAGGAATGACCAGGCCGGTCGGGGCGAAGTCCAGCCCGCATCCCGGCCGAGCACGAACTGGTCAAAGAACCAGGTCGTGTGTGCCAGGTGCCACTTGCCTGGGCTTGCCTCGGGCATCGACTGCAGTTGCAGGTCCTCGGCACTCAGACCCGCACACAGGTCGACGGTACGCTGACGCACGCGTCGAAACCTTGCGCCTATTGCCTCAGACGATGTTGCGGCTAGCGTTGCAGGCAAGTGTGGCTCCACAGGGTCGGCAGCGGCCGGCTCGCGGCGCATTGCGCCTGAGTCTGCCGCGCCCGGTCATGCCGAGCAGCATGCACCCTGCGGTGTTCAGATGCCGTGATATCCATCAGCAAAAAGGTGCCACGACGGCATCCCCGACAGACATGCCGCACCAACCGCGGCCAGTGCCAGCACGATGCGGAAGCCAGAAACGGCAAGGCCCGGACATGCCGGGCCTTGCACGTCGCGGGTCAGGCCAATGGCACCATCACCAGTCGCTGCGTATGTAGCGAGTCTGGTACGGATCGTCGTAGATCACCGTGCGCGACTCCACCACCCGACGGGTCACCGGCGGCGGGTAATCGCTGCGGTAGACCACCGGCGGCCCATACACCACGGGCGGGGGCGCGTAATACACCGGTGGTGGCGCCACGGCGGCGTTGACCAGTCCGATCACCGCGCCCGTGACAATGGCACCGGCCACCCAGCGCCCGCCACTCCAGTGGCCACCGCGATGATAGCCACCGCGGTTGTAGCCGCCATGGCCGTAGTAGCGCGGCTGCACATAGTGCCCACTGTAGCCACCGCGATAGGCCCCGTGGCCATGGCGCCCGCCGGCAGATGCGCTCGGAGCCACGGCCAGGGCAGCGACCAACGCCGCCCCCAAGGCCATCCATTTCCATGCACCCAGATGTGTCATGACGCCGCGCCCATCCTGCGCAAGCGCGGTGTCGACATGCGTCCTGGCCAGGTTCAAACGTGAGTTCATGATCGTCCTCCGTAGTGTGGGTTCATGCTCGGACGCCGGTACTTAATGCGCACTGAAGAGTTCAGCGCTTCGGGCTGGCCCCTTCCCACGGGTTGGAACCGGGTACCGGGGCACGCTTGCGCAACAGCCAGCAGCGGTGGATTGCGGTGCGCCGCGCGAAATCGACCGGGATGCTCGGCGTGGTCCAGTCCTCGATGCTGAAGCAGCCCTCCAGTGCCTCCCGATCGAACTTGAAGCGGCGGAAGTTGTTGGAGAACACCACCATCCCGCCACTGTCGAGGCGTTCGGCACAGGCCAGCAGCAACTCGGCATGATCGCGCTGCACGCTGAAATCGCCGGCGCGCTTGGAATTGGAGAACGTCGGTGGGTCGACGAAGATCAAGCCGTAATGACCATGATCGCGACGCAGGAACTCCAGCGCGTCGCGCTGCACCAGCTGATGACGCGGTCCGGTGAAACCGTTCAGCGCGAGGTTGCGCGAAGCCCAGTCCAGATAAGGTGCCGACAGGTCCACGCTGGTGGTCGCCGACGCCCCGCCCGCGGCGGCATACACGCTGGCCGTGGCGGTATAGGCAAACAGGTTGAGAAAGCGCGCGCCCGCGGCCAACTCGCGCAGTTTCGCGCGCACCAGGCGATGATCCAGGAACAGGCCGGTGTCGAGGTAGTCGGTGAGGTTGACCAGGAACCGCAACCCACCCTCGCGCACCTCGAAGTACTCGTCGCGTTCGTCGAACTTGCCGTAGCGCGCGCCGCCACTGCCGCGTTCACGCGTCTTCAGCACCACGCGCTCGCGCGGCACCGCGAACACCTCGGTCGCGACGCGCGCCACCTCGCGCATGCGCGTGCGCGCGAGGTCCTCCGGCACGGCGGCTGGCGCCCGATATTCCTGGATGTGCAGGTGGTCGTCGCCATGCACATCGTTGTAGACATCGATGGCGGCGGCGTATTCGGGCAGGTCCTGGTCATAGGCACGCCAGGCGTGGATGTCGTCGCGCAGCATCTGCTTGCGCAGGCGCCGCAGGTTCTTTTCCAGGCGATTCCTGAGCATCGCCGCGCCGGCCGACAGCGGCGGGCGTTCGTCCGGGACGTGGTCGTGGGCATGGATGGCGAAGGTGAGCAGCACGGTCTTCAGCGCGCCGTTGTACAGCGCGTAGCGCCGCTCGGGCCGCAGCCGCAGGGCGCGGCCCAGCTCGACATCGCCTGCCAGCACGGCCGCGCGCCAGCCGCCGAAGCGCGTGCGCAGGACCTCGCCGAGCTGCCGGTACAGCCCAGGCATCTCCGCCCGCTCGCCCAGGCGCTGGCCGTAGGGTGGATTGGTGATCAGCAGGCCCGTCGCACTGCCGGGCGGCGGTGCGGCATGCGCGACGTCCTGGCGCTGCAAAGTGAAGAACCCGGCCACGCCGGCTGCCTGGGCATTGTGCTTGGCGGCCTGGATCATCTGCGGATCGCTGTCGCTGCCGAAAAATACGCTGCGCAGTGCCCGCAGGCCCGACTCGGCGCGCTGCCTGGCCTCGTCCAGTACGCTGGCCCACAGCGCCTGGTCGTGCTGCCGCCAGCCGAGGAAACCGAAATAGCTGCGCTGCAGGCCTGGCGCGACGTCGGCGACCATCAATGCACCCTCGATCAGCAAGGTGCCGGAGCCGCACATGGGATCGAGCAGGCTGCCGCCGCCGGCATAGACTTCCGGCCAGCCTGCGCGCAGCAACATGGCTGCCGCCAGGTTCTCCTTCAGCGGCGCCTCACCCTGGGTCCTGCGCCAGCCGCGGCGATGCAGCGGCGTGCCGGCCAGGTCCAGCGAGACCGTGGCGCGGTCACGACGCAGGTGCAGGTTGATGCGCAGGTCCGGCTCCTCGACCTCGACGTCCGGCCGCGCGCCGAGATTGCGCGAAAACTGGTCGACCACCGCGTCCTTGACCCGGCGCGCGATGAACTGGCTGTGCGTCAGCCTGCTCTGGCTGGTGTCGGCATCCACGGCCAGCGTGCCACCGGATGACAGGTGGGCTTCCCAGTCGATGGCCTGGACGCCGAGATACAGCGCATCGTCGTCCACCGCATCGAATTCGGCCAGCGGCAACAGGATCCGGCTGGCCAGCCGCGACCACAGGCAGGCCCGGTACGCGGTTTCCAGCGAGCTGGAAAACCGCACGCCGGCCAGCGTCTCGTGCGCATCGTCCGCACCGAGCGCCGCCAGTTCGTCACGCAGCAGGTATTCCAGGCCCTTGGGGCAGGTGGCGTAGTAGTCGCTCATGCCACGCCCGACACCTGGTCAAGCAGCAGTTGGAACTGCACCCCAATGATGGCCATGCTCGCACCCAGTCGATGATCGTCGTCGACCAACAGCAGGGGCAGGCGCCTACGGGCCGCAAACTCGTGCGTTGCCGCCACGGGGCAAACCTCGTCGCGCCAACCGTGCACGAGGATGGACGGCACGCCGCGGCGTTGTTCCAGCCGGCGCGGATAGCCGGGTATGGCCGCCGGCGTGGCCAGCAGCAGCATGCCGGCAACCGGCACATCCAGCGAGACCAGGGCCGAGACGAAGGCGCCCATGCTCGAGCCCACCAGCACCGGCGGCGCATCCAGGGCCTCGATAGTGGCCCGCAGGCGCGCAATCCGCGGCGCCACCGATCCCAGATGGCCGCGTGCGTCGTCGTCTCGGTAGTCGGGGCGCTGCGTGGTCCAGCCGCGTTCCTCGGCCAGGGCGGCCAGCGCGCTGACCTTGGTCGCCTGGGGACTGGAGCCGGAACCATGGGAAAGGACGACCTGGGGTCGCATCGTACTGACCATCGCTGCTGGCCGGGCGGGATGCGCATGGTAACAGGCCGCTTTCAGCTCCCCGCCACCGCGTGCCAAACTCCACCGCATGTTGAAGTTGCGCATCCGCTCACGGCCGCTCCCTTACGTGGCGTTGTTGCCCGAGCGCGCGGCCGCGGCCGTGCGGCTCGTCGTCGTGCATTGCACCGAGCTGCCCGACCTGCCGACTGCACGCGCCTACGGCGAGCGCATCATGCACCCCAGCGGCACCGGCAACAGCGGCCACTACTATGTCGACCGCGACGGCAGCATCGAGGCCTACGTGCCCGGCACCCGCAGCGCCAACCATGTGGTCGGGCACAACGCGGATTCAATCGGCGTCGAACTGGTGAACCTCGGCCGCTTTCCACACTGGTGGGACTCTCGCCACCAGAAGATGGCCGAGCCGTATCCGGCCGCCCAGGTCGCCGCGCTGCGGCGCCTGTTGCTCGAACTGCGCACGCAGTTTCCCAACCTGCGCGACATCGCCGGCCACGAAGACCTGGACACGCGCCAGGTGCCGGCTACCGATGACGCCAACCGCAGCGTCCGCCGCAAGCTCGATCCCGGCCCGATGTTCCCCTGGGACGAGGTGCTGCGCGACTGCGGCCTGGCGCGGATCGCTTCGGCGCAAAGCTAGCGCTGCAGGGAGCCTCGCCTGCCAGCTGGCTCCTACTGCATGCGTTCCGACGTGACGGCCGGCGGAGCGGTGCGACCGCCCGGGGCCGGGCTGTTGAGGCCGCTCACTTTTGGTTGCGGTCGGCGCGCGCGCCGGGCGCCGCGCACGCCGTACCGGCAACCCCAGGTGTGCCTGGAGTCAGCACGCACGCGTAGATGTCCGTCCGGTTGTCCAGATCGTGGCCATTGGCCAGCGTCACCAGTGCCACAAAATTCCGGCCCGCAGCAGCCAGCCCCTGGTACTCGCCGACGAAGAAGCCGTCGTTGTAGGGGATGGTGCGGAAATCGAACGCCTCGGCAGTCATCGACGCCGGCCGCGCCCAAGTCCGGCCCTGGTCCGCGGACCAGCTGAGCCAATAGTGCGTCAGCAGGCCGGGGGCACTGGAGCGGTCGGTGGCGAAGGCGTACCAGCCCACCGCCACCTCACCGCGGTCGTTGACCGCGACGTTGGGCACGAACTGCTGGGTGCCCGCCGCCGGCGCAACCGCCATCGGCTTGCTCCAGGTACGGCCACCATCACTGGAACTGGCCAGCACCACCTGCTGGGTCCTGCCCTGTGTGAAGCGCGCATCGCTCCACACCGCGTAGAGCCGGTGGCTGCCGGGCCGCGGATCGACCGCGATGCCGGTGAACGAATCGCCGGTGCGCACCTTGGTACCCAGTCGCGGATCAGCCACCGCGACGATCTCGGAGGTGGCCAGCGTCCATGGCCTGGACCAGGTCGAGCCGCCATCGGTCGAGCGCATGAGCGCAACCCGGTCGTGCCGCGGATGCACGGCGCCGCCGCCGGCCGCCAGTTCGTTGAATACGTTCAGGAGCTCCCCATCCGGCAGCACGACGATCTGGTTGGCGGACGTCTGCATGCCCACCGGGGTCGCATAGATCGCCTGCGGTGCACTCCAGCTCCTGCCGCTGTCCGTGGTGCGGCTGAACATGACCGAGCCACGTACCGCCGTGGCCGGTGCGGAGCGCTGCCTGGCCCACACCAGGTAGGCCGTATGCGCGCGGTGCGGATCGGTGCTCACCACCGGCCGCGAGGCATCGCTCAGGTTGCGGTCGCGGTCGGGCTTGCGGATGACGGTGACCGGCACGCCCCAGGTCCGCCCACCGTCGGCCGAGGTTGCCACCAGCTGCGCTTCTTCCGCGTTCGAGGCATTCCACGACACGGCGGCGAAATACGCCGTGCCGTCGGCACCAAATGCCACCCACGGATCGCTGGCCTTCTCGAAATCCCCGCCATTGGTCCGGTCGCCGCCGGCACAGCGCGAGAACTTCGGCTGCGCACTGAGCGCAGGCACCTGCCAGCTGTGGCCGCCGTCGAACGAGGTGGCGGCGAGCACGCCGTTGGCACCGTCGTTCGGGAAACGGTCCTCGTGGTACACCGCGACGAGGTTCTCCGGATGGCGCGGATTGACCGCCACGTACGGCTCGCTTTCCGCGTTGACGTAGGCTGCGGTGATCGGAAATTCCGGCCCGTTGCAATCGGCAAGGAACGGCGACGCCGCCGAGACCCTGGCCAACTCGCGATGGAACGGTTGCCCGTCGGCGGCCCCGGCGGATGCGCCGCCAGCCATCAGGAACGTGGCTATCGCGACCGCCACGATGCGCGCGCCATGCGATTTCATCTTCGAGCCCATCATCGTCTCCCTTGCGCTGCCGGGCGCCCTGTCCGATGTGGCGAGCGTGAGCCGCATGGAGGCCGGTGTAAAGCCTGACAGACCGGCGCGGTCGACGCTGCGCGACCCAGTCACGGCAAGCGGCCGGCCAGGGTCGATGCCCGGGGCGCCCTATACTGTCGCCCCAGTTCAAGCCGAGCGCGCCGCATGCCCCAGGACCACGTTGCCGAATTGATCGACCTGCTGCGGCTCGAGCGACTGGAAGACAACCTGTTCCGCGGCCAGAGCCGCGACATCGGCACCAAGTTCGTGTTCGGCGGCCAGGTGCTCGGCCAGGCCCTGGCCGCCGCGCAGCAGACCGTCGACAGTGCACGTGAGGCGCATTCCCTGCATGCCTATTTCCTGCGTGCGGGCGACATCGAGGCACCCATCGTGTACAGCGTGGAGCGGGCACGCGACGGAGGTTCGTTCTCCTCCCGTCGCGTCGTGGCCATCCAGCATGGGCAGCCCATCCTGACCGGTTCGGTATCCTTCCAGCGGCCGGAAACGGGTGTCGAGCACCAGACCTCGATGCCCGAGGTGCCGGCACCGGAGGACGTCGAACCCATGCAGCCGTGGCCTGCCGAGGAGCTGCACCGGCTGCCGGTCAAGCTGCAGCGCTGGCTGGGCATCGACGGCCCGTTCGAGTTCCGCGAGGTGTGGCCGCGCGATGAGAGGCGGCCGACCAAGCGGCCACCGATCCAGCACATCTGGTTCAAGCTCATCAGGCCGATCGATGACGCGCCCGAGGTGCACCGGGTGCTGCTGGCCTACGCCTCGGATTTCCACCTGATCGGCACGGCGACGCTGCCGCACGGCATCTCCTACCTGACCGACCACGTGCAGATGGCCAGCCTGGACCACGCCCTGTGGTTCCACCGGCCGTTCCGGGTCGACGAATGGCTGTTGTATTCCTTCGACAGTCCCACCGCGCAAGGTGGCCGGGGCCTGGCCCGCGGCCAGATCTTCAGCCGCGATGGCGTATTGGTGGCGTCCACTGCCCAGGAAGGCCTGATTCGCGTCCGCCAACCCTGATTCGGGGTGCAGTTCCGCCCCAACCAGCTAGACTGGCTGCATGCGCAGACTCTATACCTCCCCCCGCCAGGCCAACATCGACCGCGTGGTTGCCTTGATGGATGCGCGCGGCATCGCCACCAAGGTCACCAACCGCTCGCGCTACGACCACACCACGTGGAAGCGCTACAGCTACGTGGGCCGCTACGAGCGCCGCAACGAATGGCCGGAAGTCTGGATCGTGCACGCCGACGACTACAAGGCCGCGCACCTGGCGTTCAGGGAAATGGGGCTTGAGCCGTTCATCGCGCGCGCGCCGGAATTGGAGGACCTGCGCGTAACCACACCGGAGAGCCGGCGCAAGCACGCAGTCGGTCGCGCGCGGCATATCGCACTGGTGGCAGTGCTGGCCATGTGCGCCATGTTGATGCTGCGCTACCTGCAGGTGTTCTGAGCGCGCACCCGGCCTGGGCCATCCACGCCGCAATCAGCATAGAATCGGGGCATGCGTTCCGAACATGTCCGCGTGTTTCAGACCCTGCCGCATCCTTGTGGCTACTACGCGCAGCGCACGGCGCAAAATCTGGTCATCGACCCCGCCGCACCGGACCTGCGCCAGCTCTATGGGCCGGCGTTGGAACGCGGTTTCCGTCGCGCTGGCGGGCACCTGTACCTGCCGCACTGTGCGAATTGCCGGGCCTGCACCCCATGCCGCATCGACGTGGCCGGCTTCCGGCCCGATCGTGCGCAAAAGCGCTGCCTGCGGCGCAATGGCGACCTCTGCATCAGCGCCAAGGCGCCCGGCTACACGGAGGAACGCCACCGGCTGTACACGGCCTACCTGCGCGCACGCCATGCCGGTGGCGGCATGGACGAAGCCGAGCCCAGCGATTTCGACCGTTTCCTCAATGCGTCCTGGAGTCCAACCCTGTTCCTGGAATTCCGGTTGGGGTCGCGGCTGCTTGGCGTGGCGGTCACCGATGTCTGCGCGGGCAGCCTGTCGGCGGTCTACACTTTCTTCGATCCGGAGCTTGGCGCACGCAGCCTTGGCACCTTTGCCATCCTGCAGCAGGTGCAGCTGGCGCGCCGGCACAAGCTGCCGTGGCTGTACCTCGGCTTCTGGATCGACGGACACCCGAAGATGGACTACAAACGCAGCTTCCGGCCATTGCAGATACGCACTGCGCAAGGCTGGCAGGTCATGCCGTCAGCGCCCGCATCGGCCACGCAACGCTGCTGAGCCGGGCGCCGCGCCATCCTCTGCTTTTCATTGCGACTCCGGCCACCGGCCGGCGCCAGCCCCGATTCAACCGTTGTTGGCGGCGGCGACAATGGCCGCCGGCCGGCGCGCCCCGGCGAAGCGCCGCGACCAGTAGGTCTCGTTCAGGCTCGAAACCTCGACTGTCTTGCCACTGGTCGGCGCATGGATGAATCGGCCGTTGGAAAGATAGATGCCGACGTGCGAGATGCGGTGCTTGCCCGAAGTATGGAAAAACACCAGATCGCCGGTCTTCAAGCGTCCGCGACTGACCTTGAGCCCCGCGAGGAATTGCGAGGCGGCATTCGCCGGCAGGCGCATGCCGATGGCGCGGGCAAACACGTAGCGGACGAAGCCGCTGCAATCGAAGCCGGTGGACGGTGTGCTGCCGCCGGACACATAGGGGATGTCGCGCAGGCTCATCGCCAGGTCCACCAGCGCGTCGCGCAAGCCGGCGACGGTGTCCGCCGTGTCATCGGCCAGGGACCGCGCCGCGAGCGCACTGCCGGCACCGGCGTCTTCCGACGCCATGAAACCCGACGCATGGCGATAGGCCGTGGTCAGCTTGGACAGCGGCAAGACGGACGGCTGCAACGGCATCGCGGCGGATGCCCCCGCCGGATCCTGCCCCCAGTTCCAGGGTGACTGGGCCAGCAAGGGGACGCTGAACACGTTGTCCGCGGCAACCGTCGCGACCACGCTGGGCGCCAGCGCCGCCAGGGCGATACCGGGAGCTGCGGTCGCCGCAGGCAAGCCTGGCACTTCGGGCGCACCCGCCGGTGCCCGCCCCCAATTCAACGGGGACTGGGCCAGCAAGGGGACACTGAACACGCTGGCGGCGACATGGCCGGCCCGCGCCTTGTGCAACGCATGGGCCTTGGTGGTAGCGGCATGCGCCTGGATCGAGCCCGCGGCAAACAGCAACACGATTGCAACGGTCGATCGCCTGGTCAGCATGCGCCGGGAGCCTTGAGCGGGAAGATGGGACCCTCAACCACGGGTTGAGCGCCCCTCGAAGGACAAGGAACTTAGCAAACCAACCCGGCCAGCAAGTTCAATCGACGTTAAATGTACCCTGTCGTTTTCCATTGCTCCAGCCTCAAAAGTGCGACATACGTCAATGATTTACAAAACAAATGTCGTTCCATCCAGGCGGTGGGGTGAATCATTTCTCCGGCCAGTAGTAGGCATCGGGATAGGGCCGCACCCCGAAAATGGCCGTACCGATGCGTACCTCGGTAGCGCCCTCGGCAATGGCCAGGGGGAAGTCGCCGCTCATGCCCATCGACAGGCACGGCAGCTCGTGCCCACGCGCCACCGCCTGGTCGCGCAACTCGCGCAGCAGGCGGAAGCAGCCGCGCACAGCCTCGGGTGTGGGTGAGTTGATGGCCAGGGTCATGAGTCCACGTACGCGCAACGTGTCGTAGGCACGCAGGGCGTCGAGGAAGGCCGGGAGCTGCTCGGGCGGCAGGCCGTACTTGCTCGGCTCCGTCGAGGTCTTCACCTGCACCAGGGCGTTCATGCGGCGGCCCTCCAGGCGCAGCCGATGGTCCAGCGCCACGGCCAGCTCGGGCCGGTCCAGGGATTGCACCTCGCTGGCCAGACGGGCGACCTCCTTGGCCTTGTTGGTCTGCAGGTGTCCGATCATCACCCAGTCGATGCCGCTGTCCGCGAGCACCCTGGACTTGTCGCGGATTTCCTGCACCTTGTTCTCGCCGAATCGGCGCAGGCCCAGACCCATCGCGGCACGGACCACGTCCGGCCCAAAGGTCTTGCTCACCGGGAGGATGTTGACTTCCGCCGGGTCACGGCCAGCTGCATGGCAGGCATCGGCGACCCGCTGCTGCACCTGGGCCCAGTTCGCCGCCAGATGGCTCGCCGCCAGCGCGTCGCGGTCGGTTTCGACCATCACTGGCTCCCGGCGCCCTGCGCGTGGTGTGCGGCGACGACCGCGGCAACCACCATGCTGACCTTCTTGCCGGTCGGGATGTGCAGGAACTCGTTCGGCCCGTGGGCATTGGAATGCGGGCCGAGCACGCCGGTGATGAGGAATTGCGCGGCCGGGAATTTTTCCCCGAGCATGCCCATGAACGGAATGCTGCCGCCTTCGCCCATGTACGCCGCCGGCGCCCCGAAATAGCGCTGCGAGGCCGCATCGACGGCATCGGCGAGCCAGGGCGAGAGCGCCGGCGCATTCCAGCCGGCGCCGCTGTCGGCCGCGACGAAGCTGACCTGGGCACCATACGGCGGATCCTTCTCCAGCACCTGCTTGACCAGCGCGACCGCCGCACGGGCGTCCAGCGCAGGCGGCAGGCGCAGGCTGAGCTTCACCGAGGTGGATGGCCGCAGCACGTTGCCAGCGTCTGCCAGCGCAGGAATGCCGGCGACGCCGGTAACCGCCAGCTGCGGGCGCCAGGTGCGGTTGAGTACGAGCTCGGTCACGTCGTCGCTGACCGGCTGCATGCCGCCGGCCCACGGAAACTTGGCATGCACGTCGGCGCCCAATACCTGTGCCGCATGCCGCGCCTGTTCCAGCCGCTGGGCCGGGATCGGCGCATGCAACTCGCGCAGGCGGATCTCGCCGGTGGCGGGATCTTCCAGGCGGGACAAGAGTTCGCGCAGGATGCGGAAACTGTCCGGCACCACGCCCGAGGCGTCGCCCGAATGCACACCCTCCTCCAGCACCTGGACCGTGAGCGTACCCCCGCTCAGGCCGCGCAGCGACGTGGTCAGCCACAGCTGGTCGTAGTTGCCGCAACCGGAATCCAGGCACACCACCAGCGAGGGGCTGCCGATGCGCGGCGCCAGCCGGTCCACGTAGTACGGCAGGTCGACGCTGCCCGACTCCTCGCACGCCTCGATCAGGATCACGCAGCGCGCGTGTGGGATGCCTTGCTCGTGCAGGGCCAGCAAGGCGCTCACGGCGCCAAAGATGGCGTAGCCGTCGTCGGCGCCGCCACGCCCGTACAGGCGGTCGCCCTCGAGGACCGGCGTCCATGGGCCCAGGCCTTCGCGCCAGCCGGTCATCTCCGGCTGCTTGTCCAGGTGCCCGTAGAGCATCACGGTGTCGTCGCCGACGCCTGGCACTTCCATATAGATGAGTGGCGTGCGGCCCTCGGCCTGCACCACCTCGAGCGTCGCACCGGGCAAGCCGGCGAGCTTTTCGCGCGCCCAGTCCGCCAGCAGCTCGAGCGCGGCCTGCATGTGCCCGTGCGCCTGCCATTGCGCGTCGAACATGGGCGACTTGTTCGGAATGCGGATGTACTCGACCAGCCGCGGCACCACCTCCTGGTCCCACAAGTCGTCGACAAACCGGGACAGGCGGCTGCTATCCATGACGCGCTCCATGATGGCGAAGCCCTGCATTGTACTAGCGCGGCAAAGAGCGGCCGCGACCAGAGGGCCATGGTGCAGCGGCCGTGCAGTAAACTCTGCGCCCTTCCAGCGTGTCCCGCCGATGATCCTGCCGCGTTACCACATTGCCGTGTCCACCATCCCGGGCGCCGGCCAGGGCCTGTTCGTCGACGAGTCGGTCGCGCCTGGCGGGATCATCACCGCGCCGGATGCAATCATGCAGACGTACTCGTTTGCCGAGCTGCTGGCCACACCCGAACTCAGCGCGCAGCTGCAGGCCAGCGCGCGCTGGTTTGGCGACCGCTACACCCTGTCCCCGGAATGGCCCGACGAGTGCTACATCAACCACAGCTTCGCCCCGAGCGGGCTGTGGCACCTGGGCTTCGTGTTCGCCACGGCGGAGCTGCCCGCTGGCAGCGAAATCACCGTGGATTACCGGCACCTGCTGGCCCCTGGCCAAGCCGAGGAATTTGCCGACAGCGTCACCGGCGAAACCATCGTCGGCTACGCCTGGCGCGAGAGCATCACCCGCAGCACGCAGGCCTTGGCCGGACTGCTGCGCCAGGGTGGCGGCTGACCCGGCTCCACCCCCAGCCCGCTATTTGCCCATGGAGGGCGCCGTCGTGTCGCCAGGCATCGACGGTCCCGGCACTTCCTGCCGCGCCACCACGGCCAGCGCGAACATCCGGGCAAGATGCGTCCAGCCGATCAGCAGTACGACCAACTGCGCCAACAGTACGGCCACCGCGAACTCCAGCAGGTTGCCGCGCGGCAAATGTCCCCTCAGCACGGCAAGCAGCCAGGCCAGCGCGTAGCCGGCAATGCTGACGGCAAGGAAGTACGCCAGCGTCACCAGCGGCCGTCGCCACAGCAGCAAGGCTCCCCTTCCCAGCGCGCGCCTGGCCAAACGCAAACCGCCATCCGCCATGAACGCCGCGCGGGCACCTTCCAGCACCACCTGGGCCAGGACGTACAGGAGCAGCACCACGGCGACGCTCGCAGCAAGGGCACGGTCAGCGGTGGACTCCAGCAGTGCTTTTTGCGCCACCTCGCCGGCCAGCGTCCAGGCACCCAGGCCGAGTGTCCCTGCCGCGGCATAGATCAGAATCGAGCACAGCAGCAGGCGGAACAGGCGCGGATATTCGGCCAGCCCATCGCGCAACAGGCGAGCAAAACCCGGGCTGCCGCCGGCCAGCGCACTGCCCACCGCCATGCCGTTGAGCAACGGGCTCAACAGCGCGCTCAGCAGCACGCCGAATAGGCCGCTGACGAGCAGCATGCCCGAGGCCGGCGCCAGCGCGTCGACAGTGTCCGTCAAGGCCAGGCCATCGAGGCCGCCGGCCCAGATCCGGGCGTGGACGGAATGACTCAGCAATTCATCCAGCCGACGCCACAACGGCAGGCTGACGAGCGCCGTCGGCAACCACCAGGCGACGACCCAGAGCAGCAGCAGACGCCATTGCGTTGCCGACCGCACCGCGTGTACAAATGCCCGCCAATCGAACCATGGCCTGCGCGCGTCGCCCATCACCAGCTCCCCAACAGGGCGTAGAACGCCTGCAGCAGGGCTGCGGCGTCGGCGCTCCAGCGCCGCGCCGCGGCACCATTGGCCTTGACCACGTAGCTGTCGTTGAGCTTGTCGGCATCCAGCAGGATGGTCCGCTCGGGGTCGAGCTCGGCCGCAACCACCTTGCCCGGTTCGACAAATTCGAAGCGCGCCCAGCGCCGGGCGTCCCGCCACCGGACGTCGCGGTGACTGCCATCGGCGAAGTGCACGCGCAGCAACTGGGGCACGGCGGCGCCGTCACGCCGCACGGTCACCGTGCTGCGCCACTCCGGTACCCGGTCGCTGCCTGAATTGGCAGACTGCGCGCCGGCCTGGTCACCCGCCAAAGCTTCTCCGTCCTGGCCCGGCGCGACCAGCACGCGTTTGCCCTCACGCACGAAGCTGCCGACCGGTGGCGACACCCGCTGCGTGGTGATTGCCGCCACCCTGTCGTCTATGAAAGCCGTGCCATAGACGTAATGGTCGAAGATGTCATCGACGGCCTGCGCGTCACCAGTGCCTTCGGCGAGCGCTGCACGCAGGTCGGCAGCCGAGGGGTGGCGGAAACGCCAGCGCCGGTAATACTCGTGCATGCCGCGCTCCATGGCCTCTCGTCCGACCCTTTGCTCCAGGTCGTGCATGGCCGTGGCCGTACGCGAATACACCGTCCCATAGCTGCGGCTGGACAGGCGTTCCCAGCTGTTCTGGCCAAGCGGGTCCGCCGGCTGTCGCAACCCGGCGCGCCAGCGCCTCGCCACGAAACCGCTGATCACCGGATCGATGCCCAACTGGCGCAGCCAGGATGGCGCTGGATGCAGCTGCTCGCCGCGGTCGTGCAGCATGCGCGCGTCCCAGTAGGCATTCATGCCCTCGTCCAGGAACGGCTCCTCGAATTCGTTGGAGGCCAGGATGCCGTAGAAGTAGCCGTGGCCGAACTCGTGGATGTTGACCGAGTCGAGAGCGTATCGGGCCGGTGTGCGTGGCGCCACGTGGCGGTAGCCGGCCACGGTGAAGAAGGTCGGGTATTCCATGCCGCCGGCCGCCGCAGCGTGGTAGGGCGGCACCACCACGGTCACGGTCCGGTATGGATAGGGGCCAAGCGTTTTCGAGAAATAATCCAGCGCCGCGGTGGTGGCCTGGAGCGACGGCTGCGCACTGGCGGCGTAGTCCTCCGGGTAGAGCACGCGCACGGCCACCTTGGAGCTGCCGGCGCCTTGCCAGCTGCCTTCAAGGACCTTGTAGTCCCTGGCGGCCACCCAGGCGAAGTCGTGCACGTCGCCCTGCACGAAGTGGTACGTGGTCTTGCCGCCGGCGTGCCGAGGTTCACCCTGCGGCTCGCCCACGGCGCCGACGGTATAGCCGTCGGGCACGGTCAGTTGCACGTCGTAAAGGCCGAAATCGGCGTAGAACTCGCTGTGCAGGTGGTAGGCGTGCACGTTCCAGCGCGGCGCGGTGGCACCGCGCTCCCCTGGCAGCTCCAGCACGCCGATCTTCGGGAACCACTGCGCCACCAGGTTGAAATCGCCCTGCCAGCCGCTGCGCTCCAGCACGCGCGGCAACTGGCTGGTGAAATCCATATCGAGCGCCACGGTCGCCCCGGCGGCCAACGGCTCGGCCAGGTCGACGCGCAGCACGGTCTGGTCGGTGGCCGGGCCGCCGTCCGGATGGACGAACTCGGAGCGCAGCGGCTTGCCACCCTGGGTGATCCGGCCAATGTCGATCCAGCCCCACTCGCCAGGCTTGGGCAGGGGCTTGGCGCGCTGCCCGGCGAACGCCTCGCGCTCGCCAAACCAGATGCTGCCAGTGTTCTGGAACGCATTCAGGTACAGATGGAAGTAGACCCGGCTGACCGGGCGATCGCTGCGGTTGCGCCACGTAAGGTGCTCGGTGCCGCTCACGCGGTGGCGCACCGCGTCGAGCTCGGCGGCTATGCGATAGCTCACCACGCGATCGGACAGCGTGGGCTCGTCGCCGCGGCGCTCGCCACCCCAGGCGTCGGGCGCGCTGGGCACGGTCGGCGCGCTGGCGTCGGCACCGGCCAGCGGGATGTCCGCGTAGATGGCGCTGGGCGCAATGGGATGAATCTCGACCTGGCTGGTGTAGCGCGGCGTGGGGATCGGCGCCTGGCTTTGCGCCACCGCCAGGCCAAGGCATGCGGTGATCACGCAAACACCAGCCAGGCCGGTCGCGAACAACCGCCGCGGCCGCCGGACGGCAGCCACGCCACGCGCCATCATGGCGCGGTGCGAGCCGCCGTCCAGATCCGCGCCATCCTGCGGGTCATCGTGCATGGGCCAGATGATACACACCCGTGCCGCCCGCCCGTCTCACACCGCCTCGGGCGCAGTCAATACACGTCGCGCCGGTAGCGCCCCTCGCCGCGCAATTGCCCGAGGCGCCCGGCGCCCAGCGCCCGGCGCAGCGCCTCGTCGACCGCCGGAGCCATGCCGGCGGCGCTGCCGCAGACATAGATGGCCGCCCCGGCATCCACCCAGCGGATCACGTCGGCCGCCGCCTCGCCCAGCAGGTGCTGCACATAGCGGCGCTCGGGCTGGTCGCGCGACCAGGCGAAATCGGCGCGTTCGAGCCTGCCCTCGGCCTGCCATTGGCGCAGCTCGTCCCCGTAGTAGCAGTCCCGCGCCGCCTGGCGCTCGCCAAAGATCAGCCAATTGCGCCGCAGGCCGCGCGCCAGGCGTGCCTTCAGCAAGGCCCGCAGCGCGGCCATGCCGGTGCCATTGCCGATCAGGATCAATGGGCAATCCACTTCGGGGACGTGAAAGTTCGTGTTGTCGCGAATGCGGGCTGCGATCTCGGCACCGACGGCGGCGGACTCGGTCAGCCAGCGCGAGCCCAGGCCCAACTCACCATCCGGTCCGCGCATCTGCCGCACCAGCAGGAAGGCCGCACCATCCTGCGGCACCGAGGCGATCGAATAGGCCCGGTGCGGCAGGCGCTGCAAAACGGCCGCCACGCCATCGGCGTCCATGCCCGCCACCTCATGCGCCTGCGGCAGGCGCGAACGCGCCAGCAGCTCGTGCAGGCTGAGCCGTTCCCGCCCGACCTTGACTGTCGAAGCACCATCCAGCCCCTGGCGCTCCAGCCACGCGGTGACCGCCGCCGGCGCCTGGCACGGGCCAATCTCGATCACGTCGCCGGCTTCCCAATACGGCTTGCCCTGCAGCGGGCGCAGGGCGAGGTGGAAGCATGGCGCGCCGAGGCTGCCCGGATTCACCAGGCGCCGCTCGACCAGTTCCCAGCGCTGATAGCGTGGCTCCTGCCAATCGGGCTGGTCGGGATTGCCGCCCAGGGTCGCCAGCCGGTACTGCCACTGGCGCAGGGCCGCCTCGTCCTCGCTGTCCACCTCAACCAGGTCGAACAAGGCGCGAGCCCCGCTCGCCTGCAGCCAACGATCGAGCTTGTGGCCGAAGCCGCAGAAGTCGTCGTAGTCGCGGTCGCCCAGGGCAAGGATGCCGTATTCCAGGCCGGACAAATCGGCTGCGTGGGACATGTACTGGTCGAAAAACGGCAGCGCATCGTCCGGGGCATCGCCATCTCCCGTGGTGCTGACCACGAACAACATATGGCCCGCGCCGCGCAGATCGTCGATTTGCAGGCGACCCAGGCTGCGCGCATCCTCCGGAGCCAATCCTGAGCGCCGCAGCTGCTGCACGGTCTGCCCCGCAAGCTGCTCGGCAAATCCGGTCTGGCTGGCGAAAGCCACCTGCAGGGTAGCAGCAACCGGCGTGACTGCCGCCGGCGCCGTGGTCATCTCGCCCTCGGTTGCCGCCGAGCCCGGGTCTGCGGCGGCCCGGTCGAAATGCAGCGGCAGGTCATTAGGCTGCGGCGGCAGCAGCGAACCCGAGCGCCGCTGCCACGCGGCGATGCCGAAGCAGGCCAGCAAGGCTGAGAGCGCCACCAGCATCACCCCGCCGGCGGGCAAGTGCTGTAGGCCGGCGCGCGGGGCCAGCAAGGCGCCGACGGTGCCGACCGCCAGGCCAAACGCCAGTATGCCCAGCCAGCACGCCAGCCCGCCGAGGGCCTGGACCCGCTGCCGCGGCCCGGACTCGAGGGAACGCTGCATGAAACTTGTGACTCGATTGCGTGAGGGGGCACGCCGTGCCGCCATGCCCGGCTGTATTGATCATGCACCCAACAGGCGCGACTGCGTATATAGTAAACCGTAAACGAGAATGCGTCACAGTAAGTACCCGGCCCGGGCAACGGAACGCATGCCTCCGTCCGGGGTGCCGTGGTGAAGGAGCCGGCGCACCTGGATGTGGCCTTCAAGACGTCCAGCCATCCGTTCACGCTCAGTTGACAAAGGTCAAAATGCTCGGCGACTATCAACAGCCACCGGCCACCTTGGGGGTCCCAATGAAACGCACACCCGCTTCCCGCCTGGCCGGGAGACGCTTCCGCGCGGCCATCGTCGCCACCGGACTCATGCTGGCCCTGCCGGCAATCGCCCAGACCGCGACACCACTCGTGGTGCCCATGAGCAATACCGAGCAGACCCACCCGCAGCTGCCGCCGATCCTGCCGCTGCGCGACCGCGCCAAGGTCGTCAACGACATCCTGGCCGAGCGCCTGGACACCGTGGTGCCGAAACTCATGCGCGACAACCACGCCAGCATGTGGATCGTGATGGCTCGCGAGTATTTCGAGGAGCCGGTGATCGCCACCATGCTCAACGCCGAGAGCATGCACGCCCGTCGCCGCACGATCCTGGTGTTCTACGACCCGGGCGCCGGCAAGCCGATCGAGCGCCTGACGGTCAGCCGCTATGGCCTGGGCGGCCTGTTCAAGGGCGCGTGGGATCCGGACCAGCAGCCCGACCAGTGGAAGGCCGTCGCCGACATCGTCGCCGCCCGCGACCCGGCCAACATTGCCATCAACACCTCGGACATGTTCGCCTTCGCCGACGGCATGACGCTCAGCCAGTACAAGGAGATGATGGCGGCGTTGCCCGAGAAGTACCGCCCGCGCGTGGTCTCCGGCGAACGCCTGGCGGTGGGCTGGCTGGAGACGCGCACGCCCACCGAGCTCAGGATCTACCCGGGCATCGTGCGCGTGGCCCATGCGCTGATCGCCGAGGCGTTCTCGCGCAAGGTGATCACGCCGGGCAAGACGACCTCAGCCGACGTGGTTTGGTACCTGCGCCAGCGCATGGCCAACCTCGGCATCGACACCTGGTTCCAGCCGTCGATCGGCATCCAGCGCAAGGGTGCCAAGAGCATGCTGGAAGGTGACACCGTGATCGAGCCCGGCGACCTGCTGTGGACCGACTTCGGCATCACCTACCTGCGCCTCAACACCGACACCCAGCACCACGCCTACGTACTGAAGCCTGGGGAGAAGGACGCTCCAGCCGGTATCAAGGCCGGCCTGAAGGCGGTCAACGGCGTGCAGGACGCGCTGCTGTCCTCGTTCAAGGCCAATGCCAGCGGCAACTCCATCCTCGCCGCGGCGCTGAAGAAGGCCAAGGACAACGGGCTCGAGCCATCGATCTACTCGCACCCGGTCGGCTTCCACGGCCACGCGGCCGGATCCTCGATCGGCATGTGGGACAACCAGAACGGCGACGCGCACGGCGAGTATCCAGTGCACGCCAACACCACCTGGTCGATCGAGCTCCTGGCCTACAAGAACGTCCCCGAATGGGACAACCAGAGGGTGGAATTCCGCCAGGAGGAAGATGCGTACTTCGACGGCACGAAGGTGACCTTCCTGGACGGAAGGCAGACCGAACTCACCCTGATTCCCTCCACCTGAGCAATCGATTCAACCGATCAACCACCAGAGGCTAACGACCATGCGCAAGACACTCCTCGCAATGGCAACTGCGGGCCTGGCCTTGCTGGCCACCTCGGCAGCGGCCGAAAGCTTCCGCGTCACCATCCCCGCCAACGCGGCCAAGGGCCCGTTCGACGGCCGCATCATTTTGATCCTCACTCCCGACGGCAGCACCGAGCCGCGCCAGCAGGTGCAGCCCGGGGTCAAGGCTGCACAAGTCTTCGGCGTCAACGTCGACGGCCTGAAGGCCGGGCAAAGCGCCGTGATCGACACCGGCGTGTTCGGCTACCCCAAGGAAGACCTGAAACAGGTGCCAGCCGGGCGCTACCACGTACAGGCCGTGCTGCACCGCTACGACACCTTCCACCTGGAGAACGGCAAGACGGTGAAGCTGCCGGCCGCGCGCGGCGCCGGCCAGAACTGGCGGCTGGAGCCGGGCAACCTGGTAAGCACGCCCAAGCAGGTCGACTTCGACCCGGCCAAGGCTGGCGAGATCAACGTCACCCTGGACAAGGTCAACCCGCCGATCACGCCGGTGGCGGACACCAAGTACATCCGCCACTTCAAGTTCAAGAGCGAGAAGCTGTCCAGGTTCTGGGGCCGGGACATGTACATCACCGGCCACGTGCTGGTGCCCAAGGGTTTCGATGAGCACCCGAACGCGCGCTACCCGCTGATGATCAACCACGGCCACTTTCCGATGACCGTGGGCAACTTCCGCACCACCCCGCCCGATCCAAACCTGAAGTGCGAGTACAGCGAGCGCTTCAGCATGCCCTGCTACAACAAGGTCGAGCAGGAGGAGGCGTACAAGTTCTACCAGAAATGGATCTCCGACGACTTCCCGCGCTACCTGGTCATCGAGATCGACCACTCCAATCCGTACTACGACGATTCCTACGCCGTGAACTCCGCAAACCTGGGGCCCTATGGCGACGCCATCACCTACGAGTTCATCCCCGCGCTGGAGAAGAAGTTCCGCGGCCTGGGCCAGGGCTGGGCACGCTTCCTGTACGGCGGCTCCACCGGTGGCTGGGAGGCGCTGGGAGTGCAGATCAAGTATCCGACCGAGTACAACGGCGCCTTTGCCGCCTGCCCGGATCCGATCGACTTCCGCAAGTTCGAGCTGACCAACATCTACACCGACAAGAACCTGTACTACAACATTGGTACGTTCAACAACGTGCAGCGCCCGGGGCACCGCAACTACCTGGGCGAGGTGCAATACACCACCCAGGACGAGAACCACCTGGAATTGGTGTTGGGCGACAAGAACCGCTCGGGCGGCCAGTGGGACATCTGGGACGCGGTGTATTCGCCGATGGGCCCGGATGGCTACGTCAAGCCGATGTGGGACAAGCGTACCGGGACCATCGACCCCAGCGTCGCCAGCTACTGGCGTGACAACTACGACCTGCGCCACATCCTCGAGCGCGACTGGCAGAAGCTGGCGCCAAACCTGCAGGGCAAGATCCACATCTACGTCGGCGACATGGACAACTACTACCTGAATGATGCCGTCTACCTGATGGAGGACTTCCTGAAGACCGCCAAGCCGGCCTACCAGGGCGAGGTGGACTACGGCGACCGCGCCGAGCATTGCTGGAACGGCGACCACGCCAATCCGAATGCGATCTCCCGCCTGCGCTACAACACCATGTACCTGCCGAAGATCCTCAAGCTGATCGAGAAGAACGCCCCCAAGGGCGCCGACCTGACCAGCTGGCGCTATTGAGAGTGCGGACGGCGCCGGTCATGCCGGCGCCGTCCATGTCAATTGCAGCATCGGCAACGGCACGGGGCCACGGTCGCGTGCCGTTGCCGTACCCAGGCTGCGGCAGCGGGTGCAGCATCACGGGCTGGCACTCCAGGGCGTGACTTCCCGGACGTCCAGCCATCCATTCACGCCTATTTGACAAGGCTCAAAATGCTCGGCCACTATCAACAGCCATCGCTCACCTCGGGGATCACCATGAAACGCATGTCCACTTCCAGCTTGGCCGGAAGATGCTTGTGCGCGGCCATCGTCGCCACCGGCTTGCTGGCAGCCCTGCCAACCGTCGCCCAGACCGCGACGCCGCTCGTGGTGCCGATGACCAATACCTGGCAGGCCAATGCGCAACTGCCGCCGATCCTGCCGCTGCGCGACCGCGCCAAGGTCGTCAACGACATCCTGGCCGAGCGCCTGGACACCGTGGTGCCGAAACTCATGCGCGACAACCACGCCAGCATGTGGATCGTGATGGCTCGCGAGTATTTCGAGGAGCCGGTGATCGCCACCATGCTCAACGCCGAGAGCATGCACGCCCGTCGCCGCACCATCCTCGTCTTCTACAACCCGGGTGACAACAAGCCCATCGAGCGCCTGACGGTCAGCCGCTATGGCCTCGGCGGCCTGTTCAAGGGCGCGTGGAATCCGGACCAGCAGCCCGACCAGTGGAAGGCTGTCGCCGACATCGTCGCCGCCCGCGACCCGGCCAACATTGCCATCAACACCTCGGACATGTTCGCCTTCGCCGACGGCATGACGCTCAGCCAGTACAAGGAGATGATGGCCGCGCTGCCCGAGAAGTACCGCCCGCGCGTCGTCTCCGGCGAACGCCTGGCGGTGGGCTGGCTGGAAACGCGCACGCCCACCGAGCTCAGGATCTACCCAGGCATCGTGCGTATCGCCCATGCGCTGATCCAGGAGGCGTTCTCGCGCAAGGTGATCACGCCGGGCCAGACCACCACCGACGACGTGGTCTGGCACCTGCGCCAGCGCATGGCCAACCTCGGCATCGACACCTGGTTCCAGCCCTCGGTTGGCGTCCAGCGCAAGGGCGCCAAGGGTTACCTGGAAGGCGACACCGTGATCGAGCCGGGCGACCTGCTGTGGACCGACTTCGGCATCACCTACCTGCGCCTCAACACCGACACCCAGGAACACGCCTATGTGCTGAAGCCGGGCGAGACCGACGCGCCGGCGGGGCTCAAGGCCGGCCTGAAGGCGGTCAACGGCGTGCAGGATGCGCTGCTGTCCTCGTTCAAGGCCAATGCCAGCGGCAACTCGATCCTCCTCGCCGCGCTGAAGAAGGCCAAGGACAACGGACTCGATGCCAACATCTATTCACACCCGATCGGTTTCCACGGCCACGGCGCCGGCTCATCGATCGGCATGGCCGACAACCAGCGGGGCGACGACGCGCGCGGTGAATACCCGGTGCACGCCAACATCACCTGGTCGATCGAGCTGCGCGCCTTCAAGGGCGTCCCCGAATGGGACAACCAGAAGGTGGAGTTCCGCCAGGAGGAAGACGCGTATTTCGACGGCAGCAAGGTCACCTTCCTGGACGGACGGCAGACTGACTTCATCCTGATCCCCTCTGGATCGTAAGCCGGGCCAGCGCCGGACCAAGGCTCCGGCGCTGCACGCCACACGCCCATCGGGCGGGTCATGGCCTGCATTGCAACTTGACCGTGGGGACATTAATGGGCAGGCTGCCTGACAGGTCGCCAACCGGAGCCCACCCATGAAATCCCCCACCTGGATCGTGCTGATCGGCATCGCCCTGCTCTGGTCCGGGTCCGCGCTGGCGGCCAACGACAGTCCGGTCGGCAAGTGGAAGACGATCGACGACGCCACCAATCAGGCCAAATCGATCGTAGAGATCACCGACCAGGACGGTCAGCTCGAAGGCAAGATCCTGGAACTGCTGAACCGCACGCCCGACGACATCGCCCGCGATGGCGAGCATCCGGTGTGCGCCAGGTGCACGGATGCGCGCAAGGGCCAGCCGCTGGTCGGCATGGTCATCATGACCGGCGTCACCCAGGACGGAGACACATGGGATGGTGGCCGCATCCTCGACCCCAAGAATGGCAAGACCTACAAGGTGAGCCTGAAAGTCACCAACGGTGGCCAGAACCTCGAGGTGCACGGCTACATCGGCTTCAGCCTGCTCGGCCGCACGCAGACCTGGGAACGCGTGGAATAACCCGCCTGCCCGTCGCGCCAGCCAGGGGGTTTGGGCGGCCATGGCATAATGCCAGGTCACCAAAACCAGCGGTCCGCCATGCGTCGCCTACTCGTCACCCACGCCCTGCCCTATGCCAACGGCCCGCTGCACCTGGGCCACATGCTGGGCTACATCCAGACTGACATCTGGGCGCGCGCGCAGCGCATGCTGGGCAACGAGGTGCACTTCGTCGCCGCCGACGACGCCCACGGCACGCCGATCATGCTGGCCGCCGAGAAGGCCGGCAAGACGCCCGAGGCGTTCATCGCCGAAATCCGCCAAGGCCACGAAGCCGACTTCACCGATTTCCACTTCAGCTACGACCAGTACCACACCACGCACTCGCCGGAAAACCGCGAGCTGGCGGAGCTGATCTACGGCCGCCTGCGCGACCGCGGACTCATCGCCAAACGCAGCATCCAGCAGCTCTATGATCCGGAAAAGCAGATGTTCCTGCCGGACCGCTACATCAAGGGCACCTGCCCGAAGTGCGGCACGCCCGACCAGTACGGCGACAACTGCGAGCACTGCGGCGCCACCTACGCGCCCACCGACCTGATCGAGCCGCGCTCGGTGATGTCCGGAGCCACGCCGGTGCTGCGCGATTCCGAGCACTACTTCTTCGAGCTGGGCAAGTCCGAGCAGCTGCTGCGCGACTGGTTTGCCGGCAAGTACACGGCCGGCCAGCCGGTGATGCATGCCAGCGTGGCGGCCAAGCTGAAGGAATGGCTGGACGGTGGCCTGAAGGATTGGGACATCTCGCGCGACGCGCCCTATTTCGGCTTCCCCATCCCCGACGCGCCGGGCAAGTTCTTCTATGTCTGGCTGGACGCGCCCATCGGCTACCTGGCCAGCTTCAAGGCCCTGTGCGACCGCACCGGCCTCGAGTTCGACGACTTCCTCGGCACCGACAGCACGGCCGAGATGCACCACTTCATCGGCAAGGACATCATCAACTTCCACGGCCTGTTCTGGCCAGCCGTGCTGCACGGCGCGGACATGCGCGTACCCACGGCGCTGCACGTCAACGGCTACCTGACGGTCAACGGCGCCAAGATGTCCAAGTCGCGCGGCACCTTCATCCAGGCGCGCACCTATCTCGACGCCGGCATCAACCCCGAGTTCCTGCGCTACTACTTCGCCACCATGCTCAGCGCCGCGCCGGTCGATGTGGATCTCGACCTCAAGGCGTTCGAGGAACGCATCAATTCGCACCTCGTCGGCAAGTGGGTGAACATCGCCAGCCGCACTGCCGGCTTCGCGCACAGGCATTTCAACGGCAAGCTGGCCGGGCATTTCGATGCGGCCGAAGCCGGGCTGTGGCAAGACCTGCTCGGCCACTATGAAGGCATCGAGCAGCTGTATGCGGACGGTGATTTCTCCGAGGTCACACGGCGCTTCGTGCTCATGGCCGATGCGGTCAACGCCTATATCGCCGCCAAGGCGCCATGGCAACTGGCCAAGGACCCGGCGCGCGAGGACGGACTGCAGCAGGTGTGCACGCTGGCGCTGAGCGCCTTCCGCCTGCTCTCCGGGCTGCTCAAGCCCATCCTGCCGGCCAGCGTGGCCTCGGCCGAGCAGTTCCTGGCCGCGCCGATCGCGGATTTCGACGACGCGCGGCGCGAGCTCTTTGGCCATGTCGTAGGTGAGTTCAAGCCGCTCCTGGTACGGGTCGATCCCAAGCGCATTGCCGCCATGATCGAGGCGTCGAAGGAATCGCTGGGCTCCGACCACGGCGCCGCAGCGACCGCCACCGCAGCCGACACCAAGGTCGCCACGTCCGCTGACAAGGTGCCAGTATCAGCACCAGCGTCGACACATGACGCCACCGGCCCGGCGGCCGAGATCAGCATCGACGATTTCGCCGCGCTCGACCTGCGCATTGGCAAGGTGCTGGTCTGCGAGGCCGTGGAAGGTTCGACCAAGCTCCTGCGCTTCGAACTCGATGCCGGCGTGCTGGGCAAGCGGCAGATCTTCTCCGGCATCCGCGCGGCCTATTCCGAACCGGCGAGACTGGTCGGACGCAACGTGGTGTTCATTGCCAATCTGGCCGCACGCAAGATGCGCTTCGGCGTGTCCGAAGGCATGATTCTCTCTGCCGGCAGCGGCGGCGCGGACCTCTACCTGCTGGACGCAGATCAAGGCGCACAACCGGGCGCCACCGTACGCTGAGCGGGCCATGACGCTCGCCGACCGCATCGATGCCCTGCTGCCGCAAACCCAATGCGGCCAATGCGGTTACCACGGCTGCCGACCCTACGCCGAAGCCATCGCGCGCGGTGAGGCGCCAATCAACCAGTGCCCGCCCGGCGGCGCGGAGGGGATCGCCAAGCTGGCCGCCCTGCTCGACGTACCGGTGCTGCCACTGAATCCGGACAACGGCGTCGAGCACCCGCGCCTATTGGCCCGCATCGTCGAACGCGACTGCATCGGCTGCACCAAGTGCATCCAGGCCTGCCCGGTGGACGCCATCATCGGCGCGCCCAAGCTCATGCACACGGTGGTGGCCGACGACTGCACCGGCTGCGAGCTCTGCGTCGCCGCCTGTCCGGTCGATTGCATCGAGTTGGTGTCGATGCCGGCTGCGCAGGCCAATGACCCCGCCCACGCCGACGCCGCCCGCGCGCACTTCCAGCGCCGCGAGGCGCGCCTGCAGCGCGAACGCGACGAGCGCGCCGCCGAACTCGCCGAGCGCAAGGCGGCCGTCGACGGCGGCAGCGCGCGCAATCCGGTGGCCGAGGCGCTGGCCCGGGCCAAGGCCAAGGCGCAGGCGGCGCAAACGAAGTGAAGCGCGCCGATGTCACCGAGTTGTTCACGCGGCTGCGCGAGCCCAATCCGCACCCGACCACCGAGCTTGCCTACACCACGCCGTTCGAGTTGCTCGTGGCCGTCGTGCTGTCGGCCCAGGCCACCGACGTCGGCGTGAACAAGGCCACGCGCAAGCTCTATCCGGTGGCGAACACGCCACAGGCGATCGTCAACCTGGGCGAGATGGGGCTGAAGAGATACATCAGCACCATCGGCCTATACAACGCCAAGGCAAAGAACGTGATCGCGCTGTCACGCCTGTTGATCGAGCGCCACGGTGGCGAAGTGCCACGCACGCGCGAAGCGCTGGAAGCCCTGCCCGGCGTGGGCCGCAAGACCGCCAACGTGATGCTCAACACCGCCTTCGGCGAACCTACCATCGCGGTGGATACGCACATCTTCCGCGTCGCCAACCGCACCGGCCTCGCCCCCGGCAAGGACGTGCGCGCGGTGGAGGACAAACTGCAGGAGGTGGTGCCTGCCGAATTCAAGCACGATGCCCACCACTGGCTGATCCTGCACGGCCGCTACGTGTGCACCGCGCGCAAGCCGCACTGCCCGGAATGCATCATCCGCGACCTGTGCCGCTACAAGTTCAAGACCATAGCTGCAGCCGACACCCAGCCGTCCAAGGCAGGCAAGCCGACGCGTACACCGCGCCGCGGCGCCTGACACGGTGGTTCCCCAGTCACGCTGTCCCGGTGACGCAGAGCGCTCCGTCACTCCAGGCACCGCGCAGGGGTGCGCGATATTGACCATGGTCAAGGCAGCCACCCGCCCCGCGCACAAGACTGGCAAGTGAACCCAGCCGCGTGGCAAACCGCCACGCGACATCCTGGCGAGGAGCGAGTGCCATGCGCAACAACGTCCTGATCATCGGTGGCGGCCCAGTCGGCCTGTGCCTGTCGCTGGCCCTGGCGAAGCGGGGCCTGGAGGTCGACCTGGTCGAGCGCCAGGATGCCGAGGCGCTGACCGCTCCCGCCTACGACGGGCGCGAGATTGCGCTGACCGAGGCCTCGATCCGGCTGCTGCAGACGCTCGGTGTATGGACGCGCCTCCCCGGCGAGGCGATCGCGCCTGTGGCGCGGGCGCACATCATGGACGGCGCCGACGACGGCTTCGTGGTCGATGCCGCGGCGCTGGAACGCGAGCGGTTGGGCGTGCTGGTGTCCAACCACGCCATCCGCGCGGCGGCATGGCAGGCCGCGGCGGCCGAGCCGCGCATCCGCATGCATGCCGGGGTCGCGGTGGAGCAGGCCAGCACCGACGCGGTCTCGGCCCACGTCCATCTCGCCGATGGCCGCGAACTCGAGGCCGCCCTGCTGGTGGCAGCCGACAGCCGGTTCTCCGAGACCCGGCGCGGCATGGGCATTCCGGTGCACATGCGCGACATGGGCATGAGCATGCTGCTGTGCCGGGTGCAGCATGCCGAAGCCAACCACGGCACGGCCTGGGAGTGGTTCGGGCAGGAGCAGACCCGGGCCCTGCTGCCACTTGCAGAGCATCTGTCGTCGGTGGTCCTGACCGTGCCCGACGGTGAGGCGCGGCAGCTGCAACACCTGGAACCGGAAGCGCTGGCCGGGGAGCTGGCCGCGCGCTACGAAGGCCGGCTGGGCGCGATGAGCGTGGCCAGCACGGTCCACCGCTATCCGCTCGTCGCCACCTGGGCGCACCGCTTCGTCGGCCGGCGCTTCGCCCTGGTGGGCGACGCCGCCATCGGCATGCACCCGGTGACCGCGCATGGCTTCAATCTCGGCCTGGCCGGCGTCGAGCACCTGGCCGCCGCGGCCGGCGACGCCGTGCAACGCCACGGCGACCCGGCCCATCCTTCCCTGTTGGCGCGCTACCAGCGCCGGTTGCGCATGAACAGCGCGCTGCTGTTCGTGGGCACGCAGACCGTCGCCAGCCTGTTCACCGACCAGCGTGCGCTGGCGCGCCCGGCGCGCCACGGCATCCTGCATATGGGCCGTCGGGTGCCGGTGCTGCGTCGCGCCTTGGCCGCCAGCCTGGTCGACGAATCCCTGCGCCCCGGCTCCCTGCCACATCACCTGCACACCGCGTTCAGCGTGCTGCGCCCACGCCTTGGCTTGCGCCGCGCACTTCGTTGAAGTGCCGGCGCCGCTTGGCCATCGCCAACGCGCCCTCACATCAAAGCCTCGATGCGCTTCAGAGCCGCCTGCAAGGTGGTCAGGCAGGCATCGAAGGTGACGTTCATACGCTGCACCTCTCAACGGCCCACGTCACAGCACGTTGCTTCATGCATCAAAACAAGGCCTGACCCTCATGTTCTCTTGACCCTCATGTTCTGTGTTCTGTGCTCATGTTCTGATTGCGTCCCTGAGCCTTGACTCGTTAGCCTTCCGCCTCTTTATCGATATGGCTGCTACATGTCCAGCCGGCTCTTAATTCTCTCGTCAAACACTTTTGCAAACAAAAAACCTATTACCGCAAAACCAATGGAAACTATCAGGTCAGGTACGATATCAACACCAGACATATTGAGCTTGATTGCACTTATGCTCCCAACGCATATCATTACCACAAGTAACCACACATGCAGCTGTTTCACCATCCAGTTCGGCCGCATTAGGAAGATTGACGCAACTATGCTGACAAAAATAAAGTAGCATACCCAAATCATCATCGAATCAGTGCCCGTGAGATCAATATTTACACGTGCCGCATCGGCTACCAAGAGGAACACGAACCATCCCGCCGCAAATATCGCGGCCACGGAGACTCCATCACCTTTACGAGTATGGGTAATCATCTACTTCTCCAGATGGTTGATATACACGGATCAATGTTCGCGTATATCAACCGTGCCAGTCGTTAAATACCAATCCACTCATCAATACCCGTCCCTATTGCCCAACCCACCCCCCATGAGAATCCCAGAGCCGCACCCACTGCGCCACCACGGGCAGCACCAGCAGCAGTATCACTAACAATTATTCCCAGTGCCGCTCCTGCACCGCCACCAATGCCGATCGCGCCAGCGAGATCGCCAGCAGAAACAGCTTTTAACTCTTTATCAGTCAGAATTTCCATTCCAGTTCTCCTTTCGCTTGCTTGAAAGATATGGCCGTCCAAGCTTCGGCTACCGCGCCACCTCCATTTCACGAGGTGGTGACGAGATTGGATGCATCTCACCGCCCGCAACGACCAGCACCCGCTGCGCGGCAGCGACGGTCTGAGGGCGGTGGGCGATGACAAGGCGAGTAATGGACAACGCGCTGACGTTCGTGCCAACCTCCAGCTCCCGTTGCATATCCAAGTGACTGGTCGCCTCATCCAGCACCAAGAGCTTCGGCTGCCGATACAGCGCCCGTGCCAGAATCACCCGCTGCTTCTGGCCTCCGGATAGGCTTAAGCCCATGTCGCCGACCAGGCTTTGGTAGCCTATGGGCATGGCCATGATGTCGTCGTGAATGCAAGCCAGCCTCGCAGGGGCTTCGACTTGTTCTGGACTGGCGACAGGATCGAAGAAGCTGATGTTGTCGGCGATGGAGCCGGCGAAGAGCTGGTCGTCCTGCATTACCGCGCCAACCCATTGGCGATAGGTGCCCAGGCCGAGTTTGCGGATGTCGATGCCGCCGAAGCGGACTTCGCCTTCCTGTGGTGTGAGCAGGCCAAGCGCGACTTTCGCCAGGGTGCTCTTGCCGCAGCCGCTCGGGCCGACGATGGCGACGGACTCGCCCGCCTCTACTCGCAGGTTGCAGTGGCGCAGGATCCAAGGCTCGCTGTCCGCGTAACGGAAGCTGACATTGACCAGCTCCACACTGGCCTCGGGAACCGGGCCGCTCCACGGTGCCGCAACCAGCGCCTCGGGTGCACTCAGCGCAATGTCCGCCACGCGCTCGGCGTGCAGCTTCAGCATGCTGAAGTCCACCCACTTGTCGATCAGGCTGGCGGCGCGGGTGGTGAACTGGTCGGCGTAGGCGATGAAGGCGATCAACATGCCGGCCGAGAACTTGCCTTCGAGGGCCAACGTGGCGGCGATCCAGATCATCGCCACGCGGCCAATGCCGAACATCAGCTGGTTGCTGAGGGCGAAGCCGATGCCGAGACGCTGGATGCCGATGTTGCGGTTGGCGGTGGCAACCGTCGCATTGGCGTAACGACCCAGGCGTTCGTCCTGCTTGTTGGCCAGCTTGATCGGCATGGCGCCGCGGATGGATTCCAGCAGTTCGCTCTCCTGCCTCGCGGCGTACACGATCTGTTCCTCGTTTGCGCGCCGCAGCGGGTTGAAGAACGCCCAGCGGATCAGTCCGTAGACGATGAACAGCCCGACGACCAGGGCGGTGAGCCACACGCTGTAGAGCGCCATCACCGCCAGGGTCACCAGCGACATCAGCCCATCCAGCAACGAGCCGATGAATTGCGTGGTCAAGGTGCGCTGGATGGTCTGGATCGAGCCGAAGCGCGACACCACGTCGCCCACGTGGCGCTTGCCGAACCAGTCCAGCGGCAGGCGCATGAGATGGCTGAAGAGGTTGCTCGCCCACTGCACGTTCAGCGTGGCGCCCAGCCACATCACTGCCCAGGAGCGCGCGGCGGTGATGAGTGCCGAGAACACGGCGATGCCGATGAAACCGAGACCAAGCAGCGTCAACAGATCGTGGTCGGCCGAAACCAGCACCTGGTCCAGCACCCATTGCAGGTAGAACGGGCCGGCCAGCGCAAAGACCTCCAGCGCAAGCGCCAGCAACAGGATTTGCGCCAGGGCCGGCAGCAGGCCGTGCACGTTGCCGGCCAGTGCGCGCAAGGTGATTGCCTGGCGCGCCTGCACCGGCTTGAAATCCGCACCTTGGCGCAATTCCAGCGCCACGCCGGTGAAGTGCTCGGCGACCGCCTTCAGCGGGAGCTTGCGCACCCCACGGGCCGGATCGTGGATGACCACGCCGCGCTTGCCAACCCGCTTCAGCACCACGAAATGATTCAGGTCCCAATGCAACACGCATGGCAGCGCCAGCTGACCCAGCTCGTCCATGTCCAGCTTGAGCGGGCGGCAGGCAAAGCCGAGCTGGCCGGCCACGCCCATGAGCTGCGCCAACGTCGCGCCCTTGAGCGAAGTGGAGAAGCGCCGGCGCAGCTCGGCCCTCGGAGAGCTGAGCGCAAAAGACCGCGGCACGCCCGATTTCCTGCAAGCGCCAGGGCGGGCGAGCGCCCAGCGCGACCACTGCGCCCCCACGATGATCGAGCGCAGCGCGAACGCTGGGCTTCCAGCACCCGTGTGCCTGAACAGCTTGCCCAACATCCGCAAGCCCACCGTCGCCAGATTGCCCTGTCGCCGAGCTCCGTCGACTCAAGCCAGCTCCGTGTTTGGGCGCAATCATGCGACCGGCAGAATTATCGTGACGTGAGATTCCGCAGGCGGCCAGCGCTTCTCTCGCGGTGGACGGATGGCGTACAAAAAGTTCGGCTTGGATAGCTGCGCGTTGATCCCGCTTTATCGCATCCTTGCAACATCGCCTGCGCGCGTCCCGCCCGCGTTCGTCAACCTCACCCCGCGAACTTTGTTCACATAGATCTTTAATAAGATCTCCCATGCTAGGATGGAAGCATGACCGCAAAACCCCTGCGTCCCGAGTCCAATCCCGTCCCGCTACCACGTATTGTCGGAGGCTTCTCCACCATATTGGCGGACCCGCCCTGGCGCTTCAGCAACCGCACCGGCAAGGTTGCACCGGAGCATCGTCGACTCGACCGTTATTCCACGATGTCGCTGGACGACATCATGGCAATCGACGTGAAATCCATCCTCGCGCCGAACGCGCACCTGTACCTATGGGTGCCAAACGCGCTGTTGCCCGACGGCATGGAGGTGCTGAAGGCGTGGGGCTTCCGCTACGTCAGCAACATAGTGTGGGCCAAGCGGCGCAAGGACGGCGGCCCGGACGGGCGAGGCGTGGGGTTCTACTTTCGCAACGTCACCGAGCTCTTGTTGTTCGGCGTGCACGGCTCGATGCGCACGCTTTCCCCGGGTCGCTCGCAGGTCAACATGATTGAAACGCGCAAACGCGAACACTCGCGCAAACCCGACGAGCAATACGACCTGATCGAAGCCTGCTCTCCCGGTGCCTACTTGGAACTGTTCGCGCGTCATAATCGGTCAGGATGGACGGCATGGGGCGACGAAGCATCTGACGACGTGGCACCGCGCGGCGTAGTGCATAAGGGCTACGAGGGCGGCGCCATCCTGCCACCGCTGCTGCCAAACGAACATTTGTCCAGGGACCGCGTCAATGCCCTTGGGGACAAACTCCGGGCCTTGTACCAATCGGGTCATAGCGTTCGGAAACTGGCGGAAGATACCGGATACTCGATCCAGCGCATCCGCACCCTGTTGCAGGCAGCCGAAACCTCGATGCGGCCACGCGGACGGACCACGGCAACGGCGCTGACCACGGCGGACCTGTTTCAGGCGGGCGAATAAGCTTTGCCGTTCCAGGTTGCCGGCGTGGCGGCAGCGATCAGCAACGGACATGTGCCCATCACGCCACGTCGCACGCGCAACGCCGCTTTCTCCAGGTTGGTGGTCGTCGACGTCCCGAGGTCGATGGGCAGCTTGGGATTTCGTTGATTGTCCGGCAACGTCGTTTGGTACTCGCGCCACAACTGCTCGGCCAGATGCTTGAGCGCGACGCGGTCCTGGGTGATCAATACCGCCGCCGAAATGACTCCTGCCTCGTGCCATGCACGATAAGCCGACAGGTCGCGATCCAGATTCCCGTCCTTCGCGTTCCACTCCACGTCCAAGGCCACGCGGCCCTTGAAGTTGTCAACCAGGTAGCCTTCTTGGTAGACCGTGTCGAGGCGCTCAACTTCCTTGCCCAACTTCGTCAGCAATACGCCCTGTGTGGCGAGGTCAACACGAATCTCGCGCCAGCCACGCTCGGCAAACATGCCGTCGATGATCTTGGCAATGTCGCCACGATTGCCGCCCGCTTTCAGCCAATGCGACGGATCCAGCGAAAAGGCCGTCAGGACACGGATGATGTCAGCCCACTCAGCCGGGCACACAGAACGCAGAACGGCCGCGGCGGAACTGGTTTCGAGGAAGGACCAACGCGCGCGAACCGCTGGATCGAGGACCAATGGATCATCATAAGTCCTGGTTTCGAACACGCGTCACCTCCCTGTCCATTCCGCCCGATTGGCCGCCTTCGACTTACCGATCATTTCCCGGCGCGATTGACGTACCAGATGGTCTTGGTTTCCTGGTACTGATCGAGCGCTTCCAGGCCATTGTCGCGACCACCGAAGCCGGACTGCTTGTAGCCGCCGAACGGGGTGGTGATGTCGCCTTCGGAGAAGCCGTTGACCGAGACTGTACCGGCGCGGATGGCGCTGGCGACGCGTTGGGCACGGTGCACGTTCTCGGTGTACACCGAGGCGGCCAGGCCGTAGCTGGTGTCGTTGGCGAGACGGATCGCCTCCTCCTCGCTGGCGAAGCCGGTGACCGCGAGCAGCGGGCCGAAGACTTCCTCGCGGAACAGGCGCGTGTGCGGGGCGACGTCGGTATACACCGTCGGCTCCACGTACCAGCCGCTCAGGTAGTCCCCGCGCACGTTGCCGCCGGTGACGGCGTGCAGGCCATCGGCCTTGGCCGATTCCAGGAAGCCCTTGACCTTCTCGAAGTGCGGCCCCTCCACCATCGGCCCCAGGCGCACGCCGGACTCGCGCGGATCGCCGAGTTTCCAGTCGCCCAGGCCGGCGACGAGTTTTTCCAACAGCGCGTCCTTGATCTCGTTGGCCACCAGCAGGCGCGAGCCGCAGCTGCAGTTCTCGCTCATGTTCCAGAACGCGGCGTTCAAGATGTCCGACACCACGGCGTCGATGTCGGCGTCGGCAAACACCACTTGCGGGTTCTTGCCGCCGCACTCGAGCACGATCTGTTTGACGTTGCTCTCGGCCGAATACTTGAGGAACAGACGGCCGACGTCGGTGGAACCAGTGAACGACACGACGTCCACATCCATGTGCCGGCCGAGCGCCTCGCCGGCGTGCTCACCCAGGCCGTTGACGACGATGAGCGCCTCGGCGGGAATGCCCGCCTCGCGCGCCAGCTCGGTCATGCGCACGGCTGACAGCGGCGTGAGTTCGGCCGGCTTGACGATGACGCTGTTGCCGGTGACCAGGGCCGGGCCGACCTTCCACGCGTACATCTGCGCCGGGAAATTCCACGGCAGCACGGCGCCCACCACACCAACCGGCTCCTTGACGATGAGGCCGGTGGCGTTGGGGCCGGTCGGCGCGATGCGGCCGTAGACCTTGTCGGCCGCCTCGGCGTACCAGCGCAGGGTGTCGATGGTGGCCGGGATGTCGGTGTTCTCGCATTCGTCGATCGGCTTGCCGGCGTCGATGCAATCCAGCGCGGCGAGTTCTTCGGCGTGCTCCTGCAGGAGATCACACCAGGCGAGCATCGCCGCCTTGCGCTCACCGGGACTCCGCTTGCGCCAAGTGCCGGCCTCGAAGCAGACGCGCGCCACCTTCACCGCGGCGTCGATCTCCGCCTTGCCGCCGTCACCCAGGCTGCCGATCACGCTGTTGTCGATCGGCGTGCGGTTTTCCAGGCCGTCGTCGTTGCCCTGGAAGCCGGGAATCAACTGTGGTGCCTTGAGGTCGCCACGCGCGGCGCGGGCGAAGACGTCCTGCTTGCTCAGTGCCATGGTCTCAACCTCCCCGTACCAGATCACGAAATGCGTATTTCGCGGCAGCATCCAGCGGCGCCAGCGGCAGGCGCACGTCGCCGGCATCCAGCGTGCCGTTCAGGCAGCCGGCCTTGGCCTTCTGGTTGTAGTCGCCCGATTCCATCGAATGCAGGGCCGGATACATGGCCCGCATCATGGCGCGCGCGCGGTCCCAGTCGCCGGCCCGCGCCGCCTGGTGCAAGGCCACCTGCTCGCCCGGAAAGACGTTGGCGGCGCCGGCGATCCAGCCCTTGGCGCCCCAGAAGAAGAAATCCACCGGCTGGTCGTCGCAGCCGCAGATCACCTCGAAATCCTTGAAGCCGGCCTGCAGCATGCGCAGCGCCTGGCTGAAGTTGCCGCTGGATTCCTTGATGGCGACGATGTTCGGGTGCTTGGCCAGCGCGGCCACAGTCTCGAACTCGACGTTCACCCCGACCCGGGCCGGAAAGTTGTAGATGATGATGGGCAGCGCGCAGTGCTGCGCGGCGTATTCGAAATGCGCGCGGATGCCATCCTGGCTGGGCAGGCTGTAGGGCGGTGCCGAGAGCAGCAGGCAGTCGTAGCCAATGGCCTTGGCCTCGGCGGCGCGCTCGATCGAGCGCCGGGTGGACAGGTCGCCGATGCCGGCAATCAGCTGCACCCGGCCCGCGGCGACGCGGTGCACGGTCTTCAGCACCTGGCTGCGCTCGGTGTCGCTCAGCGCGTAATACTCGCCGGTGGTGCCGCAGGCGGCGATGCCGGCCACACCCTTGGCTATCATGGCCTCGACCAGGGTCTCGAGCCTGGCCTGGTCGATTTCCCCGTCGCCCTCGAATGGTGTCACCAAGGGCACGTAGATGCCGTCGAATTGCATGGCTTGCCTCCAGGTATGCCGATCCACTTGGCCCATGGCTGCCGGCGCCAATGCCGCAGCCAGCCAGGGCCGCTCATGTTCCCGCAAACGTCAGGCGCTGCCCAGCCCGTATTCGCGGCCACCTACCGTAGCAGCTGCGCGCGCTCGAGTGCGGCCACGCGCTGCTGCAACCGTGGCCCGAGATAGCAGTGCGAACCGCAGGGCAGCAGGCCGACCGCGGCAAACTCGCGCAGGTACCAGACCGGGGACCGCGCCACGTAGCCCTCGCGATCGCCAATCACATCGTCGCGGCTGGTGAATACCTCCAGGAACGCCACGCCCTCGAGCATGTCGGCGATGCCGCCCAGGCCGGCGCGGATCTCGGCGGGCCCGAGGTAATGCAGCACGTCGCTGCACACGATCAGGTCGAAGCGCTGCGGCAGGCGCAACTGCCCCAACTGGCCGAAGCGCGCCAGGCCGATCCCACGGCTGCGGCCATAGCGCGCCACCACGTACTCGCTGGCGTCCAGCCCCTGGTACAGCAGCCGTGGGCGCAACGCCAGCAGCGGCGCGCGCCACGCCGCCTCGCCGCAGCCGACGTCCAGCACGTTGCGCAGCGGCCGGCCCAGGTAGTACTCCGCCTGGGCCACGGCCAGGGCCACCTTGCGCCGCAGCTCCGCCGGCGCGCCCAGCGGGCGCGCGGGGTCGCGATACCAACGGTCGAAATACCTGCGGTCGTAGATTTTTGCCACCTTGCGCTCCCTGAAGTTCCATCCCGCGCCCGGCCCCTCCGCATAGGCGCCACCAGCCACCACCAACCCATGCACGCCGGACCGGCTTTCACCTGGAGCATGCCCTGGCTTTGCCAGCATGGACATCCCCTCCGCAGCGAGCCATGCCATGCCCATCATGCGCTTTCGATTATTAGGCAACCGCGCCGACGTCGACGAGGTATTGGACGTCCTGGAGGGCATCGAGCGCCTGGAACACGTCGAGGAGCTGGATGGCCTGGAGCCGGCGACCCGCGACGACTCCAGCTCCGCCGAGTCGGTCGACGACAACGCCAGCCACACCTATGTCATCGAGGTGGATGCCCCGGACGACGAGCTCGCCGACCAGGTCCGCGAGGTTGCCGAATCCTGTGCCACGCGGCGCAACGCCGGGATCGAATTCATCGACGACTTCTGAGCCCGGGCGTCCCGCCCCTCCAGTGGCGGCCTCCGACCCCACGCCGGCCAGCCGCACATGCTGCAGCCAAACCCGTATAATTGGAAGATTCGCCCCGAGAAAATGTGCCGGGGCCCGATCGCGCCATCCAAGTGACTTCCATGCTCATCGAGAAACTCCGCAACATCGCCATCGTGGCCCATGTCGACCACGGCAAGACCACCCTGGTCGACTGCCTGCTGAAGCAGTCCGGCACGTTCTCCGCACGCACCGTGCTGGCCGAGCGCGTGATGGATTCGGACGACCAGGAAAAGGAACGCGGCATCACCATCCTGGCCAAGAACACCGCCATCGAATGGCGCGGCAACCGTATCAACATCGTGGACACCCCGGGACATGCCGACTTCGGCGGCGAGGTGGAGCGCGTGCTCTCCATGGTCGACTCGGTGCTGGTGCTGGTCGACGCCATGGACGGTCCCATGCCGCAGACCCGCTTCGTCACGCAGAAGGCGTTCGACATGGGCTTCAAGCCCATCGTGGTGATCAACAAGATCGACCGCCCCGGCGCGCGCCCGGACTGGGTGCTGGACCAGACCTTCGACCTCTTCGACCGCCTGGGCGCCACCGACGAGCAGCTGGATTTCCCGGTCATCTACGCCTCGGCGCTGAACGGCTACGCCAGCCTGGACAGCAACGTGCGCGAGGGCGACATGACGCCGTTGTACGAGGCGATCATGGCCCACGTGCCTGCACCGGACGTGCATCCGGAAGGGCCATTCCAGATGCGCATCAGCCAGCTCGACTACAGCAGCTATGTCGGCCTGATCGGCGTCGGCCGCATCCAGCGCGGCACGGTGACCACCAACATGCCGGTCAGCGTGATCGACCGCGAAGGCAAGAAGCGCACTGGCAAGGTGCTGCAGGTGCTTGGCTTCATGGGCCTGGAGCGGCGCGAGGTGCCCGAAGGCCAGGCCGGCGACATCATCGCCATCTCCGGCGTGGAGGGGCTCAGCATCTCCGACACGGTATGCGCCATCGACCACCCGGAGGCGCTGCCGCCACTCACCGTGGACGAGCCGACGATCAGCATGACCTTCCAGGTCAACAACTCGCCGTTTGCCGGCGACAAGAACCGCAGCGGCGGCAAGTTCATCACCAGCCGCCAGATCCGCGAGCGGCTCGAGCGCGAGACGCTGCACAACGTCGCCCTGCGCGTGGAGGAAGGCTCGGACCCGGACAAGTTCAAGGTCTCCGGGCGCGGCGAGCTGCACCTGTCGGTGCTGATCGAGAACATGCGCCGTGAAGGCTACGAGCTGGCGGTATCGCGCCCCGAGGTCATCATCAAGATGATCGACGGCAAGCCGCACGAGCCCATCGAGCAACTGGTGGTGGACGTCGAGGAGCAGCACCAGGGCGGCGTGATGGAGCGCCTGGGCATGCGCAAGGGGCAGCTCAAGAACATGGTGTCGGACGGCCGCGGCCGGGTGCGCATGGATTACGAGATCCCCGCGCGTGGCCTGATCGGCTTCCAGTCCGAATTCCGCACCCTGACCCAGGGCACTGGCCTGCTGTTCCACCTCTTCGATCATTACGGGCCGAAGGCCGAGGGCGCGATCGCCAAGCGCCAGAACGGGGTGATGATCGCCAATGCCGCCGGTACCGCGCCGGCCTACTCGCTCGGGCCGCTGCAGGATCGCGGCCGCCTGTTCACTGCCGAGGGCGACGAGATCTATGAAGGCCAGCTGGTCGGCATCCACGCCAAGGACAACGACCTCACGGTCAACGCGATCAAGCCCAAGCCGCTGACCAACATGCGCGCGGCCGGCAAGGACGACGCGATCCAGCTTTCCCCGGCAATCAAGTTCTCGCTGGAGCAGGCGCTGGAATTCATCGCCGACGACGAGCTGGTCGAGGTCACGCCGAAGGAGATCCGGCTGCGCAAGCGTCATCTCACGGAAATCGACCGCCGCCGCGCCTCGCGCAACTGACCCGCGGGAATTCGGCGGCAGGCTCCGCTGGGAACGTGCTCTGGGCTGCTGCTTGTGCATGCCCGATTCGCGGTAGGGCGTCGATTGCAAGATAATGGGCGCTTTGATCGACCAGGACGACGCATATGCGATCCGGCAGCGTCGTCCGGTCCAGCAGCTGCATGATCCAGCCAGGAGCACTCCCGATGAAAGACACTTTTTCCGCGCGCGACGTTCTAGAGGTCAACGGCAAGCGTTATGCCTACGCCAGCCTGGCGAAGCTGGGTCAGCAGTTCGACCTGAAGCGGCTGCCGTACTCGATGAAGATCCTGCTGGAAAACCTCCTGCGCCGGGAAGACGGTGAGGAAGTGACGGCGGCGGAAATAAAGGCCATCGCCACCTGGGACGCCAAGAAGGAACCGGACACCGAAATCGCCTTCATGCCCGCGCGCGTGCTGCTGCAGGACTTCACCGGCGTGCCCTGCGTGGTCGACCTGGCGGCCATGCGCGATGCGATGAACGCGCTGGGCGGCGACCCGACGCTGATCAACCCGCTCTCCCCGGTCGAGCTGGTGATCGACCACTCGGTGCAGGTCGACGTGTTCGGCAGCGAGGACGCGCTGGAGAAGAACGTCGAGATCGAGTTCAAGCGCAACAACGCGCGCTACAGCTTCCTGCGCTGGGGCCAGAAGGCATTCACCGATTTCAAGGTCGTGCCGCCGCGCACCGGCATCGTGCACCAGGTCAACCTGGAGTACCTGGCACGCGTGGTCATCGACACCGAGGTGGACGGCCAATTGTGGGCCTATCCGGACACCTTGTTCGGCACCGACTCGCATACCACCATGGTCAATGGCCTGGGCGTGCTGGGCTGGGGCGTCGGCGGCATCGAGGCCGAGGCGGCCATGCTGGGCCAGCCCTCCTCGATGCTGATACCGCAGGTGGTCGGCCTGAAGCTGGTAAACCGGCTGCCCGAGGGCGCCACGGCGACCGACCTGGTGTTGACCGTCACCGAGCTGCTGCGCAAGCACGGTGTGGTCGGCAAGTTTGTCGAGTTTTACGGCCCGGGCCTGAAGCACCTGGCCCTGGCCGACCGCGCCACGCTGGGCAACATGTCGCCCGAATACGGCGCCACCTGCGCGATCAGCCCGATCGATGCCGAGTCGCTGAAATACCTGCGCCTGTCCGGGCGCAGCGAAGAGCGCATCGCCCTGGTGGAGGCCTACGCCAAGGCCCAGGGACTGTGGCACGACGACAACACACCGCAAGCCGACTACAGCCTGGCCCTGGAGCTCGACCTGGCCAGCGTCAAGCCATCCATGGCCGGGCCCAAGCGCCCGCAGGACCATGTGTTCCTGTCCGGGGTCAAGCAGAACTTCCACGAAAACCTGGGTGCCACCATCATCCACCGCAATGGCGACAAGGCACGCTTCGCGAACGAGGGCGGTGCCACCGCGGTCGGACACGACGTGAGCGAGCGCATCCATCGCCAGCACGTGGTGCGCAACGGCGAGGAGTTCGACGTCGAGGACGGCGCCGTGGTCATCGCAGCCATCACCTCGTGCACCAACACCTCGAACCCGGCGGTGATGCTGGCCGCCGGCCTGCTGGCCAAGAAGGCTGCCGCGCGCGGCCTGAAGAGCAAGCCATGGGTGAAGACCTCGCTGGCGCCCGGTTCCAAGGTGGTGAGCGACTACCTCGAGCAGACCGGCCTGCTCGCCGAGCTCGAGAAGCTGGGGTTCTACCTGGTGGGCTATGGCTGCACCACCTGCATCGGCAACTCCGGCCCGCTGCCGGAGGAAGTGAGCGCCGCGATCAGCGCGGGTGACCTCACCGTGGCCGGCGTGCTTTCCGGCAACCGCAACTTCGAGGGCCGCATCCACGCCGAGGTCAAGATGAACTACCTGGCCTCACCGCCCTTGGTGGTGGCCTACGCCCTGGCCGGTTCACTCGACGTCGACCTGACCACCCAGGCGCTGGGCCAGGACCGTGACGGCAAGGATGTGTACCTGAAGGACATCTGGCCGTCCAACAAGGAAATCAGTGACCTCATGGCGCACGCGGTCACCGCGGACATGTTCAAGCGCAACTACGCCGACGTGTTCAAGGGCGATGAGCGCTGGAACGCGATTGCCTCGCCGGACGGCGCGCTGTACGCCTGGGACAAGGCTTCCACCTACATCAAGCACCCGCCGTATTTCGACGGCATGAGCATGACGGTGCCGCCCAGCGAGGACATCGATGGCGCACGCTGCATCGGCCTGTTCGGCGACTCGATCACCACCGACCACATCTCCCCGGCCGGCGCGATCAAGAAGGATTCTCCGGCCGGCCGCTTCCTGATCGAGCGCGGCGTGAAGCCGCTCGAGTTCAACTCCTATGGCTCGCGCCGAGGCAACGACGACGTCATGGTCCGCGGCACGTTCGCCAACATCCGCATCAAGAACCAGTTGCTGGACGGGGTCGAGGGCGGCTACACCCGCCACCTGCCCGACGGCAAGCAAATGACCATCTACGACGCGGCCATGCAATACCAGGCCGAAGGCACGCCGCTCATCGTCATTGCCGGCAAGGAATACGGCACCGGCTCATCACGCGACTGGGCGGCCAAGGGCACCCTGCTGCTGGGCATCAAGGCAGTGATCGCGGAGAGCTTCGAGCGCATCCACCGCTCCAACCTGGTCGGCATGGGCGTGCTGCCACTGCAGTTCGAGGACGGCGACAACGCCAAGTCGCTGGGCCTCGACGGCACCGAGGTGTTTGCCATCACTGGGCTGGACAACGGCAACGCCAGGCGCGCCACCGTGACCGCAACCGGCGCGGACGGCCAGCGCAGGGAATTCGGCGTGCGCGTGATGCTGCTGACCCCTAAGGAACGCGACTTCTACCGCCACGGCGGCATCCTGCAATACGTGCTGCGCCAGCTGGCCGGCAAGCAGGCGGCGTAAGGCGCATTGGCGCCGGTGCCCGGAAAACCGGGCACCGGCTACCCCTGGTGGCGGTGGCCACCATCGCGCATCACAGGGACCAGGTCCAGGTGGCACTGTAACAACGCCACTCCCCGTCGTCCTGGCGCCAGGCGGATTCCACCTTGTAGACGCCGAGGTTTTCCGGCAGCAGGCGTCCGCCGGCGCGCAGGGCCACGGTGAACGTGGCGACCAGGCGCCCGCCCCGACGCTCGACGCTGATGGGCCCCAGGTTCACCTTGACCTGCTCGCCACGCAGCGCGAACACGCCGACCATGCCGCTCAAGGCGCGCCGGTCGAGCGTCCCGGCGTTGCCGTCGAAATCCTCGGTGAGCGTCGAAGCTACACCCCGCGCACTGCCCTCTTCGGCAGCCTGTGCCGTCGACTCGATGGCCTGCCGCACCAGCACCTCATCGGCTGGATGATGGCAGGCTGACAACGCCAGTACGCCAAACAGCGCGACTGCCGCGACAATCAAAACCCGGGCGCGCGCAAAGCCTGAAGTCATCGTTGAACTCCACCGCGTCGTTGCTTGCCGCTGTCAGCGCGTCTGTGCTCCAATGCTTGAGTATACGCATCGCGCGGCCATCTCCCGGGGGAAGCGAATGAGCACTGAACGGCCATGGTTGAAACACTACCCGCCGGGCGTGCCCGAACGCATCGACCTCGACCAGTACGCCTCGGTGCCGGCGATGCTCGAGGAAAGCTTCACGCGCTTCCACGACCGCCCCGCCTTCGCGAGTTTCGGACGCGTGCTCAGCTATCGCGAAATCGATGAGCTGAGCCGCCAGTTCGCCGGCTATCTGACCGGCGTGCTGAAGCTCACCAAGGGCGACCGCTTCGCCATCATGCTGCCCAACGTGCTGCAGTATCCAATTGCGCTGTTCGGGGCCTTGCGCGCCGGACTGATCGTGGTCAACGTCAACCCACTCTACGTGGCGCGCGAGCTCGAGCACCAACTGCATGACGCCGGTGCAAAGGCCATCGTGGTGCTGGACAACTTTGCGGCGACCCTGCAGGGAGTGCTGCCCAGGGTCCCGGTGGAGCACGTCATCACCACCGGCCTTGGCGACCTGCTCGGCTTCCCCAAGGGACCACTGATCAACTTCGCCTTGCGCCACATCAAGAAGATGGTGCCGGCGTTCAAGCTGCCTGGAGCCGTCCGTTTCCGGGACGCGCTGGCGCAGGGTGCCGGGCACAGCCTGCCGGATGTGGTCCTGACCCATGCCGACACCGCGTTCCTGCAATATACCGGCGGCACCACGGGTATCGCCAAGGGCGCGGTGCTGACCCACGGCAACATGATCGCGAACATGCTGCAGGCGGCGGCCTGGATCGGGACGGAGCGCATCAAGCCCGGCAAGGAAGTCATCATCACCGCCTTGCCGCTGTACCACATCTTTTCGCTCACTGCGAACGGGCTGGTGTTCGCCCGGCTCGGCGGACTGAACTGGCTGATCACCAATCCGCGTGACATGCCGGGCTTCGTCAAGGAGCTGCGGCATTCCCACTTCACCGCCATCACCGGGGTCAACACGCTGTTCAACGGACTGCTCAACACGCCGGGCTTCGCCGCGCTGGATTTTTCCCGATTGCACCTGACGCTCGGCGGCGGCATGGCCGTGCAGCGCTCGGTTGCCGAACGCTGGAAGAAAGCCACCGGCTGCACCCTGGCCGAGGCCTACGGCCTGACCGAGACTTCGCCGGCAGTGTGCATCAACCCGCTCGACCTCGCCGACTACAACGGCTCGATCGGCTTGCCGATATCGTCCACCGACGTGGCCATCTGGTCCGAGGATGCCCAGCCGCTGCCGCCAGGGGAAACAGGCGAGCTGATGGTGCGCGGCCCCCAGGTGATGAAGGAATACTGGCAGCGGCCCGAGGAGACACGCAAGGTGCTCACCACGGAGGGCTGGTTGCACACCGGCGACATCGCCAGGATGGACGCGGACGGCTATTTCTACATCGTGGACCGCAAGAAGGACATGATCCTGGTGTCCGGCTTCAATGTGTACCCGAATGAGGTCGAAGCCACGGTCATGGAGCATCCCGGGGTGCTCGAGGTGGCTGCAGTTGCCGCGCCCGACGAGCATTCGGGCGAGGTGGTGAAACTGTTCGTGGTACGCAAGGATCCGTCACTCACCGCCGAGGCCCTGCAGCAGTTTTGCCACGATCGTCTCACCGGCTACAAGCGGCCGCGCTACATCGAGTTCCGCGACAGCCTGCCGAAAAGCAATGTGGGCAAGATCCTGCGCCGCGAGCTGCGTGACGAAGCCACCCCGACCCACGCCTGAGCGCGGCCTGGGAGCCCGTGCGCAGGCGCATGGTGCACGCCCACGGAGTCCGGTCATCGGCACCAGGGCTGTGCGGTTCATTCACCCCAGTATTCGAGGATGTCCGCATAGCCGCCGAGCAGGTTCCACAACGGCTCCTGCTTGTCCTCTGGAATCTGTTCGTAGCTGAAGCCGATATGGTGACGGGTGACGCGGGCCACCACGGCATCCAGGTGGATGTGCAGATCCTCGGCAAACAGCATGTCCAGCACCCAGCGCTGGCCCGGTTCGCCCACCCATTCGAGCGGCCGCACCAGCATGGCCCCGGTAGCCGAGATATCGCTGAGTTCGGTCGGCTGGGATTCACCGCCCCGGCTCATCAACACGGTGATCTCGATCTGCATGCGCGCGGCGCGCAAGCGTTCCTTTGATTCCGCCTCAGGCGGGTTTGTCTCAGTCATCAGCAACATACCGTTCATTTTTTACGCCTTGCATGGCCAGCACGAGGTGACGTCAAAGGCGCTTCGACTGATTACCGCGTGACCTGCCTCATGGGCATCGGGTCGGACGCCCATGCAGCCGCTGGAAACCTCGTCCCGCGCATGACGCAATGCACCTGCCGCGAGGCGACCTGCGGCCGCCTCGATGATGGTTAGCAAGCCGTGTGCCAGGCCAGCGTGCACGCATCGCGCACCGCCGTCATGGCTGGCGCGCCGGCGCAGCGTAGATCACTGCCCGCCACCGTACAACATGCCGCGCCCGGGACGTCAGCTTGTGACATTCCTCAGCCAGGCCAACGCTGGACTTGTCGCCGCGCAATGGCTAACCTATCGGTCGTCAGTGCTCGAATGCGTGGCTCCCTGGTCACACCGGCGTGTCACAGCATGCACTGGAGAGCTGGGCCAGGGAACTCCGCCGGGATCGTGCCGCGTCGATGATTCATCCCGCACGGCAGCCGGCACCAGTACGAAACGGCGAGTACGACGGCGAGACAGGACGCATCGGGTGGCGCGGTGCCTCCGTGCTGGCCGGTGATCCATCCATTCTCAAGCTGTGGCGCGCCCGGGCGGCAGAGCCCTGGTTGCGATGCTGCCGAACAGACGGCGCTGCATATCCAGTCGCGTACCGGCGCGGTGCCAGGCGCGTCCGGACCTTCTCAGGGCACTACCAGTCACGGATCGTGGCTAACCTAATACGCATTACCAGATGAGCACTGAACCAGCCGAGTCGCCAAACCTGGCCGCCGAGGGGCCGGGCGTATTCCCGGTGGTACCCCAGCAGCAGGAATTGCCCCTTGCCGTCGTGCGGGGCGAACCGCTGTTGCAGATGCCGCGGGATCTGTACATCCCGCCTGACGCGCTGGAGGTGATCCTCGAATCGTTTGCCGGCCCGCTGGACCTGCTGCTGTACCTGATACGGCGCCAAAACCTCGACATCCTGGACATCCCCATCGCCGAGATCACCCGCCAGTACATGGGCTACATCGAGCTGATGCACGAAGTCATGCGCTTCGAGCTGGCGGCGGAATACCTGTTGATGGCGGCCATCCTGGCGGAGATCAAATCCAGGCTGCTGTTGCCGCGTCCACCGCTGGAGGAAGGGCTGGAAGAAGACCCGCGAGCCGAGCTGGTGCGGCGCTTGCAGGAATACGAGCGCTTCAAGCGCGCCGCCGAGGACATCGACGCCTTGCCGCGGCTGGAGCGGGACACCATCGTGGTGCACGCCGATCCAGGCGAACGCAACCTGGTCAAGGTGCCACCGCCGCTGGAGCTGACCGAGCTCCTGCTCGCACTGCAGGAGGTCCTGAACCGCGCGCAGTTGTTTGAGCACCATGCCATCAAGCGCGAAGGGCTCAGCGTGCGCCAACGCATGGGTGAGTTGCTGAGCCGGCTGGATACGGCCGAATTCCAGGCCTTCGACACGCTTTTCGACCTCGCCGAGGGCCGCGCCGGCATCGTGGTGACATTCCTGGCCATGCTGGAACTGGCAAAGGAAATGCTGGTGGAAATCATCCAGGACGAACCCGGCTCGCCGATCTACCTGCGCGCCAAGGCCAGCGAGGCGTTGGCAACAACGGACGCAGACGGCAACCAGCCGCAGGCCGACGATGTGTCCAGCGCGACCACCTATTGATCCCACTGCAAGTATTGGCACCGGTTCCGATCATGCCCATCGAACAACTCAAACCCATCATCGAAGCAGCCTTGCTGGCTTCGGCCCAGCCACTGACCATGCAGCAGTTGCGCGAGCTGTTCGTGGCCGAGGACGAAGTCGGGCCAGGCCAGGTTGGCGCGGCCCTGGAAGCGCTGGCCGCGGACTGTGCCGGGCGGGGCGTGGAACTGGTCGAGGTGGCGTCGGGCTACCGCTACCAGGTGCGCAAGGACACCCACCCCTGGATCAAGCGCATGTGGACCGAGCGGCCCGGCAACTACTCACGGGCCATGTTGGAGACCCTGGCCCTGATTGCCTACCGCCAGCCCATCACGCGCCCGGAGATCGAGCAGATCCGTGGCGTCATGGTCTCGTCAAGCATGATCAAGACCATGGAAGAGCGCGAGTGGGTACGCGTGGTCGGCTATCGCGACATGCCTGGCAAGCCAGCCCTGTACGGCACCACCCGCGCCTTCCTCGACTACTTCAACCTGAAGTCGCTGGACCAGCTGCCACCGCTGTCCGCCATCCGCGACATGGAAGATCCGCAACTGCGCCTGGACAACCCGGACGCCGCCATCCCGTTGGTGGCCGCTGGCCAGGGCGTCGAACATGAGCCCGGTGCGGAAGACCTCGCCGCCGCGATCACCGAGGCTGACCTTGTTGCGGACGCAGCCGGCCACGACACGGCCGAAGTCCCCACCCCCGAGGTCGACGACACCGACAACACGCCAGCCCCACAGGCCGGCGCGGCCGACACTGCCACGCCCTCCATTTCCGAAATACCAGGCAAGACTCCCGAGGAGTACCGCGCATGACTGCGCCGCAACGATCCATCCTTTCCCTCAAGCGCGCCACGCCCCAAGACGTCGCTCCCGAACTCGAAGAGCGCCTGCACAAGGTGCTGGCAAATGCCGGCCTCGGCTCGCGCCGCATGCTGGAGCAACGCATCCAGTCCGGCGAGGTGCAGCTCAACGGCAGCCCGGCTGAAATCGGCGCCAGCGTGCACGCCGGCGACCGCATCATTATTGATGGCAAGCCCTTCGTGGTGGCGACCGACAACCGCGACGACACGGAGGTGCTGATCTACCACAAGCCGGAAGGCGTGCTGACCACCCGCGACGACCCCGAAGGCCGGCCCACTGTGTTCGAACGCCTGCCACACCTGCAGGGCGCACGCTGGGTCGCCGTGGGCCGCCTGGACATCAACACGACCGGCCTCCTGCTGCTGACCACCGACGGCGAACTGGCCAATGCGCTCATGCACCCGCGCAACGGGCTGGAACGCGAGTACCTGTGCCGGGTACACGGCGAGGTGCCGGACGAGGTCCTGGAGCGCCTGAAGGCGGGCGTGGAACTGGAAGACGGCGAGGCGCGCTTCGACGACGTCACCGTGATCAGCCGCAGCGGCAGCCACAGCTGGTTCCGGGTGGTCATCCGCGAAGGCCGCAACCGGGAAGTACGCCGGCTATGGGATTCACAGGGCTTCCTGGTCAGCCGTCTCAAACGCATCCGCTATGGCCAGATCGAACTGCCACGCAACCTGCGGCGTGACGAGTGGGTACAGATGGACACCCAGGCCATCAAGCAGCTGCGCGAAACCAGCGGCATCGGCAATCCGCAACCAGTGCTCACCCTGAGCCCGGTGCTGCATCAGCGCCGCGCCAATCGCAGCGTCACCGAATACCGCCCCGAGCGTGGCAGCGGCACGGCATGGACCAGCAACCAGGATGAGAGCCGCGAACTGCGCGCCTACGACCGGATCCGGGAGGAGCCCACCCGGGCCCGCAAGCGCGGCAGCGGACGTCCGGGCAAGGAAGTCAACGGCAATGTCGCCCGTCCCGGCCTCACCCAGCCTTCCGGGCGCGGCCGCCGCATAGCGCCGGGACAGGAGCTGCCTTCGGTGCGCACCTGGTTTGCCGGCGAAAGCCGCGATGGCGGCGGCCGGGCCGGCAAGCCGCACGGCAGCCCCGCCGGCGGCCCCGCCAAGGCGCGCGGTCGTGGCGGCAAGCGCGCCGCCGGTCGCCCCGGCAGCCGGCGCCAGGACAGCCCCGCCGCACCCTACGGCAGTCCCGGCACCGGCCCGTGGAACGACCACGCGCCAGGCCGTACCCCGGCCGGCAACGCGCGGGCACATCACCCAGGTACGAATCCAGGGCGGAACAACCGCACCCCGGACCGCAATACGCGTCCCCCGGGCGGCAAGCGGCCCGGCCAAGGCAACCGGTCAGGCAACCGTTGAACCCGGGCCACCTTCGCCACTACCGGAGCCTGCCATGATCCGCATCTACCACAACAGCCACTGCTCCAAGTCGCGCGCCACACTGGCGCTGCTGGAGGAGCACGGTGAACCGTTCCGGGTGATCAACTATCTGGAAACCCCACCGACCCCAGCCGAACTCACCGAGCTGCTCGGGCTTTTGCACATGAGCGCGCGACAGCTGTTGCGCCACGGCGAGCCCGAGTACCAGGCGCTGGGTCTGGCCGACCCGAAGCTCGACGACGACGCGCTCATTGCCGCCATGGTCGCGCATCCGAAGCTGATCGAACGACCAATCGTGGTGGCCAACGGCCGTGCAGTCATCGGCCGACCGCCGGAAGCCGTGCTCGCCCTGCTCTGAGTACAGCGCGCCATATCGCGGTGGGTCACCGGAAAGGCCGTCATCGGTGCAGGTGGTTCAATCCCCGAGCTTGAACGCGTCGGCATCCATCCACGCCGGGAAACGCTCGCGGTGCGCCAGCAATGCCTTGGGGTCGAGCGTGACCACGACACTCTGCTCCTGCGCGCCGCATTCGACCAGAGGCTCGCCGAGCGCATCCAGCACCACGCTGTCGCCGGCATAGCGCAAATCGTTGCCGTCCACCCCGACCCGGTTGACCCCAACCACGCAGCACAGGTTTTCCATCGCCCGCGCCCGCAGCAGGGTGCGCCAGGCGTTGCGCCGCGGCGACGGCCAGTTGGCCACGAACACCGCCAGATCGTATTCCATGCCGCCGGTCGCCGCAGCCAGGCGTCGGTTGCGCAACCAGACCGGAAAGCGCAGGTCGTAGCAGACCTGCGGCAGGACGCGCCACCCCTTCAGCTCGACGATCAGGCGCTCCCCGCCCGAGCCATAGCGCGTGTGCTCGCCCGACATGCGGAACAGGTGCCGCTTGTCGTATTGGGCGAAGCTGCCGTCCGGCCGCATCCACAGCAGCCGGTTGTACACCGTGCCGCCTTCGCGGATCGCGAGGCTGCCGCAGATGACCGCGCCCATCTCGCCAGCCAGCGCGCGCAGCCAGGCTACGCCCTCGCCGTCCATCGGCTCGGCGCTGGCCGCAATGTCGTTGCTGAAGCCGGACAGCAGGGTCTCCGGCAAGACGATCAGGTCGCTGGCGGGCAGTTGCCGCACCAGCGCGCCATAGTAGGCGCGGTTTGCCGGCGCGTCGTGCCAACGCGTGTCGCCCTGCACCAGGGCGACGCGCAAGGCCTGCATGGCAGCCCCGGTCACAGCCGGCACAGCCGCTCGGCGGCGGCATCCATGGTCGCGTCGGCCTTGGCGAAGCACAGGCGCAACAGGCGCGTCGCCGGCGCGTCGGCGTAGAACACGCTGGTCGGAATGGCAGCCACGCCAGCCTCGCGCACCAGCCAGCGGCTGAAAGCGAGGTCGTCGTCGTTGCTGACCGCAGAATAATCCACCAGTTGGAAATAGCCGGCCGGCACATCCAGCAGCTTGAACTTCGACGGCGCCAGCAAGGCGCGGAAACGATCGCGCTTGGCCTGGTAGAAGGCCGGCAGATCCAGGGCATGTTCCGGGTGCGCCTGCATGAACTCGGCAAACGCGACCTGGGCCGGATGGAAGGTGCAGAACGTGAGGTACTGGTGCACCTTGCGGAATTCGGTGGAAAGCGGCGCCGGCGCCACGGCATAGCCGACCTTCCAGCCCGTGCAGTGGTAGGTCTTGCCGAACGAGGAAACGACGATGCTGCGCTCGGCCAGCTCGGCGTGACGCAGCACGCTCTCGTGTCTGGCGGGCGCGTAGACGATGTGCTCGTAGACCTCGTCGGCGAGCACCACGATGTCGGTGTCGCGCACCACGGCCGCCAGCTGGTCGAGGTCCGCGGCTGACAGGATCGCGCCGGACGGGTTGTGCGGGCTGTTGATCAGGATCATGCGCGTCCGTGGCGTGACCGCCTCGCGCACGCGCTGCCAGTCGACCGCGAAGCTCGGCACATCCAGGGGAATGTGCACCGCGCGCGCGCCCTGCAGTTCGATGGCCGGTTCGTAGCAGTCGTATGCCGGATCGAACACGATCACTTCCTCACCGGCGCGGACCACGGCGGCAATCGCCGCGAAAATGGCTTCGGTGGCCCCCGAGGTGACAGTGATGTCGGCTTCCACGTCGAGCTTGCGGCCATACAGCTCGAGGGTCTTCTGCGCGATCTGCTCGCGCAAGGTGCGGATGCCGTGCATCGGCGCGTACTGGTTGCTGCCACTGTCCATGGCGCGGCTCAGCGCGGCACGTAGAGGCTGCGGTGGTTCGAAATCGGGAAAGCCCTGGCCCAGGTTCACTGCCTGGTGTTCCTGCGCCAGCCGGCTCATCACGCTGAAGATCGTGGTGCCGACCTTGGGCAGCTTGGTTTGCATGTTCATCGTTGATGCCACGGACGCCTAAACGGATATCCGCACAAGCCTAGCGCATACCCAGTGTGGCGCAAGCGCCGGCCGCGCCTGCCCATGACTGCCGATGTATGACCGTCACGTCCAGTGCGGCGTCCGCAGGCACCCGTTCGAGAGCGCGGCGCGTGGCCACCTGACGCGCGGCCGGCCTGGCTGAACCATTTCTAAACATCACTTGGCCCAGACAAAATCCTTGTTGACACCTCGAAACTTAGTGTTATAGTTCACTACAACACTGGTCAACCACCCCACTAGAGGCCTGCCATGAAAACCTACAAGTTCGCCGCCATCGCCGCCGCCGCCCTGCTCACGCTTGCCAGCCTCGATGCAGTCAATTACAACGTTCCAGTCCAGGCAGCCGGGGCCGCGACGGCCCAACTGGCGCACGTCACCAACTTCGCCCCGATCCACGTCTATCCAAGCGCTGCCGAGCTGCGCGAGCTGTCGGCGCAGGCCGGCCCGGCCGACGCCAGCGCAGCCGTCGCCGCGGCGACCCCTGCCGAAGGCGGCCACACCGGCTCGGCGTTCCAGCTCGTCGGTTCGGCACTGTCCATGTCACATTATTCCCGTGTTCCCTCCATCGGTCGTATCAGCAAGGAATAAGCATGACCATCGCCTGGAACGACAACACGCCGATCTACCGCCAACTGCAGCAACGCGTGGTGGCCATGATCCTGGACGGTGTCCTGGCCGAGGGTGACCCGCTGCCATCGGTGCGCCAGGTGGCGGCGGATTACCAGGTCAACCCGATCACGGTTTCCAAGGCGTACCAGGAGTTGGTCGACCAGCAGCTGGTCGAGAAGCGCCGCGGCCTGGGCATGTTTGTCGTCGAGGGCGCCCGCACCACATTGCTGAAATCCGAGCGGGAACGCTTCCTCAGCGAGGAGTGGCCGAAATTGCACGCCCGCCTGCAACGGCTGGGGCTGGATTTGAAAGCCCTGCTGCGCGAATCCACCACCACCGACACCGGCAAGCCCACGGACAATCACCAGGAGCAAGCATGAGCGCGGTCATCACGGCCACTGGCCTGAGCAAGCACTACAAGCAGACGGCGGCGCTGGACAACGTCAGCTTCAGCATCGAACCGGGGCGCATCGTCGGCCTGATCGGCCCGAACGGCGCCGGCAAGACCACGGCGCTCAAGGCCATCCTCGGCCTCACCGATTTCACCGGGAAGCTGGACGTGCTGGGCTACGATCCGCGCCAGCAACGCGACAAGCTGATGGGCGAAGTCTGCTTCATCGCCGACGTGGCCGTATTGCCGCGCTGGATCAGGGTGCGCGAGGCGGTGGACTTCGTCGCCCACGTACACCCGCGCTTCGACCGCGCCAAGTGCGACGCCTTCCTGGCCCGCACCAAGCTGCAACCCAACCAGCGCGTGCGGCAGATGTCCAAGGGCATGATCGTGCAGCTGCACCTGGCCCTGGTCATGGCCATCGACGCCAGGCTCCTGATCCTCGACGAGCCGACGCTGGGCCTGGACATTCTCTACCGCAAGCAGTTCTACCAGAACCTGCTGGAAGACTACTTCGACGAGAACAAGACCATCATCGTCACCACCCACCAGGTGGAGGAAGTCGAGCACATCCTCACCGACCTCATGTTCATCCGTGACGGCCGCATCGTGCTCGATGCCGACATGGAGGCGGTTGGCGAGCGCTTCATCGAGGTGCTGGTGAATGCCGACCAGGCGACTGCGGCCAGGCAGCTCAAGCCAATCGATGAACACCAGGTCTTCGGCAAGAGCATCTTCCTCTTCGACGGCGTGCCCAAGGAGCAACTGCAAGCCCTGGGCGAAACCCGCCGGCCATCCATCAGCGACCTGTTCGTCGCCACCATGAAGGGAACCTACGCATGAACGCGACGTTCTGGAACAACCTGTACTGGCTGGTCAAGCGCGAGTTCTGGGAGCACCGCGGCGGCTTCTTCTGGGCCCCGGTCATCACCGGCGGCATCTTCCTGCTGCTGAACCTGATGGGCATCATCACCGCCGAGGTACTCGGCGCCAGCCACGGCATCCACATCGGCGCCAACGGCGGGCTGCGGCACGTCATCGAGCAGATGGATGCCGGCGACATGAGCCGGGTCGGCTTCGCGCTGGACATTGCCATGTACTCGGCGATGGGCCTGCTCATCGTGGTGCTCGGCTTCGTGGTGTTCTTCTATTGCCTGGGCGCGCTGTACGACGACCGGCGCGACCGCAGCATCCTGTTCTGGAAGTCCCTGCCAATCTCGGATGCCAGCACGGTGCTGTCCAAGGTCATCAGCGCGACCGTACTGGCGCCGGTCATCGCCGTCATCGTCGGCGTCATCGCCGGCGTGCTGCAGCTGCTCATGGTCGTCGTCACCCTGTCTTTCCACGGCCTCAACGTGTGGCAACTGCTGGGCTACGCGCATCCGTTCCGGGTGCTGACGAATCTGGTCGGCTATATCCCGCTGTACGTGTTGTGGGCGCTGCCTGCGGTGGGTTGGCTGATGCTGTGCTCGGCCTGGGCACGCAGCAAGCCGTTCCTGTGGGCCGTCGCACTGCCGGTGGCCACCGGACTGCTGGTCACCTGGTTCGGCATCATGGGCCTGTTCAACCAGTCGCCCCTGTGGTTCTGGCACAACATCGTGCAACGCGCCCTGTTCAGTGTGTTCCCGGGCACCGGCAGCATGTTTGGCCTCAATGCCGAAGGGCTCGCGCGCCACTCCGGCAACAATTTCGACGACATGGGCCTTGGCCTGATGAACCTCAGCAACACCTACCAACTGCTGGGTTCGCCCGCATTGTGGATCGGTGTGTTGGCAGGCATCGCCCTGCTCGCCGGCGCAACCTGGTTCCGTCGCTGGCGTGACGAGGCTTGAACCCAGTGGCGGACGGGGCGAACCACCCGTCCGCCATGCGGACCGGCTGTTTGACGACAGCGTGTATCCCAACGCTGCCGCACAGCAGGAAATGCCCGACAACGTGCGGTCCACGTTGCGCCCACGCCTGCCCAACTGATTCCGCTGCGGCCGAACCTGCAAGGAGACTATCCATGAAGTCCTTCATGCTACGCACGCTCGCCCTCACGCTGCTGGTGCCATTGGCCGCGTGCACACAATCCGGTACGCCCGGCTCTCAACCGGACGCTTCCGCCGCCACGGCGTCGGCAAGCAGCACAGCCGGCGACACGGCCTCCCCATCATGGGTCGCCAGCAAGGTCCGCGCGAAAATGCAGGAAGCCCGGCAGGAGCTGGCCACCAAAAATATCAAGGTGAACAGCGTCCACGTCGGCGACCATCACGATGACCAGGACTCGCGTCCCGATGCCGAGATCACCCCGCAGGGTGACTTGCTGATCGCCGGCAGGAAGGTCGACGCCACGCCGGCGCAGCAGACTATGTTGTTGGACTATCGCAGGCAGATCGTCGCCATTGCCGAAAAAGGCATGGATATCGGCACACAGGGAGCCGACCTTGGCCTCCGCGCGGCCAGTGAGGCATTGCGCGGCGCATTCAGTGGCAAGAGCGACAAGGAAATCGAGGCGGCGATCAAGCCGCAAACCGACAGGATCCGAACCGCCGCCGCGCAACTGTGCGGGCGCCTTCCCGACCTGCTTGCCTCGCAGCAGAAACTTGCCGCCGCGATGCCTGCTTTCAAACCCTACGCAACCATGACTGCGCACGACATCGACAAGTGCCACGACGACGTCAAGAAGGATGACTCACACCCGGATCATTGAGCGCAGTTTGACCAATGCGTTTCAGACCCGGCACATGCCGCCGTTGGCCGCGAACGCGGATGCACTGCCCCGACCGCCCACCATCACACGACCGGTGAACTGAATGATGTGGACCGACAGGACTGCGCCCAACAGAACGGCGCGCGTGGCCGGATTGTTCTTCCTGCTGGTCGTGCTTGTCGCGCCGTACCGCCTGCTCTACGTGCCCAATGCCCTGTTTGTCACTGGCGACGCCGCGGCAACGATGGCCAGCATTGCCTCGCACGAGCTGCTGTTTCGTCTTGGCATCGCCGCTGATCTGATCTGCGGCGTGGCCATGGTCTTCCTGGTGCTGACCTTGTATCGCCTGCTGGAGCAAGGTGATCGGCATCTGGGCAGATTGATGGTGATCCTGGGTGGGGCGTTGGTTCCGGCCATGTATTTCTGCAACGTCCTGAACGATGCGGCCGTGCTGTTGCTGCTGCGGGATGGCGACCTCGCGGCCGCCTTCGACCAGCCACAGCGCGACGCGCTGGCCATGTTCTTCCTGCGCCTGCACGGCGCGGCGATCAGTGCCGCCGAACTCCTGTGGGGATTGTGGCTGTTCCCGCTGGCAATCCTCGTGCTGCGCTCGGGCTTGCTGCCCCGCCTGCTCGGTTACGGCTTGATACTCAACGGCATGGCCTACGTCGTGCAGTGCTTCGCCTGGGCCGTGCTGCCGGCATACGCGGACTCCATCTCGAGCATCGCCTCGCCGTTCCAGTTCGTGGAAGTCGTGTTCATGCTGTGGCTGCTGGTCATGGGCGCACGCCGTGGCTTCCGAACCACCGGCGACGGCCCCGTGCCGGCGAATCCGTGAAGTCTTGCGCCAACCATTCCGACGACGACAGGAGCCTGCAATGAGCCTGACCACGGCAAGTCCGCTGGAGGACTTCAAGGTACCCGTCAGATTGAAGCTTTCGGGCCTTTGGGCATCCGTAATGTCCTGCTATATCTATGGGGATTTCCTTGGACTCTATCGACCGGGAGACATCCAGGGGATTCTGAATGGGGCAGGACTGCTGGGGCCGAGCAGTCAGGGATCACTGCTCGCGGTCGCCACCCTGATTGCTGTACCTGCCGTCATGATTTTCCTGTCGCTGGTGCTCATACCCGCGCTCGCGCGCTGGATGAACATCCTCGTCGGCGCGATCCTGACGGTCATCGTGCTGATGACCATCCCCGGCTCCTGGGCCTTTTATATCCTCCTCAGCGCCATCGAAGCCGTACTGCAGCTGCTGGTCATCTGGTACGCGTGGCGTTGGCCGCGAAGGTCCCAGTGACATTGCTGCGACATGACCCCTGACCAACGGGTTCGCGTGTCAGCGTCGCGCATGACACAACGCAGGGAGCGTCTGAACAACCTCGTTCTTGAGCGTCATTCCCGCCTTCGCGGGAATGACGACAGTTATTCAGACATTCCCCAGAACCTCGCGTTCCACACTCGCAGCAATCCCATTGCCGGTTGCTGCAAGCTGCGGGTCGCGACGTACCGACTCATTTGTCGTGGATGCCACCCCTGGTCAACGCCAGTGGGTCGAGCAATCGCTTCAGCTCGGCCCTGGACAGCCCGGTGGTCTCCAGGGCGACATCGAGGATGGGGCGGCCTTCCTTGTAGGCCTGCTTGGCGGTGGCGGCGCCCTTCTCGTAGCCGATCACCGGATTGAGCGCGGTGACCAGGATCGGGTTCATGGCCAGGGCCTGGTTGACGCGCTCCTTGTTGACCGTGAAGCCGGCAATCGCCTTGTCGGCAAGCAGCCTGCCGACGTTGGCCAGGATGCCGATCGACTGCAGCAGGTCGTAGGCGATCAGCGGCAGCATCACGTTCAACTGGAAATTCCCGGACTGGCCGGCCACGGTGATCGTCGCGTCGTTGCCGATGACCTGGGCGGCGACCATCACCACCGCCTCGGGGATCACCGGGTTGACCTTGCCCGGCATGATCGACGATCCGGGCTGCAGCGCCGGCAGGGCAATCTCGCCCAGGCCGGCCAGTGGCCCGGAATTCATCCAGCGCAGGTCGTTGGCGATCTTCATCAGGCCCACGGCCAGCGTCTTCAACTGGCCGGACAATTCCACCGCGGCATCCTGCGCGGCCATGCCCTCGAAATAATTCTCCGCCGACTCGAACTTGACCCCGGTGAGCTTCTTCAGCTGTGCCGCCATCGCCGGACCGAACTTCGGGTCGGCGTTGATGCCGGTGCCCACCGCCGTGCCGCCCTGCGGCAGCCGGCGCATGCGCTTCAAGGCGTCCTCGATGCGCTCGATCGCGGTACCGACCTGCGCCGCCCAGCCCGACAGCTCCTGGCCGAACGTAACCGGCATCGCATCCATCAGATGCGTGCGGCCGGTCTTGGGCGTGTTGCGCAACTCGCGCGCACGCTTGTCGATCGTCTTCTTCAGATGCTTCAGCGCCGGCAGCAGCTGCCCGGTAACGGTCAGCGTGGCGCTGACGTGGATCGCGGTGGGGATGACGTCGTTCGAGCTCTGGCCGTAGTTGACGTGGTCGTTTGGATGCACCTTGGTCCCGGCCGCCGTCGCCAGATGGGCGATGACCTCGTTCGCATTCATGTTGGTGCTGGTGCCGGAGCCGGTCTGAAAGATATCGATCGGGAACTGTGCGTCATGCTTGCCTTCGGCGACCGCCAGCGCCGCCTTGCGGATCGCGGCCGCCTGATTCTTCTTCAAATGGCCGGCCGCGACATTGACGTCGGCCGCGGCCGCCTTGATCAGGCCCAGCGCGCGGATGAACTCGCGCGGCAGATGCAGGCCGGACACCGGGAAATTGTCGATGGCGCGCTGGGTCTGGGCGCCGTACAACGCGTCAGCGGGGACCTGCAGCTCACCCATGCTGTCGTGCTCGATGCGAAACGTGTTCATGCGCAAACCATCCTGTGCAGTAATGAAAGTCGGTCGACCCAAGGGGGTCTGAACAACTGGCGTCATTCCCGCGAAAGCGGGGATCCAGTGACTCCAAGCACCAGAAGCCAGGAACAGTGGATTCCCGCCTTCGCGGGAATGACGATCAACAGCGAGGTCGTCCAGGCCTAACCAAACTTGCCAACGATAAAAGGGATGGCCGCGCTTGCAAAGCCCCATCGCCACGACGACACGCCGAATCAGGTACCGGCGCACAGTAGAATGTACGTTTCCCCGCCCGTGGTCCGCACCAATGGCACTCACCGAACTTACCGCCCTGTCTCCGCTGGACGGCCGCTATGCCGGCAAGGTCGAGGCGCTGCGTCCCATCTTCAGCGAGTTCGGGCTGATGCACAGGCGCGTGCAGGTGGAGGTCGAATGGCTGCTGGCCTTGGCCAATTCACCCGGCATCGTCGAGCTGCCGCCGTTCACGGCCGCCCAGACGAAAGCCCTGCGCGCGCTGGCGACCGACTTCAGCGTGGCCGATGGGGAACGCGTCAAGGCGATCGAGGCGACCACCAACCATGACGTCAAGGCCGTCGAATACTTCATCAAGGAGCGCATGGCTGCCGACGCCGGGCTGGCGTCAGCGCGCGAGTTCGTGCATTTCGCCTGCACCAGCGAGGACATCAACAACCTGTCCTACGCGCTGATGTTGCGCGATGCGCGCAGCGAAGTACTGCTGCCGCAGCTGGACGCCGTGATCGGCTGCCTGCGCGGGCTCGCGCACGCCAATGCCGATGTGGCCATGCTGTCGCGCACGCATGGCCAGACCGCCTCGCCGACCACGCTCGGCAAGGAGGTCGCCAACGTCGTCGCACGCCTCGCGCGCCAGCGCGCGCAGTTTGCCGCTGTCGAAATCCAGGGCAAGATCAATGGCGCCGTCGGCAACTTCAACGCGCACACCATCGCCTATCCGGAAGTGGATTGGCAGGAGTTCTCGCGGCAGTTCGTGCGCAGCCTCGGCCTCGACCACAACGCCTACACGACACAGATCGATCCGCATGACGGCGTTGCCGAGTACTGCGACGTCGTGCGCCGCGCGAACACCATCCTGGTCGACCTGGCGCGCGACATCTGGGGCTACATCTCGCTGGGCTACTTTGGCCAGACCGTAAAGGCCGGCGAAGTCGGCTCCTCGACCATGCCGCACAAGGTCAACCCGATCGACTTCGAGAATGCCGAGGGCAACTTCGGCGTGGCCAGCGCCCTGCTCGGCCACTTTGCGGAGAAGCTGCCGATCAGCCGCTGGCAACGCGACCTCACCGACTCCACCGTGCTGCGCGCGCTCGGCGTCGCCTTCGGCCACACCCTGGTCGCGCTGGCCTCGCTGCAGAAGGGCCTGGGCAAACTCACCGTGCACAGCGAACGCATCGCCGCCGACCTCGACGCCAGCTGGGAAGTTCTGGCCGAGGCGGTGCAGACCGTCATGCGCCGCCACGGCCTGCCCGAACCCTACGAACAGTTGAAGGCCCTGACCCGCGGCCACGGCATCACCCGCGAGTCGATCCGCGAATTCATCGGTGGCCTTGAGTTGCCGGAGGATGCGAAGCGGCGCTTGATGGAGCTGACGCCGGCTGGCTATACCGGGCTGGCGGAGACGTTGGCGAAAAAGATCTGAGCACACTTGCCCGATACCTGCCGCCCCCGTGGGGTGGCGGGCAGGCATGGCGGCTACGTACAAATCCGCTGCCCATACGGTCTATTGCTGCAATTCCTGGGTCATACGACATGGCACCACGGATCGTGGGGATTACCGTGGGGTTTGCAAAGGCCGCCCGCGTCCCACCGCACCACCGCCATCACAGGCAACCCTTTGCCCATACACACGGGATTTACCAGCTTGACGCCCAGCCATCGAAAGCTGAACGTCGAGCGCATATGACCCGATCCAGGGTCTACTAGGTGTTCGGCCTTTGGCGATCTGAGGACGGCCTCATTTCGTATTTCACATCTGGGACGACCCGTACTTTGGTGAGGTATCGCCATGAACTGGCTCGCTCTTGTTCTTGCTGGGTTGTTTGAAATCGGCTGGGCTATCGGGCTCAAGTACACGGAGGGCTTTACACGCCTGTGGCCAATTGTTGGCACTGTGCTCGCGATGGTGATCAGCCTTGGGCTACTAGGTATTGCCATGAAGTCGCTCCCCTTGGGCACTGCCTATGCAGTGTGGGTTGGCGTCGGTGCTGTCGGCACAGCGATACTTGGGATTGTCTTGCTTGGCGAACCAGCGAATGCTGGGCGGCTACTAAGCCTCGCCCTTATTGTTGCGGGAATTATTGGCCTCAAGTTGGCTACGTAAGCTTTCCCGTCAGGCCAAACGGTGTTGCGCATCACGCATCACACTGTTACGCTGGATCATGATCAGATCGATCCGGCACAAAGGACTCGCCAAGTTCTACTCCGCGGGGAACACCGCCGGTATCCAGACAGCACACACCAAGCGACTCCGGTTCCAGCTGGCGGCTTTGGACACCGCGCAGCGCATTGATGACCTCGACGTGCCGGGATTCGGCTTGCATCCGCTCAAAGGCAAGCTGAGAGGGCGGTGGTCAATTTCGGTCAATGGCAACTGGCGCCTTACCTTCGAGTTCACGGATGGCAACGTGTACGTTCTGGACTATGGGGACTATCACTAATGGTTATGCACAACCCTCCACATCCAGGTGAGTTCATCACCGGCATCTACCTCGAGCCCAACGGCATCAGCGGTCGAGAGCTCGCAGCAACTATTGGGGTGGCATCATCCACGCTGAGTCGCGTACTCAACGGTTCCAGTCGGGTCACGCCAGAGATGGCACTGCTCCTTTCCAAGGCGCTTGGCCGTAGCCCTGAAAGTTGGCTGGCCATGCAGAGCAACCATGATCTCTGGGTCGCACGCAAGACGGTCAATCTCGACCGAGTGGCCAAGCTTGCGTTGCGTGCAGCCTAGCAACTCAATCCAGTAGACGCGGTGCGTGCACCGCTGATTTCAGGCGGTGGTCGCTGTCGGACCAGCTTCTCGTATCGTTCCGTTCAATCCATCAAGGACACAGGCATGCACTCCGGCACCGTTGGCGCAATCGTCGTTGTCTTGATCGCGATCGTCGTTGCAGCGCTCTCATCACGTGCGAAACGCAAAGCGAAGCAGCCAAAGTAGGCAGCGCACGCGGCAGCATTTGCCAAGGTGGCAGGTGACGGGCGCGTAACGGCGGCTGCCCAGTAGCCACGGTCGTGAGCATGCCAGGGTCCGCGTGCATGTTTCCATGCACTACGGGTGGCCAAGAACTCATTCCAGCGGACGCTCGCCAATTGCTCGCGTCGCTGAATTCGGGCGTAGTGCGACAAGGATCGGCGCCAATCGGCGGCAGCCATCGGAGGCACGGGACAGGAGGGAAGATGACTGGCATTTCGCTGCTCGGCATACCCAACGACGACAATTCCTCGTTCCTGAAGGGACCGGCCGAGGCGCCGGCGCACATCCGACGTGAGTTGCGGTCGGACGCGTTCAACCTGTGGACCGAGACGGGTGTGGACCTCGGCGTCCCGGGCCGGCTGACCGACCGCGGGGACGTCCCGTTCGACGGCAGCACCGATCCCTGGGAGCTGATCGAGCAGGCGGTGGCGGACGCGTTGGATACGGGCGGGCCGTTGATCAGCCTGGGTGGCGACCATGCGATCACCCATCCGATCCTGCGTGCCGTCCGCCGTCGCCAGCCGCAGCTGACCATCGTGCATGTCGACGCGCATCCGGACATCTATCAGTCATTTCAGGGCAATCCGCGCTCACACGCCTCGCCGTTTGCCCGGATCATGGAGGATGGCCTGGCCGACCACCTGCTGCAGGTGGGCTTGCGCACGACCACCGGGCATCAGCGTGAGCAGCAAAGGCGCTATGGCGTCGAAGTGCTCGAGGCGCGCTCGTGTACCGGCGACATCCGGCTCGACCTGCAGACGCCGGTCTACCTCTCGATCGACATCGATGGCCTGGACCCGGCGTATGCGCCAGGCGTGTCGCACCGGGAACCGGGCGGCCTGTCCAGCCGCCAGGTGATCAACCTGATCCAGGCGATCGACCAGCCGATCGTGGCGGCCGATGTCGTCGAATACAACCCGCGTTGCGACATCTCCCAGATCACTGCCGTCGTGGCGGCAAAGCTGGTCAAGGAGATCGCCGGGATGATGGTCACGCAGCGTGCGTGAACCGCGACGAGGCCAGGTTACGCCGCCTTGTCCAGTCGCTGCGTCTGCAGCGCCTTCTTGACGCCGGTGTCGGCACGCATGCGGCGCTCGAACTGCTTGAGGTTGTCCAGGCCGCCCAGGTCAATGTTGACGATGTGTGACCACAGCAGCAGCACGAACAGGTACGGGTCGGCGATCGAGCGCTCGCCGGCAATCCAGTCGCGACCCTGGAGTTGCTGGTCCATGCGCTCGAAATACTTGCGCAGCACCTTGCGTGCGTTGTCCTTGGTCTTTTCGATCATGGCCTTGTCGCCGAGGTATTCCGTCGCGCCGAACAGCGGCGTGTAGGCCGGGTGCATGTCCGAGTTGATCACGGCGAGCCAGCGGTTGACCTCGGCGCGGCTCTTCGGCGTGCCGTCGCCACCCAGCTTTGCCTCCGGGAAGATGTCGGCGAGGTAGTTCAGGATCGCGGCGTTCTCATACAGGACCCAGCCGTCCACGTCGAGGATCGGCACCTTGTGGTTGGGGTTCAGCTTGAGCAGCTCGGGCTTGTCCAGGTCCTCCTTCCTGATCAATTCGACCGCGTACGGTGCGCCTGTCCATTCGAGTGCGATGTTGGTGGCCAGGGCGCACGAACCGGGAAAACTGTAAAGCTTCATGAGGATCTCCTTGGAGTTGCAGCGGACGTCGTGTTGTCGCGCGGCGCAGACACATGCCGCGTGCATGCCATAGGGGAATTGGGGCGTATCGGCCCAGCTTCAAGGCAAGACCAGGGGCTCCACGGGCGCACTGGAGTCGGGTCGAAGCTTGGGAATGGGGCAGCGACGTTCCCCTGGACCAGCCGTCGTGTTGCCAAAAGCCGCGGGAGCGGTGCTTCGGCAGGCCGGGCCGCCTTCGCTAGAAAAACGTCGGCATGCTTTCGAGCACGCGCAGGCTCTCGTCCACGAGCAGCACCTGGCGCCATTTGTCGAAGGTGAGGCACGGGTGCGAGGCGCCGAAGGACACCACGTCGCCGACGCGCAGTTCGATGTCGTCGGGGATGTCGAGGATCGCGTGCTGGTCCATCATCTTGCGGACCTTGCAGCCGCGCAGCGGGTTGGCGGGCTCTCCAGGGCGATGCAGCTGCAGCGGTATCGGCAGGTCGGGGTCACAGGAGATGTCGCGCTTGCCCATGGCGACCACTGCCGTACCCACCTCCGGCAGCGACTGCACATGCGCGAACACGGCCAATGCCGGTTCGAGGCCGCCCTGGAGGGTCGGTTGGCGTGCCTTCACTGCGGCCATCGCGTCGCGGTAGGAGCGGTGGTCGTGGACGACGTAGCAGCCCGGGCGAAGGATTGGCGTGAAGTCGTCGCGCAGATCGGGCTCGTCGAACGCCTCGGCAACCAGGTCGAACCATTGCGAGCCGGCGGCAGTGACGATGGGCGCGCGGTCGGCCAGCGCCCCGGCAACCCGTAGCGTGCGCACGGTGTCCACCAGCCGGCGGGCATAGCTGCGGACCTCGGCAACGGCCTGCTCCCCGCCAATCAGGCCTTCGTAACCCTCGATGCCGCAGAGCGTGACAGCCGGGGCGGCAACGATGGCGTCGACGAGCCGCTGCAGGTCGGCCGCGCCGCGCACGCCACAACGGCCACCCGCCACGCCAAGTTCGATCAACACGTTGATGTTCAGTCCGCGCCGGGCGAAACAGCGGTCCAGCGCCTCGACGTTGGCCACGCTGTCCACCAGGCAGTAGTAGTCGGCACCGCGCTCGACCAGTCCGGCGATGATCGCCATATTGGGTGTACCGACCAGCTGGTTGGCCATGAGCAGGCGGGTGGCGCCGTGCGCAAAGGCCACGGCGCACTGGGTGGCGGTGGCCAGCGTGATGCCCCAGGCGCCGGCGTCGAGCTGGCGCCGGAACAGCGCGGGGGTCATCGTCGTCTTGCCGTGGGGCGCGAGCTTTGCACCGTGTGCGTCGGCGTAGCGTTGCATCCAGCCGATGTTGTTGGCCAGCGCCGCCTCGAAGACCACGGCTGCCGGCAGGCTCACGTCCTCAAGCAGCGCCTGGCCATCAAGCGGCTGGCCTTTTTCCGGATGGTGGGTGTGCGGGTTCATGGGTTGTGGGTGATCCTGAAAAGGAAAGGCACGGACTGTCGTCCGCTGGGAAAAAGGCCGGGTCGCATTGGGCCGGCCCAGGTTTGCCGGTCACACCCCTGCCGTCATCAGCGCTGCTCATCCCTGCTCAACAGCGTCAAGCCGATCAGGCGCGACACCACCAGGGCGATGTACATCACGCCGACGAACATCTCCAGGCTTGCCACCGCGCGGGCGTGCACGGTGATCGGGATGACATCGCCGATACCGGTGCTGGACATCAGGGCGAAGCTGAGGAACAGCAGTTCGGTCCAGCTGCGCGGCGCGTCCGGATTCACCGCCGCCGTGAAGCAACCCGGCTGCAGCGTCTGGCACAGCACGAACAGGTAGGTGAAGGCCCAGGCCAGCAGGGTGAAGGTGGCCCCGGCGGCAAACAATTCATCGCGGGTGGCGCGCCGGTCGGCCAGCATGTAGCGGATCAGGCAGGTCGCCGCGTAGAAATAGAACAACGCCTCCAGCGCCGCCCACCACGGCCGCAGCACCGGAATGCCCACGGTCAGGTCCAGCACGTTGAGCAGCACGGCCGGCACCGCGATGGCGGCGCTGATCCAGCCGCGCCCGCGCGTGCGCTGCACCATCGCGATCGCCAGGCACAGCACCAGTACGCCGAACGCACCCAGGATGGCGCGCGCCGGGCGCGTGTACTCGATGAACGGATACAGCAGCAGCCCAACCAGCTGCACCAACAGCAGCACCGCCGAAGGGTGCTGGATGACGCGGACCAGCCAGCGCAGGCGGGCGAACCGGAACCGCCTGCCGGCAGCCGCAACCTCATCGTGCTCGTTCATGCGCTCGTTCCCCTGCTCCCGTCATCAGGCAATGAACCTGACCTGTTTGTTGGTCCGCAGCCGCATCATGCGCTTCCAGTGACAAAGCGCCGCAATACCGCGCGTCGCCGGCCCCGGTCGAGGGCCAGCTCGATATTCTGCTGTTCGGTCACCCGCGCTCATCCAGGTGCGCGCGGCGCGCGGCCACCAGCGCCAGCGACGACCAGTCCAGCTCGGCGTCGCCGGCCGCCAGTGCCTCCAGCAGGCTGTCGCGCAGCACGCCGGCGAACGGCAGCGGGACATGCGCTGCCGATCCGGCCGTGAGGGCAAGCTCGACATCCTTCAAGCCCAACGGCAGGGTGAACCCGGCCGGCTTGAAGCGCTGCCCGGCGATCAGTTCGCCATAGCCCTGGTAGGCCGGTGCCGCGAACAAGGTGTTCGTCATCACATCGAGGAAATCCGCGGCGCTGACGCCGTGCGCGCGGGTCAGCGCAGTTGCCTCGGCCATGCTCTCGATTGCCGTGGCCAGCATGAAGTTGCCGGCGATCTTCGCCACGTTGGCGCGCTCCGGCGCCTCGGCCAGCGGCCACAGCCGGCTGCCCATTGCCTCCAGCAGCGGACGCACGCGCCCGACCGCAGCCGCGCTGCCGGCAACCAGGATGTTCAACTTGGCCGCGGCGGCGATGTCGGGGCGACCGAACACCGGTGCAGCTATGTAATCCACTCCATGCGCCGCGTGTGCCTCGGCCAGTTCCTTCGCCAGCGCCACCGAGATCGTCGCGTGGTTGACGTGCACGCTGCCCTTGACCATCGCGTCGAGCACACCGCCTTCGAGGAACACCTCGCGCACCGCCCGATCGTCGGCCAGCATGCTGCACAGCACCTCACCCTGCGCGGCGCGGTCGGCGCTGCGCGCAACCCTGGCGCCCTGCGCGGCCAGCGGCCGCGTGGTTGCCTCGGAGCGGTTCCACACCGTCAACGCGTATCCGGCGGCCAGCAGATTGCCGGCCATCGCGCTGCCCATGGCGCCCAGACCAATGAACCCAACTTTCATGTGCGTTTCCTCACGAGGCTCGCTGTGCAGCCTAGTGGAACATGCTTCGCGTTCATGTCACGCGAAGCCTACGCCACCCCGCCGGCGGCCCGGCCCGACGCCCACGCCCACTGGAAGTTGTAGCCGCCCAGCCAGCCGGTGACATCGACCACCTCGCCGATGAAGTACAGCCCCGACACGAGTTTCGACTGCATCGTGGCAGAGGACAGGCCATCGGTATCGACGCCACCCAGCGTCACCTCGGCGGTGCGATAACCCTCGGTGCCGCTGGCGGTGACCGGCCAGTCATTGATCTGTGCGCCGATCTGCGCCAGCTCGGCATCGCGGTACTGGCGCATCGGCCTGCTCTCCAGCCATTGCCCGCACAGGCGTTGTGCCAGGCGCTTCGGCAGCACGTCGCCGAGCACGGTCTTCAATTCCGCCAGCGGCCGTGCCACGCGCTGCCCGAGCAGATGCGCGCCAGCCTGCATGTCCGGCAGCAGGTTGACCCGCAGATCGTCGCCCGGTTGCCAGTACGACGAGATCTGCAGGATCGAAGGCCCGCTGAGGCCGCGATGGGTGAACAGCAGGCCGACGCGGAAGGCCTGCCTGCCGACCCGTGTCTCCACCACCGGCAAGGCCACGCCGGCCAGCTCCCGATAGTGCTCCTGGTGCTTGCCGCTCAGCGTCAGCGGCACCAGCCCGGCGCGTGTGGGCAGTACGTCGTGGCCAAACTGGCGCGCCAGCTCATAGCCGAAGCCAGTGGCGCCCATACTCGGAATCGACAGGCCGCCGCTGGCCACCACCAGCGATTCGGCATGCACCTCGCCGCGTGCGCTGAGCACGCTGAAACCCTGCGGCGTCCTGCGCACGCGCTGCACGCTGCAACCAGTCTCCACCGTGACATCGGCCGCGGCGCATTCGTCCAGCAGCATGCGCACGATCTGCTTGGACGAACCATCGCAGAACAGCTGGCCGAGTTCCTTCTCGTGATAGGCGATGCGGTGCTTCTCGACCAGCGTGATGAAATCGGCCGGCGTGCAGCGCGCCAGCGCGGACTTGGCGAAATGCGGGTTGGCCGACAGGTAGTTCGCCGGGGTCGCGCCGGTGTTGGTGAAATTGCAGCGGCCACCGCCGGACATCAGGATCTTCTTGCCGACCTTGTTGGCATGCTCGAGCACCAGCACGCGGCGACCGCGCTGGCCGGCGGTGATGGCGCACATCAAGCCGGCCGCACCGGCGCCGATGATCAATACGTCGGTCTTCAAGAATCCGCCATGGTTGCGCCGCCTTTGCCCGCCCGCCGTCCCCCGGCACAGGCCAGCATGATGTAGTGGAGGCATGGCATTATCGCCCGGCCGCATCGCTTACACTGGCTCCCGTCTCCAGCAGGTGCCGCCATGCCTTCCTTTGACGTGATCTCCGAAGTCGACAAGCACGAGCTGACCAACGCGGTCGACCAGGCCAACCGCGAGCTCGGCAACCGCTTCGACTTCAAGGGCCAGGACGCGTCGTACACGCTGGACGACTCGGTGATCACGCTGGGCGCGCCCAGCGAATTCCAGCTGCAGCAGATGCTGGACATCCTGCGCGGCCGGCTGGTGGCGCGGAAGATCGACATCCGCGCGCTCGATGCCGGCGAGGTGGAAACCAACCTCGCCGGGGCGCGCCAGAAGATCACCGTGAAGCAGGGCATCGAGCAAGCCGTGGCCAAGAAACTGGTCGGCTTGCTCAAGGCCGCCAAGCTGAAGGTCGAGGCGCAGATCAACGGCGACAAGCTGCGCGTCAGCGGCAAGAAACGCGACGACCTGCAGAGCGCGATGGCCGTGCTGCGCAAGGCCGACGTCGAGCTGCCGCTGCAGTTCGACAATTTCCGCGATTGAAGTTGCCAGGGACGAAAGCGCGCAACCAGCAGCGGAAGACACAGCCTTTCGTCATGCCCGCGAAAGCGGGAAGCACTTCAGCATGTCAGGACCATGTGCCGACGCGGCAGGGGGTGGTCAAGATACTGACCACCCCGTCCCTCCGGCGAGCCTTACTGCGCAGCCGGCACGATGTACCCGGCCGGCAGCGCCTGTTTCCCCTGCATTTCCTGCAGGTAGCGGTCACGCAGCATGGTCTGCCGGCTGACCATGGGAATCTTGCGGCCGGCAATGAAGACCTGGTCGGCGGCACTGGACAGTTCCAGCGGATCGGCGCTCCACACCACCACGTCTGCCAGCTTGCCCTGCTCCAGCGTGCCCAGGTCCTGGTCCATGCCGTAGATCCGCGCCGGATTCAGCATCAGCGCCTTGAGCGCGTCCAGCCACGGCAGGCCATTGGCGACGGCGTTGCCCGCGGCCTGGGTGACGTTGCGCGCGTTGTGCGTGTCGCCGGTGGCGAACGCGATCAGGACCCCGGCCTTCTGCAGGCGCGCGGCGTTTTCCAGCGTCGAGCCCAGCGTCTCGAAGTGCGCCGGCAGGTCCTCCAGCGGATTGAGCATCACCGGTACCTTGGCCTTCGCCAGCTCATCGGCAACCATCCAGGCCTCGGCGCCGCCGGAGACGATCAGCTTCAGCTTGAAGTCCTGGGCCAGCCGCAATGCCGCCTCGATGTCGCTGGCCCGGTTGACCTCGATCACCAGCGGCTGCTTGCCGTCCAGCACCGGGCCCAACGCCTGCAGATCCAGCATGCTCAGCGCGTAGCTGCGGCGCTGGTTCTTGGCATAGGCGCTGGCGTTGTCGGCGTAGTCCCGGGCATCCTGCAGTGCCTCGCGCAAGGCCAGCAGCGCCGCGGCGCGCGAGCCGCCGACCTGCCTGGCGCCGGATTCGCCGAGCGTGGCGAACATGGCTGCGGGATCGCGGTGGATGAAGCCCTCGGTGGAGCCCAGGTCGATGATCGCGCCGCGACCGGCGATGATGCGCTTGCCGCCATTGGTCGGCGACACCATCGCGCGGGTGACGCCGGCGATGCGGTTGACCGGAATCAGCACCGAGCGCGGATTGATCGCCTCCGCGACGTCGAACGCGGCGCTGAAGCGCGAATCACCGGCCGAACCATCGCGGGTCTCCCTGACCGCGCCCACCTCGACGACGCCGAACTGGCTCTCGGGATCGAAGATGCCCGGTGTGACGACCTTGCCGGTGGCGTCGATGCGCCCGGCATCCGCCGGGATGGCGACGTCGGTGCCGACCGCGGCAATGCGGCCATCCTTGATGAGCACCGTGCCGTGCTCGATCTTGCCGGCGGCGCCCAGGGTGTAGACCGTGCCGCCGGTGATCGCCCAGGTTCCGGAGTGGGTGTCCGCCGTGGCCGTGGAGGCGACGGCGCCGGTTTGGCCGTCCGAATGGTCGGCGGGACTGCAGGCGACGCAGAGCAGCGCCAGGAGCATGACCAGGTATTTCATCGCGTGCCCTCCCCGGTAGCGGTAGCGGTGGCGTCGGTGGCCTTGTCAGGCTTCGCGGCATGCGGCCCGATGAAGCTGCCGAGCATGAAGTCCGACTTCGACTGCCGTGCCGGATCGGCGCGGTCATAGACCACGGCGCCATCGAGGAACACCTTCTCCGTGCGCGCATAGACGCTGAACGGGTCGGCGCTCCAGAGCACCACGTCGGCATCCTTGCCCGGCTCCAGCGAGCCGATGCGGTCGGCCAGGCCGAGCGCCTTCGCAGGATTCAGCGTCATCCACATCACCGCATGTTCCTTGCTGATGTGGAGCCCGGCACGCAGACCCGCAGCCCAGGCCTTGGCCACTTCCTGGTTGAGGCGCTGGATGCCGTTCTCGTCATCCGAGTGGATCATCGCGCAGGCGCCACCGGCATCGGTCATCGCCAGGTTCGCGCGAATGCCGTCCCAGGCTTCCATCTTGAAGCCCCACCAGTCAGCCCACACCGCCGCGCAGGTATTCGTCTTGGCCAGCAAATGCGGGATCTTGTACGCCTCGACGGCATGGTGGAACGCGGCGATCGTGAAGCCGAACTCGTGCGCGACATCGAGCAGCTGGGCCATTTCGTCCGCACGGTAGCAATGCATCTGCACCCGGATCTTGCCGTCGAGCACTTCGGCCAGGGTTTCCTTGCCCAGGTCGCGCTTCGGCGGCGGACCGGCCTTCCCCTTCGCCTCCCAGGCCTTCCACTCGCGGTCGTAGGCCTGGGCGTCGGCAAACGCCTGGCGGTAGCCGGCAACGTCGCCCATGATGGTCGAGGGGAACTGGTGGCGGCTGCCGTAGACCCGCATCGGATTCTCACCGCAGGCCATCTTGAGGCCGTACGGTGCGTCCGGGAACTTCATTGCCTGCACGGTGGTCGCCGGCACGTTCTTCAGCACCACGCCGCGTCCACCGATCAGGTTGCCGGAACCGGGCAGGATCTCCAGTGTGGTCACGCCGCCGGCACGCGCCGTGTTGAAGCCCGGGTCCTGCGGCCAGACCGAGTGCTCGGCCATCACCTGGGACGTGTTCGGGTTGGTCATCTCGTTGCCGTTGCCGGTGGATTCCACCGCGGGCGACGGATAGACGCCGAGGTGCGAGTGCACGTCGATCAGGCCAGGGGTGACGTACTTGCCCTTGGCATCGATGACGGTGGCCCCGGCTGGCGCGTCGACCTGCTTGCCGATCGCGGCAATCTTGCCGTCACGCAGCAGCACCGCGCCATCGTCGATGCGCTCGCCGGTGCCGGTGTAGATCGTCGCGTGCTCGATCAGCGTGACCTGCGCAGGCAGCGGTTGGTAGGTGGACGGGAAGGCGCCCGGCGGAAACTCGGTAGGTGGCGTTGCCGCGGCGTGGGCGGCAAGCGCCACCGACCCCGCAAGTACCAGCGCGAGCGTCGTCGCGCGCAAACATGACATTCTCATCTGCATCTCCCCATGCCCATGCGTTGCGTGCCCAGATGGGCAACGTGTGGTTATCCCCGGCTGACATCCGCAAGCCATGGTAGACCGTACATCGACGCAGCCGCAAAGTCTCGTCCGGCATCATCGGGTGTGCGGAGCCGCAGGCCCCTCACCTGCCGCCAAACCAGGCGCGTCACTCCACCTCGTCCGAGCCCTCGTTGACGCCCTCGAACAGGAAGGTGGACAGATAGCGCTCGCCGGTATCGGGCAGCATCGCCAGCAACACGGCGCCCCGTGGCGCACCGGCGGCGACCTCGAGTGCGGCAGCCAGGGTGGCGCCGGAGGACAGGCCGGCGAAGATGCCTTCGCGCTGGGCAAGCTGGCGCGTGGTGTCGCGGGCCCGCTCGTCGTCAATCAACACGATGCGGTCGACGACCCTGGGATTGAGCACGGCGGGGATGAAATCCGGCGTCCAGCCCTGGATCTTGTGCGGCTGCCATTCGCCGCCGGACAACAACGCCGCCTGGCCCGGCTCGGCGGCCACGACCTGCACCTCGGGGCGGGCGACCTTGAGCACCTCGCCGACGCCGGTCAGGGTGCCGCCGGTGCCCCAGCCACTGACGAAGCAATCCAGGCGGCGGCCGGCAAAGTCGCGCAGGATCTCGGCCGCGGTGGTCTGGCGGTGGTAGGCCGGGTTGGCCGGGTTCTCGAACTGGCTGGCAAGGAACCAGCCGTGTTTTGCGGCCAGCTCGCGGGCCTTCTCCACCATGCCCGTGCCGCGTGCCGCCGCCGGCGTCAGCAGCACCTTGCCGCCATAGGCGCGGATCAGGCGGCGGCGCTCGACCGAGAAGGTCTCGGTCATCACCGCCACGAACGGATAGCCGCGCGCCGCGCAGATCGCGGCCAGGGCCACCCCGGTATTGCCCGAGGTGGCCTCGATCACGGTCTGGCCGGGCCGCAGCACGCCGCGTTGCTCGGCGTCGAGGATGATGGCCAGCGCCAGCCGGTCCTTGACCGAGCCACCCGGGTTGAATGCCTCCACCTTGACGTACAGCTCGACGTGGGACGGACCCATGCGATGCAAGCGGATGACCGGGGTATTGCCGATCGTATCGAGCACGTTGTCGTGGATCATGAGTCTCTCCGAATCGCGATAAAGAGGAGCCCTGTGCGAGGCATCATGCCCCGGGACGCGGCGTCTTGTCGCGTTGTCTGGCCCGGGCCACCGGTACAATGCGCCCATGAGCAAACCTGCCGCTCCCCCCATCGAGGTCCAAGGTTCCACCAGGCAGCCACTGGGCATGCGCCCAGCGCAATTCCTGCGCGACTACTGGCAGAAGCGGCCGTTGCTGGTGCGCCAGGCGTTCCCCAGCTTCGACCCGCCCTTGCAGCCTGAGGACCTGGCCGGCCTGGCCTGCGGAGATGGGGTGCTGGCGCGGCTGGTCACCCACGACGAAAAGCGCGACCACTGGCAGGTGCACAACGGCCCGCTCGGCGAGGACGATTTCGCCAGGACCGGCAACGCCAACTGGACCCTGCTGGTGCAGGACGTCGACAAGTGGGATGCCGACGTCGCCCGACTGCTGCAGCCCTTCAACTTCCTGCCCAGCTGGCGCGTGGACGACATCATGGTGTCGTATGCCGAGGACGGCGGCGGGGTCGGCGCGCACGTCGACCAGTACGACGTCTTCCTGATCCAGGGCCTGGGCCAGCGGCACTGGGCGATCAGCACCGATCCGGCGGCGCCCAGGGATTTCCGCCCCGACGTGGAGCTGAAGCAGCTGGTGCATTTCACGCCCACCCACGAGTGGCTGCTGGAGCCCGGCGACCTGCTGTACCTGCCGCCCGGCGTGCCGCACGATGGCATTGCCGTGGGTGCGCGCTGCATGACCTTGTCCGTCGGCATGCGCGCGCCTTCCGCAGCGGAGCTGACTGGCGACCTGGCCGACTACCTTGCCGAGCGCCTGCCCGACGACCGGCGCTATGCCGACCCCGATCTCGTCCCCGCCACGCGCAGCGGCGAGATCGATCGCGCCACGCTGCGCCGGCTCCGCCAGACCCTGCCGTTTGCGGCGGCGTTCGACGACGCCATGCTGCTCGACTGGTTCGGCCGCTTCATCACCCGCTACCGCAACGCCCAGGTGGTCGCCGCGCCGGTCAGGCCGCTGTCGCCTGCCGCGCTGACTGCGAGACTCGTGCCGGGGGCCATGTTGTTGCGCCACCCGTGGACGCGCCTGGCCTGGAGCCGCAGCGGCCACGCATGCACGCTGTATGCAAGTGGCGAGGCCTACCCCGCCCCGGCGCCACTGGCGCAGGCGCTGTGCGCGCAGTCCAGCCTGGTGCTCTCCAACCGACCCGATGCCACCGGCATCGAACTGCTGCGGGCGCTGATCAACGCCGGCCACCTCAGCCTGCGCCGGCCGCGCAGATGAGGCTGCAGGAGTTCCACCTGGAACCCTTCGAGCGGCCAGGTGCCGCCCAGCAAGGCGAGCTGTACGAGCTGTGGCGGGAAGCGCTGGTGATGACCGGGTCACCGGCCAACGCCACTGCACTTGCGGACCTCGAAGCCGCCACCTGGCATGTCCTGGCCCGCGACCCCGAGGGCCACGCCATCGGCTGCGGCAGCCTGACGGCAGAGGGCCGGATCGGCTGCGTTGCCGTGCGCGGGGCAGCACGCGGCCAGGGGGTGGGCACGGCCATCGTGCATGAACTCATCGCCCGGGCGCGGGCGCTCGGCTTGACTGCACTCAGCGTGGACGTGCCACCCGCGGCCACGGCATTTTTTGCCTATGCCGGCTTCGCACCAACGGTGCCCGAGGCCGGCGCGCCTGAAGCGGACCCGGCCATCACCGGCGATACCGCCGCCATGGTCCATTGCAACCTGCTCCTGCCCGGTCTGATGCGGGCTGGCGGCGAGCGGCCGCCACTGCGCGACATCGGCGCCCTGCCGGCCGGCAGCCAGGCCGAGGTGGCCGCCGCACGCCTGCAGCTTCTCACCGATACCCGGCACCAGTTGCTGGTCTACCTTCCGAGCCTGCACGCCGGCGTCTTCGCCACGCCGGCCGAGCTCGCGCAGTTGCGCCGCATTGCCTGCTCGGGGCGCGCCGCCAGCATCCGCATCGTGCTCCACGATCCGGCCGCGGCCGTCGCCATCGACCATCCGCTGCTGCCGCTTGCGCAACGCCTGACCAGCACCTTCCAGTTCCGCACGCCGACCGACCCGGTGGATCTCGCATACACCAGCGCCTACCTGGTGACGGACACCGGCGGCTACCTGTTCCTGCCCGACGCCAACCGTCCAGCAGGCCGCGCGGCACGCGCGCAGCGGAGCGCACAGGTGCCACTGCGCCAGCACTTCGGCGAGCACTGGGAACGTGCCAAACGCGCCACCATCCTGAACGCTCTTGATCTGTAGGTAACGGCAAGAAAACGACCTTTCGCCACGCGTCGCACGCAAAGGCGCATGGGACCGCGCTTTTCGCGCTGCGGCAGGCCCCGTGGCGAAAAACATCCGATGCCTGCCAGGTTGCCGCATCGCAACAGGCGAAGGCTATAATTGCCCGGACCAATCCGGCATCCGCCTGCCACTTTCGGCATTTCCTGCCGACACGGCACCGCGGGCCCTGCAATCGCCGGACAGCTGCAAGCTTTCCTTCCCTGCCGGTGGCGACGTGAGTACCCATTCAATCCGTGAGTTTGCCGAATCCTCCGCCCTGGCCGGCGGCAATGCCGACTACGTCGAGGGCTTGTACAACGCCTGGCTGACCGATCCCGCCGCCGTATCGCCGCAATGGGGCAGCTACTTCGATTCCTTCCAGGGCCGCCAGCACGGCGACGTGGCCCCGGACGCAGCCATCGCCCGCATCGAGGCCGCCCAGCAGCAGCGCGGCCAGCATGCGGCCGCTCCGGTCAGCGACGAGCATGCGCGCAAGCAGGCCGGCGTATTGCGCCTGCTCACCGCCTACCGCTCACGCGGCCACCTTGCGGCCGACCTCGATCCATTGAACCTTGCCGACAAGATGCCGGCGCCGGACCTGGGCCTGGCCTTCCATGGCCTGAGCGATGCCGACCTGGACACCGAGTTCGACATCGGCAACTACGCCGGCAACGGCCAGCGCATGAAGCTGCGCGACCTGGTCGAGCGGCTGAAGAAAACCTACACCGGCACCATCGGCGCCGAGTTCATGCACATCAGCAACCACGAGCAGCGCAACTGGATCTACAGCCGACTGGAAAAGGCGGCAGGCAACAGCGGCCTGGACCAGGCGGGCAGACAGCGCGTGCTCGACGGCCTCACCGCCGCCGAGGGGCTGGAGCGCTACCTGCACACCAAGTATGTCGGCCAGAAGCGCTTTTCGCTGGAAGGCGGGGACAGCCTGATCCCCATGCTGGACGACATCGTGCGCCATGCCGGCGACAACGGCATCCGCGAGCTGGTCATCGGCATGGCCCACCGTGGCCGGCTGAACGTGCTGGTGAACATCCTGGGCAAGCCGCCCAAGACCCTGTTCAACGAGTTCGAGGGCAAGTTCGAGCACCCCGAGGACCCGGCACATACCGGCGACGTGAAATACCACCTGGGCTTTTCCACGGACGTCAAGACGCCCAAGGGCGGTGTGCACGTGGCCCTGGCCTTCAACCCGTCGCACCTGGAAATCGTCAACCCGGTGGTGGCCGGCTCGGTGCATGCGCGCCAGGTGCGCCGGCGCGACAGCGGGCACAAGCAATCCATGGCCGTGCTCATCCACGGCGACGCCGCCTTTGCCGGCCAGGGCGTCAACATGGAACTGTTCAACATGTCGCAGGCCCGCGGCTTCAGGATCGGCGGCATCCTGCACATCGTGATCAACAACCAGATCGGCTTCACCACGTCCAATCCCCAGGACGCGCGCTCGACGCGGTACTGCACCGACCTGGCGAAGATGGTCAACGCGCCGGTGCTGCACGTCAACGGCGACGATCCCGAGGCCGTGATCGAGGTGACCCGCCTGGCCTACGACTTCCGCAAGCAGTTCGAGCGCGATGTGGTGGTCGACCTGGTGTGCTACCGCCGCCTCGGCCACAACGAGGCCGACGAGCCGGCGGCAACCCAGCCGGTCATGTACCGGGCCATCCGCAGCCGCCCCACCACCCGCGACCTGTACCAGCAGCACCTGGTCAAGCAGGGCGTGCTGGCCGAGGGCGAGGCGCAAAAGCAGTTCGACGCCTACCGCGCCCGGCTCGAGGCCGGCGAGCCGATGACCGACGTCGATCCGCACCCCAACCGCGATGGCCGGGTCGACTGGTCCCAGTTCACCACCGGCAACCTGTTGACCGCAGTGGACACCCGTGTTCCGGCCAAGAAGCTCGAAGAGCTGGGCAGGAAGCTGATCACCATTCCCGACGATGTGAAGCCGCATGCGCGCGTCGCCAAGATCTATGCCGACCGGGCCAAGATGCTGGCCGGCGAGCTGCCTGCCGACTGGGGCTACGCGGAAAATCTCGCCTACGCGACGCTGGTCGACGCGGGCAACGACCTGCGCCTGGTTGGCCAGGATTCCGCGCGCGGCACGTTCTTCCACCGCCACGCCGTACTGCACGACCAGACCGACGGCCACACCTATCTGCCCATGGCCACCATCCGCGAGGGCGCGGACGTCGAGGTGATCGACTCCCTGCTCAGCGAGAACGCGGTGCTGGCCTTCGAATACGGCCACGCCACCACCGACCCGTCCACGCTGCACATCTGGGAGGCCCAGTTCGGTGATTTCGCCAATGGCGCCCAGGTGGTGATCGACCAGTTCATCACCTCCGGCGAGGCGAAGTGGAACCGCTATTGCGGCCTGGTGCTGCTGCTGCCGCACGGCTACGAAGGCCAGGGCCCGGAGCACTCCTCGGCCCGCCTGGAGCGCTACCTGCAACTGTGCGCCATGGAGAACATGTCGGTGTGCGTGCCAACCACACCGGCGCAGTGTTTCCACATGATCCGCCGGCAGATGCTGCGCAAGGTGCGCAAGCCGCTGATCGTGATGTCGCCGAAGTCCCTGTTGCGGCACAAGCATGCGGTATCCACGCTGGACGAACTGGCCAACGGCGGTTTCCAGCTGGTGATCGGTGAATCGCGCAAGCTCAACGCCAAGAAGGTCAAGCGCGTGGTGCTGTGCTCGGGCAAGGTCTACTACGACTTGCTGGAGCATGCCGAGAAGGACAAGCTGACCGAGGTCGCCATCGTGCGGGTGGAACAGCTGTACCCGTTCCCGCGCGCCGAGGTCAGTGCCGAGTTGGCCAGATACCCCGCAGCCAAGGAGGTCGTGTGGTGCCAGGAGGAGCCGATGAACCAGGGCGCCTGGTTCCAGATCCGCCACCACCTGCAGGCCTGCGTGGAATCCACACACCACTTGAGTTACGCCGGACGCGCGCGGTCGCCGGCGCCGGCCACGGGCCACCTGAAGGAGCACACCGCCGAACAGGCTGCCCTGGTCGAGCAGGCGCTGGCCGGCCCGACCGAAACCGATGCGTCCGCCGAATAGCCCCTGACGAATGCGGCGGCCAGGACGGCTGCCACCCGCTGCCCGCGCCCGGACCGGGCGCACCACCTTGAAGAGCCTCCTATGTCCACCGAAGTCAAAGTTCCCGTCCTTCCCGAGTCCGTGTCCGATGCCACCATCGCCGGTTGGCACAAGCAGGTTGGCGAAGCCGTCAAACGCGACGAGAACCTGGTGGATCTCGAAACCGACAAGGTCGTGCTGGAGGTGCCCTCGCCGGTCGACGGGGTGCTGAAGTCCATCGCGCACCAGTCAGGCGACGTCGTCGGCAGCGACGAAGTCCTTGCCATCATCGAGGAAGGCGCCACCGCCGCGGCCGCAGCCGCGCCGGCACCCGCCAGGCAGGAAGAGGCCAAGGCCGCCCCGGCTGCCAGCGCACCGGCCCCCACCGCCGCGCCAGCCGCCGCCAATGCACCGGAGCTGTCCCCGGCCGGCCGCCGCGTGGCCGCCGAGGAACACATCGATGCATCCAAGGTCAGCGGCACCGGCCGCGACGGCCGCGTGACCAAGGAGGACCTGGTCAACTACGGCAAGGGCGGCCAGGCCGCCAGCGCCACGCCCGCCGCTGCCGCACCCGCCGCCAAGCCCACGCCGGGTTCGCGCCCGGAGGAGCGCGTGCCGATGACGCGCATGCGCGCGCGCATCGCCGAGCGCCTGATGCAGTCCAAGAACTCGATCGCCATGCTGACCTCGTTCAACGAGGTCAACCTCAGCGAAGTGGTGAAGATGCGCAAGGCGCTGGGCGAGGCGTTCCAGAAGCAGCACGGCATCAAGCTCGGCTTCATGAGCTTCTTCGTCAAGGCCGCCGCCGAGGCGCTCAAGCGCTATCCGTTCGTCAACGCCTCGGTGGATGGCAGCGACGTGATCTACCACGGCTACCAGGACATCTCGATCGCGGTGTCCACCGACAAGGGCCTGGTGACGCCGGTGCTGCGCGACGTGCAGGACATGAGCTTCGCCGAGGTCGAGCAGGGTATCGCCGACTACGCCGTCAAGGCGCGGTCGAACAAGCTGTCATTGGACGACCTGCAGGGTGGCACGTTCACCATCACCAACGGCGGCACGTTCGGCTCGCTCCTGTCCACGCCGATCGTCAACCCACCGCAGAGCGCCATCCTCGGCATGCACACGATCAAGGAGCGCCCGATCGTGGAGAACGGCCAGGTCGTTGCTGCGCCGATGATGTACATCGCGCTGTCCTACGACCACCGCATCATCGACGGCAAGGATGCGGTGCTGTTCCTGGTCGACATCAAGAACCAGCTGGAGAACCCGCAGCGCATGCTGCTGGGCCTCTAATCGCCGTCTCGGCGATTAGAAAACAGGTAACGGGGCTTTGATGCCGGACGATCGTCGACGCAACGGTTCTCAAGTTGCCTTCCCTCCATCAGAGCCACTATCCGCTCTATCCGCGAGTACTGACTCGCCTGCAAAGGAACTCACATGAGCGACAAATTCGATGTCATCGTCATCGGCGCCGGCCCGGCCGGCTATGTGGCCGCGATCCGCGCCGCGCAGCTGGGCCTGAAGACCGCCTGCATCGACGCCTTCACCGGCAAGGACGGCAAGGCCGCGCTGGGTGGCACCTGCCTCAACGTGGGCTGCATCCCGTCCAAGGCGCTGCTGGATTCCTCGCGCCAATACTGGAACATCGCGCACAACCTGCCGGCGCACGGCATCAGCGTGAAGGACGCCAAGGTCGACATGGGCACCTTCATTGGCCGCAAGGACAAGATCGTCAAGCAGTTCACCGGCGGCATCGGCCAGCTGTTCAAGGCCAACAAGGTCACCGCGTTCTACGGCACCGGCAAGCTGCTCAAAGACAACAACGTCGAGATCACCGCGGCGGACGGCAGCAAGCAGACCATCAGCGCCCCCAACGTCATCCTGGCCTCCGGCTCGGTGCCGATCGAACTGCCGTTCGCCAAGTTCGACGGCAAGGCCATCGTCGACAACGCCGGCGCGCTGGACTTCAGCGAGGTGCCGAAGCGCCTGGGCGTGATCGGCGCCGGCGTGATCGGCCTCGAGCTCGGCAGCGTGTGGCGCCGCATGGGCAGCGAGGTCACCATCATCGAGGCTCTGCCCGATTTCCTCTCGGTGGCCGACGCTGACATCGCCAAGCTGGCGGCCAGGGAATTCGCCAAGCAGGGCCTGGACATCAAGCTCGACGCCAAGCTCAACAAGGCCGAGGTGAAGAAGGATGGCGTGCACCTCACCTACACCGACAAGGGCGGCGAGCAGCAACTGGTGGTCGACAAGCTGCTGGTGGCCGTGGGCCGCCGCGCCTACACCAAGGATCTGCTGGCCGACGACACCGGCGTGAAGCTGGACGAGCGCGGCCGCATCCTGGTGGACGAACACTGCCACACCGGCGTGGACGGCGTATGGGCGATCGGCGACGCCGTGCGTGGCCCGATGCTCGCCCACAAGGGCTCAGAAGAAGGCGTGGCGGTGGCCGAGTGGATAGCCGGCAAGGCCGGCCACGTCAACTATGACACCATCCCCTCCGTCATCTACACCGAGCCGGAAGTGGCCTGGGCCGGCAAGACCGAGAAGGAGCTGAAGGATGCCGGCGTGCCATACAAGGTCGGCACCTTCCCGTTTGCCGCCATCGGCCGCGCCGTGGCCATGAACGAGGGCGTAGGCCAGGTGAAGATGCTTGCGCATGCCGAGACCGACCGCATCCTCGGCGCGCACATGGTCGGCCCGGGCGTATCGGAGCTGATCGCCGAGTGCGTGGTGGCGATGGAATTCAACGGCTCCTCCGAGGATCTCGCCCGCATCGTCCACGCCCACCCGACCCTGTCCGAGGCGGTGCACGAAGCCGCCCTCTCGGTCGACAAGCGCTCCATCCACAAAGGCAATTGAGGTCAGGATGACCTCATCCCGTGCAGCACAGGGATGTGCGATGACACGGGATCCAGTGCCTGCACGACCTCATCCCGTGCAGCACAGGGATGTGCGATGACACGGGATCCAGTGCCTGCACGACCTCATCCCGTGCAGCACAGGGATGTGCGATGAGACGGGATCCAGTGCCTGCACGACCTCATCCCATGCCGAACGGGGGCGTGCGCCGGCCTGGAGTCCGCGCTGGCGTGATGTCGGGGCAAGGGACCGCCTCCCAGCTCGCGCCGGGATGACGGATCGACCACACACGGAGCGGACTGACCATGCCCCAACCCAGCGCCATCTGTGTCTATTGCGGCGCCAACAGTGGCAGCCATCCCGAATACGCCAGCCTGGCGCAGGCGTTCGGTGCCGAGCTGGCCCGGCGCGGCATCAGCCTGGTCTACGGCGGTGGCAAGGTGGGCCTGATGGGGGTGCTGGCGGATGCGGCACTGGCCGGCGGCGGCAAGGTGATCGGCGTGATCCCGCGGCAACTGGTGGAGCACGAGCGCGCGCACCCCAAGGTCAGCGAGATGCATGTCGTGGAAACCATGCACCAGCGCAAGACGCGCATGTCCGAACTGGCCGATGCCTACGTCGCGCTGCCCGGCGGCTTCGGCACCATGGATGAAATCTTCGAGATGATGACCTGGGCCCAGCTCGATCTGCACCAGCATCCCTGCGCCTTCCTGGATACGCGCGATTACTATCGCGCCTTGCGGGACATGCTCGACCACATGGCGGACGAGGATTTCCTGGGCCGCGACCAGCGCGACGCCGTATGGTTCGGGGATTCCATCCCGGCGCTGTTCACCTGGCTGGAGCACTATGACTCGAGCGGTGTCGCCCGGCTCAAGCCGAGGCAACGCATCCAACCCTGACCGAGGCAAGGCCATGAACAAGTCGGCATTCCGCGCCTTTCGCATACGCGAGGAACACGGCCAGTACCGCGCCGGCATCGAGGCCATGCAGGTGGGCGAGCTCTCGCCCGGCGAAGTGCTGGTCAAGGTGGCGTACTCCTCGCTCAACTACAAGGACGCGCTGGCCGGCACCGGCAGGGGCCGCATCCTGCGCCGCTTTCCCTTGAATGGCGGTATCGACGTCGCCGGCCACGTAGTCACCTCCAGCGATCCACGCTTCCCGCCCGGGAGCGCCGTGCTGTGCACCGGCAGCGGGCTGTCCGAAACCCGCGATGGCGGCCTGGCCGAGTACACCCGCCTGGCGGCCGACAGCACCATCGCCCTGCCGGCAGGGCTCAGCCTGCGCGAAAGCATGATGCTGGGCACGGCAGGCTTCACTGCGGCACTGGCCCTGCTGCGCATGCAGGACAACGGGCAAACCCCGGCGCTGGGCCCGATCGCGGTAACCGGGGCCAGTGGCGGTGTCGGCGCGCTGGCCATCAACCTCTTCAGCGGCGCCGGCTACACGGTGCACGCCATCAGCGGCAAGCGCGAGCATTTCGATTGGCTGCGTCAGCTCGGCGCCAGCGAGTGCATCGACCGGCAGCAGCTCGGCTTCAGCGGCAAGGCGCTGGATTCGGTGCGGTTCGGCGGCGCGCTGGACGCCGTGGGCGGCACCATGCTCGCCGGCCTGCTGCCGCTGATCGCACCCACCGGCAACGTGGCGCTGTGCGGCAACGCGGGCGGCGCCACATTCAGCAGCACGGTCATGCCGTTCATCATCCGCGCGGTCAGCCTGCTCGGGATCGGCTCGGCGCTCACCGCGCGGCCGGTGCGCGAACGCATCTGGCAGCACCTGGCCAGCGACTGGAAGCCGCGGGACCTGGCGCAGATCACCCGGCGCGAGGTGACACTGGACCAATTGCCGGGCGAATTCGCGCGCATGCTGGATGGCCAATCCCTCGGCCGCACCCTGGTCCGGATCGGCTCCGATTGATGGCGGCGCTTGGAAAGACCTGGGTGGAGACCCTAGAATCGAACACTCTGCCAGCATTGGACCGCCCATGGCACGCATCCTGATCGTCGACGATTCGCCGTCCCAATTGCTCGGTATCAAGCGCATCGTGGAAAAGCTCGGCCACGAGGCACTGGGCGCCGATGACGGCGCCGCGGGCGTGGAGCTCGCGAAGCGGGAGAAGCCGGACCTGATCCTGATGGACGTGGTCATGCCCAACCTGAACGGGTTTCAGGCCACGCGCACCATCAGCCGGGATCCGGAAACGGCACACATCCCCATCGTGATGGTGACCACCAAGGACCAGGAGACCGACAAGGTCTGGGGCATGCGCCAGGGTGCCAAGGCCTATGTGACCAAGCCGATCAAGGAAGAGGACCTGGCGCGGACGCTGCAGGAATTCCTGCCGGGCTGAAGTCGTCCGCCATACCGCGCATCAACCTCTGCCCAATACCTGTCGGGTGCGGCGGACCAGGCCTCAACCCCGTGGATGGAAATCCCCGAACTGGGCCTGCAAAGCCTCATAGGCGCTGCGTTGCGCCTTGGTCTCGGCCGCAGGTGCGCGTATCGACAACTCCACCAGTTGGTCGCCTGGCGGCGTCCCCGGCATGCCCCGTCCCTTGAGCCGCAACTTGCGCCCCGACTGCGAACCCGGCGGTATGCGCATGTCCACGGCTCCGCCCAGCGTCGGCACCGCAATGCTCGCCCCCAGCGCCGCTTCCCACGGTGCGATCGGCAGCACGTACACGACGTTGCGGCCGTCCAGATGGAAACGCGGATCGTCGCGCAGCGCGACTTCCAGCAGCAAGTCCCCGGCCGGCGCGCCAAGTGTACCCGCCTGCCCCTGCCCAGCGAGCCGGATGACCTGGCCGGACTGGATTCCGGCGGGAATCTTCACCTCGAGCACGCGCTCGTTGCCACCGGCATCCTGCAACGCCAGCCGCGTACGGCCGCCGGCAAATGCCGTGTGCAGGTCGATCTGTACGTGGGCCTGCACGTCGCGCCCGCGACGCGCGCGCGGTTGCCGATGCGCACCACCGGCAGCCCGTTGGCCAAACAGGCTTTCGAAGAAGTCGCTGAAGTCCCCCTCGCCACCGTCGCCGAAGTCCTGGGCCTGCTGCTGCCAGCCCGGCGGCGGGCGGAACTGCTCACCAGAGCGGTAGCCGCCGGCCCGCAACTGATCGTAGGAGCGCCGCTTTTCCGCGTCGCGCAGCACTTCGTTGGCCTCGTTGACGGCCTTGAATTTCTCCTCGGCGCCCGCGTCCTTGTTGCGGTCGGGGTGGAACTTGCGCGCCAGCTTGCGATACGCCGCCTTGATCTCGGCTTCGCTGGCATCCGGCTTGACACCCAGGGTCTCGTAATAGTCTTTGAATTCCACAGGCACTCCGTTACGCCTGCCGCGCAGTACTCAGCCAGACGCCGTGATGGACTCGCGTCCACCACGGCGCCAGGCCTGCAAGCTTACCCCCGCATCGCGCGGGACTCAGCCGGCGGCATTGATGGTAATGCGGCGCGGCGTGGTTTCCGGCTTCTTGGGGATGGAAATCTCCAATACCCCGTACTTGCCGTGGGCGCTGATGTTCTCGGCATCCGCACTCTCCGGCAGCGAAAAGCGTCGATGGAAGGTGCCGTACACGCGCTCCTGCCGGGTCAACTTGTTGCCGGCGGTATCGTCCACCGCCTTGCGCTCACCCTTGATGGTGAGGATGCTCTTGTCCATGCTGACCTCGATCGTCGCCGGATCGACGCCCGGGACATCGGCCAGGATCACAAAGCGCTTGTCCTCTTCGCGGATGTCCACCCGCGGCGCCCATTGGCTGGTTTCCACCGTGGACTGGTCACCCTCGCCCACGCCGAAGAACCGCCCCATGGCTTCGCGGAAAGCCTCGTTGGAGCCGAAATTCTGGTTCCACGCGGATTGACGACTCGAATTCATATGCTGTCTCCCAATGGCTTGCGGTGCCACCACCGCCTGCACCAGAGATAGGTGCTGCAGCAATGAAATCAAGCCATCCGGGAGCCTGGGCGGGACCAGTGCGGACGACGCCGGCCTCGCCGCGCGGCACGGTCCCGGCGCGACTGACCCTGCACGTGTGCAGGGTCAGTCCTGGAGCTGCCCAACCCCAGGGGATCAGGGCTGTGGCTGATCCGGCTGGGCGCCAGCATCAACGTCGGCGCCCGGCAGGATTTCCGCGCCTTCGGCCGAACCTTCGGCCGCATCGTCGTCGCCGTCGTTGCCGCTTTCCGCCTCCAGGCGCATCACGCTGACCAGCTTTTCGTCCTCCGGCAGCCTGATCAGGGTGACCCCCTGGGTGTTGCGTCCCAGGCAGGACACCTCGTCCGCGCGCGTGCGCACCAGGGTGCCGTGGTCGGAAATCAGCATCAGCTCATGCGCCTCGGTGACCTGCACGGCGCCGATCAAGGCGCCATTGCGCTCGGAGCACTGGATGCCGATGACGCCCTGGGTACCACGCCCCTTCTTGGTGAATTCCGCCAGTTGGGTGCGCTTGCCATAACCGCGTTCCGTCGCGGTGAGGATGTCGCCCTCGGCCGCCACGACCAGGGACACCACGTGGGCGCCCTGGGTCAGGCGCATGCCCCGCACGCCGGCCGCGGTGCGCCCCATGGCACGCACGGTATTCTCGTCGAAGCGGTTGACCTTGCCATTGGAGGCGAACAGCAGCACGTCGCTGTTGCCATCGGTCAGGGCAACGTCGATCAGGGCATCATCATCATGCAGCCTGATCGCCAGCTTGCCGCGCTGCAGCTGGTAGGCGAATTCGGCCAGCGGGGTCTTCTTGACCGTGCCGTTGCGCGTGGAAAAGAACACGAAGCGGTCACCGTCGTAGTCCCGGATCGGCAGCACCGCCTGCACCCGTTCGTCCGCGGCCAGCGGCAGCAGGTTGATGATCGGCTTGCCGCGCGCGCCGGGCCCGGCTTCCGGAATCTCGTGCACCTTCTGCCAGTACACACGTCCGGCGCTGGTGAAGGTCAGCAGGGTATCGTGGGTATTGACCACCCACAGTTGGGCCACCACGTCCTCGTCCTTCAACGCCGACGCGGAGCGCCCCTTGCCGCCACGCCGCTGCGAACGGTACAGGCTGGCGGCCTGGCGCTTGATGTAGCCGGTGTGGGACAGGGTCACCACCATGTCCTCGGCGGCAATCAGGTCGAGCACGTCGAGATCTTCCTTGGAACGCTGGATCTCGGTACGCCGGGGGTCGCCAAATTCCGCCTTGACTGTCTCGAGCTCGCCGCGGATCACCGCCAGCAGGCGGTCCGGGTTCTGCAGGATCTCGATCAGCCCGCGGATGGTATCCAGTATCTGCCGATACTCGTCGGCGAGCTTTTCCTGCTCCAGGCCGGTGAGGCGCTGCAGGCGCATGGCCAGGATTTCCTGCGCCTGGGCGTCGGACAGCTGGTAGCCATCGCTCTTCAGGCCATCACGCGGGTCCATGTCCTCCGGCCGCGACGCGTCGGCGCCGGCGGCCGACAGCAGGCTGCGCACCATGCCCGCTTCCCAGCGCCGCGCCAGCATCCGTTCGCGGGCCTCCACCGGCGAAGGCGAGGTCTTGATCAACTCGATCATCTCGTCGATGTTGGCCAGGGCGACGGTCAGGCCTTCGAGGATGTGGGCGCGGGCGCGGGCCTTGCGCAGGTCGAAGATGGTCCGCCGCGTCACCACCTCGCGGCGATGGCGGATGAAGGCCTCGAGGATGGCCTTCAGGCCGAACAGGCGCGGCTGGCCATCGGCCAGGGCCACCATGTTGATGCCGAAGGTCACCTGCATCTGCGTCTGCAGGAACAGGTTGTTCAGCACGACCTCGCCAACGGCGTCCCGGCGCACCTCGATGACGATGCGCATGCCGTCCTTGTCCGACTCGTCGCGCAGTTCGCTGATGCCTTCGAGCCGCTTTTCCTTCACCAGCTCGGCAATCTTCTCGATCAGCCGCGCCTTGTTCACCTGGTACGGGATCTCGGTGACGATGATCACCTCGCGGCCGTTCTTTTCCGTCTGCACCTCGGCGCGCGCGCGCACCAGGATGCGCCCACGACCCGTGCGGTACGCCTCGACGATGCCGGAGGCGCCATTGATGATGCCGAAGGTCGGGAAATCCGGCCCCGGGATGTAGTGCATCAAGTCCTCGACGCCGAGGCTGGGCTCGTCGATGAGCGCGACCGTGGCGGCAACCACCTCGCCCAGGTTGTGCGGCGGAATGTTGGTGGCCATGCCCACCGCGATGCCGGCCGAGCCGTTGATCAACAGGTTCGGCACGCGCGCCGGCAGCACCAGCGGCTCGCGTTCGCTTTCGTCGTAGTTCAGGCCGAAATCGACCGTGTCCTTGTCGATGTCGGCCAGCAGCTCATGGGTGAGCCTGGACATGCGCACTTCGGTGTAGCGCATGGCCGCGGCGTTGTCGCCGTCGACCGAGCCGAAGTTGCCCTGCCCATCCACCAGCATGTAGCGCAGCGAAAACGGCTGGGCCATGCGCACGATGGCGTCGTAGACCGACTGGTCGCCGTGCGGGTGGTATTTGCCGATGACATCACCGACCACGCGGGCGGATTTCTTGTACGCCTTGTTGTAGCTGTTGCCCAGCTCGTTCATCGCGTACAGCACGCGGCGATGTACCGGCTTGAGCCCGTCGCGGACGTCTGGCAGCGCTCGGCCGACGATGACGCTCATGGCGTAATCGAGATAGCTCTGGCGCATCTCGTCTTCGATGTTGACCTGAATGATTTCCTTCGCCAGCTCTGCCATCAACCCGGGTTTCCTGAAAAAAAAGGGGGCGCTCCGCCGTGCCCCGTAGGGCATGCGATTCGTGCGACACGCAAGCATTGAATGATAGCACGGACGACCCTGAATTGACAGTATTTAATGCTGTCAATTCAATGTGTTACCACACACCAACGGCGCCATTGCGACACCTGGCAAATCATGCGGCCATTTGGCGCGCGGAGGGCCTGGAATGCCACCGCGGATGTCGCTCAGCGGCCGAACGCCGCCTGCATGGATTGGCCGTCCGGACGCTCGATCACGCCGCGCTCGGTGACCATGACGTCGATCAGTCCGGCCGGGGTCACGTCGAAGACCGGATTCCACGCCCGCGCACCCTCGACCACGGTGCGCACTCCGCCGACGCCCAGCAACTCCCCCGCATCGCGCAGTTCAATCTCGATGTCGGCACCGCTCCCGGTATGCATGTCGACGGTGGAGGCTGGCGCCACGACCATGAACTTCACGCCGTGATGGCGCGCCACCACCGCCAGCTGATACGTGCCAATCTTGTTGGCGGTATCGCCGTTGGCGGCAATCCGGTCGGCACCGACGACGACCCATTGCACAGCCCCGGAGTGCATCAGGAACGCCGCGGCCGAATCGGCGATCAGCTGCGCATCGATGCCGTCGCGAAGCAACTCCCACATGGTCAGCCGTGCGCCCTGCAACCACGGCCGCGTCTCGCAGGCATAGACATGGTCGATGCGCTGCGCCGCCACACCGGCGCGAATCACGCCGAGCGCGGTACCGTAGCCGGCGGTGGCCAGCGAGCCGGTATTGCAATGGGTCAGCACCCCCGAATGGGGGGCGATCAGGGCGGCGCCAAGCGCCCCCATGCGCCGGTTGGCCGCCAGGTCCTCATCCTGGATTGCCTGCGCCTCCCGCTCCAGCGATGCCGCCTCGGCACCCGCCTCGGCGCGCGCCTTCATGCGATCCAGCGCCCACATCAGGTTCACCGCGGTGGGCCGCGCCGCGCGCAGCATCCCCAGCGCGGCATCGAGCGGGGTACCCTGCCGCGCCGCCAGCACCACGCCCCACGCCGCAGCAATGCCGATGGCTGGCGCGCCGCGCACGGCGAGGTCCCTGATCGCCTGCGTCACCTCGGCGGCGTTGCGGCAATCGATCCAGCGCTCCTCCCGGGGCAGCAGACGCTGGTCGAGCAGACGGAGGTGGTCGCCGCGCCATTGCACGGCGCGGACGTGGTCGTAACGGTCGTCATCCATCGGAATGTTCGCGTCGGACAGCGGGAAAGTCAGGGCGATTTCGGCATCACCAGCCACAGGATCAGATAGATCAGGATGCCCGAGCCGCCAAGCAGGGTGAGGATGATCCACCCCACCCTCACCACGGTCGGATCCCAGCCGAGGTATTCGGCGATGCCGCCGCAGATGCCCGCCAGCATGCGGTCCTGCTTCGAACGCCGCAAAATCCTGTCCGCCATACGATGTCGACCTCGCTTTTGCGCTCAACTCCGCGTACGCAGCCAGCGATGGATTGCCGGCGGTACCTCCCGCTGCGCGCGGCTGGAGACGTAAATGCCGATGTGGCCGCCCTTGAAGGCGAGTTGCGTGTAGTCGGTGGTGCCGACGTGCGTGCCCAGGGCGCGTGCAGCATCGGGCGGCACCAGGTGGTCCTGTTCGGCAAAGATGTTCAGCACCGGCTGCGTGATCATGCCGAGATCCACCGGCTCGCCGCCGATGGCGAGCGTCCCCTTGATCAGTTTGTTGGCCTGGTAGAAATCCTTGATGAACTCGCGGAACGCCTCGCCAGCCTGATCCGGTGAATCGAAGATCCAGCGCTCCATCCGCAGAAAGTTCTCCAGCTCCACCGGCTTGTCCAGGATGTCGACCATGCCGATGTACTTCTGCTGGTTCAGGCGCACCGGCTTCAGGGTCAGGTAGACGTAGTTCATCAGGCCGGCGGGGATGTTGCCCATGGTATCGACGAACAGATCCACGTCCATGTCGCGGCACCAGCTCGAGAGCATGTTGTCCGGAGTATGGAAATCGACCGGGGTCACCATGGTGATCAGGTTCTTCACCTTGTCCGGATGCAGCGCCGTATAACACAGCGAGAACGTACCGCCCTGGCAGATGCCGAGCAGGTTGATGGCCCCCGCCCCATGCCGGGCCCGCACCGCGTCGACGCAGTGGTCGAGATAGCCGTTGATGTAGTCGTCCAGGGTCAGCCAGCGGTCGGCACCGTCTGGGTAACCCCAGTCGATCAGGTACACATCCTCGCCCTGCTCGAGCAGGTTGCGCACCATGGACCGGTCTTCCTGCAGGTCGGTCATCCACACCGTGTTGACCAGCGCATACACGATCAGGATCGGCGTCTTCGCGGCAGACGCAGAGCTGCCGGTGAAGTGCCAGACCTTCAGCTTGTCCTCGCTGTAGACCAGCTCGCGCGGGGTGTTGGCGAACTCCGGCTCGTGCATGCCCCGCAAATGGCTCATGCCGGCGGCCAGCTTGCGCTGGAATGTGGCCATCTCGGCCAACGCCTTGCTTGGATCGATCTGCACTGGTGGGTACATGGAAGCTCCTTATTTGCGCTTGCCGGATGGGCGGCGGGCAGGCCTCGCGGCAGCCACGCCGCGCCGTGGCTTCGCGGCACCGCGTGCGGCGACGCTGACCGACGCCCCTGTGCGCTTGCCCGCTGCCGGCTTGCGCCGCACCGGGGGCTTGGCCGCGGTCGCCGTGGCCCGGGTACGCTTCGCCGCAGTGCCGGTGCCCGCTGCTGCTCTACGCGTTGTCGTCCGCGACGCCGGCGCCGGTCGCTGGCGTGCGCGCTGCTGCTTGAGCGCGTCCAGCTCACGGGCCAAGGCATCGACGCGGTCGGACAACGAGCCGTCCGCCGCCCCTGCCGTCGTCCGCAGGTCACGGCGCAAGGCTTGCACGCGCTGGCCCAGGCTGGACACCTCGCTGCGCGTAGGCATGCCGAGCTGCTGGCAAAACGCCTCGATGTGCTTTTGCTGCAGCTGGCGTACGTGCATCTGCGCGTTGACCATGTCGCCATAGGCCGCGCGAAATTTCTCGGTCAAGGCAATCTCGGCATACGCCTCTTCGGCAGCATCCACCCACAGGTCGTACAAACCCTTGAGCGAGTCGATCTGCTGGCCCGGCCCGGTGTGCTGGGCCAGCTTGCCTTGCAGCCGCTGCAGACCATCGGCCGCCGCCCGCTGCAGCAGGGCCTGGTAACGACCCGTAGCCTGCGCCGTCGTCAGCAAGGCCTGGGCGAGTTCCTGCTGCTGCATCTGTTGCTCGCGATCCAGTCCAAAAGCGGGAACCGGACCGGTATGCCCTTGGGCCGGGGCCACGCCGGACTGCTGCGCCGCCTGCATCCAGGCCTGCCACTGCTCCACGAAGCCTTGGGCACCGGCGCTGTCGATGCCGGCAAAAGCCTGTGCAAACGGCCCATTCACACCGCCAAACCATTGCGGCAGCTGACGCTGCCAATCGCTGCCCGGTGCCATGGTGTTCGCCATCATGCCCTGCAGCCAATTCATGTAGCCACGCACGCCATCGAGCGTGCGCTCCAGTGTGGCTTCAGCTGCGGACGGCGCGGCGCTGGCCTGGGTCGGCGCCACCGTACCGGCTTGCTGCAGCTGGCGTGCCCAGGCATCCCAGGCGTTGCGCGCCAGGGCCTGGTAGTCCTGCAGGAAATCAGTTGTCGAATCGGCCATGCGCTATTCCTCTCGCCCGTTCGTTGCCATGCTAGCAGTTGCGCAGCCGACCTACGCGGACGCCACAACGCAGAAGGCCCGACGAAACGCCGGGCCCCCGCTCAACGCGCCGCTGCAGCTTGGCCTCAGACGCTGGCCGCTTCCTCGCTGGTCACCGCCTTCATGGACAGGCGGATGCGGCCCTGCTTGTCCACTTCCAGCACCTTGACCTTGACGATGTCGCCCTCGTGCAGCTTGTCCGACACCTTCTCCACGCGCTCGTTGGAGATTTGCGAGACGTGCACCAGGCCATCCTTGCCCGGCATGATGGTGACGAACGCGCCAAAGTCCATCAGCTTGGCGACCTTGCCCTCGTAGATGCGGCCCGGCTCGACGTCGGAGACGATCTGCTCGATGCGCTTCTTCGCCGCCTCGGCGGCTTCGCGGTTGACCGAGGCCACGATCACCGTGCCGTCGTCGTTGATGTCGATGGTGCAGCCAGTCTCCTCGGTGATCGAGCGGATGGTCGCGCCGCCCTTGCCGATCACTTCGCGGATCTTGTCCGGGTGGATCTTGATGGTGAGCAGGCGCGGGGCGTACTCGCTCATCTCCGCACGCGCCTCGGTCAGGCACTTGGCCATCTCACCCAGGATGTGCAGGCGGCCGCGCTTGGCCTGCGCCAGCGCCGTGCGCATGATTTCCTCGGTGATGCCGTCGATCTTGATATCCATCTGCAGGGCGGACACACCATCCGCGGTACCCGCGACCTTGAAGTCCATGTCGCCAAGGTGGTCCTCGTCGCCCAGGATGTCGGTCAACACCACGAAGTCGTCGCCTTCCTTGACCAGGCCCATGGCAATGCCGGCCACCGGCGCCTTGAGCGGCACGCCGGCGTCCATCATCGCCAGCGACGAGCCGCACACCGAGGCCATCGACGAGGAACCGTTCGATTCGGTGATCTCCGAGACCACGCGGATCACGTACGGGAATGTCTCAAGGCTGGGCTTGACCGCCATCACGCCACGCTTGGCCAGGCGGCCATGGCCGATCTCGCGCCGCTTCGGGCTGCCGACACGGCCGGTCTCGCCGACCGAGTACGGCGGGAAGTTGTAGTGGAACAGGAACGGATCCTTGGACTCGCCTTCTGGCGCGTCGATGAGCTGCGAGTCGCGCGTGGTCCCCAGGGTGACCACCACCAGGGCCTGGGTCTCGCCGCGGGTGAACAGCGCCGAGCCGTGCGTGCGTGGCAATACGCCGATGCGTGCGGTGATGGCGCGTACGTCGTCGAGCTTGCGGCCGTCGATGCGCTCCTTGGTCCTGAGCACGCCGTCGCGCATGGTGTGGTATTCCACTTCCTCGAAGGCATTGCCGATGTCAGCTTCGCTCCAGCCATTCGCCTCGGCCTGCCCGGCGAGCGCAGCCTTGACCTCGGCCTTCAATGCGCTGACCGCATCGCGGCGCTCGAGCTTGTCCAGGATGCGGAAGGCCTCGGCAAAGCGCGTACCGCCCGCCTGACGCACGGCATCGAGCAGGGCGTTGTTGACCGGCGGCGCTTCCCACTGGAACGACTTGCGCCCGGCCTCGTCGGCAAACGCATCGATGGCGCTGATCGCCGCCTGCATCTGCTGGTGGCCGAACACCACCGCGCCCAGCATCACGTCCTCACTCAGCAGCTTGGCCTCGGATTCGACCATGAGCACGGCCTTGGCCGTACCGGCAACCACCAGGTCGAGGTCGGAGTGCTTGAGCTGCTCGGCGGTGGGGCACAGCACGTAGCTGCCGTCCACATAGCCCACGCGCGCGGCGCCAATCGGCCCCTTGAACGGCACCCCCGCCAACACCATCGCCGCCGATGCTCCGAGCAGGGCCGGAATGTCGCCGTCGACCTCGGGATTCAGCGAGACCACGGTGGCCACGACCTGGATCTCGTTGCGGAAGCCATCCGGGAACAGGGGCCGCAATGGGCGATCGATCAGGCGAGAGGTCAGCGTTTCCTTCTCGGTCGGCCGACCTTCGCGCTTGAAGAAGCCGCCAGGGATACGGCCGGCGGAGTAGAACTTTTCCTGGTAGTCGACCGTCAGCGGGAAAAAGTCCTGTCCTTCACGTGCCTTGGCTGCCGCCACCACGGAAACCAGCACCACGGTGCCGCCCATGCTGACGACCACGGCACCGGATGCCTGGCGGGCAATTTCGCCCGTCTCCAGCGTGACTTGATGACTACCGTACTGGAACGACTTGGTTACTTTTGCCACGATTTTTTATCCTGCCCTATTGAGAAGTGCGGCCAGGGATGGCCGCTCTTGATCTACGCGTTCATGGACGAACGCACCAGTTATCTACGCAGGCCCAGGCGTTCGATCAGGCTCTGGTAGCGGGCCAGATCGCGATCCTTGAGGTAGCTCAGCAGGCGCTTGCGCTGGTTCACCAGCTTCAACAGGCCACGTCGCGAGTGGTGATCCTGCTTGTGGTCCTTGAAGTGCTCGGCAAGATGCTCGATGCGTGCCGACAACAGCGCCACCTGCACTTCTGACGATCCGGTGTCATTCGGCACGCGGCCATATTCAGCAATGATCTTGCCGGTTTGTTCTGCGGTAAGAGACATGGGTAGGTAATCCTTGAAAACGACGCGGCGCCAGCACTTGCGTCCTCACAACGAGGGAAGCGCCAGCTTCGTTCGGGGGTGCTGAATGGTTACTGGGTCGATGAAACCCGTGGAACAACTTGTCTATTCTACTGATCCACCAGGTACTTCAACAAGGGCATTGGGTGACGCCGCGGCCATGCAGGCGCCATTTGGCAGGTTGAAACCACGCAAAACCCGCACTTGGCCGGCCTGGTCGACCTCGACCAGGGCCAGCAAGTCGCCCCCCGCCAAGGCCGCGCAGCGGCCAGGCGGGTGCGGCTTCGCCAGTGTGAACCGCTGTCCGCGCGCAATTGCCTGGGCCTGGGCAGGATCGAGATCGAGCGCCGGGATGTCGGCCAGCGCCGCGGCCACGGGCAACAACCAAGGCCGCAGCTGCTCCTCCCCGGCAGCCACAGCCCGCCGCAAGGTCTCGATCGTCACCATCTGCGGCTCCCGGAATGGTGCCACCCAGGTTCGCCGCAATGCCGAGACATGGGCGCCGCAACCCAGGGACTCGCCCAGGTCGCGGGCCAACGAGCGGATGTAGGTGCCGGTGCCGCACTCGACCTCGAGGGTCAGGGTTTCGGGCGCACGCCCCAGTACCACCAGCCGATGAATCTCGACCTCCCGCGCGGGAATGGCCACCTTCTCTCCCCGCCGCGCCTTCGCATACAGGCGCTCGCCTCCCTGGTGCAGGGCCGAATACATCGGGGGTGTCTGCATGATCCGTCCACGGAAGCGGTCGAGCAGCGCCTCCAGCCTTGCCGTCTCCAGTACCGGAACCGGGTGCCGGGAGACGATCTCGCCTGCCGCATCGTCGGTCGTCGTGGTTACTCCCAGCCGGCACTCGGCCACATAGGCCTTGCGCGAGCCAAGCAGGCCCCCCGCCAACTTGGTGGCTTCGCCAAAGCACAACGGCAGCAGGCCGCTGGCCATGGGATCCAGGGTTCCGGCGTGCCCGCCCTTGCGCGCCCGCAACAGCCGGCGCACCGCCTGCAAGGCCTGGTTCGAACTCAGGCCGACCGGCTTGTCCAGCAGCACGATCCCGTGTATGTCGCGCCATGCGCCGCGCGGCGTGCGGCGTGCGGCGTGCGGCAGGCACCTCATCCCGCGCCGTCATCATCCGCCGGTTTCAAGGCCGCAGCCTCGGCGCGCAACAAGCTTTCGATACGTTCGCCCTTGTCCACAGAATCGTCGTACCTGAACCTCAGCGCCGGGACGCGGCGCATGCGTATGCCGCTGTGCGCCAGGGCATGGCGCAGCTCGTGCGCGATCTCGTTCAGTGCCTTGACCGCCGGCAGGCCCTGCTCCGGCTGCAGGGCGGTGACCCACACCGTGGCCCAGTCAAGCTCGCGGGTGATCTCCACGTCGGACACGCTGACCGACGGCAGGCGGTGGTCGCGGACCGCGGCGTGCACCAGCAGTCCGATCTCGCGTCGCAGCTCGGCACCAATACGGTCAGTACGTTTGAAATCGCGGGATGGCATACAAAACCCTACAGCGTGCGCGCGACCTCGGTGCGCTCGAAACACTCGATCTGGTCGCCGACCTTGACGTCATCGTATTGCTTGACGGCAATGCCGCATTCCATGCCATTGCCCACCTCGTCGACCAGCTCCTTGAAGCGGCGCAGCGACTCCAGCTCGCCCTCGAAGATGACCACCTGGTCGCGCAGTACGCGTATGGGCTTGTTGCGCTTGACCGTGCCCTCGATCACCCGGCAACCGGCCACCGCCCCGAACTTGGAGCTGCGGAACACCTCGCGCACCTCGGCCACGCCGATGATTTCCTCGCGCACCTCCATGCCCAGCAGGCCAGTGGCCGCCTGGGTCACCTGGTCGATCACGTCATAGATGATCGAGAAGTAGCGCACATCGACACCGGAGCCCTCGATCACCTTGCGTGCGGAGGCGTCGGCGCGCACGTTGAAGCCGATCAGCAGCGCCTTGGAGGCTGCCGCCAAGGTGGCATCGGACTCGCTGATGCCGCCCACGCCGGAGGACACCACGTTGACGCGTACCCGCTCGTTGCCGATCTGCGTCAAGGAATCGCGCAGGGCCTCGACCGAGCCCTGGACGTCGCCCTTGATCAGGATGTTCAGGGTCTGCTGCTCATCGCCCTGGCCCATCTTGGCGATGATGTCCTCCAACCGGTTGCCGCTGCTGACCATGCGCGTCTCGCGCCGCTTCTGCTGGCGCTCGGCGGCGACCTGGCGGGCCAGATGCTCGTCGTCGACGGAAACGAAGTCGTCCCCGGTCTCCGGCACGCCCGACAAGCCCAGCACCTGCACCGGGATCGACGGCCCCGCCGAGGCCACCTGCTTGCCGTTGGCGCTGATCAGTGCCCGCATGCGCCCGTACTCCACGCCGCACACCACGTAGTCGCCCTTCTTCAGCGTGCCCTGCTGCACCAGTACGGTCGCCACCGGGCCACGCCCGCGGTCGAGGCTGGATTCGATCACCACGCCGGTGGCGCGTCCGTCCACCACCGCCTGCAGGTCCATGACCTCGGCTTGCACGGAAATCGCATCCAGCAGGTCGTCGACGCCCGCGCCGGTCTTGGCCGACACCGGCACGAACTGCACGTCGCCGCCCCAGTCCTCGGGCACCACCTCGTACTGCACCAGGCCTTGCTTGACGTTGTCCGGGTTCGCCCCGTCCTTGTCCATCTTGTTGACCGCCACGATCAACGGCACCTTGGCCGCGCGCGCATGGTTCACCGCCTCGATGGTCTGCGGTTTCACGCCGTCATCCGCCGCCACGACCAGCACGACGATGTCGGTGCTCTGCGCGCCGCGTGCACGCATGGCACTGAATGCCGCGTGGCCCGGGGTGTCGATGAAGGTGATGCCACCCTTCGAAGTCTGCACGTGATACGCGCCGATGTGCTGGGTGATGCCACCGGCCTCGCCGGAGGCCACCTTCGTGCGCCGGATGTAGTCGAGCAGCGAGGTCTTGCCATGGTCGACGTGGCCCATGATCGTCACCACCGGTGGCCGCGGCGACTTCTCGCCCTCCAGCTCAGCTGTCTGGGTGTGTTCGGCCAGGGTCTGCTCGGCATTGTTTTGGGTATCGGTCACCGGCTTGTGGCCGAGTTCTTCCACCACGAGCACGGCGGTGTCATGGTCGATGCTCTGGTTGATGGTTGCCATCACCCCCATCTTGAACAGGGCCTTCACCACTTCGGCCCCCTTGACCGCCATCTTCTGCGCCAGGTCGGACACGGTGTTGGTATCGGACACGGTCACTTCCCGCACCACCGGGGCGGTCGGACGGGAAAATGCATGGGTGGCGGTTGCCGTCGCTCCAGCCCGCGACAGGTCGTGCCCCGGACGCGCAACCCGGGACCGCTTGCTGCCGGACGATCGCCGCGCCCGATCGGCTTCACTCAAATGCATCTGTCCGCCGCCGAAGCGCTTGCCACCACGCCCTTCCCGGCCACCCGCGCCATCGGGGCGCTCACGCACGTGGCGACCGACCTTGGCATGGCCACTGCCGGTCTCTGCCGGGGGAAGCTGCGGCGTGCCGGGGACAGCCCGTGACGTCGGTTCCGCAGCGGGCTTGGCGGCCGGCTTGACCACGCGCTGGCGCTTATGCGGTGCCTGGATCTGCGGGATGATCATGCCCAGGTCGCGCGGGTCCAGCCGTTGCACGGTGCCTGAAGCGTCGCCGCCATCCGGTTCGGCCGTGGGCTCCTGCACCACCGGCGCCGCCGGGGCCGCAGCAACCGCACCCGACGTCGGCGTCGAATCGGTGTCCGCTGCCGGCAGCACGCCTGCCGCGGCGGCCTGCGCCTCGTCGAGGCTGCGCTGCTCCGCTTCCTGTTGCCGGCGCTCAGCGGCGCGGGCGCTCTCGGCCAGCTCCTGCTCCTGCCGGAGCCGCGATTCTTCCAGCTTGCGTACCGCGTCCTCGCGCTCGGGCTCGGCATTGGCGGCCTCGGCAATGACGCTGCGCTTTACATAGGTGCGCTTGCCGCGCACTTCGACATTGACGGTTTTTGCCGTGGTCGGGGCGCCGCGCGGCCCGGGGGTGGCGACCTTGAGCTCGCCCACGGTGCGCCGCCGGAGGGTGACGTGGCGCGGGGTGCCCTCGCCTGCCGCGGCGTCGGCGTCCTGGCTCTTGTTGCGGCGCAGGAAGCCCAGCAACTTGACCTTCTCGGTGCTGCTGATCACCTGCTCCTGGTCTGAAAATTTCATGCCAGCGGCCTTCAGCTGCGTGAGCAGCTTGTCGCCCGGCATGCCCATTTTCAGGGCGAGTTCTTTGATCGTGACATCCGACATCGTGTTCTCTGCTCCGCCAATCCGCGCTTGCCCGTCTGCTGCGGCCGGATCGGCCGCCGTCCCACATCGCGAAAGATTACCAATCCTGCCTCACGCCCATACGGGACATCATCGACGCACCACTCAGCCGCCGTGTTCCAGCCGCTCGATCATCGGCGCGCGCGCCGTCATGATCAGCGCCGCGGCGCGTTCCTCATCCATGCCCTCAATGTCGATCAGGTCGTCCACTGCCAGATCGCCCAAGTCCTCCACTGTATACACTTCGCGTGCCGCCAACGCTTCTGCGGTGGCCTCGTCCATTCCCTCCATGGCCAGCAACTCGTCGGAGGGGCGCTGATCGACCACGCCTTCCTCTTCGGCCAGCGCCGCCACCACCAGGGCATCCCGTGCCCGCGCGCGCAATTCCTCGACGATGTCCTCGTCGAAGCCCTCGATGGCCAGCAGCTCGGCGCTGGGCACGTAGGCGATTTCCTCGATGCTGGAAAAGCCTTCCTGCACAAGGATAATCGCGATCTCATGGTCGACTTCCAGCTTGTCCATGAACAGTTGGCGTGCCACTTCCTGCTCGGATTCGCTCTTGGCGATGACCTGGTCCTGGGTCATCACGTTGAGCTGCCAGCCGGTGAGCTTGCTGGCCAGGCGCACGTTCTGTCCACCACGGCCAATAGCCTGGGACAGCTTGTCCTCGGCCACGGCAATGTCCATGGAATGCTTTTCCTCGTCCATGATGATGGACTGCACCTCGGCCGGCGCCATCGCATTGATCACGAACTGCGCCGGATTCTCGTGCCACAGGATGATGTCCACGCGCTCGCCGTTCAGGTCGTTGGAGACGGCCTGGACGCGTGAGCCGCGCATGCCGATGCACGCGCCAATGGGATCGGTGCGGCTGTCATGCGCCACCACGGCAATCTTCGCCCGGTCGCCGGGATCGCGGGCACAGCCCTTGATCTCGACCAGGCCCTGGCCCACTTCCGGCACCTCGAGCCGGAACAGCTCGATCATGAACTCCGGCGCCGCCCGGGACACGAACAACTGCGGCCCGCGCGGCTCCGAGCGCACCTCGTAGAGGTAGCCACGCACACGGTCGCCGACGCGGGCGGACTCGCGCGGAATGGTCTTGTCACGCGGAATGAAGGCCTCGGCATTGCTGCCCAGGTCCAGATACAGGTTGCCGCGCTCGACCCGCTTGACGATGCCGGTCACCAGCTCGCCGACACGGCCGGCAAAAGCCTCGACGACCTGCATGCGCTCGGCCTCGCGCACGCGCTGCACGATCACCTGCTTGGCCGCCTGCGCCGCGATGCGCCCGAATTCGGCGTTGTCGATCCGCTCCTCGATGTACTCGCCCACCTCCGCGTCCGGACGCTCGTCGAGCGCATCCATCAGGCGCAACTGGTACGAGGGCGATTCCATCTCGCCATCGTCGGCAATGATCTCCCAACGACGAAACGTCTCGTACTCACCCGTGTCGTGATCGATCGAAACCCTGATGTCCGGCTCCTCGTCGACGTACCGCTTCTTGGCGGCGGACGCCAACGCAGCCTCCATGGCCTCGAAAATCACATCCAGCGGCACGCCCTTTTCATTGGCGACCGCGTCGACGACCAGCAAAAGTTCTTTGCTCATTGCAACAACTCCACAGATGCCAATGTTCTTTGCGTTCGTCCGTGAACGCGAGATCAAACGGGCAGCCATCCGCGGCTGCACTTCTGGATAACTACTGCGTTCGTCCGTGAACGCGAAGATCAAAAGCGGCCATCCATGGCCGCACTCTGGGTTCACCTTTGCGTTCGTCCGTGAACGCGAAGATCAAAAGCGGCCATCCATGGCCGCACTTCTCAATATTGCCTAGCTTTTCTTCTTCCGGCTTGCGGGGTGGCCGGGCTTGGGTTGCGGGGCGTGGCCGAGCGCCACCCAATCGGGCACCACGCGTGCGGATTCCACCAACGCATGATCGAACTGCCAGGTCCTGCGCTCGGCCTCCAGCGTGATCTGCCCACCATCCACGCGCAGTATCTTTCCGCGCAGTCGACGACGGCCTTCCAGCGGCGCACCGAACAGCAGTTTCACCTCGCTGCCGCACGCCCGCGAGAACTGCGCGGCCGAAAACAGTGGCCGATCCAGCCCAGGCGACGACACCTCCAATACATAGTGGCCGGGGATCGGGTCATCAACGTCCAGCAACGCGGAGAGCTCGCGGCTGGCGCTCTCGCACTGGTCGACGGTCACCCCGGGCGGCAGTGCTCCCTTGCCAGCGTCATCATCCGCACCTGCGCCCGGCGCATCGGCATCCAGCAGATCCACGTACACGCGCAGCGTGCGCTGGCTCTGGCCGGAAACGAACTCCACGCCAAGGCAGCACAGGCCGAAATCGGCCAATGCCTCGCTGAAGCGGAGCGCCAGCGCCTGCGTGTCCATCACCCGTATCCATCCTCGCCAGAAACAAAAAATGGGCTCCACCGGCCCATTCCCTTACCGCCACCAATCCTCTCGTATCCCGATGCGTCCGACCGGCGTCGCCAGCCCAGCCTGTCGCAGTCGACCTACGTCCAACAAAAAAGCCTCACGAGGAGGCTTTCTTTGCATCAAGAAAGGCCTGGTAGCGGGGGCAGGATTTGAACCTGCGACCTTCGGGTTATGAGCCCGACGAGCTGCCAGACTGCTCCACCCCGCATCAGAGCCGCCGAGTATACGGGCAGGTACGTTGAAGCGCAACGGTTCCGCACAAAAACTCTTGTTTCAAGCGCTTTGCGGCCGAGGCGACGGATTGCCTTGCCGGGCGGCCATCGCATAGAGAAAGCAGACCAGACCCGATGCATCGTTGGGCAGCAATCCGCCCTTCAGGATAGGCGTCAGGCGCCCGGGGATCGGCACCCGTGACGACAACACCGCCACCGCTTGCAGCAGGCGACCGGTGCCAATCGTCACATTGCCTTACCGGGTAAACGGAGTAGGGTCTGGCACACCTCCGGCGCTGCCTCGATGCTGCTTTGGCCATCGGCTGCGCCACAAAGCCACAAGGACAGGCGCCATGGCCCTGGACCAGCTCGACAGCGTTTCCGCAAGCCGCGATGACCCCAGCAACCCGTCGCGTCGTCGCCTGCTTGCGGGCCTGCTGACGGCCTATACAGCCTCGCTGATCCCATGGGCGCTTGCACAACCGGCGCCGTCGGCCGAGCGCGGTGCGTTCACCGCGTTGTCCGCGATCCTGGTCGGCCGGCAGGCGCTCGATGCGGCGCAGGCAACGCGCCTGTACGACGCCCTCGCCACCGTCCATCCACGCTTTCCCGCGGACGCACGGGCCTTGCTGGCGCTGATCAACGAACGCCACATCGACCCGCTGCAACTGCAGGGCGTGCTGGACGACGAACAGTCGCCGCTGGCGCCACTGCCGCGTTCGATCATGCGCGCCTGGACCCTCGGCGTGGTCGGCAGCGGCGCCGACGCACACTGCGTCGCCTACGAAACCGCACTCGACGCAGTGATGGTAGCCGACGTGCTGAAGCCCCCCACCTATGCCTACGGCACGTACGGCAGTTGGAGCAGCAAACCCGTCTGAAGGAGTGCGTTCGATGTCCGGGCAGTTGTCGGCTGACATCGTGGTCATTGGAGCGGGCATCGTCGGTGCGCTGGCGGCCGAACGCCTTGCCCGGCAAGGCGCCTCGGTGCTGATCCTCGAAGCCGGGCCGCGGCTGGAGCGCGCGCGCATCGTGGTCGCGTTCCGCAATTCGGCGTTCAAGGGCAACTGGATGGCACCGTATCCGCCCTCGCCGTGGGCGCCGCATCCGATCTACGTGCCCAAGGACAACGGCTACCTGGTGCAGGCGGGCCCGTACCCCTACCCGGCCGAGTACATCCGCGCGGTCGGCGGCACCACCTGGCACTGGGCCGCGCAGGCGTGGCGGCTGGTGCCGAACGACGTGCGCATCAAGAGCCTGTACGGCGTCGGCGTGGACTGGCCGCTCAGCTACGAGGAACTCGATCCCTGGTACCAGGAGGCGGAGGAGATCCTTGGTGTGGCCGGTGCGGACAATACCGGCTCGCCGCGCCTGAAGCCGTTCCCGATGGAACCTGTGGCCGAGCCATGGGCGATGCGCCGCTTCCGCGAGCGATTGGCTCCGGCCTATCCGGTGGTGGCCAATACCGTGGCGCGCAACAGCCGCAGCTACGGCGGTCGCCCCGCCTGCGTGGGCAACAACAGCTGCCAGCCGATCTGCCCCATCAACGCGCAGTACCTCGGCATCAACGCGGTGGAAGCGGCCGAGACCGCCGGCGCGAAGGTGGTGGCGAACGCAGTCGCCCATCGTATCGAGCACGACGCCAAGGGCCGTATCGCTGCCGTGCATTACTACGACCCCGACAAGGGCACGCACCGCGTCACCGGCAAGACCTTCATCCTCGCAGCGAATGGCATCGAGAGCCCGAAGCTGTTGCTGCTGTCGGCCAGCGACAAGTATCCCGACGGCCTGGCCAACAGCTCCGGCATGGTCGGCCGCCACCTGATGGACCATCCCAGCACCTCGCTCACCTTCTACGCCGACGAGGAACTGTGGCTGGGCCGCGGCCCGCAGAGCCCCAGCTCGATCAACACCCTGCGCGACGGCGCGTTCCGCTCCAGGCACGCGGCGTACCGCCTGGACTTCACCAACATCTCGCAGGTGCTCAACGTCACCAACGACCTGATCAAGGAAGGGGTGTACGGCCCGGAGTTCGAGAAGCAGCTGCGCTGGCGCGCCGCCCACCAGGTCAGCGTGAAGAACGTGCTGGAGGTGCTGCCCAACCCCGACAACCGCATCACGCTGAGCACGGAGAAGGATGCCCTGGGCATCCCCAAGCCCGAGGCGCACTACGCGATCGACGACTACACGCGCCAAGGCGCGGAAGTCTCCAAGGCCGACTTCGCCCGTATCGCCGAACTGATGGGCGGCACCGGCCTGCGCTACAGCGCGGACGGCCAGTTTGCCAACAACCAGCACATCACCGGCACCATGAGCATGGGCAACGACCCGGCCACCTCGGTGGTCGATGCGTTCGGCCGCAGCCACGACCACGAGAACCTGTTCATCTGCGGCACCGGCGTGATGCCCACCGCGGCGACGATGAACTCCACACTCACCGCCATCGCCCTGGCGCTGCGCACCGCCGAGCACATCATGCCGGCGAAGACGGCCCACGGCATCGCCGCTCCCGCCGACGGCGAGGCCAGCCTGGCATGAACGCGTCGACCCGCTGCCTTCCGCTGCTCGCCCTGCTCGGCCTGCTGGTCAGCGCGTCGGCCAATGCCACCGACCCCGCCACCGATGCCGCCCTGCTGCAGCGCGGCCAATACCTGGCCACCGCTGGCGACTGCGTGGCCTGCCATACCGCGCCCGGCGGCAAGCCGTACGCCGGCGGCCTGGCCGTGCCCACGCCGATCGGCAATATCATCGCCACCAACATCACGCCGTCGAAGACGGCCGGCATCGGCAACTACACCAAGCAGCAATTCAGCGACGCGGTGCGCAAGGGCATCCGCGCGGACGGCAAGCACCTCTATCCGGCCATGCCCTACACCGCGTACGCGCAGGTCACCGACGCCGATGTGCAGGCGCTGTATGCGTACTTCATGCACGGCGTGGCGCCGGTCGAGCGCAAGCCGCCGCCGACCCGGCTGCCATTCCCGTTCAACTTCCGCTGGTACATGGCCGTATGGAATGGGTTGTTCCTCGACCGCAAGCCGTTCACCCCTGACCCGGGCAAGAGTGCCGACTGGAACCGTGGCGCCTACCTGGTGCGCGGGCTGACCCACTGCAGCACCTGCCACACGCCACGCAACCTGTTGATGGCCGAAGAGTCCTCGCGCGAATTGGCGGGTGGCGCCGCCGGTCCCTGGCTGGCGCCCAATATCACGGCGGACGCGAACAGCGGCATCGGCGGCTGGAGCGAGGCGGACCTGGTCGCGTACATGAAACTCGGGCACGCCGCGGGCCGTGCACAGGCTGCCGGTCCAATGGCTGAGGCCGTCGACAACAGCCTGCAATATCTCAGCACCAGCGACCTGCAGGCAATCGCCATCTACCTGAAAGCGGTGCCGGCACGGCACGACCCGGCCGATACCCAACCCATCGACAGCTGGGGCGCCGCGTTCGACGGCATGGCCGGACAGCGCGGCACCGCCCTGCCCGATGATGCCAACCAGTGGAGCGGCGCACAGCTTTACGACGCGCACTGCGCCACCTGCCACCAGGCCAAGGGCGAAGGCAGCTTCGACGGTGGCCTGCCGCCGCTGTTCCACAACACCGCCACCGGCCGCACCGACGCCGACAACCTGGTGCTGGTGATCCTCGAAGGCATCCGCTGGACTGACGCTTCCGGTGTACACATGCCGGGCTTCGCGCACGAGCTGTCCGACCGGCAGGTCGCCACCCTGGCCAACTACCTCACCCAGCACTACGGCAACCCGTCCGCCAAGATCAGCGCGGAACAGGTGAAACTGCTGCGCGCCGGTGGTGCGCCTTCGTACCTGGTCGCACTGGCGCGTTGGGCGATGGCCGTGGTGGCGCTGCTGGTCCTCGTCATCGTCGTGCTGTGGGTCCGACGCAGGCGGCGCCGGACTTCCCCTGCCCAGGGCTGACCCGTGCGCACCCTTTCCAGCACGCCCCTGCGTCTGGTGCTCGCCAGCGCGCTGTTGCTGTGCATGTTGCCCGCCGCGGCGCAGCAGGCCAGTGACGGTGGCTGGCTCAGCCGACCCACCCTGACCGGCGACTGGGGCGGTTCGCGCACGCAGCTGCAGGACGACGGCGTCACCCTGCGCGCGCACTGGACCACCGAGAGCGCCGGCAACGTCTCCGGTGGCAAGTACCAGACCGCGCGCTACACCCAGCAGCTCGATGCCGGCGCCGACTTCGACCTCGACAAGCTGTGGGGCGTGCCCGACGCGAAGATCCAGTTCACCGTCACCGACCGCCGTGGCCGCAGCCTGACCAACGATGCGCTGGGCAATATGTTCTCGGTGCAGGAACTCTACGGCGCGGGGCAGAATTTCCGCCTGGCCGAATTGAACTGGCAGCAGGATTTCCTCGACCACAAGGTCACCATGCAGCTGGGTTGGGCGCCGATGGGCGACGACCTCGCGCGGCTGGCGGCCTTCTGCAATTTCCAGAACGGCATCATCTGCGGCCATGCCAACGCGATGACCACCAACAGCGGCGCGCACAACTACCCGACGGCACAATGGGGCGCACGGCTGAAGGTGCACGCCACGCCGACCTTCTATGTGCAGGCGGGCGTCTACCAGAACAATCCGAACGCGGGCAACCACGACGAGGGCTGGAACCTCAGCTTCAAGAGCGATGGCGTGATCGTGCCGGTCGAGGTCGGCTGGAACACGCGACCCGGCAACCCGCTGCCCGGCGACCTCAAGTTCGGCGCCTACTACAGCAGCGCCGGCGCGCCGGACGTGCGCACCGACGTCGACGGGCTCTCCGCCGGGCTGACCGGTGCGGCGCTGGAACACCACGACGGCCGCTCGGGCGGCTACTTCATCGTCGACAAGATGGTCTATCGCGAAGGGCCCGATTCCAACCGCGGACTGTACCTGGGCGCGATGGGCGGCGTGGGCGATGCGGCGACCGCGAAGTTCCGCGACTTCTGGATCGTCGGTGGCCACCACCAGGGCACGTTCCCCGGGCGCGACAACGACGTGATCTCGTTCATGGCGGCCTCGGCGCGAATCAACCCGCGGCTCACCCGCTACCAGCGCGATCGCGACAGCGTGAGCCCCGGCACCGTGCCGATCCAGACCACCGAAACCGTGCTCGAAGTGGACTACGGCGCGAAGCTCACGCCATGGCTCACCCTGCGCCCCAACCTGCAGTACGTCATGCGCCCCAACGGCACCGGCCAAATCCCTGACGCCTTCGTCATCGGCCTGTACACGCAGGTGACGTTTTGAGCATGCCGGTGCGTCACCTCGCGCTGCCTGCCGGGCGCAGCGACGCGCATGTATACGCCTGGTCCACATGGGCAGGGCGTAGTGTCGCCATCGACAGTGCTATGGGAGGACCCAACCATGTTCAGGAACAACGCAATCGGTGTCTCCACCAGCATCGCGTGCGCGCTGCTGGGCGTGGGCATGGCCTGCGCCAGCGCTGCCGACTCGCCAGCGGCGCCGGCAGTGGCGGTCAGCCCGGCCGCGCTGCCACGCATCGCCACGGTGGATGCGCGCTACCAGTCGTACAACGTCGAGATGGCGGAGGTGATCGGCGGCAATTTCTGGAAGCCCTACGACGCCGCCAGCATCACCACGATGAACGCCAAGGCGGCTGCCGCGTCCGCCAAGGACAGTGTCTCGTCCGGGGTTGCGGGCGAGGACCCGGCGATGTTCCAGAAACGACCGCCGGTCGACCTGACCAACCCCCGCCTGCGCAAGCTGGCCGCGGCACTCGGCCCGGCCTACATGCGCACCAGCGGCACCTGGGCCAATACGGTGTACGTCGATGACCAGGGTGGTGCCGCCCCGGCAACCGCACCCAAGGGCTTCCAGGGCGTCCTGACCCGCGCCGAATGGAAGGGCGTGATCGACTTTGCACGGGCGGTGGATGCCCGGCTGGTCACCTCGTTCGCGGTCAGCGCGGGCGTGCGCGACGCCCAGGGCGTATGGACGCCTGACCAGGCCAAGGTGTTCCTCGCCTTGACGAAATCACTCGGCGGCCATGTCGCCGCGGCGGAATTCTTCAACGAACCGGACATGCCGACCTACGGCGGCGCGCCCGCGGGGTACAGCGCCGCCGACTATGCGCGTGACTTCGCGGTGTTCCGGACGTTCGCCAAACAGGCCGCGCCCGACATGCGGATCGTCGGGCCGGGCTCGGTCGGCGAAGGCGTGCTGATGCCGAAGATGGGTGGCGCTGGACTGGCCGCTGGCCTGGTCAAGACCGAGGACATGCTCACCGCCACGCCGCGGCCGATGTTCGACATCTTTTCGTACCACTTCTACGGCGCGGCCTCGCTGCGCTGCGCCGCGATGGGCGCGGGCGCGCAGACCACGCCCGCAGCCGCCCTGTCCGAGGAATGGCTGGCGCGCACCGAGACCAGCTACGCCTACTACGTGAAGGGCCTGCGCGACCGCTATGAACCGGGCGAGCCGGTGTGGATCACCGAAACCGCCGACGCCGCCTGCGGCGGCAACCCCTGGGCGGCCACGTTCCTGGACAGCTTCCGTTATCTCGACCAGATGGGACGCCTGGCCAGGCATGGTGTGAAAGTCATCTTCCACAACACACTGGCATCCAGCGAATACGGCCTGCTTGACCAGAACACCTTCGAGCCCCGCCCCAATTACTGGGCAGCCCTGCTGTGGCACCGGCTGATGGGCACGACCGTGCTGGACGCCGGCCCTTCCAGGCCCGGCCTGCACCTCTACGCGCAATGCCTGCCGGGACACCCTGGCGGCGTGACCTTGCTGGCGATCAACAACAGCCGGTCGCAATCCGCCTCGGTCGAGCTGCCGCTCGCGGCACAGCGCTACACCCTGAGCGCCGCGAAACTGCAGGACCGCCGTGTCCAGCTGAATGGCCATGCGCTGGCACTCGGCAGCGACGATGCGTTGCCACCGCTGCAGGGCGCGCCGGTGACAGCCGGCCGGATCGCATTGGCGCCAGCCACCATCAGCTTCCTCGCGATGGCGGACGCCGAAAATCCGGCATGCCAATGATTGCATCGCAACGGTATGGGCAACGGCACCGCCAGGCCCAAAATTCTTGCCGGTGCTCCATCCGCGGCCTGACTCCGGCGCCCAGACCTTCATCATCGCCACGCTTGCATGGTTGAAGCCGCAGGAGTCGGGGGTATGCAGGCGCCATGGCCAGAATGACGATAGTCGCGCCGCCATGTCGAACCCAGCCCGTGCGACTTGTCGCACGACGGCTGCGCGGCCCTGGACTGCCCGCATGACGGCTATCGAACTGGTGTTGGCGATGTTGCTGGCCGTGGTGCTCAGCGGCGTCATCGTCCGTGCGCTGCCGTTTTCCCTGCCATTGCCAATTTTGCAGATCGCGCTCGGTGGCGTGATCGCCGGCGTATTGCATCACGGCGTGGTGCTCGAACCAGCCATCTTCTTCCTGCTCTTCCTGCCGCCGCTGCTGTTTCTGGATGGTTGGCGGATTCCCAAAGACGATCTGTTCCGGGACCGGTGGGTGATCCTGCAACTGGCACTGGGGCTGGTGGTGTTCACGGTGATTGGAGCGGGCTACCTGATCCATGCCCTGATTCCAGCCATGCCGCTCGCGGTCGCATTTGCACTGGCAGCGATCGTGTCGCCCACCGACCCGGTGGCCGTGTCGTCGATTGCCTCGCGCGCGCCCGTGCCGAAGCGGCTGATGCACATCCTGGAAGGCGAGTCGCTGCTCAACGACGCGTCGGGACTGGTGTGCTTCCAGTTCGCGGTTGCCGCTGCGGTCACTGGCACCTTTTCCATGCGCTCGGCGTCACTGACGTTCCTGTGGGTGGCGCTTGCCGGGCTTGCTGCGGGCGTGGCGTTCACCCTCGCGGTCACCGTCGTGCAGCACTGGTGGTCACGCCGGTTTGGTGAGGAGAGCGGCTCCTCCATCCTCATCAGCCTGCTGATTCCATTCGGCGCCTATCTGCTGGCTGAGCAGCTGCAGGCTTCCGGCATCCTAGCGGCGGTCGCTGCCGGCATCACCATGAGCTATACCGACCTCAGCGGTCGCAGCATGCCAAATACCTGGATCGAGCGCAGCGCGGTATGGAGCACCATCCAGTTTGCCCTGAACGGCATCATGTTCGTGCTGCTGGGCGAGCAGCTGCCGAACATCCTGAGCGCTGCCATCGCGGCCATGGCCAACGAGACCCATCATCCGCGCTGGGTGCTCGCAGGCTACGCCATCGCCATTGCGGCCGCCCTCGCGGTGCTGCGCCTGATCTGGGTATGGGTGTCCTTGCAGATCAACCTCCGCCGACAGCACCGGAGCGAAAGCCAGGTGGGAAAGGTCGGCTGGCGATTGCTCTGTGCGATTTCGCTGGCGGGGGTACGCGGCGCGGTCACGCTCGCCGGCATCCTCACCCTGCCCCTGCTGCTCCCCGATGGCAGCGCCTTTCCGGCACGCGACCTGGCCATCTTCCTGGCGGCTGCCGTCATATTGATCTCCCTGGTCGGCGCCAGCCTTGGGCTGCCGGCCCTGCTGAAGGGACTGGACGTACCGGACGATTCGGCGCGCGTACAGGCAGAAGACCAGGCTCGCGCCGCGGCGGCACGCGCAGCCGTCAAAGCAGTGAAACAAGCCGAGAACGAACTGCTTGAACACGCTGACGCCGACGACCCGGACATTGCCGCCAATGCTGCCAGCCGGGTAATCGAGGTTTATCAGCGACGCGTCCACGATGGCACCCAAACCGCCAGCGATGCGCAACGCCTGTGCAAGGCCGATGCGGCCGAACGGGTGTTGCGCCTGGCGGGGCTGGGCGGCGAGCGTGAGGCGATTCTCGCATTGCGCCGGCAGCGGAAGATTGGCGACGAAACCGCGCGCAAGCTCACCCGCGAGATCGACCTGCTCGAATCGCGGTACCGGTGACTCCGCGTCCGCGCCGGATCGGACGAACCGGCGCACCGTGGTGATTCGACGCCGCGCCCGGCACGGACGACGACGCGGCTGAGGCAGGCGGCATCCCACGTACCGCGAAGTATTGCGCCCGCCGTCGTCACCACCAACCATCGACTGGCGGCGCAAGACGTCGAGCCGGGACTGGCCGTTGTGCATGCAGCACGATGCGGGTGGAAGTACGCTGTCGGGCAGCCGTACCACGACCGCCTGCGGGTCCGCTCACGACGTTGCACGTCGGGATGGGCATTCGCGCAGGTGGCACAGCTCGAAAGGACACAGGCGATGAATCCTCCCATTGAGGCACCCCGCATAGTCATCGTCGGCGGCGGTGTGGCCGGCCTCGAACTCGCAACGGTGCTGGGGCGACGTTGTCGCAGGCAGGCAAGGCGGCGTGTCGGTACACCCACGGTGACGCTCGTCGACCACGATGCCGCGCACGTGTGGAAGCCGATGCTGCACACCATTGCCGCGGGCACGAGTGATGTTTCGCAGCAGCAGACCACGTACCTCGCGCAGGCGCGCGAGGCTGGCTTCGCCTTTCGCCCGGGCGAGCTGGGCGAGCTGGATCGCTCCGCGCGTGAGGTTCGTCTGCGCGCGCTGTACGCGCCGGATGGCCGGCTGGCCGTACCGGAGCAGATCATCGCCTACGACACGCTGGTCCTTGCCGTGGGCAGCAAGGCGAACGACTTCGGCACCCCAGGTGTGCTGCAACATTGCCTGATGATCGACTCGCGCGTGCAGGCCGAAGCTTTCAATCGCGAAGTGCGTCTGCGCATGCTGCAGTGCCTGACCCAGGGCGCGGATTTGTCGATCGCGATCGTCGGTGGCGGGGCGACCGGCGTTGAACTGGCGGCATCACTGGTGCAATTGACGGTCAGCGCAGCCGCCTATGGGGCGCGCGGTTTGACAGATCGGCTGTCGATCACGCTGGTCGAAGCCGGCCCGCGCCTGCTGCCGGCGTTCCCGGAGGACATCTCCGCGGCCGTGCAGACCCAGCTCGAAGCGTTGGGCGTGCAAGTGCGCATCGCGACGCCCGTCACCGCAGTGCAGGCGGATGGCCTCGTGCTTGGTGCTGGCAACCTCATCGCTGCATCACTGATGGTCTGGGCCGCCGGTGTCAAGGCTCCGGATTTTCTCGCCAACCTCGATGGCCTGGAAACCAACCGCAACAACCAGTTGGTGGTGAAGCCAACGCTCGCGACGACGCAGGATGCGAACATATACGCGCTCGGCGACTGCTCCAGCCTGAAGCTTCCGGGTGCCGAGCGTCCGTTGCCGCCGACCGCGCAGGTTGCGCATCAACAGGCACAACACCTGATCCGATACCTGCCACAGGTCGTGGAGCAAGGCAAACCCATGCCCGATTTCGCCTACCACGATTTCGGATCACTGGTGTCGCTGGCCGACTACGATGCGTTTGGATCGCTCGGGAATTTTGGCCTGTTCAAGGGCGTGACGTTGCACGGCCGGCTGGCGCATTTCAGCCAGGTCATGCTGTACCGGAGCCACCAGGCCAGACTGCACGGCTTCTGGCGCGGCAGCCTGCTCTGGCTGGTCGACCGGATCAACACCCACGTGCGGCCATCGATACGGCTGGACTGAAGCCGTCGCCACCGATCGGCGGCCAACGGCGGCGCACGCCGGCGTTGTGGCGGCGGACGCTCGTCTGCCATTGGCATCACGCTGCCCGTTCCAGGCTCATGTGTCGTCGGAAGGGACTGTCATTTGACACAACGTTCACCTGCCCGGTTCCATCGTGTGGGGCGCAAGGATCAGAGATCCCAGTGCCGTCCCACTGCCGACCCCGTTGCCTGGCCTGCACCATGGAGGCGCTACGCAATCCGCGCGGCGCCCGGCTCGTGAACATCGCATGTACGAACAAATCGAACCGGGCTTCATGGTATTTCCCGCCGACGGCGAAGAGGGCATCGGCTCCGTGCGCGAAGTGCGGCCCGACCTGCCCGGGTTGCTGATCTGCATCGAGAACGCCGGCGACTTCCCGGTGCCGACGTCGGTGATCACGGCGGTGCATTCGGGCAAGGTGATCCTCGACTGCGCACGTCTGGAGCCACGCGTGCGCGAGGCGCCCGCCGATGCACGCAACCCGGAAGACCCCTCCTACACCGCACCGGCCGCCGACGCGAACGAATGACGGCAGAACCGAGGCTATCCCATGTCGAAACAGCACGCCGGATTGAGTCCGCAGTTCATCGAACAGCAGCGCAAGCGCCTGCTGGCATTGCGCCGCCAGTTGCTCGGCGGCGAGCAGCACACGCTGGCCACCGAGCGCAGGTTCCAGCAGGAGCACGGTGACGAGGCCGAGGAATTCGAGGACAAGGCGCAGGACATGGCGCAGCTGGAAATCGACCAGGCGCTGCATGACGTGGACGACGGCCGCATCGCCACGATCGAACGCGCCCTGCAGAAGATCGAGGATGGCAGCTACGGCCTGTCCGACCTCAGCGGCGAGCCGATCCCCAGGGCCCGGCTCGAAAGCACGCCGGAGGCGATCCTCACCGTGCAGGAAGAACGCAGCCGGGAATCCGGACGATGACGGTGGCCCGACCGCCTGTTCGCCCATATCACTGCCCAATCCATGCCGCCACCGCCATCCGAGCCAATCACCATGAGTATCCTTTCCGCTGGAACCACCGCCCCGGAATTCAGCCTGCACTCCACCCCCGACCAGTCCGTTGCGCTGAAGGAATTCCGTGGCCGCAACGTGATCCTGGCGTTCTATCCCGCCGACTGGAGCCCGGTGTGCAGTGACCAGCTGTCGTTGTACAACGAGTTGCTGGAGGAGTTTGCCCGCTGCAACGCGCAGCTGCTGGCGATCTCGGTCGACGGCGTGTGGAGCCACGCCGCGCTGGCGCGCGAGCGCAAGTACCACTTTCCACTGTTGTCCGACTTCGAGCCCAAGGGCCAGGTGGCACGCGCCTACGGCGTGTATGACGAGGCGGCCGGCGTCGCCCAGCGCGCGCTGTTCGTGATCGACGGCGACGGCGTGATCCAGTGGAGCTACCTGTCGCCGATGGGCGTGAACCCCGGAGCCGGCGGCATCGTCAAGGCGCTCGAGGCGCTGCCCTCGAACAACATCCAGAAGGCGCTCCCGGCGGACGCTGTGCAGGAGAATCCATGATGTCCGGCGAAGATGCGATCCTGACCGTGCCGGTATCCGCGCGCGATCACATGGAGGGCAACGCCCATGCGGTGGTGACCCTGGTCGAGTACGGCGATTTCCAGTGCCCGGCCTGCGGCATGGCCTACCCCGCGGTGAAGCAGATCCAGCGCCGCTACGCCGGCAACCTGCGCTTCGTATTTCGCCACTTCCCGCTGAGCCAGGCGCATCCCTACGCCCGCATGGCGGCCGAACTGGCCGAGGCTGCAGCGGTCGAGGGCCAGTTCTGGCCCATGCACGACTGGTTGTACGAGAACCAGGATGACTGGGTGGCCAGTGGCAGTGCGGGTCTGGAGGCCGGCGTGCGCGCGCTGGGCCTGGACGAGGAGGCGCTCGCCGCCACACTGCGCAACCCCGACATCGACACCCACATCCGCCGCGACTTCATGGGCGGGGTACGCAGCGGCGTCAACGGCACGCCCAGCTTCTACGTCAACGGCTACCTGTTTCAGGGCGACTTCGACGCGCTGGTGCACGGCATCGGTCGAGTGATTGCGCGCCAGGCCTGACCGGGGCGCGATACGCCGCTGCCGGTCGATCGGCTGCGGTGTCCACCCAAGACAGGTGAGTCCCGTCGCAGATTCTCAGGGCCGACCAGCAGCGGCAGCCTGCCAACGCGACTTTTCCGGAGCAGATCCCTCCTGACGGCCGGCGTGCAAGCGAACGCTGCGCAGGCGCAGCGCGTTGGTCACCACCGACACCGACGAAAAACTCATCGCCAGCGCCGCGATCATCGGCGAGAGCACGATGCCGAAGGCCGGGTACAGGACGCCCGCGGCAATCGGCACGCCGACCGCGTTGTAGGCAAACGCCCAGAACAGGTTCTGGTGGATATTGCGCACCGTCGCCTGCGACAGCGCGCGGGCCCGCGCAATGCCCGAGAGATCGCCGCGCACCAGGGTCACCTGGGCGCTTTCCATGGCAATGTCGGTGCCCGTGCCCATGGCGATGCCGACATCCGCGGCGGCCAGCGCCGGGGCGTCGTTGATGCCATCGCCAGCCATGGCCACCTTGTGCCCTTCGCGCTTGAGCGCTTCGACCACCGCCGCCTTGTCGGCCGGCGACACCTCGGCGTGGACCGCGTCGATACCGAGCTTGCCGGCGATCGCGCGTGCGGTGACGGCATGGTCGCCGGTCAGCATCACGATGTGCACGCCTTCACTGCGCAACGCCGCCAGCGCCTCCGGGGTATCGGACTTGATGCGGTCGGCCACCGCCAGCACCGCGGCCACCTGCTGGTCGACGACCAGATACATCACGGTTGCGCCCTCGCCGCGCAGCACCTCGGCGTGCGCAGTCCCTGCACCATCCGCAACCACACCCAGCGTGTGCAGGAGCCTGGCGTTGCCGACCGCCACGTCGGCGCCGGTGACGCGCCCGCGTACGCCACTGCCGGTCAGGGTCTGGAAATCTTCCACCTCCGGGATGGTCAGCCCGCGCGCCTCGGCGGCGTTGACAATGGCGCGCGCCAGCGGATGCTCGCTGGGCCGCTCCAATGCCGCGGCCAGGGCCAGTGCACGGGCTTCATCGAACCCCCCCAGGGGTTCCACCACCTGCAGGGAAGGCTTGCCCTCGGTGAGGGTGCCGGTCTTGTCCACCACCAGGGTATCGATGTCGCGCAGCGCCTCGATCGCCGCCGCGTCACGAAACAGCACGCCCATCTGTGCGCCGCGCCCGCTCGCCACCATGATCGAAATGGGAGTCGCCAGGCCAAGTGCGCATGGGCAGGCGATGATCAACACCGATACCGCGGCAATCAGCGCGTGGGGGAATGCGGGCTCCGGGCCGACGGCCAGCCAGACGCCGAACGCCAGCACGGCCACGACCACCACCGCGGGCACGAACCACGCCGCCACACGGTCGGCCACCCGCTGCAGTGGCGCCCTGCTGCGCTGCGCCTGTGCGACCAGCGCGACGATCTGGGCCAGCATGGTGTCGCCGCCGACGCGCTCCGCGCGCATCGTCAGCGCGCCGTCCTGGTTGATGGTGCCGCCGGTCAGTTTGTCACCGCGGGCCTTGGCCACCGGCAACGGTTCGCCGGTCAGCATCGATTCGTCCACGTGACTCACGCCGTCGGTGATCTCGCCGTCAACCGGGACCTTCTCGCCCGGGCGTACGCGCAGCGTGTCGCCTGCCTGCACCGTCTCCAGCGGCACGTCGGCCTCGCTGCCATCAACGGCAATACGGCGCGCGGTTTTTGGCGCCAGGCCCAGCAAGGCCTGCAGGGCCGAGCCCGTGCGCCGGCGTGCGCGCAGTTCCATGAAGTCGCCCAGGGTCACCAGGGTGACGATCACCGCGGCCGATTCGAAATACACGCCCACCCGGCCATGCATGTCGCGGAACGCCGGCGGGAACAGGCCCGGGAACAGGAAGGCCACCGTGCTGTACAGCCACGCCACGCCGGTGCCCAGCGCGATCAGCGTGTACATGTTGGGCGACCAGGGTTTGAGCGAGCGCCAGCCGCGCACGAAGAACGAGGCCCCGCCCCAGAGCACCACCACCGTGGAGAGCACCGCCTCGACCCAGGCAGCCACCGTGTCCCACGGCGCCGGGAACTGCCAGCCGAACAGGTGCGGGCCCATGGCCAGCACGAACACCGGGATGGTCAGGGCGACCAGCACCCAGAAGCGCGTCGCCAGCTTGCGCACGTCGCTGCCGTCATCGGCCTCGGCCGTCGGCAGCAGGGGCTCCAGCGCCATGCCGCACTTGGGGCAATGTCCCGGGCCAACCTGCCGCACCTCGGGATGCATCGGGCAGGTGTAGATCGTGCCGGCCGGCACCGGGGCGGCCTGCGCGTGCGCGCCGTGCGCATGCCCGGCGTGGCTGGCGGCCGGTGGGTCGAGATACCGCTCCGGATCGGCCACGAATTTGTCGCGGCAACCCTGCGAACAGAAGTTGATCTGCTTGCCGTCCTGGGTCGCGCTCCAGCGCGGGTGCGCCGGATCAGTCGCCATGCCGCACACCGGATCCAGCCGGCCCGCCTCGATGTCGCGGCGGCGGGCCTTGGCCAGGATCGCCTCGGGGTCGGCCTCGAACTTGCGCTGGCAGCCGTCACTGCAGAAGTGCCAGGTGTTGCCGTGGTATTCGACATGCCGCTGTGACGGCAGCGCCACCCGCATGCCGCAGTTCGGGTCGATGGCAAAGGCCGCGCCTTCCGCAGCGTGGTCGTCGTGGGCGTGATGGTCATGCATGGTCGTGCGTCTCCTCGCCGCCGAGCGCGCGCAGGATAGGGCAGTGTTCCAGGGCGCCGTGTCCGGGGCAGGCGTCGATGAGTTGCTGCAGGCCGCGCCGCATGCGCTGCAGCTCGCGGATGCGCTGGTTCACCTGGTCGAGGCGAACCTGGGCGCGTTGCTTGACGCTTTCCACGCCCCGCTCGCGATCGGTGGAAAGCGCCAGCAATTCGCGGACCTCTTCCAGCGTGAAACCGAGATCCTTGGCGCGGCGGATGAAGCGCAGCCGCTCGACCATGTCCAGGCCGTAATCACGGTAGCCGGATGCGCGCCGTCGCGGCGGCGGCAGCAGCCCCTCGCGTTCGTAATAGCGGATGGTGTCAATGCCGACACCGGCACGGCGCGCGACGCCGCCGATGGTGAGGTGCTGCGTGGTTTGCGTGTCCATGCCGTCATGCTAAACCCTTGACCATGGTCAAGAGTCAAGCATTGCTTTCAGGTCCATCATGGAGCGCCCCATCCGCCCGTCACACACCCAGCCGGGCACTGGCGGCGACAACCGGCTGCTATAGAATCCACCGACCCCGCCCAAACCGCCGTGAACCGCCACCAGGAGCAACCATGGTCATCACCGCGCCGGCCCGCTATACACGCACCGCAATCGTCCTGCACTGGCTCATTTTCCTGCTGCTGATCGTGCAGTTCATCGTCGGCTGGAGCATGCCGCATATCGGCCGCAACACACCGGTGACCACGCTGATCAGCGTGCACTTCTCGCTCGGCGTGTTGATCCTGGCGCTGATCGTCGTCCGCCTGGCCTGGCGCCTGACCCATGCCGCCCCGCCGCAGGACGCCAGCGTCCCGCGCTGGCAGGCGAACCTGGCGCAGGTCGTCCAATGGCTCCTGTACCTGCTGCTGCTCGTGGTGCCGCTGCTGGGCTGGCTCAACGCTTCGTATCGCGGCATGCCGATCACGTTCTTCGAGATGTTCCCGGTGCCACCGTTGCTCGCCACCCACGCAGCCGGATGGAGCTGGACTGGCGACATCCACATCGCGGTCGCCGAATACGGCATTCTGGTCCTGGCGGGTCTGCACATTGCCGCCGCGCTGTACCACCATTTCATCCGCCACGACCGGGTGCTGCAGCGCATGTTGCCGGGTGCCTGAAGCCGCCGCGACGTCAGGTGCCCAGTCAGCGCTAGCCGGCCTTGGCCGGCACCTTGCCAAACAGCGCATTCAGCCCTTCGGCCATGGTGGGATGCGCCAGGATCGCGTCGCGCAGCGCGGTGTAGGGAAGCTTGGCAGCCATGGCCGTCTGCACCACGGCCATGACCTCGCCGGCTTCGGCACCGAGCATGCCGAAGCCGGCGATCCGGTCGTCGTCATCCACCAGCGCCTTCATGAAACCGGCGGTTTGGGACGTCGTGCGCGTGCGCAGCACGGCCTTCGCCGGCAGCTTCGCCACGCGCACCGCGACACCCGCGGCACGCGCCTGGGCTTCGTCCAGTCCAACCCTGGCCAGCGGCGGATCGATGAACATGCAATACGGCACCATGCGTCCCGTGGTGGATCGCTGGCCACCCGCCAGGTTGTCGCGGATCACGCGGAAGTCATCGAGCGACATGTGGGTGAACTGCGGGCTACCCGCGCACTCGCCGATGGCCCAGGTATCGGCGGCGGTGGTCTCCAGCCGGTCGTTGACCCGGATATAGCCGCGCTCGTCGAGCTCGATGCCGGCGGCCTCGAGACCGATGCCCTGCGTGTTGGGCGTACGCCCGGCGGCGACCAGCAGATCACTGCCATCGACCATGCGCTGGCCAACGGCAGTGCGTACCTGCACGTCCACCTGCCTGCCCGATAGCCCGCCCACCCGCTCGACCTCGGCGGACAGCAGCACGTCCACCTGTTCCGCCTGCAGTACGCGCTGGATCTCGTCGGACACATCCGGATCCTCGCGCGCAGCCAGGCGCGGGCCGCGCTCGATGACGGTCACCCGGCTGCCAAAGCGCCGATACGCCTGGGCGAACTCAAGACCCACGTAGCCACCCCCGAGCACGATCAAATGCTGCGGGACCCGGTCGAGTTCCAGCAGCTCGATGTTCGTCAGCGGCTTGGCCTCGGCCAGCCCGGCGACGGGCGGCACACTGGCTTGGGTGCCGAGATTGAGAAACAGCTTGCCGGCGACCAGCGTGCGCGTGCCGCCGTCGTTCAAAGCCACCTCGACCGTCAGCGGCGCGACGAGGTGCGCAGTGCCCATGATGAGTTCCGCGCCACTTTCCCGGTAGCGGTCGCGATGGAAGGCGACCAGCCCCTCGACCATGTCCCGCTTGCGTTGCAGGACCTTGCCCATGTCCACGGTGACGGGGCCCGCGGTCACTCCGTACGCCGCGGCGCCAGCCACGGTGTGGGCGACACCGGCGCTCCAGATCTCGTTCTTGCTGGGGAGACAGTTGATGTTGGGGCAGGAACCGCCGATCCAGCGGCGTTCGACCACGGCCACCTTCTGGCCTGCCTCGGCCAGGTGCCAGGCGAGGTACTTGCCACCCTCGCCACTGCCAACCACCACGGCATCGTACGATTCGGCTTGGGACATGACGGACTCCGTTGCAGGCGGCGAAGGGGACAGGTGGACGGATCGTGGTGGCTCGGACGTCGCTTGGCACCGGGCACGCGCCACCGATGCCACCGGTCACCACTATCACTTCCGCACGTCAACGGGAAGTCACGGGCCTTGCCTGCACCGGGGTGCGCGGACGGCGCCGGAAGGGAACTCCCGGGTGGACAGGCCACCGGTCAGCTCAGCCGCGGTACCTCAGCGCGTCGATGACCAACGCCAATGCCGGCGCCACTTGCCGGCGGCTGGTGTAGTAAAGATGCAACCCCGGCAACCGTGGCCACCAGTCCTTGAGCACCGGCACCAGGCGACCGGCATCGAAGTCGGGCTGCACGATGTCGAGCGGCAGGTAGGCGAGCCCCTGGCCGTCGAGCGCGGCCTGTCGCATCAGGAAGCTGTTGTTGAACACGGTCTGGCCACGGACGCGCACCGCCGTGGCCTTGCCTTTGCGTTCGAAATCCCAGGCATACAGGCCGCCCAGCGTAGGCAGGCGCAGGTTGATGCAGTCGTGGCCGGTCAGATCCCGGGGCGCTGTCGGCGGCGTCTTGCTGTCGAGGTATTGCGGCGCCCCCACCACCGCCATGCGCAGGTCCGGACCGATGCGCACCGCGATCATGTCCTTGTCCACCACATCGCCGTTGCGCACGCCGGCGTCGAAGTGCTGGGCCACGATGTCGGTGAGGCCATAGTCCACGCTCAATTCCACCTGGATGTCCGGGAACTGGCCCAGCAGCGTCCGCAGTTTGGGCCACAGCACCGTGGCGATGGCATGGTCGGTGGCGCTGATGCGCACGCTGCCCGCCGGCCTGTCGGCCAATGAACGCAGGGAGGTCAGTTCCGCGTCCAGATGCCCGAACATGGGCGCGAGCGAGGCGAGCAGACGTGCGCCCGCCTCGGAGGTGGCGACGCTGCGCGTCGTGCGTGTGAGCAGCCGCACGCCGAGGCGCGCTTCCAGCGCCGTCATCGCGTGGCTCAGGGCCGAGCGCGACATGCCCAGTTGCGCTGCCGCGCGGGTGAAGCTGCGCGCCTGGGCCACGGCTACGAAAGCGCGCAGATCGTTGAGGTTCTCGGCAGCCATTGGTGCACCTCACGCACAAGCTTGTTCTGATTTTCCCATCTTATCAACCAATCGTCCCGTGCCTAGACTTGCGGACATGGTCTGTCGAGGCATTCGACACTTTGGTGAACGCCGCGTGGCTGCCCGCTCCCTCGGCATCATCGGGGCGGCGGCACTCGGCGTGTCGCTGGCGTTTGGCGCCGCGGCGCAAACCCAACACGCGAAGGAGTCCGGAAACATGACCGCACAACGCACAACGGCCGCCGCCGAAACCTTGAGTGCGCAGCAGCAAGCCATCCTACCCATCGCCGCCTTTGCGGCGGCGGGCGACATGGACAAGCTCGATACCGCGCTGAACCAAGGGCTCGACGCGGGCCTGAGCATCAGCGACGAGCGTGAAGTGCTGATCCAGTTGTACGCCTACGCCGGCTTTCCACGCAGCCTGAATGCGCTCACCGAATTGATGAAGGTGGTGGACGCACGCAAGCAGCGCGGCATCCACGACGCACCGGGCCGCGCACCCCGCCACGCCATTCCCACCGGCGATGCGCTGCTGGCCGCAGGCAAGGCCAACCAGACGAAGCTCGTTGGCCAACCCGTGGCCGGCCCGATCTTCGAGTTCGCGCCGGCCATCGGCGAATACCTGCAAAGCCATCTCTTCGGTGCGATCTTCGAGCGCGACAACCTCGGCTGGCAAAGCCGCGAGCTCGCGACCGTCGGCATGTTGTCCGCGATGCCAGGTGTCGAAGCACAACTGCAGTCGCACATGCACATGAGCATTAACACAGGGCTCACGGCCAAGCAGATGCAACAGGCCGTCGAGGTACTGGATGCGCGGGTCGGTGCCGACAGCGGACGACGCGCCCGCGAGGCGCTGCGGCGCGCGTTGGCGTCTGCGCAACATTGAACGCCACTTCGAAACACCGCTGCGGAGGCATCATGAAAATCACCCCACCCGGTTCCACGCCTTCGACCAAAGGCGCACCCGAATACTTCACCGGCGACGTGCGCATCGACTGCCCGTTCTGCGGCAGCGGCAACCTCTCCGCCGCGACCGTGACCTTCGAGCCGGGTGCGCGCACCGCCTGGCACACCCATCCGCTCGGCCAGACCCTGCTGGTGACATCAGGCCTGGGCTGGGTTGGCTACGAAGGCGGCCGGGTGCAGGAAATCCGCCCCGGCGACATGGTCTGGATCGAGCCCGGTGAGAAGCACTGGCACGGCGCATCGAAGGATTGCGCGATGAGCCACGTCGCCATCGTCGAGATGAAGGACGGCAAGGCGACGGACTGGATGGAACACGTGACGGACGAGCAATACCGGGTCTGAAGGACCGGCGATCAGGAGAAGCAACCATGCAAAAAGTGACACTCAACAATGGCATCGAAATGCCGATCCTGGGCTTCGGCGTCTATCAGGTCCCTGACGCCGCGGAGTGCGAACGCAGCGTCGCGCAAGCACTGGACGTGGGCTACCGACTGCTGGATACGGCGGCTGCCTACGGGAACGAGGAAGCCGTCGGCAAAGCGATCCGGAAAAGCGGCGTGGCGCGTGGCGAGTTGTTCGTCACCACCAAACTATGGATTCAGGACGCCGGCTACGAAAGCGCGAAACGGGCCTTCCAGCGCTCGCTGGACCGGCTGCGGCTGGACTACCTCGACCTGTACCTGATCCACCAGCCCTTCGGTGACGTGTACGGCGCGTGGCGCGCGATGGAGGAGCTGTACCGGGAAGGCCGCATCAAGGCCATCGGCGTCAGCAATTTCCAGCCCGACCGCGTCATGGACCTCATCGTCCACAACGATATCGTGCCAGCGGTCAACCAGATCGAGACACACCCCTTCCACCAGCAGGTCGAAACCCAGAAGTTCCTGCAGGACAACCACGTCCAGATCGAATCGTGGGGACCGTTCGCTGAAGGCAAGAACGACATCTTCCACAACGACGTGCTGCTGTCCCTGGCTTCAAAGCATGGAAAAAGCGTGGCCCAGGTGATCCTGCGCTGGCTGGCGCAGCGCGGCGTGGTGGCCATCCCGAAGTCGGTGCACGCCAAACGCATCGCCGAAAACTTCGATGTCTTCGATTTCGAGCTGGGCACCGATGACATGCGCGCCATCGCGGCGCTGGACAGCAGGCAGAGTGCCTTCTTCGACCACCGCGATCCGGCGATGGTGAAGATGCTGGGCAACGTGAAGTACGACATCTGATCCGACGCTGCGGCGGCAACTGATCAAGACAAACCATGTGGAGAACAAACATGACCGACAACATCCAAGACAAAGTCGTCGTGATCACCGGCGCATCGAGCGGCCTCGGTGCCGAAACCGCGCGCCACCTGGTCAAGGCCGGCGCCAGGGTCGCACTTGGTGCGCGTCGTCTCGACCGCCTGCAGGCGCTGGCAAAGGAACTGGGCGAAGCCAACGCCACCGCCTTCCAGGTCGACGTGACCGACCGCCAGCAGGTGCAGGCGTTCGTCGACCACGCAGCCAAGACCTTCGGCCGCCTCGACGTGATGATCAACAACGCGGGCCTGATGCCGCTCGCGCCGCTGGAGATGCTGCGCTTCGACGAATGGAACCAGTGCATCGATGTCAACATCAAGGGCGTGCTGTGGGGCATCGCGGCGGCGCTGCCGCACTTCAAGGCGCAAAAGAGCGGCCACTTCATCAACGTCTCGTCGGTGGCCGGACACACGATCAGCGCCGGTGGCGCGATCTATTCCGCCACGAAGTATTCGGTGCGCGTGATCTCCGAGGCGCTGCGCAAGGAGGTCAAGCCCTACGGCATCCGCACCACGGTGCTCTCCCCTGGCGCGGTGGACACCGAACTGCCGGCTTCCGTCGGCGCACCCGGGGTCAACCAGGCCATCGCCGACTACTACCAGCACAACGCCATCCCCGCCGACAGCTTCGCGCGCTGCGTGCTGTTTGCCATGAGCCAGCCCGACAACGTGGACATCAACGAGATCCTGTTCCGCCCGACCGTACAGGAGCTTTGACCATGTCCGACCGCCCCTACATCGTCTGCCACATGCTGACCGCGCTGGACGGCAAGATCACCGGCCCATTCATGAAGTCGTCGGCGGTCGATGGCGCGTCCGGCGAGTACGAACGCATCAACGCCTCGTATCAACCACAGGCCTGGCTCTGCGGGCGGGTCACCACCGACGCGAATTTCACCCACTACCGGAAGCCGGCGCTGGACGAAAGCGCCAGCGTGCCCGCAGGCGACTTCGTGGCCGTCGAAGGCGCGCCCATGCACTACGTCTCGGTCGATCCTTCCGGCAGGCTCGGCTGGGAATCCAACACCCTGCACTATGAGGATCGCCCGCCCGCGCACGTCGTCGAGGTGCTCACGGAAAGGGCCAGCCCGGCCTACCGTGCCTTCCTGCGCCGTCTGAACATTTCCTACCTCATCGCCGGCAAGGACCAGCTCGACTGCAAGCTCGCGGCCGAGAAGCTGAAAGACCTGTTCCACATCGAGACGCTGATGCTCTCGGGCGGGGGTTTCATCAACTGGTCGTTCCTGCAGGCGGGCCTGGTGGATGAACTGAGCCTTGTGCTTGCCCCGGTGGCCGACGGCGAGAACGACACCGTGACCTTGTTCGAGAAATCCAGCTACCTGCCCGACCATGTACCTATGACGTTTGCGCTCAAAGCCGTGGAAAAGGGCCAGGGCGACAGCGTCTGGCTGCGCTACGCCGTCAACAACACCCCTGGCCAGGCCGGTAATCCACCGTCTGCCGTCGGATGCGGGCACCCTTGAACACCCACCCGCACCAGCGCCACTGGCCGCCTGTCGGGTGACCTGAGGGTCGGGTACGATGTCCCGGCCCGGGTGCTCCCCCTTCCACTGCAGGAGGCCGACGTGTCCACGAGCCCTGAACGCACGGAAATGAAGACGTTCTCCTGGTTTGTCTTTGGCCTGATGTCCTCCGTGACCTTCGTCGGCATTCTTTCGGAGCTGGTCCCGTCTGGCATCCTGCCGCAGCTGAGCGAGGGACTCGGCATTGCCGACACCCAGGTCGGCTTCCTGGTCGGTGTCTACGCGCTGGCCTCCGCCGTATGTGCCATTCCACTCGTCAGCGCGACCTTGGCGGTCAATCGCAAGAAGCTGCTGTTGGCGCTGCTGATCGGCTTCGCGCTGTCCAATATCGTCGTCGCCCTTTCCTCGTCCTATCCGGTCATCGTTGCCTGCCGCATTCTCGGCGGCATTTGTGCGGGCGTGATGTGGCCAATGATCGCGGCGTACGGTACGCGGCTGGTACCGGAAGACATGCAGGGCAAGGCCATCACGGTGATCATGGCGGGCAATACCCTCGGTATCAGCATCGGCATGCCCGCGATGACCACGATCGGCGTCAGTTTCGGCTGGCGCGCCGAGTTCATGGTCCTCGGCCTGCTCGTAGCGACCATCGCCGTGGTGTCACATTTTTTCCTGCCATCGGTTGAAGGCGCAAGACTGAGCAAGAGCAACTCGCCGTTGGCGGCACTTCGGAACCCCGGAATCCTGATCGTCCTGTTGTTGACCTTCCTGACGGTCACGGCGCACTACAGCATCTACACCTACATCACCCTGCTGGTGGAGAAGATCCAATTCCCCGGCGGTATCGGCGTGGCGCTGCTGTTCTTCGGCGCCGGCTCGATTCTCTCGGTGTTCGGATCGGCGAGGTATGTTGACGCCCACCTGCGCGGCCTGATCGTGTCCATGCTGGTCACTGGTGTGGTCGCGATGGCCCTGTTCCTGGCTTTCGCGGGCACACCCGGCGTCTCACACGTCGCGTTCTTCCTGTGGGGCGTGGCGTTCGGCCCGCTCGTATCGATGTATCAGGCCGCCGTCAGCAAGATGGTGGACGAAGCCAAGGACGTTGCCACCTCCGTGCAGTCAAGCGTCTTCAACTTCTCAATCATGATCGCCACCTGGGTTGGCGGCCTGTTGTTGACGTATTTCCCGACCTCCGGCGTCAAGGGCATTGTCTACCTGGCGCTGGCCTGTTTCGTCGCGGCCATCGTCGTCGCGCTCGTGGTGTCACGCACCATGCGCGCTTCCCCACCGGTGGTGGGCAATCCATGAAGGAGATCGCCATGAAGAAGTTCACCAACGCCCGCATCTATCGCCAGCACGACCAAGTCAGCGAAATACTGGTAGAGAACGGGGCCATCAAGGAGATTGGCAAGGATCTGTCCAAGGCGGATGAGGAAATCGACCTCAAGGGCCGGCTGGTCGTGCCACCCTACGTCGATGCCCATCTGCATCTCGACTACGTGTACACCGGTCGCACCACGGGCGCCACGAACACGAGCGGCACACTGTTCGAAGGCATCGCCCGCTGGCACGACGTCAAGAAAACCCAGACCTTCGAAGACGCCCGGACACGTGCACTCAAGGGCATCCGGGAAGAGGTGTCCAGGGGTGTGCAGTTCATCCGCACCCATATCGACGTGGATGACCCCAAGCTGACTGGTCTGAAGGCGATGCTCGAGATCCGTGAGCAGCTCAAGGACAACGTCACCATCCAGATCGTGGCGTTCCCGCAGGAGGGCATGTACGCGTACAAGGGTGGCGATGCGATGGTCGAGGAAGCGCTGAAGATGGGCGCGGACTGCGTCGGCGCCATTCCGCATTTCGAATGGGCCCGCGAGATCGGGGAGAAGTCCATCCACCGCACCGTGGAGCTGGCGGTCAAGCACGACAAGCTGATCGACGTGCACTGCGACGAAACCGACGACGTGATGAGCCGCTTCGTCCAGTTGCTCAATGCGCTCGCGATGGCCGAAGGCATCGGTACGCGCACCACCGCCAGCCACACCTGCTCCTTCGGCTCGGCGGACAATGCCTACGCCTTCCGCATGATGGGACTGTTCCAGCAATCAGGCTTGAACTTCATCTCCCTGCCCACCGAGAACGCCTACCTGCAGGGTCGTCAGGACAGCTATCCCAAGCGCCGTGGCCTGACCAGGGTGAAGGAGCTGTGGGAAGGCGGCGTCAACGTCTGCTTCGGCCAGGACTCGATCAACGACCCCTGGTACCCGGCCGGCAACGGCAACCTGATGAACATCCTGGACAACGGCATCCACCTGGCGCAGACCATGTCATTCGGGGAGCTGGACCGTTGCCTGGATCTGATCACCTACAACGGCGCCAAAACGCTGAATGTGGAGGATCAGTACGGTATCGAAGCGGGCAAGCCCGCCAATTTCCTGGTGCTGGACGCCGACAGCCCGTTCGAGGCGGTGCGCCAGCGTGCCGATGTGCTTGCCTCAATCCGCAACGGTGAGTACCTGTTCAAGCGCCCCGAGCCGCGCTACGAGGTCGAGCTGGACGTCTTCCGCAAGACGCGGTGAGAACGGGATCAGCCCCCTCCCCGCGTACCAATGGCAAGGCCGAACGACCTGTGCAGACCAGCCTGCGCGGGTGGGCTTGTGCCCGCTCCCATGCCAGTTCCCAGCAACATGCCGGCGCCTTCAGCGGGTGGCTGCAGCACTACCATTGGCACCGACCCCATGCCAGTCTCGGCTTTCGTCCCCCCATTTCCCGCGTCCCACTGGACAACGTATTGGGTTTACACGCCTAGGCAGCCTCATGAGGGCATGACACCACGGTCGATGGGCAGACGTGTCTTCCTGCGGCCCAGCGCCACGAGGGCCGCGCCGGCCACCAGCAGCGGCGCGAACGACACCCACAGCACGGCCTGCCAGCCGTAGCCGGCCAGCAGGCCACCCGAGGCGAACGACCCGATGGCCATGAGGCCGAACACGATGAAGTCGTTGAGCGACTGCACCCGGGTCTTCTCGGCGGGTGTGTGGCATTCGAGCACCATCGCGGAGGCACCCAGAAAGCCGAAGTTCCAGCCCAGCCCAAGCAGCACCAGCGCCGCGTCGTAGTGCGCCACGTCCACGCCGCGCAAGCCCACCATGGCCGCCAGCGCGATCAGGGCAAGCCCCATGCTGGCCATGCGCTGCGCGCCAAAGCGCGCGATCAGATGCCCGGTGAAGAAGCTGGGCGCATACATCGCGATCACATGCCATTGCAGCGCCGTGTTGGACGCCGCCTGCGCATGCCCTTGCATGTGCATGGCCAGTGGCGCGGCAGTCATGATGAAGTTCATCAGCAGATAGGACACCGCACCGGTGAGCACGGCGGCGACAAACCGCGGCTGACGGACAATCTGCGCCAGCGGCCGTCCAGGCCGGGTCCCGTGCTGCGTCGCCGCCGGGATGGGCAGCTGCACACCGAGCAGCACGAGCGCCGACAGGGCAGCAACGGCAGCCTGGGCGATGAAGGTGGGCGCAAACGGAACCGCCGGCCACAGCGGCATGGTCCAGGTCACCAGCTGCGGGCCGACAACCCCGGCCGCGACGCCACCGGCCATCACCAGCGACAGGGCACGCGCACGCCGCGCGGGCACCACCCCATCGGCCGCAGCGAACCGGAACGACAGCACCACCGCCGCATACGCCCCGCCAAGAAAGGTGGCCACGCAGAACAGCCAGAAACTTCCCACCACGACGGCTGCCGCCGCCAGCAGACCTGTGAGCACACCCGCCAGGGTACCGGCGAGGAAGGCCGTGCGGCGTCCACGGCGCTGGGCGATGGCGCCAGCCGGAAGGATGCATGCCGCCATGCCGACCACGAAGACGGAGATGGGCAGCGTCGCCAGCACCGGAGATGGCGCCAGCTGTTCGCCGATGACCGCACCGGTGGCGTAGACGACCACGGAATTGGCGCCCGCCAAGGCTTGCGCTAGGGCAAGCCGCCAGATGTTGCCGCGCTGGACGGACGCCGGCAACAGCTCGCCATCACCCGGCTCGATGTCGCGCTCAGGCGTCATGTGCATGCCGCATGCTGGGCACCATGTGGTACCTGGCCTGGCCGGACTTCATGCGCTTGCAGACCTCGTGCGCGCGCTCAAGCGGCTGGGCTTCCATCCATGGTGTGGCGTCTGTGAGCACGCTGCAGGCTAGCGCCTTTTCAATGTCGAAGGACAAGCAGGTGGTGGAGCTCCATACCTGGCGTACGCCACGCACGAGAAATCCGGCGGAAGCGGTCTGAGATTCCTTGCCGATGCCGAACACTGTCAGTGTACCTTCGGCGCCAGCCCCGGAACGAGCGCGGTGCGCCTGTTTCCAGGACTCAAGGTGGCATCCGCGTTGGGCTACTACACCGTGTACCGCACCGGGTGCGCGTCGATCCGCAAGGTGCAGGCCTTCCGCGAGTGGCTCACCCGGGAGGCTTCCCGCTTTGCCTGAACCCAGGCCGCTGGGACCGGACCGGGTCACTCCGCCTTGGCACCCGGCGGATAGACGCCGGCGAGGCGCGCGATCAGGATCGCGACGAACAGCGAGCCGACGATCTGCTCCACCGTGCACAGGCCGCGCGCCTGCCGGCCGAGCGGCGCCAGATCGCCGAAGCCGGTGCTGGTGAGGACCGTGAAGCTGAAATAGACGAAGTCGAAAAACCCGGGGTTCGTCGGCTGGCCAGCCAGGGTGAACGAGCCCGGGTGGTAGTTCTCGACCAGCGCATACAGGAACGCCCAGAAGACGCCGAGCAGCAGGTACATCGAGGCAGCACCAAAGAGCTTGTCCGCGGTCATCACCTGGCGCTGGAACACGTAGCGCATCAGGTAGCCGATCCCCATGGCATACAGGGCTGCGGCAAACCAGCGCGATATGACCAAGGCATGCGGATCACCGGACTGGAGGGCGATCCACTGGTAGACCAGCCCGGGGCCGGCAAGCACCAGCGCCAGCACGAACGACAGCGTGTTGCGGCCGACCGAGGCCACCGTCGCCACCACGAGGAAGGCGTTGGCGCCCGCGATCACGATGCGCCCCAGCCGGGTCGGCTCGATGAACGAGACCACCGCAATGAAGGCCATCAGCATGAGGAACAGATAGAAGCAGCGCTGATAGAAAATGCCGCCTACGGCACGCCCCATACCCTGGATCAACATGGCTGACATTCACCCGGTAGTCGTGCCCTGGTCATTCGCCCAGGCCAAGTAGTTGATGATGCCGCTGAAGTCCTGCTCGGCAAATTTCGAGGCGGTCATCTGCCCGTACAACTCACGCGCCTGGCTGCCCAGCTGGCAGTGGTAGCCGGCGGTCTCCATGGCTTTCGCGGCCAGGCCCAGATCCTTGGCCAGGGTGTGCGGTACCGCGCCTGGTGCAAAGTCGTGACTGGACGGCGCATCGGCAACGGTGCCCGGCACCGGGCTGTTGGTGGTGACCGACCAGCTCTGGCTGGTGGAGGTGGAGAAGATCTCGAACAGCTTCTTCGGGTCCATGCCCAGCCTGGCGCCCAGGTTGAACGCCTCGGCGGCGCCGATCTGGTTGATGCACAGGAGCATGTTGTTGCAGATCTTCGCGATCAGGCCGGCCCCGTGATCGCCGCAATACACGGCGTGCCTGCCCATCGCCGCGGTCAGCGGCTTGACGAAGTCGAAGTCGGCCGCATCGCCGCCGACCATGAAGGTCAGCGTGCCGTCGTCCGCCCCCACCATGCCGCCGGAGATGGGTGCATCGATCGCCCGCTGCCCGGCCTCGCGGGCCAGCCCGGCGGCCTCGCGCGTCTCGTCGACCCCGATCGTGGAGCAATCCATGAACAACGTGCCCTTGCGCGCCGCCCCCAGCAGGCCATCATCGCCGTGCTCGCCACGATAGGCGGCAAGCACATGCTTGCCAGCGGGCAGCACGGTGATGACGACGTCCACGTCGGCCGCCGCCTGCGGGCCCGATGCCGCGGTGGCCATGCCGGCTTGCGCGGCGGCATCCATGGCCGGCTTGGCAAGATCGAACGCGGTGACCGCATGGCCGGCCTTGACCAGGTTCCTGGCCATGCCCATGCCCATGTGTCCCAAACCAATGATGGCAACCTTCATGCAACCTCCTGACAACCCTGTTTGCGTGCCGAACTTTCCGTGCACCACCGCGCCGTCTTCATGCGTGCCGCTCACGCCTCCCCGGGCGCGGGCACGTCGTACGCGTTGAGCAGCACCGCCAACTGGGAATAGTTGGCGACCAGATAGACGAGTTCCGCCAGTTGCGACGCGCCAAGCGTCTGCAGCGCGAGTCGATAGGTCGCATCCGGCAGGATCTTGCCGTGGCTGAGCAGCGCAGCCACGTCGTAGCAGATGCCTTCGAGCGGATTGAGATCAGGCGGACGCTGCCCGGCAACGATGGTCGCGATCTGCGCCGCGGGGAGTCCCGCCTGCCCTGCCACGATCTCGTGCGCATACAGTTCGTAGCGTGACCCATAAGCCGCACCGACCACCAGGATCGCCACTTCGTGCGCAGCCTTGGGCAAGGTCGAATTTTCAGTCAGCGCCTGCACGTTGGCCCAGGCCGCCTTGCCAAACCCGGGGAAATGCAGCATCGGCGGAAATGGCCCGACGAGGGCGCCATCACTGCGCGCGGAGGTGAAGCTGCTGAGGTGCGCACGCATCCCGCGCACGATTTCGTCATGCAGCGCGCGACGCTCGGGCGACAGCGCTTCCGGCGGCAACGGCTCCAGTCTCATCATCCTGTCTCCGGCGACGCCATGGCTTCTGGGAGGCGGAACGCCGAGCGCGAGTCTACGCTGCACGCCGGCGGCAAACCACCCACGGCAGCCCGTGACCAGTCGCTGCGCAGGTACCGGTCGCGCCACGTTTCAGCACCGCCTCCCCAAGCCGGGCCGGGCGTGCAGGAAATACGCGCAGCAGCCCATCGCATGGGGACGCCGAATGCCGCGACGCCGGCGGCTTTCACCGCGATCCTCGCAAGTGATCGGGGTACTGCACTGGCAGCACCAAAACGTAACGTTTCAGCGGCCACCGCTGGCTATACTCGAAACGCCCGTCGCGCGCATTGGCTGGCGGGCAGGCGTGTCCGACGCTTGCGCTGATGGATGATCAGCAAGGAAATGATGATGGGCAGTCGATCCATCCATTTGCCCGCCGTCGCGGCACTGGGCCTGTCGACCCCGCCCGCAGCACAATCAGTTGAAACCCGGTACGGGGGACGTGTTGCCGCCGCTGGACGACACCCCATCGCCGCCGGGACTATCGCCCTCGCGCCGATCAACATCACGTTCCTCCCGCTGGTCAAGGCCGGCAACGCGATCCGCGACTGACCCACACCATGGACCGGAAGGATTCCCAACCACGTCTGTCCGCCAACTGGAGACCAGCATGACTGCCCAAACCGATCGATCACCCTTGCTTCGCGACGCGTTGGACTTCGCCAAGACCAACTGGTGGCTGTTCCTGCTTGGTGGTGTCCTCTACATCCTGTTCGGCATCCTGGCCTTGGCCCGACCGGTCAGCGCGCTGCTAGCCCTGGCGGTGGTGTTTGCCATCTTCCTGCTGGTGGACGGCTTCTTCAACGTCGTTCGTGCCTTGGGGGCCAAGGGCACCGAAGGCCGCTGGTGGGTGTTTTTTGCCGGCCTGGTCAGCATCCTGATCGGCCTGTATGCCCTGCTCGGCCCGGTGAACACGGTGCTGCTGTTCGTCTATGTGATCGCGTTCCAGGCCTTCCTGTTCGGCGTCATCATCTTCATGTTCGGCGTCAGCGTGCGCAAGGCGGTCACGGGCGAATGGCTGCTGTACCTGACCGGCGTGCTCTCGATCCTGTTCGGCCTGCTGTTGCTCTGGGCACCGGGTGTCGGCGGCCTGAGCGTGTCGATCACGGTTGGCGCCTGGGCCCTGGTGATCGGCATCCTGCGCGTGGTGTTCGCCTTCCGCGTGCGCAGCCTGGTCCGCCAGCAGCGGAACTGAAGCCGATACCCCATGGGAAGCACGGCACGATAGTGAAGAGCCACAGCGCGATCGTCACTTGGGCGGGCCAGATCTGGGCCCCAGGGTGACCGCAGCGTTTGCGCGGGAAGGCGCGAACGACGCCCCATCGTCACACGGCGACAAGCGCCATGGATGGCCGCGCATCGCGGCCGCCACGCTCCTGTCGCTGGCGGTGGCCGCGGCCACCGCCTGGGGCGGGTTCCTGCTCGGCTTCCAGTTGCCGGGGCCGCCGCTGCTGCGCACGACGCTGATCGCCATCTGGTGCCTGCTGGGCGCGGCAGCCTGCATGGCGTTGTCCTGGCGGCGCCTGCATGCGGTCCGGAGCCCGCTGCTGGTCGTGTTCGCGGCGGGATTCGCGGCAGTGCTGGCACTGTGGTTCAGCCTCACCCCCTCGCACGACCGTGACTGGGCCGACGATGTCGCCCGCCTGCTCGACGCCGACGTGCAAGGCGATCATGTGGTGCTGCGCAACGTGCGCAACTTCGAATGGCGCAGCGAGACCGACTACACACCGCGTTGGGACACCCGCGGGTACGACCTCACCCGCCTGACCACCGCCGACCTGGTGTTGTCGTACTGGATGGGACCGCACATCGCGCACACCCTGGTCTCGTTCGGATTCAATGACGGCAGCCGGGTGGTGTTCTCGCTGGAGATCCGCAAGGAACGCCACGAAAGCTTTTCCGCGCTGGGCGGATTCTTCCGCCGCTTCGAGCAGGTACTCGTGGCCGCCGATGAACGGGACATCATCCGCACCCGCAGCAACATCCGCGGCGAGGACGTCTACCTTTACCGCCTGAACGTGCCACCAGAGGCGCTGCGGAAGATGTTCCTCGGCTTCGTGACCCAGGCCCAGGCGCTGCAGCGGCACCCGGCCTTCTATAATTCCCTGACCAGCAACTGCACCACTGTCGTTTTCGATATCGCCCGCCACGTCGCGCCCCGGCTGCCCATGGACATCCGCCTGCTGCTGTCAGGCCACTTCGCCGAGTACGTCTACGACCAGGGTGGTCTGACGTCAGACCACACGTTCGCGGAACTGCAGACGCGCGCCTACATCAACCCGCGCGCGCTGGCGGTGCCGGCCGATGCCGTCGACGAGACCGCTTTCTCGCGTGCGATCCGCCAGCAGGTGCCGGGCGTTCCGCCTGCAGAACTGGTGCCATGACCGGTGTGCGAAAGCTGACCCGCCTGCTGTTGGCAGCCACGCTCCTGCTGTCACTTGGCGGCTGCGCCATCCTCAGCGAGTTCGCGCCACGGGTGCAGACCGCGCCGCTGGGCCCGGGCGAGTACATCGCCATGAAGCGGGGCGACATCCTGACCGCCAACGAGCTCAGTGCGGCGGCCCGGGAGACCCTGCGGGTGGCCGGACTTGACGAGGGCGCCTGTGCGGCCCTGCCAGCGCCCGCGTGCATGCCGGCGCTGGCCGACGTCCCAGGCATCCGTGAGGAGCGGCGGCAGGCCGCCCTGGCCGAGTTGTGGACGCAGCAGGCCATCGCGCTGACGCCACGCAACACCGTACCCAGTGGTGACGCCCAGCTCGACGCCTGGCTGGAGGCTGCACGGCATGCCTACGCTTACCTGTTCTTCAGCGAACGCACCCCGGGCGAGCGGGCGTTCGAGGACCGGCAGACCCAGGTCCGCGACTACTACAACTACGCCGTGCAGCAGGCGGCCAGCGGCATGTTCGGACGCCTGCAGGGCAACCTTGCCCAGCACCCGGCCGGCGCCACTGCGGCTGCGGGCAACTCCTCCGCCGCAGGCAACGGTGCCGTCGCCGCAACGAACGGCGTTGTCTCCGGCGACCGCGGCGAAGCCACGCTGCACATGGCAGGCTGGACCATCCATAGCGACATGTCCGACTTGCGCATGCCCGAGGGCATGGATATGCCGAAGGAACTGGTGCCGGCCTCGACGCTGAGTTTCGCCGGCCTGCGCAGCATCCACCGTCGCGACGGCTTCGGCGCCGAGGTGGTGGCGGTGATGGGCGACGACCCGGTGACGACCGTGGATGTGGCACCTCTACCAGGCGCGGATGGCCAAGGCGATGCTGATCGCCCACGCGGGCGTCGCCGCCCGCGCCCGCGCGCCTGGAGCGAGATGCCGTCGCCTGCGTTGACCGTGCTGATCCGATTCCCGGGCGACGACCTCGCCAGCGTCCTCGCCACCCACGAACTCACCATCAGCGCACACGATCCCTACGTCGCGCACGCCATCGAGATCCACGGCCTGAGCGTACCACTGGCGGCCAACTACAGCGCCGGCTACGGCCTGTGGCTGGCCCGCTCAGGCTTCGCCCGGCAATCGCTGCGGACGCTGTTCGGCAGGGAACATGGCATTACCCGCCCACACCTGTACATGATGCAGCCCTACGATCCGAATCGCCGGATCCTGCTGATGATCCACGGCCTGGCCAGCAGCCCCGAGGCGTGGGTAAACGTGGCCAACGAAGTGATGGGCGACGAGACCTTGCGCCAGGAGTTCCAGATCTGGCAGGTCTACTACCCCACCAACATCCCGCTGGTGCTGAATCTGTCCGCGATCCGCCGCATCTTCACCGACACCCTGCACCACTTCGACCCGCAGGGTACGGCGCGGGCATCGCACGACACCGTACTGATCGGCCACAGCATGGGCGGCGTGCTGGCACGGCTGCTGGTGTCCACGGCTGACGACCAGCTGTGGAACTGGGCGATGGAAAACTACAAGTTCGACCAGGGCCAGCTGCAGCGCGCCGGCCCAAGACTTGAACGGATGCTGCGCTTCAAGCCGCTGCCCAGCGTGGAGCGGGTGATCTTCATCGCCTCCCCGCATCGTGGCACGGCCGTGGCCGACAACCGGCTCGGACGCTTCGTCGCGCACCTGGTACGACTGCCGCTGACCGTGCTTGAGGAAGTGCGTGAACTCGTCGGCGGCAAGGACTTGCCGCACGGAAGACTGGTCATCTCCAACAGCATCGACAACCTCAGCGCAAACGACCCCTTCATACGCATCGCCGCCGATCTGCCGATCTCCCCGCACGTGCGCTACCACAGCATCATTGCCCAAGCCGACCCGAGCGTACCGCTGGAAGCGTCCGACGATGGCCTGGTGCCCTACCGCAGTGCCCACCTGCCCGGTGCGCTGTCGGAGAAGGTGATCGTTTCAGGGCATAGCGTGCAGGAGACCGCGCAGGCGATCCTGGAGATCAGGCGGATCCTGCACAGGGATATCCGGGAGAGACCGGCGGCGGGGTACTGAGTACCCGAGCACACTGGATTGCATTGCTGACCGGCAGAATCCTCATTCGGTCGTCGTCAGTCGCTTGCCGAGGCGCTCGAGTTCTGCCGTGACGCAAAAGAGGGCGAAGAGCGTCCCGAACAGCAGTACAAGATCGAGGGCCGAAAAGCTGAGCTTGTCGTAACGCACGAAGAAGATGACCGAGAAGAGTCCGCCCGGAACGATGAAGCTGAGGCGCGCGATGAAGAGGATCAGGTGACCAAGCCACCACCGCTGTCGCAGCGCGGGCAGCGGCGCCGTGCGGTAGCGTAGCCAACACCAATACAGCACCAGTGCTGACGCGAGCGCGAGCGCGAGAGTGGATGCGGGCGTCGATTCAACCGATCCATCGAGCAGCAATCTTCGGTAGGCGGGCACGGCAAGCCACAAAATGACCGCCGCACCTGTCAGTTGACCGACGAGCAGCCTCCAGTAGCGCGGGTATTTCATCGAAGCTCCTCATCGTCCCTGAAATACCGATGCGGGTCGCTGGCGAAAGTGTGCCGGCCTTAGGCCAGCGGGACGATTCGCGGGTTGGTGTGGTCTGGCTTGCACTTGGCGTGGGGAACGAAACTGTCTTGAATCTTCATGGTTTGCTTGATCCTGTGGCCCAAAGAGACTCCATGGCGGAAGCACCCCAGGATGTGGTCAGGACTGCTCGAGCACTGCAGCCGAACTGGCCGGGGGCGCCCATTATTGCGATTTCCATGTCGTCTCGCATTCGTTGAAAAGGAGACTACCCATGCCACCCCACTCCAGCAGCAGGACGGTATTGGCGGGGTTCCCGGAAAAGCGATTCGCCAGTACTCAGCTGGCAGCACCGGGGAAGGAACACCGGGACGATGGCCTGTCCCGGTGTCCACCAATGCCCCAATCAGCGACCGGCAGCGCGACCGACTCGATGTCGGTCGCCGCGAGATGGCCTTCCTTGCAGCCCACGTTGTGAAATGGAAATGACGGTCAGCCGGCCTTGACGAGGTCGGCGCCCTTTTCGGCGATCATCAGGGTCGCGGCGTTGGTGTTGCCCGAGACGATGGTCGGCATGACCGAGGCGTCGATGACACGCAGACGGTTTACGCCGCGCACGCGAAGCTCGGGATCGACCACGGCCAGGTCGTCTACGCCCATGCGCGCCGTTCCGGAATAGTGGAAAGCGGTGTCCGCATTGGCGCGGATATAGTCGAGCAGTTCATCGTCCCCGACCGGACCCGGCCGGGTCTCCTTCAGGTCGAACCGGCGGAACGGTTCGGCCTCGGCGATGCCCCTGACCATCTTCATCGCATCCAGGATGGTGCGTACATCGGTCTCGGTGCTGAGATGATTGAACTGCACGGCCGGCAGAGCCTTCGCGTCAGGCGAGGCAATGCGGACATGGCCGCGGCTCTCGGGGCGGCTTTGATAGGCGGCCAGGCGGATGCCCGATCCCTTGCCGAGATCCCAGCCCTTGTCACCGGGCGTGAAGGGAATGAAGTGGAGCTGGATATCCGGCGCAACGACGCCGGGGTGCGTCTTGAAAAAGGCTCCACCGTCAGCCGCACCGATGGTGAGCACGCCGTTGCGCGGGCCGAGGTAATAATTCATCCCTGCCAGCGCCTGGGCAAAAAGGTTGCGCACCCGCACGTTGAATGTGTCCGGGCTGGACGTCGAGTAGAAGCGGCCGATCTGCAGATGATCCATCAGATTTTCGCCGACACCTTCCAGGGCGTGGATCACCGGGATGCCGTTGCGTGCCAGCAGGTCGGCGGGGCCGATGCCGGACAGCTGCAGCAACTGCGGCGTCAACAGTGCGCCCGCGCTGAGAATGATCTCACGCCGGGCGGCGGCGCGATGGGTTTGGCCGCCCCGCTCGTAGATGACGCCCCTGGCCTCGCGGCCGTCGAACTCGATCTTGCTGACCGTGGCTTCGGCGAGAATATGAAGATTGTGGCGGCGACGGTTGGGCTTGATCATCTCCTCGGCGGTGGACGAGCGGCGGCCGTATCGGGTGTTCAGTGGCCAATAGCCCACACCTTCGCGGATCGCGCCGTTGAAGTCGTCGTTGCGGGGAATGCCCAGGGCTTGTTGGGTGGAGGCGATGAAAGCTTCGGCCAGCGGCGTCCGCCAGCGCGCGTTTTCCACCGCGATCGGTCCATCGCCGCCGTGCAGGGCGTTGGCACCGCCGATCCAGTTTTCGTTCTTGCGAAAATAGGGCAGGACATCGTCATAGCCCCAACCCCTGGCACCCAGGCGCTCCCAAGTCTGGTAGTCGTAGGCATCACCCCGCACATAGACGAGGCCATTGATCGAACTGGAGCCACCGATCACCTTGCCATGTGGCAGACCGACGCGCCGGTTCTTGAGGTTCGGCTCGGGCTCGGATTCGTGATTCCACATGTAGCGTGGATCAAAAATGATCTTGGCGAATCCGAGCGGGATCTTCGTCCAGTAGCTGCGGTCTTCGGGGCCGGCCTCGAGCAGCAGCACGGTCGTGTCGGGGTTCTCGGTCAACCGCGCGGCGACGGTGGCTCCCGCCGAGCCGGCGCCAATGATGATGTAGTCGTATTCCATGGTGATTGCCTCGTGTCAGGGAGCCCCGGCGCGATGACTATCCGCGGCAGGGCGCAGTGGAAAGTGGCGCCGCACGATGCTGGCCGCGGCACCTGCCGGCAGCCTCATGCGGCCACCGGAAGCACGACCGACTTGATGTTGGTCAGGGCGAGATAGCCTTCCCGGCTGCCCACGTAGCCCCAGCCGGACTGCTTCATGCCGCCATACGGCGCGATCAGCACGGGGAAAGCGCCGCCAATGCCGAACGAGCCCGAGCGGACCCGGTAGGCGACGTCATGGGCCAGTTCTTCGTCATTGGTGAGCACGGTGCCGTACAGGCCGAAACGCGAGTCATTGGCGATGCGCACGGCGTCGTCGATATCGTCGTAGGGAATGACGCAGTAGACGGGCCCGAACACTTCCTCCTGGGCGATCTCCATGTCGTTGCTGACGTTCACCAGCAGGGTCGGTTCGATGTAGAAGCCCTGGTCGAATCCAGCCGGACGCTTGCCGCCGGTGGCGATCTTCGCACCCGCGGCCACCGCGCGTTCGATGAAGCCTTCGGAGCGTGCCCGCACGCGTTCGCTGATCATCGGCCCGAACTCGGTGTCCGGGTCCAGCGGGGGGCCGATACGCATTGCCGCGAGCGCCTTCGACAGCTTCCCGACCAGTTCGTCGTGGCGCTTGCGCGAGACCAGGATGCGGCTGGTGGTGACGCAGACCTGGCCCATGTAGGCGGTCATGCTGCTGACCAGCTTGGGCACGGCTTCGTCCATGTCCACGTCGTCGGCAACGATCGCCGCCGACTTGCCACCCAGTTCCAGCGTCACCCGTGCCATACGTTGCGCGCAGACCGCGCCAACCTCAGCACCCACAGCGCTGCCACCGGTGAAGTGCACCGCGTCGATGCCCGGATGGGCAACGAGGTATTTGCTGACCTCGGTGCCGGCGGTGATGATGCTCAGCACACCCTCGGGAAAACCCGCCTGGGCTGCCGCCTCGGCCATGAAGTGGCCGATCAGGCGATTTTCCGGCGGCAGCTTGACCACCACGGGATTGCCGGTGAGCAACGCTGGGAACACGCTCATGCCCAGCTCCGCCAGCGGGCCGTTATAGGTGAGGATCGCCAGCACCGGGCCCAGCGGCTCATGCCGGACTTCGACCCGGCCGCCGCGGGTTTCACGAATCTCGCTCAGCGGAATTTCCCTGGCCAGCTCCAGCACGTCGTCGATGCCGAACATCGACAGCGCATACATCGCCTTGACCGTTTGCATCGGCATGCCACCGGAGATGGCCCAGGCGCGCTCGAAGCCATCCATCGCGGCAAGGCCATCGCGGAACCGGGTCGTGGCTTCCAGGCGCTGCGCGACCGTCATGCGTGGCCATTCGCCCTGATCAAACGCAGCGCGGGCGCGCTCCACCGCGTACGCCGCATCCTCGAGCGAGGCGTCGGGCAACGCGCAGACGACCTCCCCGGTATGTGGCGACACCACGTCGAGCAGCACCGCCGCACCGCGTGGTTTCTGCCAGCGGCCAGCGAGGAAGACCTCGCGGTGATGGGGGACGTCGACCTGTTCGTCGACTGTTCCGGTTGCCTGTTCACTCATGTTCACGCTCATTGCCGTCACCTCGTTGGTCTGTACCGCCGCGGCGGTTGTGGTAAGCCCGACTCCTCTCGCTGCATGACATTGCCTCATCCATGGCATAATGTTTACCACTCAATAATTGATGCGTCAATAAACCATGCATGACCCAAACTCGTGGAATTCCGATCTCACCTGGATCCTCATGCCCGTTGGGCGGTTGTGGTGCCGAGCCGCAGGCGTCGCATTTGAACGCATGGGGGTCACGCTGTCGGCGGCAGCGCCAATCCTGTCGGTGGCAAGGCTTGGGGACGGCGTACGCCAGAACGTGGTCGCCGAGCAGATTGGCGTCGACAACGCGGCGCTCGTACGTTCGCTCGACAAACTCGAACAGGCGTCCCTGATCGAGCGGCGTGTCGACGCCGCCGACCGCCGCGCCAAGACGCTGCATCTCACCAGGGCGGGACGGGCGCTGGCCAAAAAGCTGGATGTGGCACTGAACGCCTATCTCGAACAGGTGTTTGCACAGGTCAGCGAGGCCGATGGAGAGGCGGCACTGCGCGTGCTGCGAATGATCGAGACGGCTTCGCTGAAGACTCTCGAGGAATTCCAGGGCCGCAGCTAGAAGCCGATTGCCAGCGTAGCAAGGAGCTTGGGCGGCGGAAATCGCCCAGCTGACAACAATTTGCAAGACCCCACGACTGCCCTTTGACGTGCGCCCCTGCCTGAACCTGCGGCATTTTGTCGCTTGACTAAAATAGAATGACCATTCATTCTTTACGTGTCAATCACCCCTTTCCCTTCCCGGATCAACCAATGACTTCCCGCCTCGCCCACCTGGCCCTACTGGCCATCGCCGCCGCGCTGTTGCTTCCGGCGTGTACCGGCAAGGCCCCACCCGCGCAGGACGCCGCCGTCCCGGTGAGCGTGGTCACCCTGGAATCCCGGGCGGTGACCCTGACCCGCGAGCTGCCCGGGCGCACCACACCGTTCGCCATCGCCGAAGTCCGCCCCCAGGTTTCCGGCATCGTCCGCAAACGGCTGTTCACCGAGGGCGGCGAAGTCACGCAGGGTCAGCAGCTCTACCAGATCGAGGACGCCAGTTATCGCGCCGACTACAACAGTGCGCGCGCCGCCTTGGCCCGCGCCCAGGCCACCCTGGTCACGGCGAGATTGCGCGCACAGCGCAGCACGGAGCTGGTCAAGGTCGCCGCCATCAGCCGGCAAAACAACGACGATGTCCAGGCCACCCTGCACCAGGCCGAAGCCGACGTGAAAGCGGCCCAGGCGGTGGTCGACGGTACGGGGGTGACGCTGGGCTACACCCGCATCAGCGCCCCCATTGCCGGCCGCATCGGCAAGTCCACCGTGACCCAGGGGGCACTCGTCAATGCGGGCCAGGCTTCAGCCCTGGCCACGATCCAGCAGCTCGATCCCATCTATGTCGACCTGACCCAGTCCAGCCGCGAGCTGCTGGCCCTGCGCAAGGGCCTGGCCTCGGGCGCGCTGGACAGCACCAACGGACTGCCGGTGAAGATCCTGCTCGAGGACGGCAGCCAATTCGCGCACGAAGGCAAGCTCGCCTTCTCCGAGGTGACGGTGGACCCCTCGACCGGCAGCTACGCGCTGCGCGTGGTGGTACCCAATCCCGACGACGTGCTGCTGCCCGGCATGTACGTGCGCGCGGTGATCGGCGACGGCCAGCGTCAACATGCCGTCCTGGTGCCACAGCAGGCGGTCACCCGGGACCCGAAGGGCAACACCTCGGCGATGCTGGTCGACCAGGACGGCAAGGTGGAAGTCCGTGCGGTGCAGGTCAGCCGCACCGTTGGCGACCAGTGGCTGGTCGATGCTGGCCTGGCGGCCGGTGACCGGGTCATCGTCGAGGGCCTGCAGAAGATCAAGCCGGGCATGCCGGTGCAGGCCACCGAAGTGCATGCGGCCAGCGTGCCGGCCACCGCTGTGGACACGACTGCCACGCCACGGCCCGGCCCCGCCGCGAAAGCGGCCGGCAGCCGGTAAGGGAGCGCACGGCATGGCACGCTTCTTCATCGACCGCCCCGTCTTCGCCTGGGTCATCGCGATCATCATCATGCTGGCCGGCGGCCTGGCCATCTTCACCCTGCCGGTGTCGATGTATCCGACGATCGCGCCGCCCACGGTGCAGATCATCGCCACCTACCCCGGTGCCTCGGCCAAGGTGGTGGAGGACTCGGTGACCCAGATCATCGAGCAGAACATGAAGGGCCTGGACGGCCTGATCTACTTCTCGGCCAACAGCTCGTCCAACGGCATGGCCATGATCACCCTGACCTTCGACAACGGCACCGACCCGGACACCGCGCAGGTTCAGGTGCAGAACAAGCTGCAGCTGGCCATGCCGCTGATGCCGCAGGAGGTCCAGCGCCAGGGCATCAACGTCGCCAAGTCGAGTTCCGGCTTCCTGGCGGTGCTCGGCTTCTTCTCCGACGACGGCTCCATGTCCAAGGCGGATATCGACGACTACGTCGGCAGCAACGTGGTCGATCCGCTCAGTCGCGTGCCGGGGGTGGGCAATATCCAGGTATTCGGCGCGAAATATGCCATGCGCATCTGGCTCGATCCGGACAAGCTCGACACGTACCGGTTGTCCACCAATGAAGTCACCGCCGCGATCCGCGCGCAGAACGCCCAAGTCTCGCTGGGCCAGCTCGGCGGCACGCCATCGGTCAAGGGTCAGCAGCTCAACGCCACCATCTCGGCACAGGACCGCCTGCAGACACCGGAGCAGTTCCGCGACATCGTCGTGCGCAGCAACGGCGACGGCTCGGCACTCAGACTCGGCGACATCGCCCGCGTGGAAATGGGCGCGGAAACCTACGATTTCATCACCCGCTACAATGGCAAACCCGCATCAGGCCTGGCCATTTCGCTGGCCACCGGCGCCAATGCGCTGGACACCTCCGCGAATGTGCAGGCAGTCCTGGACGACCTCCGTCCCAACTTCCCGCACAGCATGCAGGTGGTAACTCCGTTCGACACCACGCCGTTCGTCCAGGTATCGATCAAGAACGTGGTCAAGACGCTGTTCGAGGCCATCGTGCTGGTGTTCCTGGTGATGTACCTGTTCCTGCAGAACATCCGCGCCACGCTGATCCCGACCATCGCGGTGCCGGTGGTGCTGCTGGGCACCTTCGGCGTGCTGGCGGTGCTGGGCTTCTCGATCAACATGCTGACCATGTTCGCCATGGTGCTGGCCATCGGCCTGCTGGTCGACGATGCCATCGTCGTGGTCGAGAACGTCGAACGCATCATGACCGAGGAAGGGCTTTCGCCGCTGGAGGCCACGCGCAAGTCGATGGACCAGATCACCGGTGCGCTGGTCGGCATCGGTCTGGTGCTCTCGGCGGTCTTCGTGCCCATGGCCTTCATGTCAGGCTCCACCGGCATCATCTACCGGCAGTTCTCGGCCACCATCGTCTCGGCCATGGCGTTGTCGGTGCTGGTGGCCATCGTGCTGACCCCGGCGCTGTGCGCGACCATGCTCAAGCCGCTCGGCAAGGGCGAGCACCATGTCGCCCACGCCGGCCTTGCCGGACGCTTCTTCAACTGGTTCAACCGCAGCTTCGACCGCACCAGTGACAACTACCAGCGCGGCGTGCGCGGCATCCTCGGTCGCCCGAAGCGCTTCATGGCGATCTTTGCCGGCATGGTCGTGGTCATGGGCGTGCTGTTCGTGCGCCTGCCCAGCTCGTTCCTGCCCGGCGAAGACCAGGGCGCCCTGCTGTCCCTGGTGCAGGCACCGGCCGGCGCGACCCAGGAGCGCACGGTGGCGTCGATCGAGAAGATCGAGAACTACTTCCTGGAACACGAGCAGGCCGCGGTCGAATCGGTGTTCAGCGTGCAGGGCTTCAGCTTCGCCGGCATGGGCCAGAACAACGGCATGGCCTTCATCAAGCTCAGGGATTGGAGCGAACGCAGCGCGCCGGAACTACGCGCCGATGCCGTCGCCGCCCGCGGCATGGGAGCGCTGATGCAGATCAAGGATGCCATGGCCTTCGTGTTCGCGCCGCCGGCGATGCCTGAGCTGGGCACGGCCGAGGGCTTCTCGTTCTTCCTCAAGGACAACGGCAGCCATGGCCACGAAGCCCTGCTGGCCGCGCGCAACCAGCTGCTGGGCGCCGCGGCGCAGAGCAAGCTGCTGGTGGCCGTGCGCCCGAATGGCCAGGAGGATACCCCGCAGCTGCGTGTCGATGTCGACACGGAGAAGGCTGCGGCACAGGGCCTGACCATGGACGCGATCAACGGCACGCTGGCCGCCGCGTGGGGCGGACAGTACATCGACGACTTCATCGACCGCGGCCGCGTCAAGCGTGTCTACCTGCAGGCCGAACAGGAAGCGCGCATGGTGCCGGAGGATTTCCGCCGCTGGTCGGTGAAGAACGCACAGGGTGAGATGGTGCCGTTCACGGCCTTCGCCAGCTCGCACTGGGAATATGGCTCGCCGCGCCTGGAACGCTACAACGGCGTGTCGGCGATGGAGATCCAGGGCCAGGGTGCGCCTGGCGTGTCCTCCGGCGATGCGATGGCGGAGATCGAACGCATCGTCAGCGAACTGCCGCCAGGCTTCGGCATCGAGTGGACCGCGCTCTCCTACCAGGAACGGCAGGCCGGCGCGCAGACACCACTGTTGTACACGCTGTCCCTGATGATCGTCTTCCTCTGCCTGGCCGCCCTGTATGAGAGCTGGACGGTGCCGACCGCCGTGCTGCTGGTGGCGCCATTGGGCATCCTCGGCGCCACCCTGGCGAACACCCTGCTGGGCATGGAGCGCGATGTGTATTTCCAGGTGGCCATGCTCACCACGGTGGGCCTGACCAGCAAGAACGCCATCCTGATCGTCGAGTTCGCCAAGGCCAACCTGGAAAGCGGCATGGAGCTCATCAGCGCCACCATGCACGCGGTGCGCGACCGCCTGCGCCCGATTATCATGACTTCGCTGGCCTTCGGCCTGGGCGTGCTGCCGCTGGCCATTGCCGCCGGCGCCGGCTCCGGTGCGCAGCGCGCGATCGGCACCGGCGTGCTGGGCGGCATGGCGGTCGGCACCCTGCTCGGCGTGTTTTTCATCCCGCTGTTCTTCGTGGTGGTGCAGCGCCTGTTTGCCGGCAAGGCGCAGGCCTCGGAGCCCACGCCCGCCGCCACAGGCGAGGACACCCATGAGTAGACTCCCTGCCGCGCCGCGCATACTGACCACTGCGGCACCGACCAGGCAAACCTGCTGCCACGCACGGCAACCCGTGCGTGGCGGCCCGGATGGGTAGGAGACCATGAGCGTGAAACCCCTCAGCAGCAAGGCAGAGGCCCGCATCCATGCGCAACGCCGGCGCATCCTGCTGGCCGCACAGCAGTGCTTCATCGAGTACGGGTTCCACGGCGCCAGCATGGCCAGCATCGCCGAGACTGCCGGCATGAGCGCGGGACTCATCTACCGCTACTTCGAAAGCAAGAACGCCATCATCCTGGCCATCGTGCGCCAGCAACTGGAAATGCTGCGTGGCGACCTCAGCCTGAACCGCAAGGTCGACCTGGCAGCGGAAATCGCCGCACACTATGGGACAGCCAACGCCCAGCGCGAACACGGCATGAACGCCGCGCTGCTGCTGGAGATCTCCGCCGAGGCCACCCGCGATCCCGCCGTGGCGGCCGCCCTGGACGAATTTGACGACACGCTGCGTACGGGCCTGATCGATTGGCTGTCCCGCCCAACGGGCAGCGGCGGCCAGGGCCTGCCCGCCACGCTGGCACCGCGGCGGGCGTTGATCCTGCAATGCCTGGTCGAGGGCCTGAAGGTGCGGGAGACCCGCGAGCCGGATCTGGATCGCACGCTGCTGGCCACGGCGCTGCACGAGGTCGTGCCACTCCTGCTCGCGGCGCCCCGCAAATGAAGAACTGACCCCACGCGCAAGGTGATACATGCCGCGCGTGCGGATCGGACCACATCGAGCGGCGCCAGCCAATACATCGATGACATCGGTCCCACTGCACGCAGTGCCGTCAGAAGCTGGACAGATAGACCGACAGCGCTTTCAGGTCATCGTCGTCCAGGGTCTGCGCGACACCTTGCATGACCTTCGCGTTGCTGCTGCCGGCCCGCGCACCATCCTTGTAGTCGGCCAATTGCTTGGCCAGGTACAGGCTCGGTTGCCCGCGCAGGTGCGGGAAGGTGGCCCAAGGCGGCTGCGGCGCGCTGCTGCGATGCGGCTCGGGGCCCATGCCCGTCGGGCCATGGCAACCCTGGCAGGGCGGGATGCCCTTGGCCGGATCGCCGGCCAGATACAACTGTTCCCCGCGCGAACCGGCCGCTCCTGGTCCGGCAGCCTTGGGCGGCATGGCGGCGAAGTAAGCGGCAAGGTCGCGCATGTCGGTGTCACTCAGCATCGTCGCCTGGGCCGTCATGACCGGATCGTTGCGCTCACCGGCGTGGAACTCGCGCAGCTGGACGTACAGGTAGGTGGCCGACTGTCCTGCCAGGTTCGGGAAGTTCGGCGCAATGCCCACCCCCTGCGCGCCATGGCAGGCCGCGCAGACGGCAGCCTTGCCGGCACCCGCCTGCGCGTCGCCGTGGATTGGCTGCATGCGACGCAGATCCAGCGGCGCGGCGGTTGGCGTGGCCATCGGCGCGGCGTCGGCGACATCTGCGGCCTGCTGCGCCACGGTGCCGTCGGTGACGGCAGCCGCCAGCACCAGTACGCCGGTCAGCAGGATCTTGACGTGTAGAGTCATGCCGGCCCCCTCACAGCCTGAGCTCGAGCATCAGCCCAACCATGCTGACGTCGTAGTGCAGTTGCCCACCGCGGTCGGTGTAGATGCGGTGGTCGTAACTGAGCGTCTGCTGGAAGCCGGCGTAGTGCCAGTCGCTGAAGGCTCCGGTCTGGTAGCGGCCAAAGAGGCGCACGCCCACGCTGGGATTGACGCGAAAGCTCAAGCCGAGATCCAGGGTGTTGCTGCGGTACTTGTTGTCGGGGAACCCGAGGCCGGCCGCCGCCACGCCGGCCGGGTCGCGGTAGGCCAACGCGCCGATTCCGGCATAGCTGTAGCCCACGTGGCCGCTCGAGCCGGTGTAGTTGTAGCTGAGGTCGAAGCGCATGCGGCCAAAATCATGGCTGAAGCTCAAACCCGCATCGCGGTTGCTCTCGCGGTCGTATTCCCACCACTGGTTGGCGTAGGGATACAGCGGGCCACCCAGATGCGGATCGGTCTGGCCGATGTTGGCGCCGACCAGGGCCTCGTTGTCGGCGACATTGCTGATGCCCATGCGCGAGCCTTCGATGCCCACGTAGGCATTGAGCGTCGTCGTCGGGGCCGGCTGCCAATCCCATTGCAGGGTGGCCCCGGTGGTCTGCGTGTCCTGGCGGCCGATCAAGGCGGCGTACTGGTCGCGGTTGCCATAGAACGTGGCGGACAGGGTCGCCGACTCGCCCCAGGGGACGGTGACGATGGCGCGGGCCTTGCTCTCGGTGCGGTCCGAGAGGTCGTACTTGCGCATCTCGGCCACCGTGTGCGCCGGCAGGCCAACCGCGGGCATGACGAAGCCAGGAAGTGACTCGGAGAAGAACTGCTCGTACGGATCGTAATGGTAGGCATCGCCGTCGCGGCTGGCGTACTCCCAGCTCAGCCGCACCGTGGCGCCAACGACATCGCGGCTGACCCAGTCGAACTTGATGCGCTGGTCGTCGACGCGCTTGCGCTCGCGGTACTTGGGCTGGTTGTGGTCGTAGGTGTAGGTGACGCCAAGGGAGGACTTGCGGCCAAACTGCCAGTCGCCGCCCAGTTCGAGGATGGAATCGGTATAGCCGAACGGTGCATTGCGCACGGTGAAATTGGACGACCAGAACATGGGGTTGGTCGGATCGAAGAGGCCGACCTCACCCGGCACCACACTGCCCTGGGAGCCGTTCTCGGAGATGTAGCCGTACTGGCCCGTCAGCGGGTTGTAGGCGAGGTAGCGGGTCTTGTTGTTCTCGCGATACCAGCGCAGCCCGGCGTGCCAACCAAAGGTCGGTGTGGGCCGGAAGGTCGCGCGTACATCGAGGAGGCCGGTGTCGATGCGCGCATTCGCGTTGCGCTGCGACAGCGCCGCCGGTGTGTTCCAGTTTGCGCACTGGAAGGTGAAGTCCGCCGGCGGTGCGATGAAGACGCCGCCGACGCCGGTGCAGCTGGTCGGCGGCAGCAACGCGTCGTTCTGGCGCATCGTGCCCCAGGCGCCGGCCATGGTGAGCTGGCCATTCCCCTTCAGCTCGCGCGACAAGTCCAGGCGCACGTTGTGGTAGTCGTTGTCGGGCTCCAGCGAAAACTGCCCGAACTTGATGTCGGCGACCTGAGGCGTGCCGACCACGTTCCACAGCGCAAACGGACTCTGGAAGTTCAGGTGGTCCTTGTGGTTGCGGAAGAATGAGCCGTTGTAGGTCGCCAGGAAGTGCCAGAGCTTGCCCACGCGGCGCAGGCTGAGGTTGACGTCGGTGGTGCGAAAGTCGATCGGACGCACTGTCTCCAGCACGCCGCCGTTGTCCGGGAAGGGATAATTGAAGAACATCGACCCGCCCCACAGGCGCGTGCCGCTGCGCTTCTCGTTGGTGATGCCGGCCGAGCCGATCCAGTCGCGAAACAGTGTTCCCTCGTAGCTCAGGCCCGCGCGGGTACGGGTAAGCCCGATGTCACGCCGGGGTTCGGCAGCCGAGACCGCGGCGACCTGGGCCGGGGTGCTGGCACCAGGCACCAGCGGTGCCGGCAGCGTCAAATCGCTCGTGCCCACGCCGTTCCAGATGGGGAAGGCGCTGGTGGACACGGTGTGTGGCATGTCGCGGTAAAAGCCCTCGATGCGGAAGCTGCCGTACCTGCCGCCACGCAGGCGGTAATACTGGTCATTGCCGCTGATCCGGCTGCCGCGCAAATCCACGTAGCTGCCGGTCTGGCGGTTGTTGAAATCCAGCGCAAACAGGCCCAGCACGGCGCCGCTCTTCCAGCCGTCGTACTGGCGGAAATACTCGGCGTCGCGGTCCCCGCCGACATGCAGATAGCCAAACTCGAGCAGCCCGTCCCAGGTCCAGTCACCCTGCCCCAGCGGTTTGCCCGGGTCGACCAGCGGCGGATACGGATACAGCATGCCGGTCGGCGTGCGCAGCATGCCGGCGTGCAGGTAGGACATGCCGTCGGGGTCCGCCGGATACAGCATCGGCGTCCAGCCGCGCGGGTCCAGGCCATTGCCATACTGCATGTCGCCGACCCGCATGGTGCCGCTGGTGTCGCTGGCCAGTGCCGGTTGCGCACCCAGGACACCGGTCAACAGGCCCAGGGCCAATGCCAGGGTCAGCGCCCTGGGTGCCATGCGGTTTGCTTTCAGCGCACGCATTGCCGCCTCCGTCACTTGTGGAACTTGGGTCCGGACGGATTGTTCGACCCGTGGATGTTGGTATGGCAACTGAGACAGCCACGCCCCATGATCCGCTCGTCAGGATGCGGGCCCGTGCCAAGCCCGGCCGCCGTCTGCAGGTCGTTCGGGTGCCGGGTCATGGTGTGGCACTGCTGGCACAGCATCGGGATCGGCGCCACCAGCAGGGTCTGCTGGTTGGAACCGTGCACGTCGTGGCAGTTGAGGCAATTGGCCCGCACCGGCGCGTGCTCGAACAGGAACGGTCCACGCTTCTCCGCATGGCAGCCGTAGCAGGTCTCGTTGACGGTGTCGGTCTTCAGCAGCGGCTTGGTGATCGAACCGTGCGGGTTGTGGCAATCGGTGCACGCCATCTGCCCTTCCGGCAGCGGCATGTGCGAGCGGCGATTGAACTTGGCGCGGATGTCCTGGTGGCAGGTCGAGCACACCTCGTTGATCGAGGACTTGGCCAGCACGCCTTCGGGCGACAGCTTGGCCATCGGGTTGTGGCAATCGGTGCAGGACAGGCCGCGGTTCTGGTGCACCGAACCGGTCCAGTGCTGCCGGGCGCCGCCGGCATGGCAGCTAAGGCACACGCCGGCCTGTACCGCCGGCGGAGTCTTGGCGTCGTGGGTAAAGGCGATGATCGAACCGGGCTTGGTTGGATCCTTCGCGTGCACCGAGCCCGGACCATGGCATGCCTCACAGGCAGCCTGCGGACCGGTGTTGCCAGCCCCGGCGCGGAACGAGGCCACATGCAGCGAGTGTGAGGCCTGGATGTTTTCCTGCGCATGGCAGGCCACGCAGGTCTTGGCGCCTACGGCGTCGGCATCCGGGGCCAGCGGATTGACTGGAATCAACGCGCCGTCGAAGGGTGTCGCCGGGCTGACGTCTGCCGCCGCGAAACCCGGATGCCCAGCGGGCGTTGCCGCGCCGGCACCCATGTCGGTGGCCGGCAACATCCGCTCGATGTCGCTTTGCGTGAGCTTGGTCGTGGGGCCGGATGCCGGGTGGGCCACGGCCACGGGAGCCGCGGCCGGCATCTCCTGGGCCACGGCATCACGCGGTTCCGACAGCAGGCCCGCCAGGCCGATCGCCAGGCACCCCATGAGCACGACAAATAAGGAAAACACTCGCATCTTCTGCAGTCCCCTGGCTGACCTGGATCACCCTCTGCGTCCCCCCAAGGCGCCCTGCTTTCGCTACGCAGCCAGTATTCACTCGCCGCCGCCGATTGATAAGCCCGTCAAGTTGCGTTTATTGTTCAAGATGTAAGGACAATCCTACAAAATCGTGCAATGCAGCAATACATTGCACGGTGCCGCCGGAATCCGCTCAACGCAACCCTGCCAGGACCCCCGATGCAGGATCTGACCGATATCCATTACTTCGTCCAGGTGGTCGAGCTGGGCTCGTTCACGGCCGCCAGCAAGGCACTCGGCGTCGCCAAGTCGCAACTGAGTTTCCGCGTGGCGCGTCTGGAGGCCGGTCTTGGCGTGCGCCTGATCCAGCGCACCACCCGGCGCTGCAATGTCAGCGAGATCGGCCGTCGCTACTACGAGCAATGCAGGCTGCTGCTGGCTGCAGCCGAGCAGACCCAGCGTGTCATCGACGATGCCCAGGCCACACCACGCGGCCGCATCCACGTGGCCTGTCCGGTCCTGTTCGCGCAATTGTTGCTGGCGCCGGTTCTCGTCGATTTCCTGAAACAACATCCGGATGTGCAGGTGGACCTGGACATCTGCCACCATCAGGTCGACGTGATCGCCGGCGGCTACGACATCGCCTTCCGGGTGCGCGATTCGATCAAGGATTCCAGTCTGGTCATGCGCAGCTACGGCATGGATCCGCACGTCCTGGTAGCCAGCCCGGCGCTGTTGCAACGGCTGGGTTGCCCAAGCCAGCCTCAGGAGCTCAAGGGCCTGCCCAGCGTCGACGTGATCAGCGCCGAAGGCCGGCATTTCTGGCATCTGCAGGCCGCAGACGGCCGTATCCAGCAGGTCGAACACCATCCCAGCCTGATCAGCGATGATCTGCACGTGTTGTACCAGGCCGTGGTGGGCGGCATCGGCATCGCCCAGCTGCCGCAATTTGTCTGCCGGGCGGCCATTGCCGCCGGCCGGCTGGCGCCATTGCTGCAGGCATGGTCATTGCCGGCGGGCAACGTTCACGCCGTCTACCCCTCACGCCACGGCCACACCCCGGCGCTGGACAGCTTCCTTCAGTTCGCTGCGCAATACCTGCCGAACGTATTGCAGCGCACGCAGCAAGGCGAGCCGGCGGAAAACACGCAACCACTCGGCAGACTGTTTGCCGATTGACCCGATCCAGCGGCACGGTGCCTTGGGGTCACTCACCGTCGTGCGTACCATCCCGCCACGCGCAACATCGGGCAGAACTCGGCTCCACACCGATCGCTCGACCATGCACCGCAAACCCCGGGGTGATTCACATCAGTTCGCCCTGCCCCTCGGGTCGACCAGGAAACGTGGTGGCTGCCGCCCATCGGCGAACTGCCAGGCGCTCAGATAGGCCAGCCTCAGGATCCTGGCCATCTTCGCGTAGTCGATCTTTTCGGCCGTATCCGTAATGCGGTGGTAGTCCGGATGGAATCCGGTAAACCACCAGAACGCAGGGATGTTCTTCAGCACGAACGGGAATTGGTCGGAGCGGAACAACACGTTGTTGACGGCGTCATGATCGAAGCGATCATCGAGGACCAGTCCCACGTGGGCGTTCTGTTCACCGACCGTGCGTCGGTAGTCCGGGCTGTAGACCGATCCGATCAGGTTCAGCCGGTTGGAGGTGTCGGCCGGCACTTCCATGATGCCGTCGGTCTGGATGCTGGGCTTCTCGTCGCGACCGATCATGTCGAAGTTGATGACGGCGCGGGTCGTCGCCAACGGGCGCAGCGGGTGGGCGGCCATGTAATAGGAGCCAAGCAGTCCGGGTTCCTCCGCGCCGAATACGACGAACAGGATCGAGCGCTTCGGCCTCGCCGGGTTTGCCATGAAGGCGTGGGCGAGCGCGACCACGCCCGCCGTGCCGGACGCATTGTCATCGGCGCCGTGAAAGATCGCACCATCCTTGTTTTCGCCATGGTGGTCGTGATGGCCGCTGATGATGATCGTTTCTGCCGCCAGTGCGGGGTCCGAACCCTGCAGCAGGCCGGCCACGTTCCAGGTCGTCCCCTTCTTTTCCACCCGCGAGGCAAAGTGCAGGCTGACCTCGGTGTCGGGAAGTGCGCGCGACTCCGGCTTGAGATCCTTGTCGATCGCCATCTGCAATTGGACCGGCGTGCTGCCGCTGGTGGCCAGGAGCTCGGTCATGACCTCGGACGAGATCAGCATCGACGGAATGTGGATCTGGTCGTCCGCCAGTGCGAACGTTGCATGCTCGGGGTGCGGCTTGCCCTTGTCTGCGTTGGCGTAGCGGGCGCTCCGCTGCATGGGTGACATGGCGCTGCCGGAGGGAACTGGCGCGATCAGTACGGCGACCGCGCCATGCGCCTGTGCCGTGAGCAACTTGACCCGGGCTGCGGCATTGCGTGTGTTGCCGTTGCCGTTGAAGATGGAATTCGGATCGTTCTCCTGTGGTTCCCCGGTGAACACCACGACAATCCTGCCCTTGACGTCCACGTTCGCGTAGTCGTCGTAGTGCAAGCCCGGGTCGGTGATGCCGTACCCGGCAAACACCACCGGTGCGTGCACGTCGAGGTCGGCAGGAAACCGACCGGAAACCTCCGGCGTTTTCCATGAACTGTGCTTGCCCTTGCGCACGAGCACCAGTCGGGTCGCTTCGCTGTCAGGCGAGTACGCGATGAGCGGCACCGGTTGCAGGAAACTGGCCTTGCCCTGCGCATCTGTCGCGGCGGGCTTGAGCCCCGCCTTGGTGAATTCGGAAACGACCCATTGCACGGCAATGTCGTCGCCCTGCTCCATGGCCAGACGGCCTTTCATGGCGTCCGATGCCAGGAAGCCGATATCGGCGCGCAAGTCCGCCTCACGGATTTGTGCCAGTCCCGTCTGCACGGGTGCCGGAACCGCATCCGTCGCGGTCACGGCCAAGGGCAGAAAACAGGCTAGCGCGACAATCAGGCTCCGGTACATGGTTGAGTTCCTGTGTGGGGGTGGGCGGAAACAAGGCAACGGTGGCAGATCCCGTCAAACACTGCGGCAAACTGGCCGGCTGATGTCCGTGCGGACGAAGAGCGGCGCGGTCCGGGCACGTCTTGCGCACGATCGGGACGTCCTTGTCCACGACCAGACGCTGATTGCCCAAGTGGGACTTCATGCAAATCCGGGTCCACACATGAAACCCCTGGGTTGGACAAATCAGGCCCCACCATCAAGAAGTCAGTGGGGTCGTCGCCAAGCAGGGGGAGCCGTTCAGCGTCCCCAGGGGGCGTGGCGGCGAAGGCCTCCTGCATGACGTCATACAACCTCCCTGACCCACTCAGAAACTGACCGTGACGCGACCCCAGTAATAGCGGCCGATGTAGTCGAAGTTCGTCGGGTTGAGGTCATAGTACCCAACCGAATTGTACGGTGGCAGTTTGTCGAACAGATTGTCGACACCAACATCGAGACGCGTATGCAGTGACTTGAAGTCATAGCCGAGCTGAATGTCGTGGTAGAGCGTCGAGGGATAGTCGAAGAAGACGCCATCCAGGTGCGAACCGGCCGGATGCACATCCTGGTCCGGAGCAGGCGAACCCACCCGGAACTTGTTGATGAAGCGCATCTTCCAGGAAGCGCTCCAGTTGTCCATTTGCCAATTCACCCTGCCCTGCGCGCGAATGCGGGGGAACAGGCAGCCGACGCCTGGACATACCGACCCTTGAGGTGAGCCGCCAGGCAGATCATGGCCGGCATCGTGGTAAACCGTATTTCCTGGGGTACCCGGCGCGGTGTTCTGGTCATAACGCTTCAAATAGGTTGCGTTGACCAGGAAGGAGAACGAGCCAATCGCCGTGTCCGGCAGCCTGTATACCGCTGACCAATCCACGCCACCGACGTTGATGCTGCCCAGGTTGCCTGTCGGCTCGATGGTCTGCACGGCGATTTGTCCCTGTTGCGGACCACTGGGAATACGCTTGATCAGTGCGCAGTAATCCATCTGCCCGGCCGTGCACAAATTCAACACGCTTTGCAATCCCACCCGGGAGATGATGTTGTTCAGATACAGATGCCACGCGTCGACCGTCACCGACAGCCCGCTCAACCACGACGGGCTGTAGACCGCGCCGACGTCGAACGTCTTGCCCGCCTCGGGCTTGATCGGAAACCCGGCATATTTGGAACCCGACGAGGTAACCGACAACTGGTTGTTGCTCGTTGTCTGCGTGTCGATGAAGCTGCCGTCGGTGGGAACGTTGACGCAGCCATGATTGACCGGGTTGCCCGTATAGCCATCGCATGGGTCGCTCGCGGCGTATGGCGAATCGAAACCCGCCGCACCAAACACTTCATTGATGTCCGGTGCCCGGATGACCTCGGCTACCGTTCCGCGCAGCAGCAGATCGTCGATCGGCTTCCACTCCACCGCAAACTTCTTGGTGTTGGCACTGCCAAACGTGCTGTAACGGGAATAGCGGTCACCGATGGTCACGTTCAATGAGCGAACGCCGGGAAGGTCGGTGAGCACCGGCACAAACAGTTCACCGTAGAGTTCCTTGACGTTGAAGCCACCCTGCAACCCCGATGCGCAGCTCGTGCCAAGAATGCAGGTGCCCGTGTTCGGGTCAAGCACCAGCATCGGGTCAATCCGCGATACCGTACGCTCTTTCCGGTAAGTGGCCCCCAAGGCCAACTGGGCCGTCCCGGCCGGCAGGTTGAACAAGCCGCCATTCACATTGGCACGCCATATCTTCTGCTGGCTGTACGAGTTGTTGATTGCAGGCACTTCCGCCGCAAGCAACGCCGCCACCGAGCCTGGAGCGTCCAGAACGAAAGGATTGAAGTTCCCATCGCAGCCCGGGATCGGCGCACCAGGCGTACCGCACGTAACCACACCGGTCGCCGGATCCAGGAACGACGGGCCGAGATACAGCTTGGCCGTGTTCGGCAGCCCGGTATTCGTTCTCACCTGACTGCTGTGGCCATAATCCATGCCGACATCCCAGTTCCAGTCCTGGTCGAATATCATCAGGTCACCCTTGAAGCCCGTACTGAACTGTCCAACGGAGACTGCATAGTTGGTTCCGCGCGGCCCCCCTGACGCCAGGCGCGCCCCGTATTTGAAACCTTTCGAACTGTAATTGACGCCAAACGGGTTCCAGTAGTTGTCGGGGGATATATCGACACCATGGGCGCTGGTAAAGACACCCGGCGCCAACTGGTGGGCAGCCTTGGTCTTGCTCACATAGGCATCCAGATAGGCAGAGACATGATCCGTCAGTGCATACGACCCAAGTACGAAGAGATTGGTGCGTTCCTGCGGCTGGGAGATAATGTTGGTCGGCGCGAAATTGTACTTGTCGGTATTTGGGCCGCTGGTCTGATAGCAATGGTAGTCAGCAACTGGATCCATGCCATCCGTACCTGGGTTGCGTGCCAGAAAGTTCGACTTGCAACCAGGAAATGATGACTTGAAGGCAGGCGGGATTTGCAAATAGCCGTATGGAGACGATGTGGAACCACCGATGAATTGCTGAATGGGTCGCGTCGGGGTACCGCTGACTGTAATCGTGTTCTTGGTGAAGTCACGGTCAGCGCCCAGGATGGCCTCCTGCCTGTGGTATTCAACACCCCCGACGATGCTGCCCCTGTCAGAGGTCTGACCGAACGTGAACGTATAACCCTTCCGCGCACCATCGTTGTGTCCTGACTTGCCGTAGTCCACGGAGAATTGCGCACCCTGATAATTCTTGCGCGTGATGAAGTTGACCACACCACCAATCGCATCGGAGCCGTAGATGGCCGTCGCTCCCGTCGTCAGCACCTCGATACGCTCGATCATGCTGGAGGGAATGCTGTTCACGTCATCACTGACCACGCGATGGCCGTCGACCAGGATGAGCGAGCGCTTCGACCCAAGGCCGCGCAAACTGATGGTCGTGCTGCCGGGACCACCGCCATTGTTGACCTGGGTATTCTGGTGGCCACCCGTCATGGAAGGCAGATCCTGGACCAGATCGCCCACGGTCATTTTGCCACTGGCGACGATGGCAGCCCGATCGACGGTAACTACCGGGTTGGCTGTTTCCAGATCGACGCGCCGAATCAGCGACCCCGTCACCACGACGCTCTTCAATTCCTTCGCGTTCTGCGCATTGGGGGGGGCGCCCTGCGCGCTGGTCACATCCTGTGCCAGCGCCGTACCCGATGCGGCCATGGCCAGCACTGTGCCCAATGCCAGTGCCGCATGCACAGCCGATGAAAGGTTCTTTATCTTGGGATTCATTCGAGTTTCCTGGATTTGAGGCAAAAGCTTCCGAACAGGCCGCCACCAATGTCAGTGGTATGGCCCGGGCTGGATGTGCATTACTCAGGTGACCCCGTGTGCCGCAGGTCAGGGGATTACGCCGCACGCAACCGTCGGCGTATTCAACCCTCGGCCGCAGCAGCGGACTTTGGCCCTGCCCGCGCCAATGCAGGTCTTATGCGGTTCCCGCAGGCAGAGCCGTCCCGCGGTGTATCGGCGCCGAGGGACGATGCCGCGAATTCCAATGCGAACACCGCGCGATGACAGGGACGTCCTGTGACCCCACGCATCACGAAGCGCCGAGAAGCTGGTCAAGAATGCGTTCAGACATCTGGCGCGCGTCGGCGTCCGCGTCGTTGGTCAGGATGACGACTGTCACGTGACGGGAGGGAACGCGAACGAAGGCTGCCCGCTTGCCGTCTGGCGTCGCATAGGACGCCAGGCGCTGGAGGCCCCGGTACGTGTCCGCCGTCCATCCTTTTGCGTAGTCGACGTTGGGCCACGTCGTCGGCACCTCGAGGCCGAGTGAGAGGCGGTAGAGCTCGTCAACGTTGGATTGGATTTCGTCGTTGCTGGCGACGGTCCGATGCATGCCCACCGCTTTGGAGAGTTGCGTGACGCAACCCTGAAGTCGCGATGGCGCAGCGGCCGCCGCCCTGCCCTCGTTCGCGCTGGTCCCGGGGGGCAGCTGCGCGCAAAGCGCCTTGAACACTGCCGTGATGTGCCCGAGCTGGAACTGCGGCACCGTCGTTCTCGGCATGTACCGGGGCTGCGCAGGGATACCGAACGCACGGTCGACGAGCACGTTGCCGTCCCGCGCCACGAGCACCGTGGCGCCACCCGCGGCAGGTGCACTGTATTTCCCGAGCAGTGCCGTGATGTCCGGCGGCTTCACCGGCGAATGGTCAGCCGCACGGCCGATGACCCGCCGTGCATACAGATCGTACCGGTCGCCGGGATACAGCGTCAGGAACGGAGCTCCCGGGTCCGTCGGGTCATTGCCGTTGTAGACAAACGCCTTGTTGCGCCCGACGATGTGCGCAGTGTCACCCCGGATGACCCACGCCGTTCCCTCGTCCTCCGAGATACCCAGCAAGTGCGGATACTTCGGAATGATGGCGTTGGCCAGGTCGGGCAGGCGCGACCGGGCAACAACGTGCTGATCGATACCCACGTTCCGGAGATAGCCGAAGCCCGTATCGGACCCGGGATAGTCCATGATGGAGTTGTCTTCGGATGGCGCGCCGCGAACCAGCAGGTCGCCCTGGATGGAAGCGCCAG
>Ga0209916_1000125_pt1 | contig 167880 bp, 150 predicted proteins | sample ThiBio_1000_plan_FD_183956 | JGI IMG/M metagenome (GOLD analysis project Ga0209916, IMG submission 183956) | Wastewater bioreactor microbial communities from Cape Town, South Africa - Thiocy_solids_2 (SPAdes) | ecosystem: Engineered > Bioreactor > Thiocyanate-remediating > Anaerobic-Aerobic ...
TCGGCACCGTGGTCCACAGCGACAGGGGCAGCCAGTTCCGTTCCCGGGCCTTCGTCCGCACCCTGGCCAACAACGGCCTAGTCGGCTCGATGGGCCGCGTCGGCGCCTGCGGCGACAACGCTGCGATCGAGTCGTTCTTCGCGCTGCTGCAAAAGAACGTCCTGAACCGGCAGCAGTGGCGCACCCGCGAGGAACTGCGCCTGGTGATCGTCACCTGGATCGAGCGGACCTACCACCGCCGCCGACGCCAACGTGCGCTCGGCAAGCCCACACCCATAGAGTTCGAACTGCTCCACCATCAGCTCGCAACCGCGGCCTGATGTTCCACACCCAACGAGTCAACTGAACTCGGGGCGGTCCCATGCGCTGGACACCACGCGGCGCCCACCTACTGCTGCAGGTCCGCACCCGAGTACTCGACGGGCGCCTCGCCGACGACTTCCACCGCTTGGCACCCCGGCTTCAACCATCAGCCGTCACAAGCCGAAACCCCGGCGGTCGCCGCATAGGCCCTCCCACGGTTTTTCCCGCTCTCGTGTGCGGGTCCAGGTCAGGAGTGCGTGCCCTTCCGGCGGCGCCGACGGGGGCCGATGATCAGTGCGCCGCCGAGCAGCAGCAGCACGAGCCCGGCGACACCTTCACGGTCGATCGGCGCGCCGGTGAAGGCCAGAGTGGTGGTTTCGGTCGACGTGCTCGTCGGTGCGCTGGTGGTCGACGGCGGAGCCGAGATGACGATCGTCATCGTCTTGATCGCCGGGTCGTTTACCGCGACAGCAAACGTGAAGGTCCCCTTCGTGGTGGGCGTGCCCGAAACCGTGCCGTTTTTGCTCAGCGCCAGCCCTGGCGGCAGCGACCCCGAGGAGAGTGACCACGTGTAGGGCAGCATCCCGCCAGTGGCGTGCAGCGCGGCGTGGTAGGCGGCGCCGACGGTCCCGCTGGGGAGGGTGCCGGTAATGGCCAGCGGTGCGATCACGGTGAAGGTGAAGGTCCGACTCACCGAACCTGCCGCGCTCGTGCCTGTGATGGTGATGGCGGCCTTGCCGGTCACCGTCGGGGTGCCGGACAGCGTTGCGGTGCCGTCGTGGTTGTCGGTGAACGTCATGCCTTTCGGGAGTGCGCCCTTTTCGGTGAAGGTCGGCGCCGGGAAGCCACTGGAGGTGATGGTGACGGTGCTCGCGTGCCCCGTCGTGAAAGTGGTGCCGGCCGGGCCGATGATCGCCGGCGCCTGATCCACCGTGAGTGTGAACTGTTGGGTGGCATCGGGGGTCACGCGGTTGGCTGCGGTCAACGTGATCGGGTAGCTGCCGCCGGTCCCCGCGGCGGGGGTACCGGACAGCACGCCATCAACGAATCTCACGCCCTTAGGCAGAGCGCCCTTCTCGGTGAATGTCGGTGCGGGGAACCCGCTCGCGGTGGGGGTGAGTGATCCGTTCTGGCCTGTGGTGAACGTCGTCGAGGCCGCACTGGTGATCGCCGGCGCCTGATCCACCGTCAGTGTGAACTGTTGGGTGGCATCGGGGGTCACGCCGTTGGCTGCGGTGAACGTGATCGGGTAGCTGCCGCCGGTGTTGGCGGCGGGAGTACCGGACAACGTGCCGTTGGTGAAAGTGACGCCGTCCGGCAGGATTCCCTTCTCGGTAATGCCGGCGGGTGGGAAACCTGTTGCCGTCACCGTGAACGAGCCCTTGGTGCCGACTGTGAAGGTGCTACTGGCCCGGCTGGTGAACGCCGGGGCCTCGTTGACGGTCAGCGTGAATTGTTGGGTGGCATCGGGGGTCACACCGTTCGTGGCGGTGAACGTGATCGGGTAGCTGCCGCCGGCGCCGGAGCTGGGGATGCCGGACAGCGTGCCATTGGTAAAGGTCACGCCCTTCGGGAGAGCGCCCTTCTCGGTGATGGCCGGTGCCGGGAATCCGGTAGTAGCGATGGTGTAGCTGTTGGCCTGGCCGACGGTGAATGTGGTGCCGGTGGCGCTGGTGATGGCCGGTGCCTGGTCGACAGTGAGCGTGAAGTCCTGGGTGGCATCGGGGGTCACACCGTTGATCGCGGTGAGGGTGATGGGGTAGGTGCCGCCGGTGCCGGAGCCGGGGGTACCGGACAGTGTGCCGTTGGTGAAGGTGATACCGGTCGGGAGAGTTCCCTTTTCGGTGATGGCCGGTGCCGGGAATCCGGTGGCCGTCGGAGTAAGCGATCCGCTCTGGCCCGTGGTGAAGGTGGTGCTGGCGGCGCTGGTGATGGCCGGTGCCTGGTCGACAGTGAGCGTGAAGTTCTCGGTGGCATCGGGGGTCACACCGTTGATCGCGGTGAGGGTGATGGGGTAGCTGCCGCCGGTACCGGCCGCGGGCGTGCCGGACAGTGTGCCGTTGGTGAAGGTGATACCGGTCGGGAGGGTTCCCTTTTCGGTGATGGCCGGTGCCGGGAATCCGGTGGCCGTCGGAGTAAGCGATCCGCTCTGGCCCGTGGTGAAGGTGGCATTATCGCTGCTCGTGAAGGCCGGTGCTTCGTCGACGGTCAGCGTGAATTGTTGGGTGCTCGCGGGTGCCGTGCTGTTGGTGGCGGTGAGGGTGAGGGGGTACCTGCCACCGGTGCCGACCGCCGGGGTGCCGGACAGCAGACCCACCGTCGAGAGCGACACGCCCTTCGGGAGAGTGCCCTTCTCGGTGAAGGTCGGTGCCGGGAACCCGCTGGCAGTGGCGGTGAACGTGCCCTTCTGGCCTGCGGTGAACGTCGTCGAAGCCGCACTGGTGATCGCCGGCGCCTCATTCACCGTGAGCGTGAACTGTTGGGTGGCATCGGGGGCGACCCCGTTCGCTGCGGTGAACGTGATCGGGTAGCTGCCGCCGGTGCCGGCCGCGGGCGTGCCGGACAGCGTGCCAGTGGTAAAAGTGACGCCGTCCGGCAGGGTCCCCTTCTCGGTAATGCCGGCGGGTGGGAAACCTGTTGCCGTCACCGTGAACGAGCCCTTGGTGCCGACCGTGAAGGTGCTACTGGCCCGGCTGGTGAATGCCGGCGCCTCATTCACCGTGAGCGTGAACTGTTGGGTGGCGTCGGGGGCGACCCCGTTCGCTGCGGTGAACGTGATCGGGTAGCTGCCGCCAGTACCGGCCGCGGGCGTGCCGGACAGCAGACCCGCGGTCGAGAGCGACACGCCCTTCGGGAGGGAGCCCTTCTCGGTGAAAGTCGGCGCGGGGAAACCGGTGGCGGCGACGGTAAACGTGCCCTTCTGGCCTGCGGTGAACGTCGTCGAAGCCGCACTGGTGATCGCCGGCGCCTCATTCACCGTGAGCGTAAAGTCCTGGGTGGCATCGGGAGTGACGCCATTGGCCGCGGTGAGGGTGATGGGGTAGCTGCCGCCGGTGCCGACCGCCGGGGTGCCGGACAGGACGCCGCCGGCGAAAGTCACGCCGCCCGGCAGGGTCCCCTTCTCGGTGAGGGCCGGTGCCGGGGAACCAGTGGCGACCGGCGTGAACGTGCCCTTCTGGCCGACCGTGAAGATGCTCGTCGCTGGGCTGGTGATGGTCGGTGCCGTTCCGGTCACCGTGACGCTGAACGTGCCCGTGCCATACGTGCCGTTGGAGGTCGAGTCGACCCGGCAGGTGACCGTGGTGGTCCCGACCGGGAACACTGAACCGGAGCTGACGGTGCCGCTGGCGTCGCTGCACGAGCCGGGCTGCTCGCCGGTCTCGCTCTGCGGCGTCGGCCAGGTCACGGGAGCGCCGGACGGGCTGGTGGCGGCCACGGCAGCCGGGGAGGATGGCACAAGCGTGGTCTGGGTGAAGATCGTCCCGGTGAGGGTGGCGCCGGTGAAGTCGGTGAGCGAGGACCCAGAGCCGAACTGAGCTCCGGTGAAGTCCGTATTGGTCAGGTTGGCGCCCGCGAAGCTCGCTGGGCTGTACCCGCCCCCTGGTCCGAATAGGCCCCAGGTGAGGTTGGCGCCGACGATATGCGCGTTCGCGAAGACTGCCCCGTTCTCCAGGGCGTCGTACAGGTTGATGCCGTCGAGGGTGGCTCCGCTGAAGTCGGCCCCGAAGACACCGACGAGGCTCCAGTCGGCCTGCTTCAGGCTCGCTGAGACGAAGGTGCTCTGGTCGAGGCGAGACCCGTGAGTGTTGGTGATCGTCGTGGAGTCGAGGTCCGCGTAGTCGAGGTTAAAGGCGCCCACCGGGGTTCCCAGGTAGTCCCCTGCGCATTCGGTGTGGTTCGTCGATGTTGGGTTATCGACCAATGTGCACTCGCCGAGCACCGTCTGCGCGAACGCGGCCGGCACCCCGATCCCCAGGAGGACCATGGCCATGGTCGCCGTAACGACCCCGACCCGAACAACCGCTCGCTTCATCGGCCCTCCGAATATGTGATGTGCACGGATCGTAATGCACCAGTTACCTATGCACGGTAAGTACACCGGTGGTGAGCAGGCAGCGGCGGCGACGGTGGGTCAAGTTCACCCTTTCGGCGTAGGGAGGCGTCGATCTCGGCGGGGTCCTGCCCCAGGGCCCCGGAATTGTCGTATCTGCTCACGTCAGGGCCAGTTTGAGGGCGCGTGCGGGACGCGCTGCGTGATGTCGTAGCCCGGCTGCGATGTTGTCCCAACCGTCCAGGCGGAGCAGGCTGACGGCGATGTTGCGACAGGTGGCCATGATTCGGGGTGCCTGGCCGGTGCGAACCTGGGAAAGGTCTTCGCCGAGTGAAACGTCTCTCACCCAATGGAGCCGGTTCTCGATTCCCCAGTGGCCTTGCACCCGGGCGGCCAGCGTCGCCGGTGGCGCGTTCTGGTAGCCGGCTGAGGTGACCAGGTAGACGACCTCGACGGTCTTGCGGCCGGGCTTGGTGACTGTGCGGCGCAACTGGGCCACCTGCTTCGCGCCGGGAAAGGCGACCCAGTCCGGCGCCTGAAGGACCTTGATGGTGCGGGTGACACGCTGGCCACGCCCGGTGGTGACCTGACGGGTGACCGGCACCCGGGCCCATGGCAGGTCCTTGAGCTTGCCGTGCAGCGTCGCGGTGTTCCGCTTGACCGTGAACACGTAATCGCCGCCCCCGGGAGAAATTGTCAATACCTGTGGACGGAGATCTTTTCTGGGCTGGGTGTCGGGTCGCGATCTAGGGGCGCTCGGTGTCGGTGAGTTCGGCGATGGTGATGATCTCGCCGCAGCACGGGGTCGTGCCGCCGGGTCCGAGGCGCCGGCAGGGGCGGGTGCAGTCGGGGCACCACTGTTCGGCTAGGTAGCGGGTGTCGCAGTCGGGGCATTGGTAGACGGTGCCGTCGCGCCGGGATCGGTTTGGCGGCAGCGGCGTTGGGGGTGTGGCGGGTTGGTGGCGGCGCCGCCAGGCGGACTGCCGGCAGGCCGGTGAGCAGTAGCGGCGGATCCGCTCGGCGGGGATCAGTACGTTAGTCCGTCACGGATGCGGAGCCGGGCAGGCAGACGCCAGCCGCTGACTGGGCATGGTGCTGAGGGCGGCCGGTGATCTCGTGGCCGAGGTACTACGCCGCGTGGGCGCGAGCACGGACACTTAGGCTCGAGCCTGGTGCCCGTCTTGATGACTCCGAACCTCGCAGATTTGCGAGACTGGGGTGGTCCAACACCCCACGAGGCCCGTAGAAGACCGCGACGGCAGCGACCGCCACGAGCGCCGAGAAGGTCAGGTCGAAACCGGCCACAGCTCCGGCCTTCGCGGCCCTGCCGAGTTGTTCGCCGGTGACGGGATCGGCGCACTCGCCGAGCATGTGAAACAGCATCTGCTCGGTGCACTCGGTGCCCTGCGGGATGCCCCTTCCGCCGTTCACGCCGGACAGCCCGGCGCCCAGGAAACGGCCCGGCGGGGTGCCCGATTCGGCGTAGTAGCGGGTCAGCGGTGACGACAGATCCGACGCGCCGTCACCCCTGGCGACCGACTCCATCAGGTACCTGAAACCCGTGCCGAGCCGCATCAGCCGCATCGAAACCGTCACCGTCGTTTGCCCTTCAGGTGAAGAGGGGTCTGTCACCTTGCGGCGCTATGGCGGGGCCGCGTGCGGGACCGCTCGTGATCTTGCCGCCTCGAATGCCAACCGTGTGCGAGTTGTTGATCTTGAAAAGGGGCGGTCGGGAAGATGATCTTGAGCGGGAGGCGGCCGTCGCCCGGGCGTGGCCAACTGATGGTCCGGTCGGGCGCGGACTGCCGGGGACGACGGTGGCATGGTGGCGGTACTCGGGCGGTACGACCTTGACGATCTCGGATTGCGAGGTTCCGAGTGAACCGGCAGGTGTAGATGTGACTGCGGGTGCGCGGCGAGATATGGCGTCAGCCGCTGGTCGGCTTGATGCTTCGTCGCAGCGTCGATCTCCTGATCGGCTGCTGCCGTTGCGCTGCCGATTTGAATCGCGTCACGCAAGAGCGCCGAACCACTCGGCGACTGCGGTCATCACGGTTATGCACCACTGGGCCATCGGGCGCTGCACGGTGACGCGCTGGTGCCCGCGGTGGACAGCTGTACCTAACCAAGCAGTAACGACGGTGGGCAAGAGACCCGCGAAGCGGGCCGCCGAGCCGAATGGCAGACCGTCGTGAGCCGACGCACCAAGACCGCCGTGGATCCGCAAGCGTTGGAACGCATCCGCGCCGCACGCGCCGCCGAGGATTCGGCCATCTCCGACGTGTTCCGACACGTCGGCCTGGTGGAAGCGGCAAAGGGTCGGCGAGCGGAGAAGCTGCGAACGTTGGACGCCGACGTCCGCCGCGACGAGGAGGCCCTGGCCGAGGTCAGGGGCGCGCTGGTCACCGTGGCCGGGACGACGCGCGCAGCCGCGATGCTCGGCGTCACTGCTGCGGCGATGCGCAGACTGGTCTCCGGCTCCGGGCAGAGCAGCAAGCCCGCAGCCCCAGACCGGGCGAGCCTCGCCCGGCAGGATGGTGAGTAGCGACCGTAGGCGAACTTGAGATCGCGCCGGCCGGCTACGGGGCGCTCCTGGCCGATGTGAAGGCCGCCGTCACGGCAGCTCGGACTCGCGCGTCCCGCGTCGTCAACACGGAACTCGTCACCCTCCACTGGCGGATCGGGCGGCTGATCCTGGAGCGTCAGCGGTCCGAGGGGTGGGGAACTCGCGTCATCGCCAGGCTGTCGATCGATCTGCGCAGCGAGTTTCCCGGGATACGAGGCTTCAGCGCCAGGAGCCTGGTCTACATGAGGACGTTCGCCGCCGCCTACCCGGACTCAATTGCGCAGCAGGCTGCTGCGCAATTGCCGTGGCGGCACATCATGATCCTTCTCGACAAGGTGGCGGACCCCGACGCCCGTGCCTGGTACGCGGAGCAAGACGTCCGGCACGGCTGGTCATCGGCGGTACTGGCCCACCACGTCTCCACCGACCGGTACGCCAGGATCGGATCGCCTCCCAGCACGTTCCCGCAGACCCTGACCCCGGCCGAGACCGACCAGGCTCGCGAGCTCCTCCAGGACCCATACGTCCTGGACTTCCTCGCGCTCGACCCTCACCACAGCGAACGCGACCTCGAAGATGCCATTGTCGCCCGGCTCACCCGGTTCCTGACGGAGCTGGGAACCGGGTTCGCGTTCGTCGGCCGGCAATACCGGCTCGCCGTCGGTCGCTCCGAATACTTTCCCGATCGCATGCGCTTCCAGCGGCGGTTGCGACGACTCATCCGCGACTTTCAAACCGGCCGTAAGCGACTCGACGTCGCGTCGTGGCGAATCTATGACGCAGAAGTCTCGATGGCTTCGATGAAGGTTCGCAGCCATTCCGCGGCATGCTCGACGCCGGGGACGACGTCGTCGCCAAGGGTGCTGGCCGCAGCCGCGTAGAGGGCGGGCCAGGCAGGCCATACCTGTACGGCTGGTGGCCACGAGTGACGGCGACGGCCTGTGAAGATCTCGATGCAAGCGGCGCGGATGGGCCCGAGGTGGTCGTCGTCGACCACCAGATGCAGCAGTTGCAGATCGATGAGGTCTCGTGCGCGGTCGTTGTCCCTGGTGCCGTCCAGCGGATCGGTGCAGGCGTGGACCTTCTGCGCGATCTGGTAGCGCACCGACAGGCAGTGAACCGGGCCACGGGGCGCGAGACCGATGCTGTCGTACTCGTCGACGGTTATCTGGTCATGCTCGTCACCGGATCTGCCCTCGGCTTGGCTGAGCTCGACCGGGACCGTCGCGAACGGTTTGCCGAGGTAGTCGAGCTTGACCTCGAACCTGCGGGGTTTGACTGGCAGGCCGGGAACGTCGATCTCGCTCTCGCGGGTCAACCGGCCGGTGAAGCCGCACCAGCCTGCGTCGAGCAGGGTGCGTGCTTGGGCGACGAAGTCGTCGATGTCGCCTCGGACGGCGGCGTCGAGGTCTTTCGATAGTCGGGCCGGCGCGGGGCCGCGGCGCAGGTCGATGGCCGTTCCTCCCTTGATGAGCACGGGTGGCCCGTCGATACCGAGGTCTGCGGCGAGGAGGATCTCGTTGAGCACGAGGGCTGCGAGGCGGCGTTGCACGCGGGTCTGCACCTGGTGGACATCGCGGGCGTGGTTGCGCAGCCGCGCCCGTAGGGAAGCGATATTCGATGGCGCCTCGCCGCTGTCAGGCACGGGTGGCCTTGCGGATCGGCTGACGGCGGGTCCGGATCTGGGCTTGGAGGGTCTGCGTCTGCTCGTCGGTCAGGTAGCCCTCGCGGCGGCCCGTTTCGCAGGCCTGCAGGAGCAGGCGCGTATCGGTCCCGTAGGCGAGGCAGTCGTGAATCGACGTCGCGGCGCGAACCACGGGGATGCCATCGGCGTGAGTGACCGCGGCTGGGTCGATGGTGCGTCGCCAGATCCGGTAGAGTTCTCCCCCGCGACGACGTGGTGCGTACTCGCGGGGGACGGTGATGTGGATCAGTGGCGGGTTGACGTCGCACAACGCCAGCAGGTCCAGAGCAGACTCGTGCGAGATGATGCCGCGACCACCGGTCCACGCCACGGCTTCGGCGTAGGGCGCGTGGAGTCCGGAGGCCAGGACCGGGACACGGTAGAGGCCGTGACCCGAATGTTCCAACCGGCCGGTGGCCGCGAGCTTGCGGAGCTGGACCGGGTCGATCCCCGCGGCGACGGCGTCCGCGACCGTGAGGTAGCCGTGGTTGTCCACCGCCACCTCCAGCACCCGATCAAACGTCGCCATGTGCAATACCGTACCATTCGGGCACGGTATTGCACACTCCAACCGTCTCTGGTGTAGCAACCCGCCAGCGTTCGAGTTGCCCGCGCCCGGCCGGCCGGTGCGCTGCTCGCCCGTCACGAACTCGACCACGCCATGGACCTCGCCGGCCGCCACAACCCGAACACCGAGACGTTCACGGTCGCGCCTGCGGGCCGCGCCCCGCAGCCGACGGCGCGAATCCTTCAGCCGCCACGCACCGGCGCCACTACGCGACGCTGTGACCGAGCAGGTGCCGGTTCTTGGCGACCGATCCGGGAAGGATGGTGAAGTGCACCTGACCGTCGGCATCCACGGCGACGATCCGCACAACGGCCTGTGCAGCTTGGTTCCCGGCCAGCAGCACCGACCCGGGGGCTACCCGGGCTGGTCGGCGCGCGTCGGCCAGGGCGGACCAGGCGAACCCGTCGTCGTCTTCGGCATTCAGGTCGGCGATCAGGTCGACGTCGATCACGGCCGCACCTCCTGCTCTCTGCTGCATGGTACGGGTTGACGACGGTGCGGATGATCCACGTCGTGGCCGCCGCGCCGCCGCGATCTCGGCAATCACGAGTCGGACCACAGGATATCGCCGATGCGTTGGGCGGCATCGCGTTTGGCCTGCTCTACGACATGGGCGTAGCGGGCCACAAGGACTGGGCTCGACCAGCCGAATAGGCCTTGCAGAGTACGGCTATCCGTGCCGGCCACCAGTTGAAGAGTGGCACTCGTGTGTCTGATGTCATGGATGCGAATGCGCCGAATGCCAGCTGCGGCAACGATTCTCACCCATTCTCGCAGATCATTTCGGGGATCGATCGGCGTTCCGACTTCGGTCGCGAATACCCAGTTGCCGTCGAGCCACAGTTCACCGGCACGCGCCCGCTCGACCGCCTGCGTCTGGCAATGCTCCGTCATCGCCGCGATCAGGGGCGCGGGCAGCGCGAGGTTCCTGCGTGAGCTGCGCGTCTTGGTCGGGGCCGCGATCAACCCACCACCGACAGCGAGCGGGCAATCCTGCGGACGCCGTCCGCACGGAGCGGTCTCTGGACACCCGTGGCGCCAGGGTCGGCGCTGTAGCCCGCGCCGGACCGATAGCGTTCCGGCCTCCCAGTCGACATCGGACCACTGCAAGCCCAGGACCTCGCCCTGCCGCAGGCCGAGGGCCAGTGCGACGAGCCATCGCGCCCCATTGCGGCGCTCGGTCGCGACCCTGGCGATGGCTTGTGCCTCAACGAGAGTGAGTGGCTCGATCTCCGGCGGCTCGTCCCGCGGCACTACCGCCAGACGCACGACGTTGCGCGCGATACGGCCCCGCGCGACTGCAGTCGTCAGGGCAGCAGACAGTGTCCGCCGGACGTGCAAGACCGTTCCGGCAGACAATCCGCGCTCGGCCATCTCGGCGTACAGCTTCTCCACGTGCTCGGGTGTCAGACGACCAAGCTGCACAGCGCCGATGGTCCTGTCGATGTGCTTCTGGTCGAGTTGGTAGCCCACCAAGGTCTTCGGCCGCACCGACGCGGTCCGCCCGGCGATCCAGGAGGTCAACCAGGCCGATACCGTCACCCGATCACCACCCGGGAGCAGGCCAGTGCCCGTGCCAGCACGCAGCGCCGACTCGGCCGCGCGGACCGCGTCTGACACCTCTGCACGAGTGCGGCCCCGGATATGCATGCGGACCCGCCTGCCGTTGACGGTGCCGGTAGCCCAGCCCTCCCATCCGTACGGGGTGCGACGGACCGCCACTACGCAACTCCGCCCAGGGCGGCGACGTAGGCGTCCACTGCGGCCGCCGGAATCCGCCGACGGCTCCCGATCCGCACGCTGCCGAGCGACCCGGAGCCGATCAGCGTGTAGACCGCCGACCGCGACAACCCGAGCGCCTCCGCAGCCTGGCCCACGGTCAACAGGCTCCGCGACACCGCCGCCGGAGGATCGACCGCCGGGACCTCCGCGGCCACGGCCTGGATCTCCGCCACCGCCGCCGCCAGTTCGGCGAGCAATGTGGTCGCCCGGGTGGTCAGCGTGCGTAGCGAATCGGTGTCAGTCCCCATACCCGAAAGGGCGACGATGGGGCCAGGTGCAGGACATCCCGACGCGTCCCGATCCGGTTCAAGTCGTCGTCGAGTGTCACCAGAAGTGTCACCAGCCGGACCAAATCGAGCCCGACAAGATCGCCAGAATCGGCTGTTTCCGCAGTTCAGAGTGAGTGGCCAGGGCCGGGATCGAACCGGCGACCTTCCGCTTTTCAGGCGGACGCTCGTACCGACTGAGCTACCTGGCCGCAGACGATTCCGGGTCCACCGACAGGCGGTGGACCCGGCATCGCTGGCGACCCAGACGGGACTTGAACCCGCGACCTTCGCCGTGACAGGGCGACGCGCTAACCAACTGCGCCACTGGGCCTTGCAACCACCGACAGCCACGGTACCGGAACGGCACCAAGCGGTCGTACCCCCAACGGGATTCGAACCCGTGTTGCCGCCGTGAAAGGGCGGAGTCCTAGGCCGCTAGACGATGGGGGCCGGGTGGTCAACCCGCCTCCAACGGCTGTCCGTTGGGAGCCCGACCAGCATACGGCACGCCGGAGCGCCACTCCAACACGGATAAACGGCACTAAATAACCCACCCAGCCCAGCGCCGAACCCAACCACACGGCGCCCCTATCCGCGCAGGTCAGGGCTGCCCGTTACCCCCGGTGCCGCCCGCCGTGTCCCTCGGCCACGTCCACCGTCACCGTCCCGTCCTGCTCCCGGTGCAGGGGCAGCCCGTTGCCGGCTCCGTCACCGCTCTCCTCACCCGGCCCGGACGACGACAGCGCCACCGCCGGATTCAAGGGTCCGGCCACCGCGCCGTCACCGCCGTCCACCGAAGCCGACCTGGCCCCGGCGGCAGCCGCCTCCTCGGCCTGCCGCTCGGCGATTGCCGACATCGTCCGCAACGGCACTTCCCGCATCACCAGCGCCAGCAGCAGCGCCAGCACCATCAGCGCTCCCCCGACCAGGTACACCAGGTGCGTCGAGGAGACGAACCCCTCCTGGAACGGCCGGGCGATCACCGCGCTGATCCGCTGCAGGAACGCCGAGTCCCCGTTGAGGGCGTTGCCGATGGTGGACGCCGCCCCCGCATTCCCCTGGGATGCCTGCACTAGCGAGGTAGCCACCTGGTGCGCCGGGTCGTTCGGATTCGACGCCGCCGTCGCCACCGCCTGTTGGAAGTCCGGCCGGGTGGCCGCCGACCGAATCGCCGAGCCCACCTTGTCCGGCAGTGAGTTGAACAACAGCGACAGGAAGATCGCCACCCCGAGCGTGCCACCGGTCTGCCGGAAGAACGTCGCCGCCGCCGTCGAGACCCCGATATCCCGCGCCGGCACAGCGTTCTGGATCGCGATGGTCAGGGTCTGCATGTTCAGGCCCAACCCCAGGCCGAGCACGAAGAAGTAGATGTCCAGCTGCCAGTACGGCGTGTCCACCGCCACCGTCAGCAGCAGTGCGAAGGCCACGATCAGCAGCGCCGTGCCGACCACCGGAAACACCTTGTACCGGCCCGTCTTCATGGTGATCTGCCCGGAGGCCACCGAGGAGATCATGATGCCGAGCATCATCGGCAGCATCAGCAGACCCGCGCCGGTGGGCGAGGCGCCCTTGACGATCTGCAGGTACAGCGGCAGGCACATGATCGCGCCGAACATGCCCAGCCCGATCAGCACCGACACACCCAGCCCGATGGAGAAGGTGCCGTTGCGAAACAGCCGCATGGGGATCAGCGCTTCAGCGCCCATCCGGAACTCGATCCACACGAATGCGATGACGCCAACCACGCCGACGGCGATCAGGCCCAGCACCGACCCGGAACCCCAGCCCCACTCGCGGCCCTGCTCGGCCACGATCAGCAGCGGCACCAGCCCGACGACCAGCGCCGCCGCGCCCCACCAGTCGATGCGGTGGTCGGTGCGCAGGTGCGGAATGTGCAGCACCTTCGTCACCACCACCAGCGCGATGATGCCGATCGGCACGTTCACCAGGAACACCCAGCGCCAGCCGGTGATCCCCAGGATGCTGCCCGCTCCGGCGAAGGCGCCGCCGACCACCGGACCCACCACCGAGGAGGTGCCGAACACCGCCAGGAAGTAGCCCTGATATTTGGCGCGTTCGCGGGGCGGCACGATGTCGGCCAGGATCGCCAGCGCCATCGAGAACAGCCCGCCCGCGCCGATGCCCTGGAAGGCCCGGAACCCGGCCAGCTCGTACATGGAGGTCGAGAACGCCGACGCCGCAGAGCCAATGACGAACAGGGTGATCGCCGTCAGGAACATCGGCCGGCGCCCGTAGATGTCCGAGAGCTTGCCGTACAGCGGGGTGGTGACGGTCGAGGTGATCAGGTACGCCGTCGTCACCCACGCCTGCGCTGACAGCTGATGCAAGTCGTCGCCGATGGTGCGGATGGCGGTGGCAACGATGGTCTGGTCCAGCGCCGCCAGCAGCATCCCGGACATCAGCCCCAGGATGATGACGGTGATCTGCCGGTGGGTCAGCACCCCGGAGGCATGCGCGGCGGTGGGTGAGGGTGCAGTGGTCATCGGTCGGTTCCGTTCGGACTGCGTGCCAGCAGCGTGGCGACGATGGTGTCCCGGTGGGCGTCCAGCCCTCGGGTCAGGTCGGTTAACAGGCGCAGGAACGTCTCGCGCTCGATCGCGGTCCAGTCGGCGATGAGCGGCCCGATCACGGCGCCGCGCATCCGGCGGTGCCAGGCGATCTGCTCCAGCCCGGCCAGCGTGGGGACCAGCAGCGAGGCGCGGCCGTCCTCCGGGTCGGCGCGCCGCTCGATCAGCCCGGCGCGGACCAGGGCGGCCACCTGCCGGGACACCGTGGACGGATCCGCGCAGACCTTCTCCGCGAGGTCCGCCGCTCTGGTCGGGCCGAGGTCGGCCAGCCGGATCAGCAGGTGGGTCTGGGAGATGTCGTAGTCCCCGGTGGCCGGCAGCCGACCACGCAGCGAGCCGATCCGTTTGATGGCCGCGATCAGGGCGGCCACCAGGTCGGCACCGAAGTCGATATCCGCCGGTGACGAGTCCGTCGTGGTCGAGCCGGTGTCCATGCCCACCACATCCCTTGACGATTCATTTACGTGCCCTACGCAACTAGTTGCGCGTCTCAAGCATGCGCTCGCGGGCCGCCCGCGTGCAACCCAGTCGACGGCGCCCACCGGCCGGGCCGGATACGGGGACCAGTACCGGGGACGGCACCGGTAGGCTCGGGACGCTCGGTCCGGCGCGGTCCGTCCCGGGGGCCTCTAGCTCAATTGGTAGAGCTGCGGACTTTTAATCCGTAGGTTGCGGGTTCGAGCCCCGCGGGGCCCACCAGCAGCCTGTAGGACCTTGCCTGACGGCTGTTTCGGCTGATCCTTGACAGTGTCCGACGCGGTGGCGACGGCAGCTACGGCAGAGTCCGTTTCTGTCAACGGCTTCCGCGGCGTCTGCTAGCCGCCCACCCGATACCGCAGCACCACATCCGGCCCCAGCCGGCGCAGCTCCCGCAACTCGGCCCGGTGGGCGTCGGCGAGCGTCGCCACCGCTCCGCCCTCCAGGGCCGAACGGCCCGCGCCCAGCAGCACTGGAGCCAGGTAGACCAGTATTTCGTCCACCAGGTGCGCATCCAGGAATGCTGCGGCCAGGCGCGGGCCGCCCTCCACCAGGAGGTGCCGACGTCCGCCGCGATACAGCCGCCCGAGCAACGCGGCCAGATCGACCCGGCCGTCCGGGCCGGCGCCGATTTCGTCGACGGTGGCCAGCAGGCTGGGCGCGATATTGTCGAGAGCCCTTGCGGTAGAAGGTGTTCGCCTCAGCGAGTCCACCACGATGCGCAGCGGCTGTCGGCCGGTGACGGCTCCGTCGGCATCACGCGCCGTCAGCTGCGGGTCGTCGGCGAGCACGGTGCCCACACCCACCGCGATGCTGTCCACCATCCGGCGCAGCTCGTGCACCTGCGCGCGCGATGCCGGTGACGAAATCCACCTGCTGGTGCCGTCGGCGGCGGCGACCCGGCCGTCAATGGACATCGCCATCTTGAGCGTCACGAACGGCCGGCGCTCTCGCGTGGCCGTCAGCCACACCCGATTGACGTCCTGGGCGGCATCCACCGCGGCCGCAACCGATTCACCCGGCACCGCCGGGTCATCCGTCGCCGGCCCGCCCTCGCCGGGCACACCGGCCCTCGATGCCAGGTCCAGCACCTCGACACCCGCCGCACGCAGCCGCTCGATCCCGCCGGAGGCCGGGGCCCACGGATCGCGCACCGCCACCAGCACCCGCGCGACACCGGCGGTGATCAGGGCCTCGGTGCACGGCCCTGTCCGGCCGGTGTGATTGCACGGCTCCAGCGTGACCACCGCGGTTGCCCCGGCGGCCCGCTCCCCCGCGGCGCCCAGCGCGACCACCTCGGCATGGGGCCCGCCGGCCCGCTGGTGAAATCCCTCGCCGACCACGTCACCGCCGGGCGAGAGCAGTACGCACCCGACCACCGGGTTCGGCAACACGGTGCCGGCGCCCCGGGCGGCCAGCTCGCAGGCCCGGGTCAGCGCCGCCAGCTCTGCGGCAGCCACGCCTCCCACCCCGGCACCCGTCACCGGGACGCCTCCTGGACCGTCATGCGTCCATCCTCGCCGCGCCGTCGAACCCCGCCGCCGGCACCCCGGTGTGATGCAGCTCACGCCGCCTTCACCGACGGACGGATGGCCGCCGGCACCGGGTCAGTTGAACTGGAACGACCGTTTGGCCATGCCGTACCAGAAGCCGTCGATAATGCTGCTGGCGCGCACCCCGGCGTCGGCGGTGGCACCCAGCGCGACGAACAGCGGCGCGAAGTGCTCCGTGCGCGGGTGCGCGATCCGGGCGGCCGGTGCGCTGTGCTCGAAGTCCAGTACGGCGTCGATGTCGCCACCCTCCACGGTGCGGCGTGCCCAGTCGTCGAATTCCCGACCCCACTGCGGCGCCGAGCCGGAGGTGTCGCCGAACCTGGCCTCGCGCAGGTTGTGCGTGGTGAAGCCGGACCCGAGGATCAGCACTCCCTCGTCCCGCAGCGGCGCGAGATCCCGGCCCAGCTGGAACAACTCGCGCGGGTCCAGCGTGGGCATGGACACCTGCAGCACCGGGATGTCGGCCTCCGGATACATCTCCACCAGCGGCACATAGGCACCGTGGTCCAGGCCGCGCCGGGGATCCTGATGCACCTGCTGGCCGGGCCGGCTCAGCAGGGCGGCCACCCGTTCGGCGAGGTCCGGCGCGCCGGGGGCGTCGTAGCGGACGTCGTAGTAGTGCTGCGGGAATCCCCAGAAGTCGTAGGTCAGCGGCACGGTCTCGGTGGCGCCGACGGTCACCGGAGCGGCTTCCCAGTGCGCAGAGACCACCAGGATGGAGCGCGGCCGAGGCAGATCGGCTCCCCAACCGGCGAGCTCGGCGGTCCACACCCGATCGTCGGCCAGCGGCGGCGCACCGTGCGAGAGATAGAGCACCGGCATGCGCCCGGCCGAATTCGATGCCGGCGCCTGCGACCGGTCGGTGCCCGGAGCGGGAAGACTGGTTGCCATGCACGACCTCCCTGCCGATGGGGTATATCTGCAGGATACACCCGATACATGAACGTTCAAATAACTAGGAGGTGGGGATGCCGACGGAGCCGTGGCTGTCCGACCAGCAGCAGCGGGTCTGGCGCGCGTACCTGCAGATGACCGGCATGCTGACCGATCGGTTGGATCGGGATCTGCGCCAGGACGCGAACATGCCGCACACCTACTACCTGGTGCTGGCCATGCTGTCCGAGGCGCCGGGGCGCTCGCTGCGGATGTCCCAGCTGGCGGCGGCGGCATGGTCGTCACCGTCCCGCATGTCGCACGCCGTCGACCGGCTGCAGGAGGCCGGGTGGGTGGAGCGCCGGCAGGCCTCCGGGGACCGGCGCGGCCAGATTGCCACCCTTACCGACGCGGGATACCAGCGGCTGGTCGCGGTCGCGCCGAGTCACGCCGACAGCGTGCGGCGCATCCTGTTCGACCCGCTGGACCCGGAGCTGCTGGATGCGTTCGAGCGGATCTGCTCCCTCGCGCTGGAGCAACTGCGGGACCCGGACAGCTCGGGCTCGGCCGGCACATCGTGCGAGCGACCGGCAGGTTGACGGCCGGCAGGACTCCCGACCGGTGCGCGCCACGCGGTCGGTGACGGTGTCCGTCCCCGCCCCTACGGTGTGGGGATGCGCCTTGCCGCCGCCGCCCTCAATCGGACCCTGCTGGCCCGCCAGCACCTGCTGGAACCGGTCGCGATGGATCCACTGGAGCTGACCGGTCACCTGCTCGGCCTGCAGGCGCAGGCCACGCTGCCGCCGTACCTCTCGCTGCGGGCTCGGCTCGAAGACTGCGATCCGCAGGCCTTCTCGCAGGCGATCGCCGATCGTCGGATCGTGCGGATGCTGTTGATGCGCGGCACGGTGCACGCCGTCTCGCCCGGGGATGCCGTGTCGCTGCGCCGCTTCGTCCAGCCCGGACTGGACCGGGTCGCGCGCACCAGCGCGGTGAGCCGGGCGGCCGCCGACGTTTCCCGGCCGGCGCTGCTGGACTGCGCCCGGGAGGCGCTGGCCGACGGCCCGATGGCGGTTGGTCCGCTCGGTGCCCGCCTGGCCGAGCGATTCTCCGGGGTGCCCGCCGAGCATCTGGTCAACACGCTCCGCGAGACCGCGCCGCTGGTCCAGGTGCCGCCCCGCGGTCAGTGGCAACGGTCGGGGGGTGTGCAGTATCAGCTGTTGGACTCCTGGGTGCCCGGCCTGCCCGGCCCGGCACCGGCCGCGGACATCGCGCGCCGGTACCTGCGGGCATTCGGCCCCGCCGCACCCGCCGACCTGACCGCCTGGTCCGGCACCGCAGGCATGGCAGGGATTCTCGCCGAACTGGGTGACGAGCTGGTGCGCCATCGAACCGAATCCGGCCGCGAGGTGCTGGATCTGGCCGGCCTCCCGCTGGTCGATCCGCAGACTCCGGCGCCGGTGCGGCTGCTCGGTCGGTACGACAACCTCTGGCTCGCCCATGCCGGCCGCGACCGGGTCACCGCACCGCAGGCGCGCCGACGCTGGATGGGCGCGAACGGCGGGGTGGGCGACACGGTGTTCGTGGACGGCTGGTTGCAGGGGCTCTGGCGCCGCACGCCGTCCGGATCGGTGGACGTGCAGCTGTTCGACCGGATCACCCGGGCGCAGCGGCGGGAGCTGGACGCGGAAATCGCGGCGGTGGAGCAGTTCCTGGGATAGTCCCGCGCTACACGGCGGTGACGATGTCCATCCCGCCCCAGTGGCCGCGGAACATGCACTGGCTGTTGTAGGCCAGCACCAGCGTGCCGTCCGGTCCGACCGCTATCAGTCCCCCGCTGCCGCCGGTGGCGTCCAGCCGGTCGGCGATGGTGGCGCGCACGGCCGACTCCAGCTCGGCACCCTGGTAGGCGACGCGCGCGCTGACGTCGTGCGCGACGACGCCGCGCAGAAAATATTCACCCTCGCCGGTGCACGAGACGGCGACAGTCCGATCGCAGGCGAACGTGCCGGCGCCGATGATCGGGGCGTCCCCGATCCGGCCGGGCAGCTGACCGGTGACGCCGCCGGTGGAGGTGGCGGCGGCCAGGTGACCGGCCGCGTCCCGGGCCACCGCACCGACCGTGCCATGCCGAGTGCCGAGTGCCGGGTCCCGTTGCGCGCGTTCGAGTTCGGCGCGGCGCCTATCGGTCACGAAGTAGGTGTTGGGCACCGTGGCCAGCGACCACTCGGCGAGTAGTCGCTCACTCGGCGCCACCATCAGCACGTGCGGGGTGCGCTCCATCACCGCCCGCGCGGCCAGCACCGGGTTGCGGACCGTCCGGCACGCGGCTACCGCGCCGGCCGACCCGGACCCGGACATCACGGCGGCGTCCAGTTCCGCGCCGCCGGCGCTGGTCAGTACCGCACCGTGCGCGGCATTGAACAGCGCATCGTTCTCCAACTCGATGACCGACGCGCACACCGTGTCCAACGCCGAGCCGCCGCCCTCCAGCACCACTCGACCAGCAGTCACGGCTCGTTCCAGCCCCGCCCGGTAGGCCTGCTCCCCGGCCTCTGTGACGTCCGCCCGGCGGGCGCCTGCTCCGCCGTGCACAGCCAGCGCCGGCCCGCCGCGACCTGGAATGGTCTGGATCTGCACTGCGTTGTGCCCCTCTCCGATAATTCAGCTGACTTCAGCGGTGTTGCCGGACCGGTCAGCGGCCGCCCGCCTGCCGGGTGATGTAGGTGACTGCCACGAACGAGGAATACATCGCCGCGCCGTCAGTGCCTCCAGCGCCGGAGATGCGCACCGACCGGGTGCCGGAGCGTTCCACGCCCTTGGCCCAGGATGCGACCTCGGCCATGTCGGCGGTGCCGAAGTGCACCTCCAGGGTCGCGGGAAACTCGATGTGAGGCACTGCGATCCGGCCCTGTGAGACGGACCGCACAGCCCGCTCGGCGCCGGCCGCGATGAGCTCCCGGGAGGTGACGGGATGCAGGTTGTGCGCCGAGAATCGGGTGACGGAGTGCTTGGTGACCACCCCGACGGCATCGGCGGCGAAGCTCTGCGACTCGGCGATGGTGACATCGTCACCGGAGATGAACGCGATCGGCACCCCGACGGCATGGGCGGCCAGCGCGTTGATGCCACTTTCCCCCACCTCCACGCCGCCCAGCGTGACCGCGCTGATCACCTCGGGGTTGTAGGTGTGCGACATCGCGGACGGCTCACCGGATATCGACCCGTGGTAGCCGACGAAGAACACCGCATCGAAGCTGCGGTCCAGTCCCTGCATCATGTAGCCGGGCTTGTGCCGGCCGGACAGGTAACTGGCGGGCTGATGAATCGCCTCCGGATCCAGGTTGAACATCGCGCCGTGCGAATCGTTGAGCAGGATTTGGTCCGCGCCGCCGGCGACCGCGCCGTCGATGGCGGCGTTGACCTCGCCGAGCAGCAGCCGGCAGCCGGTCTCGTAGGCGGCGCCGCCGGACGGACGGCACTGCGACCAGTCCACGATGCCCGCGACACCCTCCATGTCGAAAGACAGGAAGATCTTCATGTGGTGCTCCTTGCTAGCGACCCAATCGTGGAACTGAAGTGGCAGGCGCTGACCCGCCCCGATGGCTCGGCGCCCTCGACCGGCGCCAGCGCCGGCTCGGTGACCCGGCAGATGTCCTGCGCGTAGCGGCATCTCGGATGGAACCGGCAGCCACTGGGCAGGTTGATCGGGCTCGGCGGCTCACCCGGCAGGGCCGGCGCGGCATCGGTCCGGCGGGCACCCATCCGAGGAATCGCCTCGATCAGTGCCTGGGTGTACGGGTGTCGCGGATTGCCGAAGATCTCCTGCGCGTCGCCCACCTCGACGATCCGACCCAGGTACATCACCGCGACTCGCTGACAGAGGTGCTGCACCACCGCGAGGTTGTGCGCGATGAACAGCAAGGACAGTCCGAGGTCGCGCTGCAGGTCCGCCAGCAGCTGCAGGATCGTCGCCTGCACGGAGACGTCCAGTGAGGACACGGCTTCGTCGGCGATCAGCACGTCCGGCCGGACGGCCAGAGCCCGGGCGATCGCCAGCCGCTGCCGCTGTCCACCCGAGAGCTGGGACGGGTAGGCGGTGACAGTGTCCTCGCCCAGCCCGACCGTGCCGAGCAGGGCCAGCACGGCCTGCCGCGCGGCCTGGCCGCGTTCCGGGACCAGCTCGGTCAGCATGCGGCCGGCCGTCATCCGGGGGTTCAGCGACGAATACGGGTCCTGGAAGACCATCTGAACCTTGCGGTGCGTCGCGGAGTGACGGCGGGCCGGCAATTCCCGGCCGCGGAACAGCACCTGCCCCTCGGTGGCCGGGATGGAGCCGACCAGCACCTTGGCGAGCGTGGACTTGCCGGAGCCGGACTCGCCCACCAGGGCAAGGGTTTCGCCGGGCATCACATCCAGGTCGACCCCGTCCAGCGCGTGCAGCACCCGGCGCCGGGACCGCTGGGGGCGGAGCAGCCGGCTCAGCGCCGACGGCTCGTGGTAGCGCACCTGCACGCCACGGGCCTGCAGCACCGGAGTGCCGGCCGGTCGATCGCCGGTGCCAGCGAGCATCGGCCGGGTCATGACGCGCCGCCCGGAACGGCGGCCGCAACGGCGGACCGAAAGTCGGCGTGGTAGCGGCAGGCAGATGTCCGGCCGGCCCCGATGTCGGCCAACGCTATCGGCGGGATGGTGCAGTCGGGCCGGGCATACCGACAGCGCGGCGCGAACACGCATCCCGGCGGGAGCTGGGCCAGGTTCGGCGGCAGCCCCCCGATCGCGACCAGTTCTCTGTCCGGCTGGTCGAAGTCGGGTGCGGATTCCATCAAGCCCACCGTGTAGGGATGCCGGGGATCGGCGAACACGGCGTCGACCGGGCCGGTCTCAATCAGCCTGCCCGCGTACATCACGGCCATGTCCCGGCAGGTCTGGCGCACCACCGCGAGATCGTGCGTGACGAAGACCAACGCCACACCCAGCTCGTCACACATGGTGGTCAACAGCTTGAGCACCTGGTCCTGCACCGTGACATCCAGCGCGGTGGTCGGCTCGTCGGCCAGCACCAGCGCCGGCTCGCAGGACAGCGCCATAGCGATCATCACCCGCTGCCGCAGGCCGCCGGACAGCTCATGCGGATAGGCGGACACCCGGCGCTCCGGGTCGGGGATTCCGGTGCGGCGCATCAGGTCCACCGCCAGATCGTGCGCCCTACGGCGGCCGATGCCCAGGTGCCGGCGAGGCCCCTCGGAGATCTGCACGCCGACCGGCCTGGTGGGATTCAGGGCCGTCATCGGCTCCTGGAAGATCATCGCGATCTCCGGGCCGAGCAGCGCCGCGTGGTCGGCAGACTTGAGGGACAGCAGGTCTCGACCCCGGAATCGGATGGCGCCGGAGGCCACCTGGACCCCGGCCGGCAGGACGCCGTCGATGGCGCGCAGCGACATCGACTTGCCAGACCCGGACTCGCCCACGATGCCGAGCGAGCCACCGGCGGCCACCTGGAAGGACACGCCATCCACGATGGTGGTCGGTGTGGCGCCACGGGTGGTGATCACCAGGTCCTCGACCGACAGGAGGGGTTCGTCGGAGCTCACCGCTTCCTCCGTTCCGGGGCCATCAGATCGTTGAGCCCATCGCCGAGCAGCGACAGCCCGATGCCGGTGATCACGACCATCACGCCGGGAATGGTGGACAGTTGCCAGTGGGTTGTCAGAAACTCCTGACCGTCGGCGATCATGCTGCCCCAGTCCGGGGTGGGCGGGGCGATCCCGAGACCGATGTAGCCCAGGGTGACGATGGCCAGGATGTCCATCACGATGTCGCTCATCGCGTACACCACGGCCTGGCCCAGCACGTTGCGCAGGATGTGGCCACGGATGACGGCGGCGTGCGAGAGGCCGCCCAGCCGCGCCGCCGTCACGTAGTCGCTCTGTTTCGCGACCAGTACCTCGCCGCGGACGATCTTGGCGTAGGCGACCCAGGCAATGGCGGCGATCGCCAGGTAGATGCTCCGTTCGCCGGCGCCCAGCACGAAAACCAGTGCGATGACCAGCACGTAGAACGGGAAGGCGAAGAAGATGTCCACCAGCCGCATCACGACCGAGTCCACCGCACCGCCGAAGTAGCCGGCCAACGCCCCGAGGAAGCTGCCCAGCACAAAGGGGATCAGCACCGCCAGGAATCCGACCCGCAGGTCGACCCGAGCGCCGTAGATCAATCGGGACAACACGTCCCGGCCGAGCTTGTCGGTGCCCAGCGGGTGGGCCAGGCTCGGCGACTGCAGGGCGCCCAGCAGATCCTGGTGCAGCGGATCGTAGGGCGCAAGCAACGGGGCGAACACGGCCATCAGCACCAGCAGACCGACGATCACCATGCCGGAGATCAGCGCCGCGTTGCGATACCACGGCGTGAGCGCGCGCAGGCCCGGTGTCCTGGCGCGTCCCAGTCGCCTACGCCGGGTGGCCAGCGGATTCGCGATCATCGCGTGATCACCGGAACCTGACGCGGGGGTCCAGGATGGTGTAGATGATGTCGGTCACCAGCCCGATGAGCACCACGAACAGCGCCAGCACCAGCGACGCTCCCTGTACCACCGGGAAATCCCGGTTGAAGATCGAGTTGACCATCAGTCCGCCCAGTCCGGGCAGGCCGAACACCTTCTCCACCACCAGCGTTCCGCCCACCAGGTAGCCCAGGTTCACCCCGATGACGGTGACGGTGGGGATCGCCGAATTGCGCAGCACGTGGCGCAGCAGCACGCTGCGTCGTGGCAGCCCCTTGGAGCGGGCCGTGGCCACGAAATCGGCGGACAGCACCGAGATCATCGAGGCCCGCAGGCTGCGGATGATGATGGGCGCCATCGCGATCGCCAGCGTCAGGCTCGGCAGGAACAGATACCACAGATGCTCCAGCGCACCGTTGCCGTAGTTGCCGACCGGGAACAGCTTCACCCGCACGGCCAGCAGCAGGATCAGCATGATGCCCACCCAGAACTGCGGCATGCCCAGGCCCACCAGTGGTACGGCACGTACCACATGGTCGCGGAGCGCCCCCGGCCGCACCGCGGCCAGGGCCGCCAGCGGCACGCTGATCGCCACCGCCAGCACTACCGAGTAGGCCACCAGGAATAGCGTGACCGGAATCCGGTCCACCACCAGGGACGTCACCGGTAGCCGGTAGAACAGACTGTCGCCGAGGTCGGCGTGGATCAGCCGGTCCAGGAACATCAGGTACTGCGTCCAGATCGGCTTGTCCAGGCCCCACTTTTCGTGCAGCTCGGCCACCCCGGCGGCGGTGGCGTGCTCTCCCATCGCCGCCTGCGCCGGGTCGCCGGGCAGCAGGTGGATCAGGAAGAACACGATCACCGTCACGCCGAACACGACCGGGATGGCCTGCAGCAGCCGCCGCGGGATGAACCTGAATCGCTCCATCGGCTACCTACGTTCCGGTTCGCCGAGCATTCGGTTGCGGCCAGCGGTCACTTGCTCAGCCAGACATCCTCGAGGTGGTAGTTGCCCAGCGGCGTGACGAAGAATCCGTGCACCTTGTTCTCCCAGGCGTAGGCGTACGGCGAGTAGTACAGGTACGCCTCGGCGGAGTCCTCCGCCGCCAGGCTCTGCAGCTTCGAGTACAGCTCCTGTCGCTTGGCGGTGTCGGTCGTCTGCTGCGCCTCCTTGTTGATCTTCACGATCTCCGGATCGTTGCCCCAGGTGTAGTCCGCGTGCGCGCCGCCCTTCGGGTCGACGGCGAAGCTGGTCCACTCGTCCGGGTCAGGGATATCCATCGTCCAGCCGCCGAACAGCATGTCGAAGTCGCCCGCGTTGCGCGCCGTCTTGACGGCCGTCGGGTCCAGTTGCTTGATCTCCAGCTTGATGCCCAGCGGTTCGAGCTCGCCCTGCAGGATCTGCGCCACGGACGCCTGAGTGGAATCGCCGGAGCGGACCAGGACCGAGGTCGAGAAACCGTTCGGGACGCTGGACTTGGCCATCTCGGCCTTGGCCAGGCTCTCGTCGAACTGGATGCCCTTGGTGTTCTTGTCGTAGTAGGGCACGCCGGGCATCAACAGCGAATTCGCCGCCGATCCGTTACCGAACAGCACCGCCTTGACAATGGCCTGCCGGTCGATCGCGGCCGCGATGGCGCGCCGTACATGCACATCCTGGAACGGCTTTTTCTGCTGGTTCATCGTCAGCAGGGTCAGCTGCGTGGAGGGGAAGGTGGTGGCGGTGATCCCACTGGTCGCCTTCAGGTCGTCCATGGTCGACCAGTCGGGGTACTCGTCGATGCTGGCCTGGCCGCCCTGCAACTGCAGCTTGCGGGCATTGCCGTCCGGCACCACGTTCCAGGTGACGCTGTCCAGGTAGGGCTTGCCCTGCTGCCAGTAGTTCGGGTTCTTCTTCAGGGTCAGGGCCTTGCCCTTCTCCCACTTGTCCCACACGAAGGGCCCGGTGCCGACCGGGTGCTGGTAAAACTCGTCGGCGCTCTGTCCGTCGTAGTCCTTGGGGACGATAGCATTGCTGAACAGGGCGAGGTCAGCGATGAAGGGCGCCCACTGGTACTTCAGCTTGAACACCACGGTGTCGGGGTCGGGCGCCGTCACCGTGTCGATGGCGGCATTGATGTACCCCCAACCATCGTCACCGGTCGCGGTCGCCGCATCGATGGAAAACTTCACATCGGCCGACGTCATCGGATCGCCGTTGGAGAATTTCACACCCTGGCGCAACGTGACCGTGTAGGTCAGCCCGTCGTCGGAGGTCTGGTACCCGGTCGCCAGCCAGGGCTTGGTTCCCTTGCCATCATCGGTCACGGTGAACAGTGGCTCCATGATCTGCTCGAACACGAAGATGGAGTTGTTGTCGAACGTGTTGGTGTTGTTCATCGCCAGCGCGTCGGCCGCCCGGGCGATCACCAGGTCACCTCCCGAGACCGGCGTGCCCGTCTCGGTCGTGGGGCTGCCCGTGCCACCGCTGGCCGCCGGAGAGGTGCTGCCGGCCCCTGTGCCCGAGGCATCCGCGCTCGTGTTGCCCGCACCCGCGCCAGATCCGCCGGAAGAGCACGCTGCCAGCGTCATGGCGGCCACCGCCACCAGTGCGGTCAGCAGTCGGTTCGTGGTCCGCATCGATTCCACCATCTCTCGTTGTGCGTCCGTGACGGCTGACCTGCGGGTGTGCAGGCGCTGGCGCCGATCGCCCGCGATGGTAGGCAGGCGGAGGAAACGAACGTTACAGCACGCGCGTACTCGATGCTAGATGTAGTTTTAGTTTCTCACTCGCGGCCGGGCTAGAGTCGGCGGACCAGCCCGGCCCAGCGGGCAACCGGATGCCGCCACGTCGCGGCCAGTCGCGATCGATCAGGGGGTCCGGATGACGCAACCCGCTCCGACCATCGCGGAGCTGATCCGCTCGCACATGGAGCAGCTGCGACCCGCGGAGCGACGCGTGGCGCGCACGCTGCTGGCCAACTACCCGGGGGCCGGACTGTCCACCGCGGCCGAACTGGCCGAGCTGGCGTCGGTCAGCGCACCCACCGTGGTGCGGTTCGCCGCTCGCCTAGGCCTGGACGGCTACACGGACTTGCAGGCCCGGCTGCTCTCCGAACTCGACGCGCGTCGCGCCAGCCCGGTGAGCCGGGCCGCCGCGGAGATCAACGGGAGCCACCCCGGCGACATCGTGCGGCGAGGCGGGCGCCACCGGGCGGGCCTGATCGTGGAGTCGCTGTCGGCGATTCCGCCGTCCGAGGTGCAGGCCGCGGTGCGCGCGCTGGCCGATCCGGCCCGAACGATCCTGCTGACCGGCGGGTATTTCTCCCATCTGATCGCCCGCTACTTCTCCATCCAGCTGGCGCAGATCCGCAGCCGCGTGCACTACGTCGCCGAGCCGGCACACCGCGACGTCGGCTACCTGCTGGAGGCGAGCAAGCGGCACGTGCTGGTGTGCTTCGATCTGCGCCGCTACGAGCAGGAGGCGCGGGTGACCGTCCGGGAGGCGCGGCGTCGTGGCGCGACCACGATCGTGATCACCGACGAGTGGCTCTCACCGGCCGCTGCGCAGGCGGACATCGTGCTGCCGGTGGCCGTGCGCGCGGAGCCGTTCGACAGCCTGACCGCGGTGCTCTGCCTGGTGGAAAGCCTGATCCCGGCACTGGTTTCGGCCATCGGACCGGCGGCCGTGCGCCGCATGCGGGCCTGGGAGCAACTCGACGCACGCCGGCATCTGCTGGACGCCAGCGTGCTGGACGACGCGCCGGACGAGGGCTGACCGAGCCGGTCCAGCTCCTCCCCGGGAGCCCGTCGGCCCCGCGCCAGACAGCGTGGCCGTGACGCACGGAAGGCTCCTGCGCCCGACAGCACTACTAACGGTGACGAATTTGACGCTGAACGGTCACGAACCGTGATATCCACCCTCTCTCGGGTGGCGAGTCGTGACCCACCGCTTTCACAGCAGCCTCAGTCGTCACACGATGCGCAAAACGGGCATCAATTCGGGGATCAGAAACCACCTGATCAGGCGGTATTACGGTCTGCGACCCGTAACTACACTGCGTGGTGTCGTGTCGGTACGTCGATCGGGGCGCGCGATACGGGTCGGTCGAGGGGGAATCGACCCCCGTCGACTACTTCACGCAGGGGGTTCGGACATGGCTCCTCACCGGGTGCTCACGCGCGCCACCAGGGTTCCGCCGGCTCGTCGCCCGAGCTGGCGCGCCCTCGCGGCAGCCATCACCGCGCTGCTGGCGCTGCTCGCCGGCGCGCTGACGACGGTGCCCGCCGCGGCCGCCAGCCCTGCGCCTTCGGCCGCCCCGCTGCCCGCCTCCGAGCGGTTGAGTTCGTTCGACGCGCAGATGCTGTCGCTGATCAATGGCGCGCGTGCATCGGCGGGCGTGTCGGGGCTGTCGCAATCCGGCGGGTTGACCTCGCTGGCGGTCTGGTGGTCGACCAAAATGGCCGACGGAGCGACCGGATATCAGCTGCAGCACAACCCGGACGCCTGGACGATGGTCACCCAGTACGGTGCGTCCAACCGAACCGCCTGGGCCGAGAACGTGGCGGGCTTTTCCGCAAGCGCGACCGCGCAGCAGGTGTTTGACGCCTACATGGGATCGGCCGATCACCGCGCCAACATCCTGAGCAGCAAGTACCACTACGTCGGGGTGGGCACCGTCGCCGGCAGCAAGGGCGCGTTCAACACCATGGAATTCACCGACCGGGTGGACGGCGCACCGGCTCCCAAGCCCAGCACCAGCAAGCCGGCCCCGACCACGTCGGCCAAGCCGGCCCCGACCACGTCGGCCAAGCCGGCGCCGAGCACGAAACCCGCACCGAAGCCGAGCACCAGCGCGAAGCCCGCCCCCAGCACCAAGGCGGCACCGAGGCCCAGCAGCACTCCGGTGCCGGCGGCACCGCAGACGCACGCGATGGAGCCCGCCTACTCTCCCCAGCAGGCACCCGCCCAGCACCAGGATGCCCCCGCCCGACAGAACACCGACAACAAGCCCGCCGCGGCGACACCGGTCGCGGTTCGTGGCACCCTCACCGCCGCATTTGGGGCGCTGGGCCTGCCCGGCATGAAGGTGGCCATTCGGAACGCGGACTGCCGCGGCGACGCGACGGCGACCGCCACCACACAGCGCAACGGTCGGGTCAGCGTGCAGGCCAAGCCCGGAACCTATTGCGCGGTTGCCGTTTCCGCTCCGGACGGGGTCAAACTTCCGAAGGCCACCACGTTCACGGTCCGGTCCGGGCACGCCTTCACCGTCACCTGGAACCGGCTGGACACCGCGACGATCTGGTGGTCGGCGCGCGGCACCTCGCTGCGCTGCCCGGTGTAGCCCGCTGGGCGCCCCGTCACCGACGGTGTAGACGGGCGGCATCCACTCGGCCCGGCCGGGGAGCTGGCGGGTCGGTGGTGCCACCCCAGCCGGTCCCCCGGGAAACCGAAGCGCGACGGCCGATTCAGTGCCGCTGCGGCTCGGTCAGTGCCACGGTCCTGGCGGGTACCGCGAAGTGCACGCCCATCTCGTCCAGGACGTCGATGATCTGCTCGTTCATGTGCTGCTGGGTATCCCGGTACAGCGCGTAGTCGGAATCGAGCATGTAGTAGACGAACTCGAAGGTGAAGCCGTCCGCGCCGAAGCCCGTCATGTGGCCCCGGTCGAAGCGCACCTGGTCTGCCGACTCGATGATCTCGTTGGTGCGCCGCACGATCTCCCGGACCTGCTCGCGCGGGGTGGGATAGGGCACGGTGAATCCGAACGCCACGCGCCGCTCGGGCATCCGGCTGTAGTTGTGCACCAGCTGGGCGAGCAATTGCGAGTTGGAGATGGCCAGCTCCTCGCCGGACAGCGACGCGACCCTGGTGGTCTTGACGCCCACCTTGAGCACCGTGCCGGAGTCGGTGCCGAACGCGATGAAATCGCCCGGCTCGAACGGCTTGTCCAGTCCGATCGCCACCGCCGCGAACAGGTCTCCGAGGATGTTCTGCAGCGCCAGCGCGACCGCGATGCCGCCCAGGCCCAGACTGGCGACGAACGCAGTGATGTTCACGCCGGCGTTGGTCAACAGGGCCAGCAGGAACGTCACCCACACCACGAATTGGCAAGCCCAGGTGAGGATGCCGAGCATCACCGGCACCCCACCCTGCGCGGTGGGTTGCACGGTGCGCAGCAGAGCGGTGACGATGATCCTGTTGATGCACAGCACCAGTTGCAGGCCAACCAGCAGGAAGGTGATCACGCGCAGCCAGTAGCTGGCGGTCGCGCTGAAGTCCAGGAAATCCAGTGCGATTACGATTGCCAGCAGCGCCAGCAGCCAGCTCCGGACCGCGTCCAGCGCCGCCACCAGGCTGCGGGTGGCAGTGTTGTCGAAGCGCCGCGCCCGGGGCACGAGGCGACCGCGGGTGAAGCGCAACGCCAGTTCGACCAGGGCGAAGCCGGCCACCGCTCCGGCGATGGCGCAGATCCAGGACAGCGGCGTGTTGCCCAGCCAGTCGTCGCTGGTGAGCCAGGTGCCGTCGGTCAGCATGCGATCCATCGCCACGAACCTATACGGTACGGGGCGCCGGTACCGGTGACGGGCATCGCCGCCCCGGGGCTACCCTGCGGACGGTGGGCGAGGTGGCGGGCCTGGCCCGATCGCGGAAGGTGACGCGCATGGCAAGGCCGCAGGTACCTGAATCGCACCGTGATCTGCTGGATGCGTCGTTCCTGACGCTGGGCACCATCGACACCGACGGGCTGCCGCAGCTCACCGAGGTCTGGTTCCTCGCCGAGGACGGCACAGTGCGGATCTCGCTGAACGACTCGCGCCGCAAGACCGTCAACCTCCGGGCGAACCCGGCCTGCAGCGCGCTCATCCTGGACGTGGTGAACCCCCACCGGTACGTCGAACTGCGCGGCACCGCGGACATCCGGCCGGACACCGACCTGACCTTCGCCCGGCGGGTTGGTGCCAAATACCACACCGACCTCAGTGCGATGGATCTGCCGGGCGAGACCCGCTCGGTGGTGACGATCGTTCCTTCGCGGGTGCACGCCTGGGGCTAGTCCCAGGCGCTGCTCGCCGCCACCAGGCTCCCACCACGGCCGCGAGACGCCACCCGGTCAGCTGCCGGCCGGGACGGTGGGTGGTGCACCATTCGGTCCGCCCACCACGACGCCGCCCTTGATGACCCAGCGTCGGGGGTCGTGGGTGACGACCACATCACCGATCGTCTGCCCCTGGGCAAGCACGAAATCACCACGGCATCCGGCCACCACGCCGTAGTTGCGCACCCCCAGCGCTCGCGCGCCTCCGCCGGTGGCGATATCCAGTGCAAGCTCGATGTCCTCGTCCGTCCGGAATCCGCATCGCCATGCCAGCATCTGCGCACGCAAGAGCATGTCACCGGTAGCGTACGGATTCCACATGTCTCGGATGCCATCGTTCCCGGTGGCAACCACCACCCCGGCAGCAACCATTCGTGAAACGGGAAGCATGACGCCGCGACCGGGGGCGACGGTGGCGATACTGACCCCGTGCTCGGCAAGCCGCGCCAGCAACTGATCTTGACGATCGCGGGAAACCTCGCCCAGAGCGGCCGCGTGGCTGATGGTGACCAGACCCTGCATGCCGTGCGCGAGCGTGCGTGCCACTATCTGGTCAATTTCCCAGGCACCCAGCTCACCCGCGTCGTGAAGGTGGATATCGATTCCGCGGCCGACCTTCTCCGCGAGCCCGAAGACGGCGTCAAGATGGGCGGCAGGATCCTGGTCCACCCCTGCAGGGTCCAGCCCGCCGACCAAATCCGCTCCCGATCGCATCGCCTCCTCCATCAGACCGACAGTGCCGGCTCGCCTCAGCAGGCCGCTCTGCGGGAACGCCACGATCTGCACGTCGATGAGACCCGCAAATGCGCGCCGAGCCGCCAACACCTCGACCAGATTCGACAATCCGGCGGTGGTGTCGACATCGACATGACTGCGGATATGGGAGGTTCCCAGGGTCACCAGCCGGGTCAGCAGCAACTCAACGCGCTGGCGTACCGAGTTCGGCAATGTCGGGCGCAGCTCCCGTTCCGCATCCGCCAGATCCTGAACAGACCGGCCGCCGGGGTTGGGGTGGTACGGGAGTCCGACCAAGGTCTTGTCCAGGTGAGCATGAGCATCGACGAGTCCGCCAATCGCCCAGAAGCCGCGCCCATCAATCGTCACGCCCGCTTCCGGGCCGGAGCCGGGAGCAGAGGCGCACACCCGAGTGATGATCCCGTCGCGCACGACAATGTCGACGGGACCTTGCTGGCCCGCCATCCGGACGTCGCGGACCGTCAAGGACCCGGCAGTCGCGGCGCCCTCCACGGACTGCCGATCAGCGAACTGGTTCATGATGAGTCCCGTTCTTGCCAGGCCCGCGTGATCAAGCCTGCGGCGATTGCCCTCTGGACCAGACCTCGCCCAGCACCCGAAGGAAGTTGCCACCGAGGATCTTGCGGATATCGTCCTGCGCGAATCCTGCCGAAAGCAGTGCCAGCGTGATGCTCGGCCCCTCCACCGCCTCCGAGATCCCCTCGGCCCGGTCCCCGCCCGGCCCGAACACATGCAGCGAGTGCATCTCCGGCCACGCCTCGTTGGCGGCGAACACCTCTTCGATGGTGGTGGTCTCGTCGATGTCCAGCCCGAGTCCGACATGGTCGATGCCGACCAGCTCGACCAGATACTGGATGTGCCGGACCAGATCGTTCAGCGTGGCCCGGACGCCCGGCCTGGTGGTGATGAACGCCGACAGGTCCGCGACGCCCACCACTCCCCCCTTGTCCGCCATCGCCCGCAGCAGCCAGTCGGGCTTGGTCCGGAAGTGCGGGGTCACCGCCTCGGCCCCGGTGTGAGTGAACAACACCGGGCCGCGCGCCGCGTCGATGGCGTCGGCCGCGGTCGGGTGGCTGCAGTGCGAGAGGTCGACGACCATTCCGAGGTCGTCCATCTCGCGAACTACCTGCTTGCCGAATTCCGTCAGGCCGGCCGGATCCGGCATACCGCATCCGTCACCCAGGGTGTTCCGGCGCTGGTAGGTCAGCTGCAGGATCCGGACGCCGAGGTCATATGCGGTGCCGACGAAGTCGAGCGACTCACCGAGGAAGGCGGCGTCCTGCGGTCCGAAGATCACCGCGCCCTTATCCGCACGCTTCGCGTCGTGGATGTCCTCGACGGTGCGCACCAGGGTCACGCGATCCTGGTTCTCGTCGATCCAGCGGCGGCACTGGTTGATCTCCGTCAGCGCCTGCTCCAGGCCCGCCTCCGGGGCGCACACCGTGTGATTCACCGCCGTCATCCCGCCCTCGCGGTAGCGATCCCACCGGATGGGAGTGTTCTGGCCCCTGCGGTAGATCACCCCGCTGCCGTCCACCACCACCGACGACCGGTGCAGGTCGAGCGCCGCTGGTATCAGGTTCAGGTCCAGGCCGAACTTCTCCGCTGCCGTACCGACATCGATCACGATGCGTCTCCATTCGTCACAGTGGTGTGCTCCTCCCGGGCGGCCACGGACCGCTCATACCATGCCTTGAACACGTCGATCCCGCCCGACGCCGCCACCGGCTCCATCGGCAACGCGCGCTGCTCCAGGGGCTTGCCGATCTCCTGGTACAGCCCCGCGAACCGGAAGTAGCGGCGATCGTCGGTGTAGTACTGGTGATAGTCGGCCCGCCGCACCAGGTATCGAACTCGATCCGGGCTCGCGTAGTACAGCGCCGACAGGCACATGGGGCACGGCTCGGCCACGATGTAGACATCGCAACCGGTCAGATCCTCCGAGCCCAACGCCAGGCAGGCGTCACGGATCGCCAGCACCTCGGCATGCGCCGTGGGATCGCGGGTCTGCGCGACCCTATTGGGCTGGGCGGCCAGCACCTCGCCGTCCCGCACGATCACGCAGGCGAACGGCCGGCCGCCCTCGGCCACGTTCTGCTGCGCGACCGTCAGCAGCAGTTGCAGCGGGTCGGGACCCCCCAACCGATCGGCAGTACCCTCAGCCACGTCGACACTCCGCCATCGAAACTCGCACGTCACCACTCCCCACTCGTCCAGCTCTCGATCGGTCCACCGGTCCGGCCTTCACGGCCGGCGGCATCGCTGCCGCTCCCCGAGGCCGCCAGCGCCGGCGATGCCCAGTCCACCAGCTCGCCCGCCCGGTGACAGGCCACGAACCGCTCCGGTGCCACCTCCACCAGATCGGGCTCCACGGACCGGCAGACGTCGGTCGCCAGCGGGCACCGGGCAGCGAACCGGCATCCGACGGAGGGCGCCAACAACGATCCCCGGCCCGCCGGGGCGTTGGCGACCGGCTTGGCGCGCTCGTGCACGTCCGGGCAGGCGGCCAGCAACAGCTGGGTGTACGGGTGCAACGGCTCGGTGATGATGACGTCGCTGGGCGCGGACTCCACGACGCGGCCGAGGTACATCACCTTCATGGTCTGGCTCACGTACCGCGCCACCGCGAGGTCGTGCGTGATGAAGATCAGCGTGAGCGAGAGTTCGTTGCGCAGCAGCTCAATGCTGCGCAGGATGCCCGCCCGCACCGAGATGTCCAGCATGGACACGGGTTCGTCGGCGACCAGCACCCGAGGCCGCAGCACGATCGCCCGCGCTATCGCCACGCGCTGCCGCTGGCCACCGGAGAGTTCATGTGGGTAGCGCTGCAGCATGTCGTCGGTGGCGTCCAGCCCGGACAGCCGCAGCGCGGCTTCGACCGTGTCGCGCAGCGCGCCCCGCCCGCTGATCCCGCTGGCACGCGGGCCCTCGGCCACCACATCGAAGATCCGGTACCGGGGATCGAGCGAGGCGTAGGGGTCCTGGAAGATCATCTGGACGTCGCGCCGCCAGGCTCGGCGATCCGCACGCCCCAGCCGATCCAGCGGTTGCCCCTGGAAGGTGACAGAGCCCGCGGTGAGTTGCTCCAGCCCCACGATGATTCGGCCGATGGTCGTCTTGCCCGATCCCGACTCGCCCACCAGCGCCATCGAGTCGCCGGCCCGTACCTGCAGGCTGACGTCGTCGACTGCGCGGACCGCGCTTCCCCGGTTCCGCAGCAACCGGCCCATCGGATACAGCTTCACCGCGTTCGACAGTTCCACCACCGGCGAGTCCATCTCACCCACCGACCGTTTCCGCTGCGAAGTGGCACCGCGCCATCTGACCGTTGTCGAACCCGACATCCTCGGGGGCCCGCTCCCAGCAGATCTGCTGGGCGAGTGGGCATCTCGGGGCGAACTCGCACCAGTTGCGCGACGTGCTCTCGGGGGCCGGGGGCGAGCCGGGGATCCCCTCGAGCGTCTGCCGCGGACCGGTGAGCGACGGGTAGGCACCGACCAGCGCGCGGGTGTACGGGTGGCGCGGTTGGTCCATCACATCCGACATCGCACCGCGCTCCACCACCCGCCCTGCGTACATCACGGCTACCTGCTCGCAGACCTCCGACACCACGCCGAGATCGTGCGAGATCAGCACCAACGCCGCGCCGGCCGCCATCACCCGCGCCCGCAGCAACTGCAGGACGGTCGCCTGCGCGACCACGTCAAGCGCCGTGGTCGGCTCGTCCGCCAGCACCACGGCGGGGTGGCAGGCCAGCGCCAGCGCGATCGCCGCCCGCTGCTTCATGCCACCGGACAGCTCGTGCGGGTAGGCGGTGATCCGATCGGACGAGATGCCGACGCTGGTGAGCAGGCCGGCGGCCCGCGCCATCGCGGAGCGACTCGTCACTTCCGGATCGTGCAGCAGGATGGCGCTGGCGATCTGCTTGCCGATCCGGATCAGCGGATTGAACGCGGCCATCGCGTTCTGCGGCACGTGCGAGATCTGGGACCACCGGACCCGATGCAGCTCGTGCTCGGTCAGGGCGTACAGGTCCCGGCCGACCAGCTCGACCCGACCGTCCACCCGGGCGGTTTCGGGCAGCAGCCGCAGCAGCGCAAGGCCGAGGGTGGTCTTGCCGCAGCCGGACTCCCCCACGATGCCCAGCGAGCTGCCGGCGCGGACCACCAGCGACGCGGAGTTCACCGCGATCGCCGGCCCGTGCTGGGTCAGGTAGGCAACCGACACCGCATCCAGCCGCAACGCGTCCACGTCGGTGCCGGCGTCGTCCTGGCGCACGGCCGGCCCGCTCCTCATCGCACCCCCTTGGGGATCAACGCGTCGGAGACCGCTTCGCCGATGCGGTTCAGGGCCAGCATGAGCATCACCAGAATCAGCCCGGGGAAGATCACCAGCCACGGCGCGGTGGTCATGTACGACTGCCCGGCGTTGAGTGCCTGGCCCCAGCTGGGATGGTTCGGATCTCCCAGCCCGAGGAAGTCCAGGCCGGCCTCCATCAGCACGGCGTATCCCATCTGCAGCGACGAGTTGGCAATCACCGGACCGATGCCGTTGGGGATGATGTGCCGGAACAGGATGCCCATCCTGGACAGCCCGGCGACCGAGGCCGCTTCGGCGAAGGGCCTGCCGCGCAGCGAGAGCACCTCGTTGCGCATGATCTTCGCGTTGGCCGGCCACAGGGTCAGTCCGATGATCAGCACCACGATCCAGGTGGATGAGCCGACCAGGGCCACCGCCGTGATCAACAGGAACAGCTGCGGGATCATCAGCACCAGCTCGACCGCGCGCGCCCCGAGCTGGTCGGCGACATTGCCCAGCATGGTCGGGATCGCGCCCACCAGGATCCCGACCAACAGCGACACCAGGGACGCACCGACCGCGAAGATCAACGACGTCCGGCCGCCCCAGATCAGGTACGACAGCATGTCGTGACCCAGCGCGTCAGTTCCCAGCGGGTAAGTCGCGCTGGGCGGCATCATGGTGTCCTGCAGGGCAAACGGGTCGTAGGGCGCGATCAGCGGGGCGACGACCGCGGCGCCGCCGATCCCCACCACCACGATCAGTGACAGCGCCAGGGACACCGACATCCGCCGGCGCCGCGGCCGCATCGCCGTCCGATCGGCACCGCCGGCCGCCACTACCTCGGTCACGGTCATGCGCGCGCCCCGCCCATCCGGATCCGCGGGTCGACCACCATGCTGGCGATATCGCTCAGCGCGGCGAAGACACCGACGGATATCGCCGAGATCAGGAATCCGCCCAGCAAGACGGGATAGTCGCGGTTGAGGACCGCGTTGTACATCAACTGGCCAATACCCGGCCAGCCGAAGACCGTCTCGGTCAGCAGGGCCCCACCGAAGACCACACCCATGGAGATTCCCGCGGTGGCGATGGTCGGCAGCAACGAGTTTCGCAGGGCGTGGCGGTACACAATCGTCCGCCGTGGGTACCCGATCGACTTGGCCGACACCAGGAAGTCCTCCTTGAGGACGCCCATCATCGTGGCACGGGTCAGCCGCATGTAGATGGGGCAGTTCACCAGGAACAGCGCCACCGCCGGGAGGGCCAGATGATGCAGGACGTCCACCGTGGCGCCGAACCAGCCCTGATCCGCGGAATTCCCGCCGAGCGACCGCATACCCGAGGTGGGGAACCAGCCGAGCCAGTTGGCGAACACCAGGATCATCAGCATCCCGGTCCAGAAAACCGGCGCGGAGTATGCCGCCACCGCAATCGAACTGGTCACGCGGTCTCGCAGGCGGCCGCCGCGATTGGCGGCGTACGCGCCGAGCAGGGTGCCGAGCACGATCGCCGGGATGAGCGCCGTCAGGACCAGCAGCAACGTCGCCGGAAGACGCTCCGCGATGACGTCCAGCACCGGCCGGTGGTACGCGAAGGAGTAGCCCAGGTCGCCCCGGACCAGCCGGCCGACGTAGGCGAGGAACTGTAGGTACAGCGGGCGGTCGAGCCCGTACGAACTCCGCAGCGCCTCCACGAATTCCGGCGGAGCGTTCTCCCCGGCCAGCGCCGAGGCCGGGTCGCCCGGTGCCACGTGGATCAGCATGAAGTTGACCACCAACACCGCGATTGTCAGCGGGATGATCTGCAGGAAGCGTCTGAGGACCCACAGCACGCTCATGGTGGCTGCGTCCTTCCCGTTGCCATGGCCGCGCCAACGGCCGATCGACCGGCCAGCCGCTCCAGTGCGTCGGCCAGCTCCACCGCGGACCCCGAGATGACGTTGAGCATCAGCTCATCCGCACCGGCGGCCAGGCAGTCGGCCAGCCGCTGCCGAACCCGCCGCGCGGTTCCGCACACCGCAATCCGGTCCACCACCTCGTCGGTCACATGTCGCGCGATCGCCGAAAAGGCCTGTGGGTCATGTGTCCATCGATACGGTCCCGCCTCCTGCAGGCTGGCGTGCAACGCCGCGCCCAGCGGCACGTCACGCTCGAGATGCTCCAGGTGCGGATAGCGGGCCCAGAGATAGCGCGCCACCCGCGGGCGCAGCGCGTCGCGCCCCGACGCGTCGTCGTCGGCGATACCGACATCAAGCCGGCTGACCATCTTCGGTGGTGTCGCGCGCCCCGCCGCTTCACATCCGACCATCGCGGTGGCCACGGCGCGACCGAATGCGTCGGCCGTCGGGGCATGCGCGATGACGACGCCGTCCGCGACGCTCCCGGCCAGCTCCAGCATCCGCGGACCCTCCGCAGCCAGATAGATGTCCACCGGCCGGACCGGGAACTCCAGCCGACAGCCGACCACCCGGGCATCCGACGAGGAGTCCGTCACCGTCTCGCCGCGCAGCAAGCCGCGGATGATCCGCAGCGCCGCGGACACCGCGCGCACCGGTCGCGGCCGACCCAGGCCGAGGTATTCGAACCCCGCTCCACCCGCACCGAACCCCAGAACCGCACGGCCGCCCGCAATCTCGTCCACCGTCGCAATCGACGCGGCGGTGGAGGCCGGATGGCGCGAATAGGGGTCGCTGACCGCCGGTCCCAGCCGGATGCGCGAGGTGGCCGCGGCACACAGCGCCAGCCCCGCGTAGCTGTCGCGGTAGAGCCGCTCGTCGGCGTACCAGATCGTGCCAAAACCCAGGGACTCGATCCGCCGCGCCAACGCGGTCAGCTCGGGGGCCGCGTACCCCGAGTACAGCAGCGCCCCGACCCTGCCCGGGTCGAAGCCCGGTGTCGCCGTGCTCATTGATCGCTCCACGAGCGGGACCTGGCATTGACCCGTTCCAGGCTGCGCAGCCGCAGTTCCACCGACCGCGTCAGGTGGTCGCGGGCGGCGGCCTCCGCCTCGTCCGGGTTCCCGGACGCGATCGCATCGAAGATCCGCTGGTGTTCGAGCACGCCCTCGTCGAGTCGATTGGGCAGCCCGACCGTGCCCTGCGTCCACAGCTGACCATGTATCTGCAGATCCTCCAGATGGCGCTCCAGGACGGGGTTACCGCTCAGGTGCCAGATCCGGCGGTGCAGGTCGTACGAGGCGGCCAGCACCTCGTTGCGGTCGTTCCGCGCAGCCCCTTCCCGCAGTCTCTCCATGACGACGTCCAGCGCCGGCCGGTTCTGCTCGGCGAATCGTTGTGCCGATAGCCGCACTGCCATGCCTTCCAGCACCGTGCGGACCGCATAGGTGTCCTGGATCTCCTCCGGGGTGAGGGACTTGACGACGAGCTTGCCACGAGACCCGGTGCGCGTGACGAAGTTCTCGGTGTGCAACCGATTGAGCGCCTGACGGACGGGAGTCCTGCTGACACCCAGTTCGTGGCTGATCGCCTCCTCGGGGAGCGGATCCCCGGGGGAAAGTTGACCGTCGGTGATTCGCCGCCGCATGATCCGATAGACACGGTCAGCTAGCGACTCATCGAAGTTGAGCCCTCGCCCACCTCGATCGTCACGGGACACCAGGAATACGCCGTCGTTATCACTCATGTCGAACAGTTTCGTCGATCTCGCCCACCGCGTACGACCAGGCGCCCGGCCGGACCAGCCGCATCGACGAGAACACCGTGAGCATTCCGGCCGCCGGCGATCGCAGTTCCTCGACGGTGTCCAGGGTGTAGGGGCTCAGCACGGAACCCAGCAGCTCGCCCTCGGCGACCTGCCGACCGAACTCGTCGGGTTCATTGACCGGCACGAGGAGCCCGCCGTTGCGCGGCGTCACCCGATGGTGCGTGCCGAAGATATGCTGGGCCGCCGGCCTGCGGGCGGGATGATCGGTCATACCCAGGCTGCCCATCACACCGACGACCCCGTTGACGTTGATGTCGAAGGCCCGCGCCGCCTGCGCCGCGCCCATCCCGGTGACGCCGATCTCCACCACGATGCCGGGGATCGCGCATTCCTGAGCGGCATAGGTGATCATCGACCCGGGATAACTGGCGACCGACTCGCGGCGCCAGAGCAGATGATGCCCGTAGGCAAGTGCCATCGTCCGGCACCGGCTCGAGACGCCCGGATCCGAGTAGTCGGCCCCGTACATCACGAACCCGATCCCGTGCCCCCAGATCCCGTGGTGGTAGTCGATCATCGCGTCCGCGTGCGGCAGCACCTCTTCAACGATCACCCGCGCGATCTGGTCCGGTATCCAGTTCAGCCGGCCGGGGAAGACCCGGTTCAGGTCCGGTCCCTCCGAATCCGGCTGCGTGGCCCGGGTGCCGTTCTCCAGGGCCGGCGGGCTGCACACCGGAATCACGACCACCCGACCGGCGAACTCGATGGACGCGACGGTGTCGATGATGGCGCGCATCATCGGGATCGTCTGCCACTCGTCCCCGTGGGTGCCGGCGGCCAGCAACAGGGTCGGACCCGGCGTCTGCCCGGCCACCACGTGCACGACCAGATCGATGGACGCACCGTTGATGTCGGTCGTCACCGGCCGGCGGAGGATAGCTCGCTGCCCCGGCCCGACGGCTGCGATGTCGCTGAGCGACGCCACGGTCGACATCACTTCGACGCGGGCTGTGCCGTGCCGCTGTCCATCCAGACGTAGTTGTACATCATCTCGGCGATGCCGGCCTCGGCCGCCGCCGGCTCCCACCAGTAGCCGTGCGTGTCGGTGCGCACCGGGTACAGGCCCACGTAGTCGATCAGCGGGATGATGGGCAGCGCCTCGGTGACGCGCTTCTCCGCCGCGAAGTACAGCTCCTTGCGCTTGCTCTGGTCACTCTCCGTACGAGCCTGCGCGAGCAGTGAGTCGACCTCACTGTCGTTGAAGCCCATCACGTTGCGGCCGCCGGTGGAGGAGTAGAAGGCCTCAAGAGCGGACGGGTCCGGGCCCCACAGCCCACCGGACGTGGTGATCTGGAAGTTGTGGTCCTTGACGACTTGCTGGGAGAACAGCGAGAAGTCGGCCATCTTCACCTGCAGGTCGATGCCTACCTCGGACAGTTCCTGCTTCACCACCTGCGCCATCTCGGCAATGCCGTACTCGGACACGTTCCAGGCAGACAGCGTGATGCTAAACCGCATGCCGTCACCCTTCTTCGGGTAACCGGCCTGGTCCAGCAGGGCGTTCGCGCCCGCTGGGTCGTACTTGGGCATCGGCAGCGACGGGTCGCAGTACTCGGAGTACGACAGACACGGGCCCACCGCGGTAATGCCCAGGTCCTTGTAGACCCTGGCGTTGATGTCCTTCTGGTTGATGGCCATCGCCATCGCCTTGCGCACGTCGGCCTTCGCCAGGATCGGGTCACGCAGGTTGAGGCCCAGCCAGATCTTCTCCTGCAGCTTGACGCTCTGCACCGACAATCCCTCGGTCGACTTCAGCCCGGGCACCTCCGCCGGCGGCGCCTCGATCTGGGAGAACTGGATCTCGCCGGCCCGCAGCGCCTGAATGGCGGTCGCTCGGTTCGGGATCACTCGGAAGATCAGCTTGTCGATGTACGGCTTGTGCCCGTAGTAGTTCGGGTTCGGCACCATCGTGTAGTGGTCGCCCGGCGCCGCCTCCGACAGCTGGAACGGACCCGACGACACCGGTTTCTGGTTGGCCGGGTTGGTCAGCGCATCGGTGCCCTCGTAGACGTGCTTGGGCAGCACGACCGGCGCGTAGTAGTTCGACAGGCTCGCCAGGAACGCGGCGTCGGCGGTCTTCAGGGCGAATACGACCGTGTTCGGGTCGGGGTTCGTCACCGACTCGACCGACGCGATGTACTGGTAGGTGAACGCGGACTTGCCGGCGTCCATGATCGACTTGTAGGTCCAGACGACGTCGTCCGACGTCAGGGGCTTGCCGTCCTGCCACTTGAGGTCGGGCCGCAGCGTGAACGTGTAGGTCTTGCCGTCGTCCGACTTCTGCCACTTCTCGGCGAGATCGCCGTGCACCTCGCCCTTGGCGTAGTCAGTGACCACGAGCTTGGAATAGATGTTCGGGACCATGTAGAGCGCGTTGCCGTCGAACGCATAGTTGGTGTTGAAGGTCGTCGGCGCGGCGTTCGTGCCGATCACCAGGGTGCCGCCGTACCGCGGGCTGTTCGCGTCCGCACCGCCCGTGGAGCCGGGGGCGCTTGGGCCGGCCGACGTGCTGCCCCCACCGGCGGTGGTGCTGCCACTGGGCTGCGAGCTCGAACCGGACGAGCACCCCGCGGTCACCACGGCCAGCGCCGCCGCGACGATCAAACCAGCGAAGGGAAGGGCTTTCACCTGCATCGACGCCTCCGAAGCGGGAAGGTGGGTCCAACTGGATACAGATGTGTATCAATAATCCCCAGGCACTGTCAATAGGTTCGACACAAAGCGAGGGACGCCCGGCCCGGTGCCGGGCCCGTGGCGATGGTGGTGGACCACGGCGGAGAGCGTCAGCGAAGTACCAGCGCCAGACCCAGTGCGCCGCTATGCGACTGCGGCGTCGATCCGCATCGCACCGCTCATGCAAAAACGCCCCCTCACCTGAACGTTTCCGCAGGTGAGAGGGCACTGATGCGGCCGAGCCGCTGCCGAGCCGCCTTGGAGAATCGAACTCCAGACCTTCTCATTACGAGTGAGACGCTCTACCGACTGAGCTAAGGCGGCAGCGCCCGCTAGTGTAGCCGGTCGGGCGGGCGGGTTCCGAATCATCCGGTGGCCCACCAGCCGCGGCTACTGGTCAGTCGATGATGGAGTTCTTGGCCAGGGCGGACATGGTCTTCCAGGTCGACCACGGGATGGCCCAGTCGTAGATGTCGCCGTCCGAGGGACCCAGCGTGACCGAGGTCCCGATCACCTCGACGGGGTCGCCGTAGATCGCCGACTCGAAGTACATCTTGGCGTCGTCCCAGGACAGGTTGATGCAACCGTGGGTCTTGTTGACGTTGGCCAACTCCCAGGCGGTGGTGCCGGGGTTGTTGTGGATGAATTCGCCGTTGTTGCTGATCCGGACCGCCCAGTACTCGGGCACATCCTTGTAGTGGTACTTGGGATTGCTCATCTTGTAGTTGGCCTGCTTGTCCATCACGACGTGGATCCCGGAGCGCGTCACCAGATCCTTGTTCAGGCCGTACTCGCTGTTCGGGTCATCACCCATGCCGAGTGAGGCATCGAACGTCCAGACCGTCTTGCCGTCCCGCTTGACGGTCATCCGGTGGGTCTTCGCGTTGGCGATCACCACCTGGTTGCGTCCGATGGTGAAGTCCACCGAGACATCGTCACCGCCGTACCATCCGTCGGCGAACTTGACGCCGTAGATGTTGGATTCCACATGCACCTTGGTGCCGGCCGGCCAGTACTTCTCGGGCCGGAAATCCAGCGACGGGTAGCTGTCGCCGTCGTGCGTGATCCACGCCCAGGAGCCCGCCACCTTTGGCGTAGTGGAAATCCTCACGTGTTTCTCGACCAGCGCCTTGTCCTGCGGGTTCATGCCGAACCGGACGATCACCGGGGCAGCCACCCCCACGACGGCGCCGTCGCCGGGTGAGATGGACGTGGTGATGGGTTCGATGGTGGTCGCGGTCCGGTAGCTGCCCTCGATGGTGGTCTGCACGCCGATCGAGTTCGTCGCGACGCCGGTGACGGTGTACGTCTTGCCGTATCCGAGCACCTCGCCGAGGGTCCAGCGGGTGCGGTCCTTGGACAGCGAGCCCTTGATCTTCTTCCCGTCGGCGTTGGTGAACGTCAACCAGGACAGGGTGCCACCGCGGACGGCGATGCTGATCTGATCTGCGGGGGCGACGTTCGTGCTGCCCAGTGCGGGCGTGCCGGTGACGGTGGCGGCGGCCGGCAGCGGATCCGCCGAGCTGGACGAGGTTTCGGCCGGCTCGGTGCTGGAGGACACCGTGCCCGGCGACGACGGGGTCGGGCTGGGCGACGTGCTCGGGTCGACCGCACCGGTCGGGGATGCCGAACCACCGGACGGCTCGACCACCGTGATCGGCGCGCCAGAGGCGGGAGTCGTCTGCGAACCGGATGCCGACCCGGACGACGGGTCCGAAGCGGATTGGGCGGGCGTCGACGGGGCGACGGAACCGTGGCCGACGCCACCCTGACCCGCCGCCTGGCTGGTTGCGGAGCAGGCCGCCAGCGCGGCGACCACCCCTACCGCGGCACCCAGCGCCAGCGCCTTGCGCCAGAGTCCGACCGACATCACCGCTCCATCCCGTCACCGCTCGACCGCGGGGAACCGTCACCGACCTACGGTCGACGCGACGGCGCCACCTCCACTGTCCCCCATTCGCCAGCCAGGACGTACCAAGCAGCCGCCCGGTTGCCAATTGATACCGAGACGTAATCATCTCGCGGGGAAGCCGACTGCCCGGCGACGCGAGAGGGGGCGTCCCGGGGCATTCGACTCGCACAGCGGCGTCAGCGCCGCCGGCGGGACTCGTAGGCCTTGCGCGCCCCGCACACCGACGCCCGCGGGCACACCTGGTGGGACCCGTCGCCGTTCAGCCGGATCACCAGCGAGTCGGCCGGCACCGAATGGGAAACCACGGTTCCCGGCCCGTCCGGGGTATCGACGGCCGCGCCCACCGGCGGCGCATTCTTCTTGAACTCCTGGTACAGCGGGTGCTCGTACTTCAGGCAGCACATCAGCCGCCCGCACGCCCCGGAGATCCGCATCGGGTTGACCGGCAGATCCTGATCCCGCGCCATCGCCAGCGTCACCGGCTCGTAGTCCTTGAGGAACGTCGAGCAGCAGGTGTCCCGGCCGCAGGAGCCGATGGCCCCGGTGGCCCGCACCGCATCGCGGGCGGCCAGCTGGCGCAGCTCGACCCGGGTGTGCAGGGTGGCCGACAGGTCGCGCAGCAGGGACCGGAAGTCGACGGTCTCCGGGGACGAGTAGTAGATGACGGTGCGCCCGGCGTCGGCCTGCGGGTCGGCGGCCAGCACCTTCATCGGTAGCTTGTGCTCGCGCACCAGCCGGCGGGTGGCGACCATCGTGCGCGCCTTGACCTGCCGGAGTTCCGCCTGAGCGGTGACGTCGTCGTCGGTGGCCATGCCGACCACGGTGGGAAAGCCCGAGGTGTCGTCGCTGATGTACTCGGCGGCCCACACCACGGTGCCGACCACCGGGCCGTGCTCGGTGGGCAGCAGCACCTTGTCCCCTACCTGCACGGACAGCGCGCCCGGGTCGGCGTAGTGCAGCTGGCCCCGGTCGACCAGCGTCACCGCGCACAGCATGCCCATGCTTGCGAGGTTACCGGGTCGCGCTGACCGATCTTCGCGGATCATCAGCATGCGCGGGCACCGTCAGCCGGCACGGAGCTGCATCATCAGCGACTCCAGCGCGATCTGTGGCTTGACGTTCTGTTCCAACGCCTGCCGGCAGGCCAGCACCGCGTCCAGCCGGCGCAGCGCGCCGTCGGCCCCGATCCGCTCCGCCGCGGTCTGCACGTCCCGGTCCAGGTCGGGGTTGAGCAGCGCGGAGGGCGCCCGCATCGCCCGCACGATCACATCCCGGTAGAAGCCCGACAGGTCCACCAGCGCCCGGTCCAGCACGTCCCGCTCGGTGCGGGTCGCGCGCGAGCGCTGCCGCCGCTCCAGCTCCTTGAGCGCCCCCGCGCTGCCGCGGGTGGCCGCCGCGGCGCCCTTGCCGGTGCCGCCGCCGCCGAGCGCGACCCGCAACTCCTCGCGCTCGGTCTCGTCGCGGCGCGCGGACTGGTCGACCGCCTCGGCCTTGGCCACCTCCAGCAGCTCGTCGGCCTCGGCGAACACGTCCGTCAGGGTGCGCAGCGCGCCCGGCACTGCGAGGACCCGGGCCCGGTGGTCCCGGCCGGCCTCGCTGCGGGCCAGGGCGCGCGCCCGGCCGACGTGACCGGCGCACACCGACGCCGCCCAGTGGGCCGTCTCGGGGTCGATGCCGTCCCGGGAGATCAGCACCTCGGCGATGGCCTCCGGGGCGGGCGTGGTCAGGTTCAGCACCCGGCAGCGGGAGCGGATCGTCACCGACACGTCGTCCGGGTGGGTGGACGGTGCGCACAGCAGGAACACGGTGTGCGCCGGGGGTTCTTCGATCGACTTCAGCAGCGCATTGGCGGCGCCCTCGGTGAGCCGGTCGGCGTCCTCGATGAGCACGATCTGCCAGCGTCCGGTGCTGGGGCGAGACGCGGCCCGCTGCACCACGGCTCGCATCTCGCGCACCGAAATGGACAGTCCCTCCGGCACCACGGCGCGCACGTCGGCATGCGTGCCGGCCAGCACGGTGCGGCACGCGGTGCAGACCCCGCACCCGCCCTTGTCGCACTGCAGGGCGGCGGCAAACGCCCGCGCTGCCACCGACCGGCCAGACCCGGGCGGGCCGGTGAACAGCCAGGCGTGTGTCATGGCGGCGCTGGTGCCGCTCGGGCCGCCGCGGCTGGCGGACACCGCCGCCCGGCATGCGGCCACCGCGGCACCCTGCCCGATGACGTCGGCGAACACTCCGTCAGACTCGGCCATTCACACCGCCCGGTAGACGCCGAGAAAGGCGGGGTGCCAGGGGATCCGCCGCCAGATCGGGGCCCCGACGAACGGGGCGTAGCTGCAGGTGCTCAGCGCGAACCCGTGCCGCGCGGCCAGCACCGAGAATTCCTTCCCGGAGGGCCGGTAGATGTGTGTCGGGTCCCGGTCGTAGGACCCGGCGTACATCCGGGCCTGGACCCTGTTGCCGATCGTGGGCAGGTGCGCCACCAGCAAGCCGCCGGGCCGCAACCGGCCGCGCACCGCGTCCAGCCCCGCCGCCGGATCCTCCAGGTGCTCGAAGATGTTGATCGCGGTGACCACGTCCACCGTCACCTCGAACGGGATGCCGTCGGTGAGGCTGCCGACCGCCAGATGGGCGCGGGGCAGCCGGCGGGACGCCTCGGCGATCGCGTAGTCGGACAGGTCCATGCCGTAGGGCTCGAACTCGCCGGCCATCCGCCGCAGGAAGAGCCCGAGCCCGCAGCCCACGTCGAGCAGAGCCCCGCGCGGCACCCGCTTGATGATCAGCCGGCGGATGTAGGAGTCCCGGACCCGGTCAACGACCCCCCGGGCACCGGACTCGGGACGCGACATCCGGTAGTAGTCCGCCGAATAGTCCGCCGCGCGCTCCGTGGACCGGTCCCCGGAGTCCGTCGCCTCGCCCACCGTTCGCCTCTTCCTCGCCCGAGCGCGCCGGCGAATCCGGCGCCCGGCCAACCTATCCCAGCGGGCCGTCAGACCCGGCGATCGGCGAGCTGCCGGCCGGGGTCGGCGGGTCCGTCGGGCGCCTCGGGAGCGGTGACGGAGTCGTCGGCGCCGGGTTCGGGGCCGGCCTCCGCAGCGGTGACGGCGTCCTGGAGCGTCGCCGTGGCGCCGGGCCGGGCCGGCGACCTGTCTCGCAGCACGGAGGACACTCGCTCCACGATCTCCGTGGGAATCGGCACCCCGGGTGCCAAGGGCGCCACCGTCACGTAGCGCTCCGGCGCGGACGCGGCCAGGTCCTGGTAGACCCGCCGCGGGTCCAGGTGCTCCTCTCCGGACCCGGTGTGTGCCCCACCCGCCACGCCGGCGGTCGCCGCGTCTTCGGTCCCGGAACCAGCACCGGCCACCTCATCACCGGGCACCGCCTGGTCGGCCGCCGCAGCAGCGGGCTCGACCAGGCCGGCCGGCAGGTCGACCAGCAGCGTCAGATCGGACCGGAGCCCGCCGGTGGCCCATGCCGCCAATCGGATGATGCGCTCCTCGGACAACCCGGCCTGCGCGCCGAACCGCACCACGGCCGCATCCACGTAGTCCCGGCACACGACCACCTCGCCGGCCTCCAGCGCGGGGCGCAGCCGGCCGTCCACCAGATCGGACAGGTCGGCCATGGCCCGCAGCGCGGTGGCCGGGGTGTCCTCCACGGCGACCACGGCCAGCGTGCCGGCCAGGTCCCCCACCCCGCCGGTCCCGTCACCGCCGGATGGTCTGCCGCCGGGCGCAGGCACCGCCCCGGACGGCACCGCCACCGGGCCGGCCAACTCGTAGCGCACCTGCCAGCCGTCGCCGCGCAGCTGCTCGGACAGCGACCGGGCGTACCGCTCGGTGGCCTCGACGTCGGCGCCGACCACCGCGATCAGTGCGCCCGGCAGGCTCTCCTCGGCGTCCAGGAATTCCCGCCGCCGGCCACCGATCAACCGGCGCAGCACGCGCTTGACCATGGCCCCGCGCAGCCCGCCCACCTGCCGGCCGGCGAAGATCGCCACTGCGATGGTCAGCACGCCACTGACGGCCAGCACGATCGCGGGACCGGACAGCACCATCCGGAACGCCCCGACCTGCACCAGGTGGAAGCCAATGCCGTTGGCCAGGATCGGCCCGGCCGCGATGGTACCCAGCAGGGTGATCCGCACCGAGGACATCACGAAGGCGAAGACCCGCCCGCGCAGCCGGTCGGACACCTCGTGGCCGATCATGGTGAACCCGGTGATCCAGGCGATCCCGGCGAACAGCCCCATGACCACCGAGGTGACGGCGGCGCCGACGAAGTCCTGCATCACGCTCATCACCAGCAGGGCGCAGCCGGCCACCCCGATGCCCAGCGTGAAGACCATCCGGCGCGGCACCGCGGGCAGCACCTTCGGCCCGATCAGCATGCCCAGCGCAAGCCCGGAGAACACCGCGCCGAATAGGATGCCGTACCCGGCGTTGCCGGCGCCCATGGTGGCGACGTAGGCCTGCGCTACGCCGGCCACCAGCCCGCCGGCCCCGAACGCGCCGAGGATGCCGACGTAGATCGCCCGCATCACTCGGGAGTTCTTGACGAACCCGACACCCTCCCGGATCAGTGAGAACACCGACTGCGCGGGCGGCCGCTCGCCCAGGAAGGCCGGGATCAGTCGACGGGTGGCGAACAGCACCGCCGCGGCCAGGAAGTAGCTGGCGGCGTCCAGCACCAGCGCGATGTTGATGGCCACCGCGGAGGTGCCGCTGATCAGCGCGCTGGCGGCCCCGGCATCCGCGACCGGGGGCGCGCCGAAGAACTGCGCGGTGGTGGCCAGCAGCGCGAACACCACCGCGGCCACCGGCACCATGCCGTACACGGAGACGTAGTTGAGCTGGTTGGCCACCGCCAGCCGCTCCCGCGGCACGATGTTCACCCACATCGCCTGCTTGGCGGGGTTGGAGAACAGCCCGACGCCCTCCACCAGGAACTGCGCGATCAGCAGCCAGGTCAGGTTTCCGGTGATGGCGATCGACAGGTACAGCAGACCTGCGATCGAGTCGCCGATGATGGCCACCGTGCGCCGATCGAACCGATCTACCAGCGCCCCGGCGATCGGGCCCAGGATCAGGTCCGGCAACAACCGGGTGAGCAGCACGCCGGACACGGCCGCGCCCTGGACGAGGTTGGAGCTGTCCTGGGTGAGGTAGGCCGCCAGCGCCGTGGTGGCCAGCAGGCCCAGCCAGTCGCCCAGGCTGGACACCGACAGCGCCATCCACATCCGGCGGAAGGCCGTGATCCGCAGCAGCACCCCGAGCGAATTCTGCCGCCGCGCCATCATCCGATCACCCGCCCGGGCCGGGGACACCGGCCGTCCGGGGCCACGAGGTGGCCGATCGCTGCGTCATTGGTTGAACAGGTCCGAGAGGCCGTCCAGGATCTTGCTACCGGCGCCGGAGGCCACCAGGAACAGGATCACGAACACCAGGGCGCCCCATGCACCGCCGGTCTTCTTCTTGGCGCCGGGCGTGCGCTGCGCCGGCCGGCGGGCCGGGGGGTAGGGCGCCGGATGGGCCGCCGGTCGTGATGGGCGAGCCTGCGCGGCCCCGGGGACGGGGAGAGCTGCGGGTGCGATCGCGGTCGGGTGGTTCGGGGTCGGCGCTGGCCAGCCGGGAGCGCCGGCAGAACCGGCCGGGTAGCCGACGGTATTCGGGTAGCCGGCCGGCGGCCGGGCCGTCGGATGGTGTGCGACGGCGGTGACGGCAGCCGTCGACGAACCCCGGCGGGAGGCGGCGGCGCCCGGGCCAGTGCCACCCCGGCTCGCCCCCGTGCCACCCCGGCCCGCCCCCGTGGCGCCACGGCTCGCGACCGCGGCGTCCCGACGGGCAGCGGCGGCTCGCCGGGCGGCCTCGGCGCGCTGCGCGGTACTGCCGCGCGCCGGACCGGACGGAACACCGGGAACGGGCGGCAGGTGCAGGTCGCGATCCCAGTCCTCCGGCGACGGCGGCATGGCCGTGGTCACCGCGGGCAGTTCGGGCACCGGGATCTGCGGCAGTGGCCCCGAGGCGGCGGCGTCGGACAGGTCGGCCTGCGGTGCGACAAGCGCATCGGGAAAGGTCTCCGGCCGCCATCGAAGCGGTGGCGGATCGTCCGTTCCGTCTACCCCCGACAGCGCGTCGGTGAACTGCGCATCCGACACGGCGTTCGACGTCATGGGCTCGATCGTATGCGTAGCGGCGAGGCGGACCGGTCAGGACCGGCTGGACGCCCGGCGGGCGGGAGCCTTGCCGGCCGGTGCCTTGCGGCCGCGCTTCGGCGCCGGGCCCCGGGCCCGGCGCTCGGCCAGCAGCTCCGCCGCGCGGTCGTCGGTCAGCGTGGCCACGTCGTCGCCCTTGCGCAGCGACGCGTTGGTCTCACCATCGGTCACATACGGCCCGAACCGGCCGTCCTTGACGACCATCGACTTGCCGGTGGCCGGGTCCGCGCCCAGCTCGCGCAGCGGCGGCGCGGCGGCGGCCTGCCGCCCACGGGTCTTGGGCTGGGCATACAGCGCCAGCGCCTCCTCCAACGTGGTGGAGAACAGCGCCTCCTCGGTGGGCAGCGAACGGGAGTCGGTGCCCTTTTTCAGGTACGGCCCGTACCGGCCGTTCTGCGCGGTGATCTCCTCGCCGGATTCCGGATCGGTGCCCACCACCCGGGGCAGCGTCAGCAGGAGGAGTGCGTCGGCCAGGCCGATGGTCTCCAGGCTCATCGACTTGAACAGTGACGCGGTGCGCGGCTTGATCGCGCCCTTGCCCTTGGTGGGGGTGCCCTCGGGCAGCACCTCGGTGACGTACGGCCCGTATCGGCCGTCCTTGGCGACGATGGTGTGCCCCGTCTGTGGATCGACGCCGAGCTCGTTGTCGCCGGAGGCCGCCTGCGCGAACAGCGCCTCCGCCACCTGTGCGGTGACCTCGTCGGGGGCCAGGTCGTCGGGCAGGTTCGCTCGCTCGGTAGCCGACCCAGCCGGCCCAGCCGGCCCGGTCGACGGATCGCCGTCGGCACCCGCCCCGGCCGTGGCGCCGTCGCCGTCGCCGTCACCCGCGGTACCGTCCGCCGCGGTGGCGCCGGCTCCGCCGTGCACCGGTCGCTCCAGGTAAGGCCCGTACCGGCCCACCCGGACCACCACGGTTCGCCCGGCGGAGTCGGTCAACAGCGGCAGCGAGTTCACCTCGCGGGCGTCGATGGTCTCCATCCGGTCGCCGACCAATTTCTTCAGTCCGCCGGAGCGGCCCACCGATCCGGTCGGGCCGACGTCGCCGCCGAAGTAGAACCCGGTCAGCCACGGGGTGCGGTGCAGCCGGCCGGTTGCGATGCCGTCCAGCTCGTCCTCCATCGCGGCGGTGAAGTCGTAGTCCACCAGCCGCGGGAAGTGCTGCTCCATCAGCCCGACCACGGCGAACGCCACCCAGGACGGCACCAGCGCGGTCCCCTTGCGCCACACGTAACCCCGATCGGTGATGGTGCGGATGATCGAGGCGTAGGTCGACGGCCGACCGATGCCCATCTCCTCCAGCGCCTTGACCAGGCTCGGCTCGGTGTATCGGGCCGGCGGCGAGGTGACGTGCCCGGCCGGGGTGACGTCGTCGACCGACAGCGCCTGACCCTGCACCAGCGGGGGGAGCTTGGGCTGTGCTTTGTTCCGGGCTTGATCCCGGTCCTGATTCCGGGCACCGCGTCGACCACCCCCGTCACCGCCCGCGGCGTCGGTCCCCGAACCCGCGTCACCGCCGGCCGCGTTGCCAGGGTTCTCGGTGTCCTCGGTGTCCACGGTGTCCGCAGTGTCCTCATAGGCCCGCTGATAGCCGGGGAACGTGATGGTCTGCCCGCTCGCGGTGAACACCAGCTCGCGACCCGCGCCGTCCACCGTCACCGACGCGGTGATGCGCGCCGTCACCGTCCGGCCCTTGGCATCCGCCATCTGGGACGCGATGGTGCGCTTCCAGATCAGCTCGTAGAGGCGGAACTCGTCGCCGGACAGCTGCCCGGCGACCTGACCGGGCGTGCGGAACGCCTCACCGGCCGGCCGGATCGCCTCGTGCGCCTCCTGCGCGTTCTTCACCTTGCGGGTGTACTGGCGCGGGGCGGCCGGCACATATTCCGGGCCATACAGCTCGCGCGCCTGCGCCCGGGCCGAATCCAGCGCGGTCTGGGACAGCGTCGTCGAGTCGGTCCGCATATAGGTGATGTAGCCGTTCTCGTACAGCCGCTGCGCGGTGCGCATGGTCCGCTCGGAGGAGAAGTGCAGCTTGTAGCCGGCCTCCTGCTGCAGGGTGGACGTCATGAACGGCGGTGACGGGCGCCGGGTGAACGGCCGGTCCTCCACGGAGGTGACGCTGGCACTGCCACCGGCCAGCGCCCCGGCGAGCTGCCGCGCGGACGGTTCGTCCAGCAGCAGGACGTCGGTCTGCAGATCCGCCCGGATGGCGCCGGTGGCCGGGTCGAAGTCCTTGCCGACCGCCAGGCGCAACCCGTCGACGGTGGACAGCGAGCCGGTGAAGGCGGTGCCATCGGCGGCCTGGCCCTGGGGGGTAAAGGTGGCGTCGATGCCCCAGTACCCGCCGGACACGAATGCCATCCGGGCCCGTTCCCGCTGCACGATGATCCGGGTGGCCACCGACTGCACCCGGCCCGCCGACAGCCGCGGCATGACCTTCTTCCACAGCACCGGGGAGACCTCATAGCCGTACAGCCGGTCCAGGATGCGGCGCGTCTCCTGGGCGTCCACCAGGTCCTCGTCCAGCTCGCGCGGTTGCTCGGCGGCGGCCCGGATGGCGGCGGGGGTGATCTCGTGGAACACCATCCGCCGAACCGGAACCGTGGGCTTGAGAGTCTGCAGCAGGTGCCAGGCGATAGCCTCGCCCTCGCGGTCCTCATCCGTGGCCAGATACAACTCGTCGGCACCCTTGAGCAGATCCTTGAGCTTGGCGACCTGCGCCCGCTTGTCCGGCGGGACGATGTACAGCGGTTCGAAACCGTCGTCGACGTTGACCCCGAGGCGCGCCCACGGCTCGCCCTTGTACTTGGCCGGGACGTCCGCGGCGCCGCGTGGCAGGTCGCGGATGTGGCCGACGGAGGACTCCACGACGTAACCGCGGCCCAGGTAGCCCGCGATCGTGCGCGCCTTATGCGGCGACTCCACCACCACCAGCTTCACGCCGGTTCCGGGTCCCCCGGTCGGTGCTGCCGCCTTGCGTGTTGGCATGGGGTGTTCACGTGCTCCCATCAGGTGTCGATGCCGATCGGCGCTGCCGTCCCGTCGGGCGCCCCGAGGGCGCGACGGGGGCGGGTGCCGTCGGGTGCAGGATGCCAGAAGACGAGCCGGTCCCGCCGGGCACCCCCGCCGACCTGCGTGATCGTGCCGGTTGCGGCCGCTACCGGTGCGCAGCCGGGAAGGCGGCCGGCGGCGACCCGGGTGGCGGGCTACCCAGCAGCTCGGCCAGCCGCATCAGCCGGCGATAGCCCACCACCCGTAGCGCGGGCCCGCCGGCCCGGACTCCGAGGATCGACCCCGCCACCCCCGACCGGGAGCAGGCCGCGGCGAGCGGCTCGTACGTTTCCGGGGCGTGCGAATCCAGGCCGAGCAGGAAGCCGGCACCCGGCGCCTCGGCGCGGCGACCGGCGGACAGCGTCCAGCAGCGCAGCAGGCCAGCACCCAGCACCAATCCGGGCGGCACGGCCTTGACGGCACCCCGCGTCCACGCATCCGCCACCGGGGCGAGCTCCGGCAGCCAGTCGGTGCGCACCAGGACGATGCTCGCGGCGTCGCGGGTCCGTCCCGCGGACCGGGCCGCACTCGCCTGCGCGGGCACGTCCCGGACCAGGAACTCGCGCAGCAACGCGTCGGCACGCCACTGCCCGTCCAGCAGGATGGACAGCCGGGCCGACACGCCCCGGCGGGCCACCTGGCCGTGCGCCGCCAGCAGCCCGCCCAGGTCCTCGGGACGGGGCTCGGCCAGGTCGGCGGAGAACAGCGACAGCTGGGTCACGGGTGGTCACGGTACTGCTCGCTCGACCCGCCAGCCGCGAGGGCTGCCTGCCGCGGCTGGCCGTCAGCCGGTGGTCGGCGACGCCCCGTCGTCACTGCTCCCACCGCCGTTATCGGTCATGAATGCCTTGCAGGCGGGGATCTCGCGCAACTGCTGCTGCGTCGCGTCGTCCAGATCGAACTGATCCATGCCGTCCAGCACGCCGCTCGTCTGCTCGTTGGCCTTGGCGATGGCAGCGTCCAGCGCCTGCTCGTCGGTCGCATCGGCCGCCGCGATGTCCTCGGCTGCCTGCTTCATGACGGGGCCGGCGGAGGCCAGGGTCTGCACCATCGTGCTGGCCAGCTTGTCCCCGTTGTCGAACGTCGGCGGCGGGAGCGCGCCCAGGGTCTTGGCCGCTGCGGTGAACGCATCCCCCATGGCGTTGAAATTGGTTACGTAGGTCTGCTGCTTGGCGGCGCCGGTGGCCGACGGATCCATGTTCATCATCGTGGTGAACACCGGCCCGAGCCCGGTACAAAACGCACTGAACCAGGCGGCGCTCTGGCCCTCGATGTCGCCGCCTGCGGTGATGGTCGTGGCGCCGGTGCCGGAACCCGAATCCGAATCCGCACCCGCGTTTCCGGTCTGCTCGGCTCCGGTGGCGCCGCCACCGCTGGCCGATGCCGGGCCCGCGGTTGCGGACCCGACCACCGACGAAGCGCCGGAGGCGCCGCTGCCGGTCTCGGCGGTGCCCGCGGTGCTGCCGCACGACGCGAGGGCAAGCGCTCCGACCGCCGCCAGTGCAACCAATGACTTTCTGAGCATGACTCATCCCTTCCCCGACGAACCGGGACTACCACCGCCCGCCCCGATGGACGGCCCCCGGCAGGTGTCGCGGGTGAGCCGGCTACGGCCCACACCCCACGACCGCCGCGTACGCTACCGGGCTCGGTCCGGATCTGCGGGAAATCGGCGAAACCCGACCGGGTCCGAGGTCGGCGTCAGACCCCGGACGCCGTGCTGGCGTCCGGGCCCTGGCGACCGGACTGTGATCAGGCCGCGGCGGCGGCCGCCGGCGCGCCGTCGTGCAACTGCGAGGCGCGACGCTTGGAGACCACCACGGCAACCACGATGACGGCCAGTGCGATGATCGCGATCAGCACGCGCAGCCAGGGCAGGTCCGAATCGCCCACCGACAGCAGCACCACGGCGGGAGCGACCAGCACCGACACCAGGTTCATCACCTTGATCAGCGGGTTGATGGCCGGCCCGGCGGTGTCCTTGAACGGGTCACCCACGGTGTCGCCGATGACCGTGGCGTCGTGCGCCTCGGAGCCCTTACCGCCGTGGTTACCGTCCTCCACCAACTTCTTGGCGTTGTCCCAGGCACCACCGGAGTTGGCCAGGAACACGGCCATCAGCACACCGGTGGCGATGGCACCGGCCAGGAACCCGGCCAGCGGACCGACGCCCAGGCCGAAGCCCACGGCGATCGGGGCGAACACCGCCAGCAGGCCCGGGGTGGCCAGCTCGCGCAGCGAGTCGCGGGTGACGATGTCCACCACCCGGCCGTACTCCGGCTTGCCGGTGCCCTCCATGATCCCGGGGATCTCCCGGAACTGGCGGCGCACCTCGAACACCACGGCGCCGGCCGCGCGGGACACCGCATTGATGGCCAGGCCGGAGAACAGGAACACCACCGCGGCACCGAGAATCACACCCACCAGGGTGTTCGGCGAGACGATGTTGGTGATGAACGACGACAGGCTCGCCGCCGCGGAACTCGCCGCGCCACCGGCCGAGGCCAGCGCGTCGCCGATGGCATTCGAGTAGGAGCCGAACAGCGCCGTCGCGGCCAGCACGGCGGTGGCGATGGCGATGCCCTTGGTAATCGCCTTGGTGGTGTTGCCCACTGCGTCCAGGTCGGTCAGGATCTGCGCGCCGTGCTCGGACACCTCGCCGGACATCTCGGCGACACCCTGCGCGTTGTCCGACACCGGGCCGAAGGTGTCCATCGCGACGATGACGCCGACCGTGGTCAGCAGACCGCAGCCGGCCAGCGCGACCGCGAACAGCGCCACGAACAGCGAGCCGGACAGCAGGAATGCCCCGTAGACGGCGGCGCCGATGACGATGGCCGTGTACACCGCGGACTCCAGGCCCAGCGAGATGCCGGACAGGATGACGGTCGCCGGGCCGGTCAGTGAGGTGGCGCCGACCTGCTGCGTCGGCTTCTTGTGTGTATCGGTGAAGTAGCCGGTCAGCCACAGGATGATGGTGGCCAGCACGATGCCGATGATCACCGCGATGAACGCGATCAGTGCCGGGTTGCCGCCAGAGGCCACGGCGTCGGAGCTGGCGCCGGGCAGGTCCTGGAAGGAGGACGGCAGGTAGACGAACGCCGCGACGGCGCACAGCACAGCGGAGATGGCCGCCGAGATGTAGAAGGACCGATTGATCGTGGCCAGGCCGCTCTCGCCGGCTCGCGCCTTGGTGACATACACGCCGATGATGGCGGTCAGCACACCGATGGCCGGCACGATCAGCGGGAAGATCAGACCCTTGGTGCCGAAGGTGGCGCTGCCCAGGATCAGGCTGGCCACCAGAGTGACGGCGTAGGACTCGAACAGGTCGGCGGCCATGCCGGCGCAGTCGCCCACGTTGTCGCCCACGTTGTCGGCGATGGTGGCGGCGTTGCGCGGGTCGTCCTCCGGGATGCCCTGCTCGACCTTGCCGACCAGGTCGGCGCCGACGTCGGCGGCCTTGGTGAAGATGCCACCGCCGACCCGCATGAACATGGCGAGCATGGCGGCACCGAAGCCGAAGCCCTCCAGCACCTTGGGAGCGTCGCCGGTGTAGACCAGCACGACCACCGCGGCACCCAGCAGGCCGAGGCCGGTAGTAGCCAGGCCGACCGCGCCGCCGGTGCGGAACGCGATCTGCATGGCCTGCTCGCGGCCCTCGCCATTGGCGGCCGCCGCGACCCGGACGTTGGCGCGCGTGGCCAACCACATGCCCAGATAGCCGATCGTGGCGGAGAACGCCGCCCCGACCAGGAAGAAGATGGACCGGCCTATCCGCTCGCCCCAGCCGTCTGCGGGAAGCACCAGCAGCAGCAGGAACACGATCACCACGAAGACCGACAGAGTGCGGAACTGCCGGCCGAGGTAGGCCGCTGCGCCCTCCTGGACCGCTCCGGAGATCTCCTGCATCTTCGGGGTGCCGGTGCCGGCGGCCAGCACGCCCGCCCGCAGCACGAACGCGATGGCCAGGGCGACCAGCGCGACGACCCCGACGATGATGACGATGGTCTTGTCGCCACCGGACACGGTCAGTTCGGCCGCTCTGACTCCCGGCGGCGCGGCAAGCAAGTGGGGCATCTGCTCCTGATCCTTCGCACAGTGCGCCCGCCGCAGGGGTGCGGACCGGCGCTGGTCGACAGACATGAGTGCGCCGGTAACCCGGCGTCAACTGCGACAACTCTAGGGCACCCGGGGGGCGGTCCCGTCCCGCGGGTCGCGCGGCGGGCTTCCGCGCGGTGACGGTCCGTGGCAGACTGGCCGGGTTATGGCGACCCAGACCCTGCTGACCCGTCGGCTGCACATCGATCTGCAGCGGCTGACCAGCGCCGCCTGTCGCACTCTCATCTGACCGGTCCGCCGCAGCACCGCGCGGCCGGCGGCGTCGCCTCCCGCGTCTGGCATGTCGCCCGCAGCTGATCGCCCGGCATGTCGCCCGCAGCTGATGCCGCCCCGCCGCTTCGCACCTGTACGGACCGCTCGCGCAGCCTCGTCCCGGCCTGCCTGAGCCACCGACCCCGGGGTCCCCGGGTTCGCATGGATCAACTTGCTCGGCATGCACCAAGTTCGCCCCAGCAGTCACATGCGTCACATTTCGGCGACCTTGACGCATGCCCGACGGCCACCGTCATCCTCCCGACATCACAGAAGGTCACATTCGCATGTCATCCACCTCCCCCGGAGCGCCGTCGCGCCCAGCGTCGGAATCATCATCGGCGTCCCCGTCCGCCTCCTCGTCACCCGCTCGGCCCTCGCGTAATCCGCTGGTCCGCATCCCGTTCGGCATCCAGGTGCTGCTGGGCCTGGCGCTCGGCCTGGTGCTGGGCTTCGTCGCCCGCTCCACCGACGCCGTCTGGTTGACCGACACGCTGACCACCGTCGGCAAGATCTTCGTGCAGCTGCTGTACCTGGTGGTGCCGCCGCTGGTATTCGCGGCCCTGGTGGTGTCCATCACCAACCTGCGCGGGGTGGCCGGCGCCGCCCGGCTGGCCGGCAAGACATTGGCGTGGTTCGCCGGCACTGCGCTGATCGCGGTGACGATCGGCATCGTGCTGGGCGCGATCACCTCGCCCGGTCGCGGCTTTAACGTCTCGAATCTGACCAGCCAGGACGTGCCCGAGCACACCGGCAGCTGGCTGGACTTCCTGACCGGCATGATCCCGTCCAACCCCATCGACGCGTTCTCCGGCGACGGCCGGGTGCTGCAGATCGTGTTCCTGGCAGTCGTGGTGGGGATCGCCGCCGTCAAGCTCGGGGCGAAGGCTGACCCGTTCGTCACCTTCACTCGCTCGCTGCTGGACATCGTGCAGAAGGCCCTGTGGTGGGTCATCCGGCTCTCGCCGCTGGGTGTGTTGGGCCTGATCGGCAAGTCGGTGGCGTCCTACGGCTGGGACCTGCTAGCCCCGTTGGCGACCTTCACGGTGGACGTGTACGTCGGTTGCGCGATCGTGCTGCTGGTGGTCTACCCGCTGCTGCTGTCGCTGGTGGCCCGGGTGAACCCGGTGCGCTTCTTCGCCGGAGCATGGCCGGCGCTGCAGCTGGCCTTCGTGTCCCGTTCGTCGGTGGGCACCATGCCGGTCACGCAGCAGGTCGTGACGCGACTCGGCGTGCCTCGGGCCTACGCGTCCTTCGCGGTGCCGCTGGGGGCCACCACCAAGATGGACGGCTGCGCGGGCGTCTACCCGGCACTGGGCGCGATCTTCGTGGCCAACGCCTACGGGGTACAGCTGGGCGTCAAGGAGTACCTGCTGATCGTGGTGTGCTCCGTGGTGGGCTCGGCGGCGACGGCCGGTCTGACCGGTGCGCTGGTGATGCTGACCCTGACCCTGTCCACGCTGGGGCTGCCGCTGGAGGGCGTGGCCCTGCTGCTGGGCATCGACGCGATGCTGGACATGATGCGCACCATGACCAATGTGGCCGGGCAGGCGGTGGTGCCGATCCTGGTGGCGGCCGGAGAGGGAACCCTGGACCGGGAGGCGTTCGACTCCGCCGGCGGGCACGCCCTGGAGGCGCCGCTGGCCGGTGACGGAATCGACGGCTCCGGTGACGTGGGCTCCGGAGATCGCTCGGCTCGCGACGTGCGCTCGTTGCAACCGGCCTGAGCCGGCCCCGTCGCTGACCCACACCGGCCCAACCTCGCCGGGCCGCCGTCCGAGCAAGGGTTTCATCGTCCTAGCAGGGTCCCCAACCATTGCCGGGATCACGAAACCCTTGCTCGGACGGGGCGACTACCCCCGCGGGGCCGTCGCTCGGACGGCGCAGGCAACCCCGCGAGGCCCTGGCCAAGACGCGGCGCTTGCGCGGAGCCCGTTCCGGCGGGCAGCACAATGGGGCGGTGACGAGCATCGCGGACGCGCAGCCCCTGCCGGCGGCCGCGGACCTGCTCGCCCTGTTGCGCAGGGTGTCCGGGCCGGAGCCGATCCGGCACGTGCAGCACATCCCGCCGCGCCCGGGCCGGCCGGCTCCATGGCCGGCCTGGGCGGCGCCGGAATTGGTGACGGCGCTGCGGGCGCGGGGCATCGATCGGCCGTGGGCGCACCAGGTCGCGGTAGCCCAGGCGGCTCACTCGGGGCGCGATGTCGTCGTCTCCACCGGCACCGCGTCCGGCAAGTCGCTCGGCTACCAACTGCCGGTGTTGTCCGCGCTGCTCACCGATCCCAAGGCGTGCGCGCTGTATCTGTCCCCCACCAAAGCGCTCGCCGCGGACCAGTTCGAGTTCCTGGAGTCGCTGGCGCTGCCAGGGATCCGCCCGGGCCCGTACGATGGCGACACCGCGCTGGCGGACCGGGACTGGGCGCGCGACCACGGCCGGTTCATCCTGACCAACCCCGACATGCTGCACGTCGGAGTGCTGCCGCTGCACGCCCGATGGTCGCGAGTATTGCGCCGCCTGGCGTTCGTGATCATCGACGAATGTCACGCCTACCGAGGGGTTTTCGGCTCTCACGTGGCGCTGGTGTTGCGCCGGCTGCGCCGGATGGCGCGGTTCTACGGTTCGGATCCGGTGTTCGTCCTCGCCTCGGCGACCGTCGCCGACCCGGCGGGTGCCGCCTCCCGGCTGATCGGGTCGCCCGTGCTGCCCGTCACCGACGACGCAGCACCGCACCCGGGCGCGGACTTCGTGCTGTGGGAGCCTCCGCTGTTGCCGGACTCCGACGTCGCCGGCGCCGAAAGCAGCGCCCCACAACGGCGTTCCGCGTCGGCGGAGGCATCCCGGATCATGGCGGAACTAGTCGCATCCGGAACTCGGACACTGACCTTCGTCCGGTCCCGGGCCGGCGCCGAGCAGGCCGCCATCACCGCGCGACGCATCCTGTCCACCACTGCACCGAGCCTGGCGGACAAGGTGTCGGCCTACCGCGGCGGTTACCTGCCGGAGGACCGGCGAGCGCTGGAAAGAGCCTTCGACGCAGGGGATCTGGTCGGGGTGGCGTCCACGAATGCGCTGGAACTCGGAGTGGACATCGCCGGCATCGACGCGGCGGTGCTGGCGGGCTATCCGGGCACCCTGGCGTCCGTGTGGCAGCAGGCCGGGCGGGCCGGACGCGGCCGGAACCGGGCACTGGTGGTGTTTGTGGCCCGGGACGACCCGCTGGACTCCTACCTGGTGCACCACCCCGACGCGGTGTTCGACAAGCCCGTCGAGATGACGGTGACGGACCCGACCAACCCGTACATCCTCGGTCCGCACCTGGCCTGCGCCGCCGCCGAGAACCGTTTGCAGGATGAGGATCTCGACCTGTTCGGCGGCGACGTGGCTCGGCTTGTGATGCGACGACTGGTCGTCGATGGGGTGCTGCGCGATCGGCCGACTGGGTATTACCTGGCCGGCCATCGGCATCCGGCCGACGGGATCGGCCTGCGCGGCTCCGGCCGGCAGGTCGCCGTGGTGCAGGCCGACACCGCGCGCCTGCTGGGCACCGAGGATGCCGCGCGCGCCTGCGCAACCGTGCACCCCGGCGCGGTGTACCTGCACCAGGGTCGCAGTTACGTGGTGCGCGAATTGGACTGGGACGCCGGTGTCGCACTAGTGGACGCCGATCGGCCCGATTGGACCACCATCGCGCGCTCGGTATCCAGCGTGCAGATCCTCGATACCGTTTCGACGCAGCGCCTTTCGGGTGGTCTGACACTGTGCACCGGATCCGCCCGGGCCACCGAGCAGGTGGTGGGCTACCTGCGCCGGCGGGGCGACGGCACGCTGATCGACGCGGTGGGCCTGGACATGCCCGAGCACACCCTGACCACGCGCGCGGTCTGGTACACGATCCCGCTGTCGGCGCTGCGGGACATCGGTGTCGCCGAGGGCAGCACGGCCGGGGCGTTGCACGCGGCCGAGCATGCCGCGATCGGGCTGCTGCCGCTGTTCGCCGGATGCGACCGATGGGATATCGGCGGGCTGTCCACGGTGGCGCACCCCGACACCGGGGAACCCACCGTCATCGTGTACGACGGCTACCCCGGCGGCGCCGGTTTCGCCGAGCGCGGGTATGCGGTGGCGGGCGCCTGGCTCACCGCCGTGCGGGACTCGGTGCGAGACTGCGCGTGTCGATCCGGTTGCCCATCGTGCGTGCAATCACCGAAATGCGGCAACGGAAACCAGCCACTGGACAAACCCGGGGCGGTAGCGGTGTTGGACCTGGTCACCGAGGCGCTCGGCGCAGCCCCAGCCCGGTAGCCGCGGGCGTCGCACCCGGGGCGCATGCACGAACGTGGCGGTTTTGTGACGGGTGTGGCTGCTGGGGCGCACTTCGCGCATGCTGGCCACGTTGATCCATGCGGGCGAGGGGGACGGGCGCGCCCGGTCACCCCCTCTCGCACACCCACCCGTCCGGCATCTCTCCGGACGCCAGGAACTCCGTCAATTGCGCGCTCGCCGGCCATGTCAGGGCGGTGTCGGCCTGGGCATAGAGGATCTGCTCCTCCTTGGGGTTGTGCGAGGCGAGCAGGTCGACGAGTTGCTGGCATAGCTCGGCGACCCGGGCATCGGCGGTGCCGGCTCGAAGCAGCGGCTCCAACTCGTCCATCACGTGCCACATTGAGCCGTGCTCGGCCAGCATCACCATGACGGGCGCGAACATGCCCGCCTGGCGCAGCGGCGGGAACAGGATCGCCTCCTCCAGGTAGATGTGCCTGCGCTGCGCAGCGATCGCGGCCAGCATGCCGTCGGTCGTGGGGCTGCCGCCGGCTCGGCCCGCAAGGAACGCCTCGATGCCGGCGTCGATGTCGGTGTGTTCCTTGGTCAGCGCCTTGGCCAATGCCTGGGTCACAACGCCCTCCTTATTAAACACGGGATCAGTCGTGAAAACTGTACACCGCGACCTTCGGAGACGACGTGGCGGAGACGGGAACGGCGGAGGGAGCGCGGGCGTCCCACGGGCATGATCGTCTTGCGTCATCCCGCGGTGGCCCGCGCTCTCGTGGGCGTGTTGGTGCTGGCCGGCCTCGTCACCGGTTGTTCGACCGTCCCCGACCGGTCCGCGGCCGCCGACGCGATCACCGACCGGCTCCGCGCGTTGCCCGGAGTCCTCGCCGTGGACGGGCAATACGCCAACGGCATGGTCGAGGGCGTCTCCTACCACGTCGACATCCGGATGGACGGACGGTCCGACCTGCCCCAGCTGCTGGCCACCGTCGACACCTTCTACGACGGGCTGGCCGGTGCCGACTTTGCCGGCCACACCAGCCGTTACATGGTTCGGCGCGGTGACGACCTGATCCAGGTATTCGGCGACGACCGGTACCGGGAGCGACCCACCGACGACGTCCGCCGGTGGGTCGAACTGACCGATCAGGTGCCCGGCGCCCTGCGCTGGGCGGTCGGGCCGGACCCGGCCACCGACATCCGGTCGATCTCGGTGGACCTGCCCGACGATGTCGCGCTATCCGATGCGATGGCCGCGCTAGCCGCGCGCGCCCCCGATCTGGCGGACCGACGGTGGATCATCCGCTGGCATCAACTGCGGCTGGACCTGATGGGCGCCCCCTACCCGCCGAGGCGGGTCATCGCGACGGTCGAGCCGCTCGTCGCGGACGGCGACTGGTCGGTGACCTACGACCCGGCGGCCGACCCGGCGCTGGAGATGGCCGTGTGGGCGCCGAACCCAGAACGGATGGAGGACACCGCTCGCGCGCACCTGCCAGCGGTGGTCGCACTGCACATACCGGTGCGATACACGGTGCGCGGCACCATGACCGATCCAGCCGAGGTGCTGGTGGGTGGTTGCCTGCGAACCGGGTCGCAGCTGCAGCAGCGGCTGAATGCCGAGTTCGGAGGCTGTTGACCCGCGCGGTGCGGTCCGGCGCGGACGCAGCGGAGGCCAAGCGAGTGGACCAGGTGTTCGCGGCAGGCGGTTGCGCCGCGCCCCTCACCCCACCGTCGCGGCAACAGGGCCGGCACGGGCGCGGCCGGTGGCCGACGCCGCCAGCGGACCGATGCGGGCGGCGACGGTCACGGTCAACAGGATGTCGGCCCCCTCCAGCGTGCATCGCTGCACGGCCGCGCCGTTGGACTCCGTCACCGCCGTTGCCTGCCGGCACGCCGCCGGCGCCCCCTGGGGCACGATCGCCGCGCCGGCGAGGGCTCCCAGATCGGCCGCGGTCTCCGCCCGGTGGCGAGCCAGCAGAGCGGTGCCGAGCTGCAACGCGAGCCCGGTGACGGCCAGCAGCACCATGGCGCACACGCACGCCAGGACGGTGGACACCCCGGCGTCACCGTCACCGCCGTCACGTCCGCTCCGCACGACGCGACGCGGCACCCGGCATGCCCGACGGCCGGTCACCGCCCCGAGGTTCCCGGCTCGCGCGCCGCGATCGCGGTGGCATCCAGGCGAATGCCGGGCAGCAGGTGACCCAGCGGCGGCGCCGATACCCGCGCGGTCACCAGATCGCCGCCCGACAGGTCCAGCACCGCGCCGTTCGGAGCCAGTTGCTCGACCGCGGCACGTGCACCGTCCTGATCGCCCCGGGCGGCCAGCCGTGCCGCCTCCCCCGCAGCGTCGGTGACCCGGACCGCGGCGATCAGGCACGCGATGCCCGCCAGGCACAGCATCAGGACCACCACCAGCGAGCTGAGCGCGACCGCCGACTCCACGGTGACGCTGCCCTCGTCCGACTCGCGGACCGGAGCGCCGGCGCCTCGCCGGAACCGCCCGGCAACAACGCCCGTCACCGGTATTCACCACTGCGGCGACAGCGCCGACTGGACCAGGTTCGTCAGCCCCGTCACGATCGAATCACCGGTGACGATCTTGTACAGCACCGCCGCGAACGCCGCCGCCACCACGGTGCCGATCGCGTACTCCACCGTCGTCATTCCCGCGTCGGCACCGTACGCGAGGCGCCGCCGAATCCTGTTGCCCCAGCGCCGAATTCGCCTAACCATGATCACCCTGCCTTCCCGAGCCGTGCGCACCACGACCCGGATCAGGATCTCGCACAGACGTCGCCATCCAGGAGTTCCGCCACAGAATGTGGATGAACATCGGACAGGGGGATAGCCAGGCACCACAACTGTGGCGGGTGCTAGCCGGCCGCCGACCCGGACCAGACCGAGCCGTCACTGACATTGCAACGGCATGGTCCGGGCGCACCACGATGGGGCCGGTCCTATCCACGCTCTCGAACGTGAACGTCAGTGGACCATCAGATCAGGCCGTCACCGCTCCCAGCGAGATCCCGGATCGAGCGCAACACGGCCAACGGCACTATCGCGGAGGTAGCCGGATTATTGGGGCTGGTGTCGTGGATCAGGTCGAAGCGGTAATCGCCGCAGTCGCTGTCGACCTCGATCACGTGCCGGGTTCGGGTGGCCGCCGGATCGGCCACCATCACCACCTCAACCCGATCAAATGCCCCGGCAGCGATTCCCACCGCCGCGGCAATATTCGCCGACTTGGGAAAGGCTCGGGCAACCTGCAGCGGCGACCCTCGGCCTACCTCGATCAACTCCTCCGCCGCCTGCAACCGACCGACCAGCACCGGGTCCATCCAACCCTGGACAAGGGTCGACGGGAGCTTCGAGCTTGTCATCCTGACACCGCGTAGCGCGCCGCCGATGGCTGCGGCCCTGATGATCTCCAGGCCACCGACCGCTCCGGTACACACCCGCATGCGGCCGGGGCCGGAGCGCAGACGCGCACGTAGATCGTCATCGACCAGCGCGCCGACGGACAGCACCAAAAGGTCGGTACCGTGGCCCACGACGGCCGGTCCGTGCTCGGCCACCGCTCCCTGTCCGGCCGCCTCGACGATGAGATCCGATCGCTCAATCAGGTTTGGTAAGGGACACAGCCGGGAATCGATCCAGGCATCTTCCGAATGCCGCCCGGATGCGACGACGCCTACCAACTCAGCGCCCGGGACCGCCCCAGCATCCAGCGCCTCGATCACCGTCCGACCGATGGCACCCCGGCCGATCAGGCCGACCCGGAAGGGTGTGGTAGATCCTGCGCCGTCCATCAGAAGTGCCGCGTGACAGTGGTGAGCGACTGATTGACGATCTCGCGAATCATCGTCACGCACGATGTCGACGCTTCGCCGGCGACGCCGTCCAGCCGGTAGGCCACGCGGCCGGACCCGCCGTCGACCAGGTCCAGGTCGATACAGCGAGACAGGATCTTGTGCTCTTCATCGGGGGTGACGACGATGTCCGGCCGTTCGAAGCCCACCGCCAGCGTCCCCACCAGACCGTAGGCGCCCCAGTTCGAGATCGCCACCGGGAACATATGCTTGACCTTGGTGACGGTGATGATCCCGCCGCCACAGCCACATTTGCACGTGCGGCCGTTCGAGATCAGATCGCGCGCGGCATCGTAAACGCTTCCGAAGCCAATCTCGTTGCCCCCATCGCCGATGCCGACGGTGAGCTTTCCCGCCTCGTTCATGACGTTCACGATCGGGTCTACGTAGGCGCGCATGCCTTCGCGGGAGACGCCCGTCACCGAGTGCTGGATTCCCTTTTCGTTGACACCGAGCTTTTCGGTGACGATGAGCGCGTCGAGCGCATCGGCGATCCGCTGGTGCTCCGGCGTCTCACGTTCCATCGGCAGCGCCGTCACCGGCACATCCACCCCTAGCAGGCCGTTCATGCCCAGCACACCATCGATGCAGGCTTCCTCGGTGAAGATCTCCACGTCGAATCCGATCGCCCGCAGCCCCCGGGCCATCGCCGATGCTCCGGGAGGACCATCGCTCTCGCCCTTCGGGAAGCGCAACGTGTCCGCCGCGCCGGTGATGATCCCGACCTTGGCGCCGGGCATGGCTTTCAGGTCGGTGACGATCTTATAGGTGACGGGCGCATCCTGAGCACACAGGTCGTACAGCGAGCCGATGTCCTCCCGTGGCATGCCGTTGGGGCGCATCCCCACGTTCACCAGACGATCGATGTTCCTACTTGCGACTAGCACAGCAATCCTTTCTAGACATGACTCGGGTACAGATGACACGCCACTGCGTGCCCTGGTAGAGGTTCTTGAAGTGCTGGATCGACCTCCTCGCAGACGTCCATGCGGCGAGGGCACCTGCTGGCGAAGGCGCATCCCTTTCGCGGACCGACGGCGCTCGGCGGATCACCCTTGAGTACGGCCGCCGGATTCCGTCTTCCCGGCTCCGGGATGGGAATCGCCGACAGCAACGCCTGGGTGTATGGATGCAATGACGAGGTGAAGATCTCCTCACGCCCACAGAGCTCGACGATCCTGCCGGCGTACATCACACATACCCGATCACTAATGTGCTTCACCACGCCCAAGTCGTGCGAGATGAACAGGATCGTCAAGTTCCGCTCGTCCTGCAGATCCTGCAACAGATTAAGGATCTGAGCCTGAATCGACACGTCGAGCGCCGAGACTGCCTCGTCGCATACGATCACGCTCGGGCCCGCCGATAGGGCGCGGGCGATGCAGATGCGTTGCCGCTGTCCACCAGAGAATTCATGGGGATACTTCCGCCGGTCAGCCTCATTGAGACCGACCCGCTCCATCAGGTCCCCGACCAGAGCGTCGCGATCCGCTCGGCCGAGTTCCGGTCGGTGGCAGCGCAGCGGTTCCTCGATCGCGGCTCCTACTCGCATGCGAGGGTTCAGGCTCCCAAATGGATCCTGGAACACAATCTGCAATTCGCGCCGGATCTGCCGCATTCCCTTCGCGTCGACGCGATTCACATCGACCCCACGAACCCGGATCGACCCATCGGTCGGCTTGAGCAGGTTGACGATCAGCCGGCCGGTGGTGGACTTGCCACAGCCGGACTCGCCCACGATCCCGAAGGTCTCTCCGGCGTCCACCGTGAAGTCGACACCATCGACCGCGCGCAGCAGATCTCGACGCAGCAGACCGGAGCCCCGTACCGGAAAGTGCTTCTTCAGGCCATGGACAGAGATCAGTGGTGTGGTCATCGACCAAACTCCTCTGCTCGCAGGCAGCGCACGAGGTGACCGGGCTCGATCTCATCCAGGAGCGGGACCGCCCTGCGACAGTCCTCGACGGCGTATCGGCACCGCGGACCGAATGCGCAGCCCGAGATCTGAGTACCAAGGGCACCGATCCGGCCGGGAATCACCTTCAGACGTGACACCTGGGTGTCCACACGCGGTATCGACTCCAGCAGGCCCTCGGTGTAGGGATGGCGGTGGTTGGCATACAATAGTTCCGCGGAGGCAGACTCGAAGACCTGGCCGGCGTACATCACGATCACTCGATCGGCCATCTCGGCCATCACTCCCAGATCATGGCTGATCAGCACGATCGCGGTGCCCAGATCGCTGCACACGTCGCGCATGATCTGCAGCACCTGCGCCTGGATAGTGACGTCCAATGCCGTCGTCGGCTCATCGGCGATCAGCAGCGCCGGTCTACCCAACAGGGCCATCGCGATCATCACGCGCTGTCGGAGACCACCTGACAGCTCGTGTGGATACTTGCGTAGGGCCTGTCGAGGATCCGCGAATCCGACCTCCTTGAGCATCTGCGCGCAGCGGTCATCGGCTTCGCGTCTACTCACGCGTTGGTGGGCACGTATCGATTCGCGAAGCTGATTTCCGACCGTGAACACCGGATTCAGCGAGGTCATCGGCTCCTGGAAGATCATCGACAGCTCTGTGCCGCGCCGCTCGCGGACCTCCTCGTCGCTCGCCGCAATCAGGTCGAAGCCGTTCAACAGTGCACTCCCGGCTGTCACCCGGGCGACACCACGGGGCAGCAGGCCCATCATCGCGAGCGACGTGATGCTCTTTCCGCAGCCACTCTCGCCGACCAGGCCGACTACTTCGCCTCGTCCGACGGCGAAGGACACGCCCCTGACGACCTCGTGCTCTGCGTCCGACTTCCTGACCGCTACGGTCAGATCGCGCACGTCGAGCACCGCGGAACTGTCCATCACGGTGTCACCCGCGCCGCTCGCCCAGGATCGACTCCACGGTCGCCGCGACGGCCGCCCGATGAATCGCGATGCGCTGGGCCAGCGGCGCCCACCGGCCGCTCTCCACGGTGATGGAGGGTCCGAACTTGGCCGAGAAACTGCTGAACTGACCCTCGGGATTTCGCCGCCCCTTGCGCTCCACCAATACACCGGGCCTGCCCTCGGTGAAGGAATCCCGCACGCGCTCGCCCAACCGTGCGACAACATCGTCGAGCGTTGTCGGACGGGTCCCCGCCGCTTCCAGTCGATCCATGATGGCATCCGCGTATCTGGTGGTGCGTTCGTCGGCACCATATTCCGAGACGAACAGGTAGAACGACTCGCCCTGTCCCTCGTGCAGATCCAGGATCGCGTAGGGATTGACGGACTCGGCGAACTCGGCCACCAACCGGACCTCGGTCGGCGCGTCTGGCTGACCGAATCGCCGGTTCATGTCACGTACCAGCCCCTCAGCGGAGATCTCCGCGCTGAAAGCTCGCTCGAAATCGCCCACGTCTTCAGACGTCGGCCCAGCGTTAGACGGATAGAACACCCGACGCCCCGTCAACTTCGCCACCAGGTGAGGCTCGGCCGCCAACAATTGGTTCAGCCGCGCCTCGATGAGCCGCGGTCCGGCCGGCGGATCCGCCGGCAACATGCTGGCGGCCAGCGCCTGCCCGAGGTCCACCAGGACGAAGTCTGCCTCCTGCGCGACCACATCGACAGCATGGTCGGTCAGAAACCGGTGTAGCTGGTCGTGGTTGGCCAGCGTCGGTCGAACGCCCGTGACCCGTTCCAGGCAACGCTCCATGCCCTCGAAGGCGAACGGATCGCGCAGCGGGACGACAGTGAGATCGAGCGCACTGTCCCAGTTGACCAGGGTCTCCACGGCCCCGTACACCCCGGACGGCTCTCCCGCGTGGGCGCCGGAGGTAATCATCAGCTCCGGTCCGGTGCCCGGGCCGCGACGTGCGGCGATCACTGGGTCGCCGAACTCGGTCTCACCCAGGGTGATGACTGGCACACCCGCCGCGTCAATCCGCGCCGAAACGTCCGCCACAGTGGACAGCCGCTGCATCTCAGTTCCCCTCGCGTACCTGAGCCAGCAGGAAGTTCTCGTCTGGTCGGGCTTCGAACTTCACTCCTGTCCGCTGGGCATACAGCGAGGGCTGCCGCCACAGGAACAGCCAGGGCGCCTGCTCGTGCACGTACTGCTGTAGCTCGTTCACCAGCGGCTTCCGCTTGTCGTCGTCCATCTCGCTGCCCAGCTCGGCAAGCTTCGACTCGAATGTTTCGTCCTTCCATCCGTTTCGTGAGATCGAATCCAGGGCCCATCGCAGTTCGCCCTCGCCGTCGAAGAACCCGCCGAGCGCCTGGAAGGTCGCCTCCTTGGTCGAACCGTTCTGGCGCGCCGCCTCCAGCACCGAGAAGTCGACAGTCTCGACCTTGGTGGGCAGGCCGGCGTCCGTCAGGTAGCTGGCAATGGCCTCGCAGATCTCCTTTTCCCTGACGTACCGACCGGTGGTGGTCTGGATGGTGATCTGCTGGCCGTCCACCCCTGCCTCTCGCAGCAAGGCGCGGGCCTTGTCCGGGTCGTACGGGTACGGCTTGACATCCGGATTGTCGTTGGGTGGCATGGCGATCCCGCCATACACTTCGGCGAACCCGCCCAACAGATTCTTGTTGATCGAGTCCTTGTCGACGGCATAGTTCACCGCCAGCCGTGCCTTGAGATTGTCGAACGGTGGCCTGCTGCAGGTCAACGTGAGCATGTTGTCGCGCCCGGTGGGCGCCTGTAGCAACTCCACCTTGGAACTGGATTGAATCTGCTGAACCTGGTCGATCGGAACGCCTTGGATCACGTCGGCGGAGCCGGCCAGCAACTCGGATACTCGGGTGGATGCCTCCGGGACGGCACGGATGACTGCCTTCTTGACGACCGGGGCTTCGTCCCAGTAGTCGTCGTTAGCCGCTAGCTCGAACTTGCCGCCGCGAGTGTAGGACGTCACCCGGTAGGCTCCGGTGCCCGAGATCTTCGCCGGATCCTGGATGGGGTCTTTGCTGCCCTGGTAGACGGTGGGGTCGAGTATCAGGACCAACCGCAGTCGTTGCGCCAGCAGCGGGGTCGGCTCCTTGAGCTTGAGGTCGACCGTGTAGTCGTCGATCACGTCGAGACCGGCGTATGGGATATCGCTGGTAGCAGCACGGTTCTGCGTCTGCACGCTGAACATCCGCTCGAACGAGACCTGTACAGCCGACGCGTCGAATGCTGTTCCGGAGTGGAACTTGACGCCCTTGCGCAGATGCATGGTGAATGTCGTCGAGTCCTTCCACTCCCATGTCTCGGCCAGCCTGCCCCACAGCTGGTTGGAGGAGTCCCGGTAGATAAGCGGGTCGAACACCTGGAGCAGGTAGTTCCAGTCAGGTGTCGAGTAGCCGAAGGTCGGGTCCAGGGTCGTCGCCTCGGCGCTGGTGATCACTGTCAGTGCCGATCCGCCGGCTGCCTTGTCTCCGCTACCGCAGGCGGACAACCACGCTGCAAGCGGTACGGCGCCGGCAGCTTTGAGAAATGTTCTACGGGTGGGCATCGGTGCTCCTAACTGAGTGTGGACATTGAGGTGATTGGACTATGCGGTTGGCAGGCGCGGATCCAGATAGTCGCGAAGCCAGTCGCCGAACAGATTGATGCCAAGTACGGTGACGACGATCGCCAGGCCAGGGAAGGTCTCCACCCACCAGGCTGCCTGAAGGAGATCGCGGCCATCCGCCAACATCGACCCCCAGCTCGGGGTGCTCGCGTCGACCCCGAGTCCTAGGAACGACAGAGAAGCCTCGATCAGGATATTCGTCGCCGCGACGAACGAGGCGACCACCAGGACCGGGGCGAGCACATTGGGAAGGACGTGGCGGGCCAGTATCTGCGCCCGGCCGACACCTATCGCACGGGCAGACAACACGAACTCCCGTTCCCGAATGGACATGGCTTCCCCACGGACGATTCGGCAGAAGCTCACCCAGTTCGCAATGCCCAGGACCAGGATCAGCTGAGTGACACCGCCTCCCAGCGTCGCCAGCACGGTCAGCGCCAGCAAGATGAAGGGGAATGCCAGCTGCACGTCCGCAAAGCGCATGATGACTACGTCCGCGACGCCACGGAAGTAGCCGGCAACCACGCCGGCAACGACACCGATGACCATCGACAAGAGCGCCGGAAGCACACCGACAAGCAACGAAACTCGCGCACCATAGATGAGGCGGGACAATACGTCCCGACCCAGAGAGTCGGTACCCAACAGGTGACTCATGGAGGGCGACTGGAGACGTTGTTCCAACGCGACCACATTCGGATCGTGCGGAGCGATGAACGGTGCGAGCACGGCCACCAATACGAAGAGCGACACAATGGCCAGGCCGATTGCGCCTGAGCGTTGCCGGCGTAGGGACCGCGTCAGTGACTTTACGGTGAGCATTAGGTACGCACCCGCGGATCAATGACCGCATAGATGAGGTCTACCAATAGGTTCACTACTACGAACACCAGTGCCATGAACGTCACGATGGTCTGGAGCAGTGGGAAATCCTTCGTCGTGATCGACTGCACTGCCAGGCTGCCCAACCCCGGCCAGGCAAATACCGTCTCGATCACCACCGCTCCGCCGAGAAAGGCGCCGAGCTGCAGGCCGGTCTGAGTCACCACCGGGCGGAGGCTGTTCTTGAGCACGTGTTTGAACAGCACGACACGTTCGCGCAGGCCCTTGGCCCGCGCCGTCTTGACGTAATCCTCGCCCAGTACTTCCAACGCGGCCGAGCGGCCGAGTCGGACATTCTGCGACAACGGCAAGGTCATCAGGGTTATTGTCGGCAATACATAGCTCCGCCAAGAGTCTTGGCCCGAAACCGGCAGCCACTGCAGGTTGACTCCGAGCACCAGGATCAGCATCAGGCCAAGCCAGAAGGCGGGCGTGGCCTGGCCCAGTAGGCCAATTCCGGAGGCGACGGTGTCCGCCCATGAGTTCCGACGACTCGCCGCGTAGATCCCCAGCGGCACGGCGATGAGCAGCGAGAGTGTCAGGCTGAGCGCCGCCAGTTCCATCGTTGCCGGCATACGGTCCAGGACCAGGCCCACATTGGATTCCTTGAAGTACAGCGATTGTCCGAAGTCGCCGTGCACTGCGCGGGATATGAAGTCCCAGTATTGGACGAGCAGCGGCCGATCGAAGCCCATCTTCTGGGAGAAGGCGGCGATCTCCTGCGACGTCGCTCCCTCACCGAGCATCAGTGCGGCGGGGTTGCCGGTCAGGAACACTGCGGCGAACGACAGGAAGGTGACGCCGACCATGACTACGACGCTCTGGAGCAGCCGCGAGCCGATAGTCCGGAGCATTATGGCTCAGGCCCTTGGCGAGTGGGGCGCCGCCGACATCATGGCATCAGACTCGTGATGTCGTCGTCGACGCCCAGCAGCGGAGGATCGGCAGTGATGGCGTTGGGGTATTTGGGAAGCGCTCCCGTGTTGAGTACCAGCACCTCTTCGTTCCCGTCCAACCAACCCGTGGACCGCAGTTGCTTGACCGCAGCAAGAGTGGCGGCACCCTCCGGACAGAACATGACTCCGTCCGATTCGGCACAGCTCACCAACTCTCGCCGAATTGCTTCGTCGGTGACCGCCACTGCGCACCCACCCGTGGAGCGCAAGGCGTCCAGGATGAGGAAGTCCCCAATGGCGGAGCCGACGTTGATCCCGAACGCAAGCGTGTGCCCGTGTACCCACGGCTCGGCCGTTGCCGCACCGGTGTCGAAAGCCCGCACGATGGGCGCGCATCCCTCGGCCTGAACGGCGACAAGCTTGGGCAGTCGTTCGCCGATCCAGCCGACAGCCTGCAGTTCTTGCAGCGCCTTGTGAATGCCGATCAGGCCGACGCCGCCGCCCGTGGGATAGACGATCACGTCGGGAACACGCCACCCCAACTGTTCCGCAATCTCGAAGCCCATGGTCTTTTTTCCCTCGAGCCGGTACGGCTCCTTGAGGGTAGCGACCGGGAACCAGTCTCGGCGGGCGACCAGCCGTTCGACGATTCGGCCGGCATCACCGATGAGGCCGTCGACCAGGAAGAGCTGGCCCCCGGTCACGACGCACTCTTTTCGCGCCATTTCGGGCGCGTTCTCCGGCATCACGATGAGCGCATCCATGCCCGCCCGGGCAGCGTATGCAGACCAGGCCGCTCCGGCGTTCCCGTTAGTGGGCATCGCGATCCGCGAGATTCCCAGTTCTTTCGCGCGCGAGATCCCGACGGCGGCACCTCTGCCCTTGAACGACCCGGTGGGCAGCAGCCCTTCGTCCTTCACCGACAGGTTCTCGACGCCGATCTTCCGGCCATACCTAGACAGCGGGAGGACCGGCGTCATCCCCTCACCCATGGTGACGACCGCACCCGGCGAACCCACCGGGAGCAGCGCGTGGTAGCGCCACAGCGATGCTGGCTCCGCGTCCAGCGAAGCCCTGGTGACTTCGCGCCGCACCTGCGCGAGGTCGTACCTGGCCAGGAGCGGCGAGCCGCATTCGCATAACCGTTGCGGCACTGCGGCATCCCACTGACGTCCGTCCTTCGGGCACTGCAGGTGAGTGAGGTAACTGAAGGGCATCTGCTCCGCTTCCGACGTAGAGTGGGCATGACGCTATCGAATCTTTAATTGAAAATCAAGAGTGGTCCACATCACGCTTCGCCGGTGTTGCACGGCGGCATCGGCCCCGTCGCTGACACCGCCTGACCTGGCGAGGTTGCTTCCGGCGACGGGCTCACCCGAAGGATGGCCCGCGTACCGGTCGGCTCGGTGGGCGCTCCCCATGTCATCATCGGAGCGCCGCCACCATCAATTGGAGTCTAGTAGGCGGCACGATGGAGAGGAGCCAGGATATGCTGTCGACGCGGCACGCTCATTGGTCCTCCGCGTTCGCGCTGCCGTAAGGAGCTCTCGCATGATGCCGGTACGGCGCGATACCCTGGTACGCCAGGCCTACGATGCTATTCGCGGTGCTATTGTCGAAGGCCGATTCCTTCCCGGGACCAAACTTACCGTCAGGCCGCTAACGGATGAGCTCGGATTGTCCCCGACGCCGATTAAACTCGCACTCGAAGCGTTGGCCCGCGATGGCATCGTCAGTGCCTCCCCGCGTCGTGGCCATTTCGTCCCGACGTTTGATGTGAAGGACATCAAAGAAATCTTCACGCTGCGCACGGCGCTGGACCGACTTGCAGCAGAGCTGGCTGCTAGCCGGCTAGACCGTCAGGAATTGGTAACTGAACTTGAGGAGAACGTTCGGCTGCAGCGCAGGTCGGTTCAGGACGGCGATCTAGCACGCTATGCCGATCTCAATAATGAGTTTCATCAGGCGATCTGGATCGGTTCCGAGAACAGTCGACTGATTCGCGTCTCGGATAGCATATACGGGCAGGTTCGGCTATTGGTCAGCACATCGGCCGGCCGACCTGGGCGACCGCAGCAGGCGGTGCGTGAGCATGCCCAGATCGTCAAGGCAATCCGGCTGGGTGACGCCGCGACCGTCGTCAACAGCGTCTCGGTGCACACCAGGCATTCCGAGCAAGCTCTCCTGGAGGGACTCGGGCTCGGCAAACAGAGTTGAATGTGCCCAGAAGGTTGTCCCGCGTTGCGCGACGACCCTACCTCGACGCTACATGTACCGTCGACCGATCCATCGCGGCACGGCGAGAGTTGTGCTGACGCCACGCGCTTCGTTGATCCGCCACCCCGGCGCCACCGAACACACCCGGGTCGGTGAACAAAGGATCATGCATCGGCGCGAATTCAACGCACCCGCCCTCCTGGTGCAGCGTGCGCACACCGACCCTGACCTGTTCACCCGGTGGATGGGCCCGCGCGGCACCACCGTCCGGCTGGACCACTTCGACGCCACCACCGGAGGGGCGTTCCGCTACCTCGTGCAGGCTCCCAGCGGCGATCGTTGGGCCTTTCGCGGCTCCTACCACCTGGTCGACAACGGCATCATCGTGCACACCTGGGAATACGAGGCCGAACCTGGAATCACCCTGGAAACGCTGCGATTCTCCGAGCTACCGGGCAGCCGCAGCACGCTCGAGATCACCTCGACCTACACCTCCCGGCAGGCCTGCGACGCCATGCTCGCCAGAGGGATGGATGCCGGCATGGACGAAGACTTCGAACGGCTCGACTCCATCCTCCAGACGGTCCCGGCCAGCAACGACGACTGAACGGATGCGACTCACCATCACGGTCATCCCTCGCCGGCCGTGCCCGGCTCAGCCGGCGGACGCGCGCGGAGTCGGCAGCGCCACGGCGGCGTCGTCTCGATCCGGGTAGCACAGTCGATGCAACAGGCCCAGGCGCCGATCCGTCGAGTCGGCCCGATGGCGAGCCGCAAGCGCCTCCGCACGGTCGCGCGAGCCTCCGCGCCGGTCCAACGCATCGGCCAGCAGCCGCCGGACGACCGGCTGGTGCAGCATCCCGTGCACCTCGTCGAGCTCATTGACGGCGCAGCGAAGCGAGGCGATTCCCCCGTCGATGTCACCCAGTTCGAGCTCCAGCTCGCCGATCGACTGGTCTGCGGCGCCCCAGTACTGACCGAACCGGAAGATCCCATGTTCGCCGCGATGTGGCAGCAATAGCCGCAGACAGGGCTCGAGTCCCACCTCATGCCCGGACCGCACACACGCGTCGGTCAACAGCATCAGCCTGGGCAGCAGGTCGCTCTCCGGAATGTCGGCGTCACGGACCTCGTCGAGCAGGTCATCACACAGGTCGCGGGCGCGCCGCTGCTCGCCGCCGAGGGACAGCATGTAGGCGGTCACATACCGCATGATCGGGTGTCTACTGGCCCACGTCGGATTGGTGATCTCGGGGGAATGCTGCGCCGCCGGCAGCTGGTTGCGCACCAGGGCGAGCATCGTGCGCTGTCCGTAGAAACTGGCCATTCGCCGGGCGTTCTCGGCCGGATCCGGATGCCGGGGAGCGGCCAGCGCCTGGTCGATCAGGTGCTGCGCTCTGCGGAGCCTGCCGGTGGCCGTCAGCGTGGCGATGCGCCACTGGCTGATATCGAACTGGGTCTGGTCGTCGGCGTGGCTGGGCGGCACGGGGCACGGCGGCGGGTCGTCCAGGGCACGCTGCCCGGCCGCCACGCCGCTCACCCATAGCCGCAGCCACACCGCGACCGGGTCCGCGGTCGGGTCGTCCGACAGCCGGCGAGCGAGGGTCAACTGGTCGGAGACGGTCCGGTGTTCCCACACCGCCAGTTGCAGCCCCGCCGCCAGATCCGGTTCCCGCCGGTCGATCTCGGCCAATAGCTGCTCGGCGCGATGCGGACGATACACCTGCACCGCCGCGAGCGCCTCGCCCACCAGACCGGGGCAGTCGCGCAATCTCCCGGAGGCCGTCGCATCGTCCAGGGCGGCCGCCAAGTTGTCGGCCACCTGGGGCCGGGCACGACGAGCGAACTGGGTACGCAGCGCGCCCAGCGCAGCGAAGATCCACGCCCGGGTCAACCCGGCGTCCTGGGCGAATGCCCGCTGCGACTCGTACAGCTCGTTGGCCTCGGCCAGATCACCGGCGGCGGCAGCAGCCCCGGCCGCCGCGCCGAGGATGTCCGCCACGCTTCGCCGGTGGTCGGCGTCCGGATCCATGGCCAGATGGTCCAGGGCCGACCGATAATGGCCGAGAGCCTGGGCGAAATCCAGTTGCACGCTCGCGGCATGGGCGGCGGCGACAAGCGTCTCGACGACCTCACCGGTGGTGATCTCCGGCCAGCCACGGGTGTAGTGGTGCGCCAGCAGGTCGGCCGGGCACCGGCGGCCCAGCGCGATCCGGCCGAGCGCGCGGCCGATCTCGGCATGCGCCACGGTGCGACGCTCGGCGGGCATCCGCCGGTACAGGTGCTCGCGAACCAGGGTGTGCACGAACGCGAACTCCCCCACCGACTCTCGAACGGGTTCGATGAGCCCGAGGCGGGTCGCGGCCGCCAGCAGGTCGATCCAGATCGGCCGGGCCTGGCGCAGCGGGCCGGTCAGCGCGGCGAGCACCGCCACACCGAACTGATCACCGACGACCGCGGCCACCTCCAGGGCGGCGTGGACGTCCTGGGGGATGATCCGCAGGTGCGCACCGATCGCCGCCTCGACATCCTCCGGCGGCCGATCCGGGCGCGCGGCGCCCGACTGTCGCATCTGCCGCAGGTACAAGGGGTTTCCGCCCGTGAGCCGGTGCATCTGCACCGCCTGGGCAGCGCCGGGGTCGGCGCCGATCAGTTCGGCGACCGACTGCACGCCGAGCCCGCGCAACCTCAGGTGGCGGCTTACGTGCGGCGCAAGACCATCGGGGATCACCCCCTCACGCGTCGTGGCCAGCAGCACCACCGGCAGATCGACCGCTCCGGCCAGCACGGCCGCGAGCGCGGCGACGGTCTCGCCGGGCGCCCAGTGCAGATCCTCGACATGCAGTACCAGTCCGGAACTTTCGGCCATCGAATGCACCCGGTCCAGCAGCGACGCTTGGATCTGTCCGGCGTCGTCCAGGGCGGCCGCACCGCCGGACAACACCTCCGCCAATGCGCCGTCACCCGACCCGGCGACCAGGGGGGCGAGCGGGGCGTAAGGCAGCGTCCGACGAGGATCGCAGGCCAGCCGCACCACCCGCGGAGCCGGCTGCCCGCCGGCGATGGCCGACAGCACCGCACGGGCCAGGGTCGACTTCCCAATGCCCGGTTCGCCGCTGAGGACGACGGCCGCCGATCGGCGAGCGGCCAGTGCGGCGGTAACGGATGACACGGCGTCGTCCCACTCGCGGGCCCGCCCCACCATGTCGTCGTGGCCCGGGGGCCGCCCGCCCACCCGCTGGGTCGGCAGGGCCGACCGTGGCGTGGATGGGTGGGACCGGGCGGCTGCCGGCCCCGTAGCATTCGACAGCCGCGCCGCGGCGCGCTCCAGATCCGGCCCCGGCTCGACGCCCTGCTCGGTCAACACCCGCCGAGCGCTGTCGTAGACCCGCAAACCGTCGGCAACCGCCCCGGTCTCCAGCTGGCAGTCGATGAGTTGGGCCTGGCTGTGCTCCCATTCCGGGCGGATGGCCACCACCCGTTCCAGCAGCTCGATGGCCGCGCTGTGTCGCCCGGACTGCGCGAGAATCTGCGCCAGCCGGTCCATCGCACCCAGGCGCAGCTCGACCAGCCGGATCCGCTCCGGTTCCGGCACCGCCGGATCGGGCCCCTGCGGATCTCGCCAGAGCGCCAGCGAAGCGCGCAGCGCGGCGAGCGCCTCCGCAATCTGCCCGTCACGCGCCAGCTCTCGCCCCCGATACACCAGGTTCTCGAACTCCTCCGCATCCACGACGCACCTGTCGGGCTCCAGGCGATAGGCGTAGCCGTCGAACGCAATCGATTCGCTTCCCCAGCGGTGCCGCAGCCGCCACACGAGGGTCGCCAACGATCGCCGCGGCCGCGGTGGAAGGTCGTCGGCATAGACCTGGTCGATGAGATCGGTGACGGTGAGCGTCAATCCGGACACCGCGGCGATCGCCAGCGCAGTCACCAGGCGGCGCTGGGTAGGGCCGCCGACGGGCGTATCGACCCCCTGGACCGTCACCGACAACGAGCCCAGCACGGCGATGCGCACCGTCGCCCGCCGCGCACCATCGACGGGCATGGCTACGCACGACCCCTCTGGCGGCACGGCCGTATCCCCCGTAGTTCCCCCCACCACGAATAGGCAACTTACCCGTAGTTGCCGGACTGAGAGGCATCATTCACCCGTCCGACGCGACAGGCCCCAGCCGCATCACCTGGTCGGGTAACACCACGAGCCGAAACCGCTCCAGCCGTCACAGTGAGTGATCATTCCGTGTGGTGGTCGATGCTCGGCAAACCTGCGGCGGCCGGATCGCGCTGGGCGATCAGCGTGGTCAGCCGGCGGGTCACCGGGTCGTCGCCGAGGTCGGCGGACGCCTGCCGCAGCACCTGCAGCGCCTCGACCTGCCGGCCCATGGTGGCCAGCGCCCGGGCGAGCTGTCGCCGAAGTCCGCGCCGGTCCGGATGGTTCCCCACCAGATATCGCAGCTCGGCCACCGTGGTGAAATCGACGGCACCGCCCAGGATCAGCTCCTGCTGGAGTTCCAGCGCATCCACCCGCACTCTGCCGAGCCGTTCGATGTCGGCCGCAGCGGCCGTGCAGTCTGCCAGCTCCGGATAGGGCAGGCCGCGCCACAGCGAGAGTGCCTCGTGGGTGTTGACGCGCGCGCGATCCCGGTCGCCGTTCGCCCAATGCCGGTAGCCTTCGCGGATCAGGTCGGCGAAACGCTCGGCATCCACGGCGCCGTCGGCCAACACCAGGTGGGCCTTCCCGGCGACCTGCAGGGTTCCCGGTGGCAGCTGGATAGCCACGCTGCGCAGCAGCACGCGCAGCCGGTGCGCGGCATCGGCGGGCGGCCGTACCCACACGATCTCCGAGAGCGAGTCGAATCCGACCTGGGCGTTCGCATTCATCACCAGCCAGCCCATGGCCCTGCGCACACGGGATCCGGCCAGCTCCAGTTCGCCGTCGGCCGGGAGCACTCTCAGCGGTCCGAGTACCTCTACTCGCATGGTGGTCAGCGTAGGGCGCTCCGTCACCGTCGCGGCGGCGCCGCCCGGCCGGGAACTCGGTCGGCATGGTGACCGCCGGTGCCGGGTGGCACCGCCCGTCGACCCGCCGGCAGCGGGCGCCATCGTCAGCACGGAACACCTTGCCCCATCACGACTATCGACCTCGAGAGCGGTGACGATGGCCCGGTCTGGACGCGGATCCGGCACCGATGGCCGGTCGGCGATGCCGGCCGGCGCGCCCCGGTCCACCCACCGACCGGTCACCACGACCGCTCCGGGATGGTGACCGGTCGGTGACCGTGTGTGGTGGATTGGTGACTCTGCGGTGACCTGACTCGCCGATCCGGTCGCGAGCGTAGGCACACAGACCTCACCGGGCGGGGTACGCACCCGCCTCCGACCATCCGAAGGGCCGATCCATGACCATCGCCCGACGCAGCCACCGGCGCGGCGCGGCCCCCCCGGGCCGCGCAGCCGCGAGGCCCCGATGACTGTCAGCGCGCCGTCCCTTCCGCTGCCGTCCAGGCCGGCGGGCTGGATCGCACGCACCGCCGCCACCGCCGTGCTGACACTGGCGGCGGTGCTGGTCCTGCTGGATCAGTCCGGCTACCGCGGGTGGGAGGCCTGGTCCGCGGGCCACGCGACGGCATGGGTGACCGCCATGCCGGCCTACATCTACCGCAGCACCTTCTTCGTCGACGTCGGCGCGCCGGACATCTTCGGGTTGCGCGTGACCGGCGAGTGCACCTCCGCGATCATCATCGTCGGCATCCTCGGCCTCACCGCGTTGCTGACCCTGACCACCCGCCTTCCGCTGCGCCGACTGGGGCTGGCGACCCTGCTGTCGGCGGGCTCGTTCTACCTGCTCAATCTGGCTCGCCTGGTGGGAATTGCGTTGGCCACCAGGCAATGGGGGCTGGATACCGGCTACTACTGGTCGCATATCTGGGCGGGCGGATTCGTCACCATCATCGGTGTCGCCGGGGTTCTCGCGCTGTACCTGATGGTGCTCGGGCGCATCCGTCGTCGGCACACCACGACCGGAGGCGCCACATGAACGGCTACGGGGCCGGAGGTGCCGTCGCGACCGGTATCGGCCAGATGGCCTACACCGGCGTGAACGCCATGGGCATGTCGATTCTCGCGGCCGGCCTGCTGTTCGCCGGCCTGGTTCTGCTGCGGCTTGCGGCGGCGCGACGGGCGGCCGGGTCGCCGCGGCGACGCCACCACTGATCGGTTCCGGGGGGCACCGTGTTCACACTCGTCAATAGCACCGCGCTGTTCGTCATGGCCCTGGCCGCGGCGTATTTTTTCCTGGCCGCGGGCCTGGGCGTGCGCCAGTTACGTCGGCACGGCACCAGGTCCGCCTTCTCCTCGCGAGTGGGGTTCGGGGCGCCGTTCGAACCGCTGGCCGGCGCGCCGACCTCGAATTCGGCCCATCACCTGTACTTCCTCATCCCCTGCCTGAACGAGGCGGCGGTGATCGGCCGCACGGTGGCCGCGCTGCAATCTCCGGCGGAATGGGATGCCCGCATCATCGTGGTCGACGACGGCAGCGACGACGGCACCGCGCAGGTCGCCGCCGGGGCCGGCGGTGAGCAGACCTGGGTGCTCACCCGCGAGCTGCCCGACGCACGCCGGGGCAAGGGCGCGGCACTGAACGCCGGTTTCGCCCGCATCCGCTCGGACGTCGCGGCCAGGGGCCTGGACCCGGCCCGGGTGGTCGTGTGCGTCATGGATGCCGACGGGCGGCTGTCGGACGGAGCGATCGGCGAGGTGCTGCCGCTATTCGACGATCCCGCGGTCGGCGGCGTCCAGTTGGCGGTGCGGATCCGCAATCGCCACGACAATTTCCTGCTGCAATTTCAGGACCACCAGTTCTGGACGCTGTCGTCCCTGACCCAATACGGGCGTATCCGCACCGGCACGGTCAGCCTCGGCGGCAACGGACAGTTCACCAGGTTGTCGGCGCTGCTGGAGGTTTCGGAGAGTCCCTGGTCGGCCTCACTCACCGAGGATCTCGATCTGGCCGTGAGTCTGGCGCTGCGGGGCTGGGTGCTGACCTCCACACCCCGGGCCGCAGTCGATCAGCAAGGGGTCGAGCGGCTGCGGCCGCTGATCCGGCAGCGCACCCGCTGGTACCAGGGTCACATGACCGAGATCGCCCGCGCGCCACAGATCCTGCGGTCGCTGAAGATGAGCCATGCGGCGTCGGTGGAGATGGTGCTCTACCTGTTGGTGCCGTGGTTGTTCGACCTGCCGTGGTCGATCCTGTACCACCTGATCTTGGTCGAGATCGCCTTGCAGGTCGGTAGTACCCAGCTACTCAGCGGCGGGCCGCTACAGGTGGCCGTGGCCCTCGCGCTGTGGTACCTGCTCGGATTCTGGCCGGCGCTCATCACCGGCGCCATGGCGCGGCGCCGCGATCCATCCCAATCGTGGCTCCGTTGCCTCAAACTCGGGCATTGCTTCGTCGTCACCAACTACCTGTCCTACACCTGCGCCTGGCGCGCGCTGTATCGGATGGTGCGCGGCCGCACCGGGTGGGCCAAGACCGCCCGCAGCACCGAGACCCTCGCCGTCACATCTGGTCGGCCGCCGCTTGCGACCGCAGGGAGGTGAGGTCCGCATCTGTGTCCCGATTATCTGAGTTCCATTCGACATGTCATGTCATCGACCGACGAAAGGATTCACGATGACCACGTCCACCTTCAGTCGTTGCTTCTCCAGGAGCACACGCTCGTCAGCAAGGAGCATTCGACGCGGTCTCGGCGCGATCGCCGCATCCGCACTGGTACTCGGAACGAGCCTGGCACTCGCGCCCGCCGCGCAAGCAGCCGACCCACATCAGCCGTTCACCTGCTCGCCGGGGGGCGTGCTCCTGGTGGTCCCGGACAGCGACCCTACCCAGGGGACCACCCTTTACCACGGCGCGTTCGGTGCCGGGACGATCGATTTCACTGAGCTCGCCACGACTCCCTACAACTGGAACGGGACCGGGTACAACTCGCAGGACGGGTACATGTACGGCGCAGACGCGCAGGGCAATCTGCTGCAGATCGGCAGTGACGGGTCGGTGACCGTCGTCGGGCAGGCTCCGATGAGCTCGTCCAACGCCGCGGCGTTCGACAATTCCGGCCACCTGTGGATCAAGCCCGAGGCAACGGTCGAGGACCAACTCGTCGCGTTGGACGTGTCGGACATGACCTCGGCGACGGTGCAACTGAGCGCCGACGTCCATGCGGCCGACATCACCTTCGCCAACGGATATCTGTGGGGGCTCGGCGGGTCCAACCAGCTGTCCCGTATCGACACGGTGACCGGTCAGGTCACCCGGATCACGGTCACCGGTGTGCCGGGCTCGATCCAGCAACCATTTGGCGGTGCGATCACCTTCGGTGATGGCACGCTGGGATTCTTCTCCCAGGTTGGCGGAAGTTTCATCCGAGTGAAGGTCACCGACCCATCGTCACAGTCCCCGACCGCGGCGATGGTTTCATCGCAGTCCGCCCCGGCCGCAAGCCTCGGTGATGCTGCAACGTGTATCTCCGTCATCGCCAGCGGGATCGACCTCCAACTGTCGAAGACTGCGCCCGGGTCGGTGGAGCCGGGTAGTCCGATCGACTACACGCTGACCGTGCACAACAACTCGTCGGTGACGAGTTCGGGCTGGACCGTGGTGGACGACGTCCCCGCCGCGGTGACGGGCCTGACCACCGACACCGCCGGGTGCTCGATCAGCGACCAGACACTCACCTGCACGGGCGGCGCCCTGGTCGCGGGCGGTGACGCCGTCATCCACCTGACCGGTACCGCGTCGCAGACCGGGATTATCACCAATGCCGCGAGCGTCTTGGGCAACGATGCGGACCCGAATCCCGACAACAACGAGGGCACCGCCCAGACGGTGATCGCGCAGTCACCTGGCGCTCCCATGATCACCTGGCAGGCCGGCACCGGCATCGGCGCCGTTCTGCTCCTGCTGGGCGGCGGAGTCCTGCTGCTGCGGCGGCGCACCCGGATTGACTTGGCTACCAAGTGAATCCGCCCACTGACACCGTTCGACAAGGGAGTCCATCATGACGAAATCCACCATCGTGCGGGGCCTTGTGGCCCTATCCGCCACCGCCGCGCTCGGCCTGGGCCTCGCCCCGGCAGCATCGGCGAACGCCCCGGGGCAACCGGGCACACCCTCCGCGCCCACCCCCATCTACACGGATAACTTTGAGAACGGCATGGGCGACACCGCCACGGCGCTGCACGACTACGTCGGCGCCTCGGGAATGACGTACTCGTCGGACCCCGCCTACGACGCGATCAACTGCAACGGGCTGGTTGTGAACTTCAACAGTCCGCAACCCGCCACCAATCTGTACGGCTGCAACGCTCGGGCGAACAACGTCTACCCGCTGTTGCTCGGCATGGCCGAGGCCCTGGGGAACATGCCAGGCGGCCCCGCCGATCCCGCGGAGAACCACGCGGTGGCCGCCTACACGCACGAGGGCACCGAGCCGGCGGACGCAATCGTCTTCCAGACCAACTCACCGATTCCGTTGACGACGGCGAACCGGTTCATCACGTTCTCCGTCGACGGGGCGGTTCGCACCTGCGAAATGGACCATCCGGAGCTGAAGTTCTACCTCCTGGACGGGACCACCGAGATCCCCGCGTTCGACTCGGCCATCGACCCGTGCGTGGGCACGCCGGACGCCAATGACATACGGACCGGCAGCTACGCCGGTAACCACGCGTTGCTGTTCTCCGGCAGCCAGATCGGCATCCGACTACGCAACGGCAGCACGGCGGGGGGCACCGGCAACGACTTCGCGTTCGACAACGTCAAGGTGCTCGACGTCACCCCGCAGCTGGACACCGCGTTCGACGCCCCGGCCATCCAGCCCGGCGAGACCTCCACGCTGACCTTCACCATCACCAACACCAACGAACTCGCCGACAAAGACGGGTGGCACTTCGACGCCACCCTGCCCGCCGGCGTCACCGTCACCGGACCCGGCTCCACCACCTGCACCGCTGGCACCGTCACCGCACCCAACGGCGGCAACACGGTCACCGTCACCGGCGGCGACATCGCCTCCGGCGTGACCTCCTGCACCGTCACGGTTCCCGTCACGGCCACCGATCCCGGCACCTACACGCTGCCATCGGCCAGTGTCGGGGTCAGCTCCATCGATCCGCCCGCCGACGCCCAACTGGTCGTCGCGCCCGACGCGGGCGCACCCATGATCACCTGGCAGGCCGGCACCGGCATCGGCGCCGTGCTGCTCCTGCTGGGCGGCGGAGTCCTGCTGCTGCGGCGCCGCGCCCGGATTGGGACGGCCACCGCCTGAATAGGTATCAGAGCCGCACCGCCGGGCGGATCCTTCCCCGCATACTGGGTCCGTCCGGCGGTGCGTACCATCGCCGCCCGGGTGGCCCTGAGCTCCGAGCAGCTACTCACGCCGCATGCCTCGACGAGATCGTGCTGGGTGCGGCACCTCACCAGATGTGCAGGCGCGACACCAGCCCGATGATCACCGGTGCCAGCCCGAGGCAGATGAACGCGGGCAGGAAGCACACCGCCAGCGGCGCCGTCATCGCGACGCCGGCCCGTGCCGCACCGCGCTCGTCCGCACGACGACACCGATCCCGCAACGCGGCCGCCGCGTCTCGGGCCGCGTCTGCCAGGCGCACCCCGCCGAGCGCCGACCGATGGGCCGCGGCGGCCAGCACCCGCAGCTCCGGATGCGCCTGGGCGGGGCGCCAGGCCGACTCGGGATCGGACCCCAGCGCGAGCAGAGCGGCCACCTCGGCCAGCGCCTCCAGCGGGCCCAGCGCCTCCAGCGGGCCCAGCGCCTCTAGCGGGTCAAGCCCCGCCAGTGGATCCAGCCCCGCCAGCGGATCCAGCGGACCCGGCGGCTGCGATCGGCCAATCGCCGAGCCGGCCGTGCCACCAGACGGGGATGCCGGCGCTCGCCGCTCGGCGGCCAGCACCACCTCGATGGCCGGGCCCACCGGCATGCCGGCCTCCAGGCAGGTTGCCACCAGGTCGAGAACGCCTGCCAATTGCCGCATCTCGACGACTCCTGGTGCCCGTTGGCGGGCGGGCGCCAGCCGCCCAGCCAAGGCCCCAGCCGCCCCAGCGACCGGCACCGCCCACACCGGCAGCGCGAACAGCACCCCGGCGGCGACCGCCCCGGCGGCGGTGACGAGCATCCGACGAACCCCGGGATCCACAAGACGCCGCCGACGCCGAGATCGGCCGATCGGCTCGGGGCGGGGCAGCAGCGTCAGCGCACCGGCGGTCAGCAGTGCCGCTCCCGCCAGAGACGACTCGGCCAGCGACGATCCGAGCATCACCTCACCCCCGCACGATCCGGTCGGCCCACGCCAGGCCGGCGCAGCACAGCACTGTGCCGACCACCAGCAGCACCCCGCCCACGGTCGAGCCCAGCAACACCCCCAGCGGATCGGCGCCCATCCCGGCGCCCAGCAACGGGCCGGCGGCCGGCAGCGCCGACAACACATATCCGGACACTGCCGGGCCCGCGACCTGCGCCACCCGGCCCTCGACGGCCAGCGTGCGATCGGCGAGATCATCGGCCAGCGCCGAGGTGACCGCGGCCAGCGGGATGCCATGGGCCACCGACAGTTCCCAGCCCATGCGCAGCCGCGACCGAGCATCGGACAACTCCGCCGAAGGTGCCGCGCCCCGGGCGGGATACGCGGGCGGCAGGGTCGGCCCGCCGGGAAGCCCGGCCAGCACCGCAGCGACTCCCGGTGGCGCGGACCCCGTCACCGCCCGGATCGCGTCGGCCGGCGGCGTGCCGGCCTGCAAGTCACGCGCCAACGCTCGCAATGCGGCCGCCGCCGCGGCCAGGGCCGCACGCGCGCCGGCAGCGCGGCGCGCCCGGCGAAGCAGGTGACGCACCGTCCCGGCGAGTACCCCCGCCGCCAGCGCCACCGGCCAGGAGATCACCACCGCCAGCGCCACGACGACACCGGCCAGTCCCAGCGCGGGGCCGGCACGCCCGTGGCCCGGTGTGCCCCGACGCTCCACCGGCCGGCGCGCCGCTGCACGTCGCGAGAGCCGCGCGATCCACCATGCCCGGCCGGCCAGCGCCCTGCCCCGGACGGTCGCACCGACACCCGCCCCCACCTGGCTCATCCGGTGGGGGCGAGCCGGCCACAGCAGCAGGGCAAGCGCCAGCGCCAGGAGCGCTCCGGCTCCCGGGATCACGACACGGCCATCGGCCACCATTCCCGTCACCGCTGACGCCCCCGCTACCACGGCACCGGCTCGCCACGCGCAGCCAACGTCTCGCCCAGCAGGTCGGCACCGGGTCGACAGGGCACGCCGTCGCGCAGCGCGGTCTGCGCCCGCACCGTGCCGTCGCCGGCGTCAGTCAGCACCGCGATCTCGGCCAACTGCCGCTGGCCGCCCCGCCGGCGTAGGTGCAGCACCGCCTGAACGGCGCCCGCCAGTTGGGCGTGCAGCGCCGCCCGATCCATCCCGCCCAGCGCGGCCAGCGCCGCCAGCCGGGCCGGCACGTCTCGCGCGCTATTGGCGTGCACCGTGCCAGCGCCACCGTCGTGGCCGGTCGTCAACGCTCCGAGCAGGTCGACCACCTCGGCGCCACGCACCTCTCCGAGCACCAACCGATCGGGTCGCATCCGCAGCGCCTGCCGCACCAGCTCGCGCAGCCCGATCGCACCGGCACCCTCGACGTTGGCGCCCCGAGCCACCAGCCGCACCAGGTGCGGGTGCAGCGGATGCAGCTCTTCGGCGTCTTCGACGGTAACGATCCGTTCGGACGGTTTCACCTGGGCTAGCAGCGCCCCCAACAGGGTGGTCTTGCCGCTGCCGGTCCCGCCGCTGATCACAAACGCCAGCCGCGCCGCCACGATCGCCCGTACCGCGGGGTATCCGGCGCCCGGCAGCATGCCGGCGTCCCGCAGCGCGGCGAGGTCGTAGCGGGCCGGCCGCAGCACCCGCAACGACAGGCAGGTGCCGGTGGAGGCCACCGGCGGCAGCACGGCGTGCAGCCGGGTGCCGTCCGGCAGCCGACCGTCCACGAATGGATGCGCATCGTCCAGCCGCGCACCCGCCAACCCGGCCAGCCGGCGGGCCAGCCGCTGCACCGCCGCCTCGTCGGCGAACCGCACGTCCGCCGGTTCCCAGCCGCTGCCACGATCCACCCGGACGTCGCGTGGTGAGTTGACCACCACGTCGGTGGTGCGCGGATCGGACAGCAGTCCGGTCAGCGGCCCGCAGCCGGCCAGCTCCTGCTCCAGTTGCCGGATCAGTACCAGCATCCGGGTGTCGTCCACCACCCCCGAGGACTCGGCGCGCACCGCCCGGGCCAGGGCCACCGGCTCCGGAGCGGCGTGGTCCGCGGCCAGCCGGCGCTGCACCCGCAGCACCAGATCATCCGGCAGCGTGGCGGGACCGGGATCGGCCGCCGTCATCCCGCCGGCTCCGCGCCCGCCAGCACCGCGACCGCCGCCCGGCCCAGCGGACCCCTCGGGTTGATCCCCGGCGGCCCGCCGGAATCCAGCCGCCGATCCAGGCCCGGCTCGGGTCGCATTGCGGCCACCAATGGCAAGCGCAGCGCAGAGGCCACATCGTCGGCTCCCAGGCCGCCCGGGGACGGGCCGCGCACGACCAGACCGAGCCGCGCGCCCAACTCGCCCAGCCGCCCGGTCAGCCGGGCCGCGCCGTAACAGCCCCGCACATCGGCCGGCACTACCAGCACCGTCAGATCGGCCCGGGACACCGCCCGATCCGCCGCGGCCGTGGGGGCATGCGGCACGTCGACCACGCACACATCGCCGGCGCGCTGGGCGGCCTGCAGCACGGTGTCCAGCAGCGAGGGGTCGACGGCGTCGGCTGCCTCCCGGCCGTGGCCGAGCACGGAGAGCCGACCCTGGCCGAGGCGCAGCGATGGCAACGCTCGATGCAGCGCCTCCGCGGCCAGTCTTCCGCTGGGGGCGGCGATGTCGGCCCACCGCGCCCCGCCGGCGTCCTCCAGACCCAGCAGCACCTCCACCCCCGGGCCCCATGGATCGGCATCGGCCAGCAGGGTCCCCCGGCCCGACCGATGCGCGGCGACGGCGGTGGCCGCGGCCAGCACGGTCGCCCCGGCGCCACCGCAAGCCCCGACCACCGCGATCACCCGGCCACCTCCGGGACCGCGCTCGGCCGGATCGGTGGCGTCGCCGAGCACCCCGACCAGCTGCTCGTCCGATGCGCCGACGACGCAGACCCGCTGCACTCCCACCGCCAGGCAGCACTGCCACTGCTCGGCGTCCAGTTCACGCACCGCGAGTACCACCACGCCCTCGCGCCGCGGTAGCCGCGCCGCGACCACGTCCGGCAGCAGGGCGGCGTCCAGCAGCACCAGCGGCGCCCGGCGCCAGGCACCACCGGATCCCACTGCCGTTGCCCGCTCCACCACGATCCCCGCGGCGGCGGCGATCCGATCGACCGCGACGCGCACACCGGGGTCCGCGGTGATCACCAGGGGCGCACTGACCATCGACCCCACCCCGCATTCCCATCCCCACGCCCCGACGGTGGGGCGGGGCGTGCTCAGTTCAGCGGAATCCGGCCGGCGACGAGCCGGGTCGGCCAGGAATGTGGATGGAAATCGGACAGGGGATCAATCAGTGACGGCGCCGCCGCGTGCGCCCGCCCGGCATGCGATCTCCGCTGGTCATCGGGCGGTGACGAGGGTGCGGGTGCGACCCGGGTCGAAAATAGGGGCGGCCCCCGCCAGGGGGGAGGGCGGGGGCCGCGCGGTTCGGCTCCGGGGGGTTGAGTCGAACCGAGTGGTCGGTTCCGGGGGGGTGGAAACCGACAACTTCAACTGTAACGCTGACCTGCGACTTCCGACACCCCTTGAAAAATCGGCGGACCGTGTGGCGTGTCCCGTCAATGAAAGTCAACCCGTTCGGCGGCATCTGAATCGGTCCGGAGCATCGCTGCGAATGCCACCCCTTGCCCCGATCGCGGAGACGGGCCAGACTGGGGGCACGGACCCCCTGGATGGCCAGGGCCGGTGTGGTGGAGAAGCACTGGTCACCCCGTCGCGGAGGGTTCCGCGTGGACCCCAGGTACCCACTCACCGCTCCAACCGCGTAGGGACGTCGTCAGGGCGTTTTCGCGAGACTCGCGCCGCCCGCGTATACCGACGAATAGTGGTGCAGCACTGGTAGCCGGTCAGCCCACGCCAGACGGCGCTCCGCATCCGCGGAGCGCCGTCTTCATGTGTGAGGCCCCTCGGGACCCGCGGCCGTGGCGATGGACCGGGCCTCCCGGGCTCCGGACTCGAGCGCCCCGCAAACGTGCGCGATCCAGTCGGCGACGCCACCGGGTTCGCCCGACGCGTAGCGGCCGGCGGCCTCGAGATACTGCCCGCCGGCCCGCAGATGACCCACCTCCGGCACGGTCAGCGCCTGCGGATCTAGCCCGGTGGACACCATCGCCAGTCGGCCGGCCGCCCGGGCAACCACCCCGTCGGCGCTGCCGAACGGGCGCAGCGCGAGCAGTTCACCGTGCACGACCGCCACCAGCACGGGCCCGGACCACGGAGCGCGCGTGACCAGCTCGGCCAGCGCCACCAGCCGGGGCCCGACGCCCGGTGCGGGGCGCGGCCGGCCCAGCCCGGCGCCGTCCGCGACCAGATCGGCCGCCGCCAGCACGTGCAGCCGGGCCAGCGCCTGCAACGGGGCACGCCGCCACGCCCCGACGAGTTCGCCGATCGCCGCGTTCGCGCGGAGCGCACCGGTCAAGACCGGATCGGTGACGGCTCCGTCGGGGTGTTCCTCGGCATCGAGCATCGCCGATCCACCATCCAGCATCGCCGACGCGCGCGCCGCCCGGATCCCCGCTGCCGCCGCCGTCCGGGCCCATCCCCGGCGGTTCGCGGGCAGCCGCCGGATTGATGCGATCGCCGTCCGGGCCCGGTCCACCGCCTCGGCCACGCCGGGCAACGCATCCAGGTCCGGCCATCCCAAGGCGCCGGGCGCAGGGCTCGGCCCCGCGGCCGGTTCGGGGGAAGGGGGCACCCCCGAACGGTAGCGAGCCCATCCCGCGCCGCCGCCCCCGGTCGGATCAGCGGGGTCGGCGCCGATGGAGCTTCGCTGGAAGTCCCGGCGTCGGGTCCCCGGTCGGATCAGCGGGGAAGTCGCACAGTGACCGCGGACCGGACATCCGCCCGGAACCGACCGGCGCCCGGGTGAACACGCGACGAATCATCGGCGGCGGGCGGCGCAGTGGCTACCGTGACCACGTGGGATCCACCGGTCGGGGTGCGCTGGTTGCGATCGGCGCCGTCGCGGCGCTCGTCGCAGCGGTGGTCGCGCTGCCGGGTGGCGACCACGGATCGGCGGCCGACAGGCCGCGGCAGGCCGCCGTAGTGCAGACCACGGGCCAGGGCGGGTCCAGCAGTGCGGCCACGACCCCGCCACTCACGCGCCATCAGGTGACGATCCCCGCGCTGCCGACGGTGCCCGCTGCCACCGAGCGCGACGAGCCTCCCGGACCGGCAGTGTCCTCGCCACCCCGCACTCGGCCGATCCCCAGCTCCCGCTCCGCCCGACCGTCCCCGCGGCAGACCTCGGCCCGAACGGCCCCCACCGCGCTGCCCGTGCACCGCACGCCGACGCCGAGCCCCGCCACGTCGACGCCGTCACAGCCTCGCCCGCGCAGCACCAGCAGCCCCCCACAGACCCGGATCGCCTCGACGACCCCGGCGCCGCCACCGTCGTCCACCCCGCCGCCACCCCCACCGCCGACGACGTCTCAGTCCACGCCAAAGTCCACCCCGAAACCCACCCCGAAGCCCGCGCCGACCTCCAGCGCGCCGAAGCCGCCGGACTTCGGCATCCCCGTCACCGTCGGCAACGCACGGCAGATCGTCACCGTGACCGCCTCGTCGTCGTCGGCGACCACCGGCACCGTGCGCGCCTGGCAACAGCGATCGAACGGCAGCTGGGTCGTGGTGCACGGCCCGTACCAGGCGTGGCTCGGCTCGGCCGGCATCGGTCAGCAGAGCGAAGGATCCACCCGCACGCCGCAGGGCACCTTCACCCTGACGGAGGCGTTCGGGCGCGACGCGGACCCGGGCACCGCGCTGCCGTACCACCAGACACGACCCAACGACTGGTGGGTCTCCGACGTCCACTCGCCCGAGTACAACACGCTGCAGAACTGCGTGGACTGCCCGTTCGACACCTCGGTGTCCGAGCACCTGTACTACATCACGCCGTACTACGACTACGCGGTGGTGATGGACGTCAACCGCTGGCCGGCCGTGCCCGGCGACGGCAGTGCCTTCTTCCTGCACATCACCGACCACGCGCCCACCGCCGGCTGCGTGGCCATCGACAGGGACCCGCTGCTGACCATCATGCGGTGGCTGAACCCCGACCAGCATCCCCGGATCGCGACCGGCGTTACCTGATCGGGGCCATGAGTCGCACGCAGCATCCCGGGCAGCGACAGGCCTGCGACCGGGCGGCTCCATGCGGGCGGATCGGCCGGACGGTGCCCGTCGTGGCACGATGAAACCCGCTCGGCGGCGCGCCGCCGGGTGGCCGACCGACCATCGCTCCGGACGGACATGAAGGAGATCGACGTGGCACCCTCGAGTGCGGCACACCCGCCGACCGACTATTCGCGCCAGCCCACCGGCCCCGCCGCCATCCCGCTGGTCCGCGAGGAGCCGGTCGACCGGGATGCGTCGATCGGGTCGCTGGTCAAGGACGCGACGGTGCACCTGTCGACCCTGGTGCGCTCGGAGATCGAGCTGGCGAAGCTGGAGCTGAAGTCCTCGGTCAAGCAGGCGTTGCAGGGCAGCATCTTCTTTGCCGCCGCGGCCGCGATCGCGGTGTTCTCGCTGTGGTTTTTCTGGTTGATGGTCGGCGAGATCCTGGCGATCTGGCTGCCCCGATGGGCGGCGTTCACCATCGTGTTCGGGGTGATGCTGGTCGCGGCCGGGGGTCTGGCGTTCCTGGGGTGGCGCCGGCTGAAGAAGATCCGCAAGCCGGAGAAGACCATCTCGGAGGCGCAGCAGACCGCCAGCTCGCTCAAGCAGGCCGCGGCGCGGGGCGGGGAGACGACCGCGGCCTGACAGTCAGCCGCTGGTGCAGGCGCCGGTGTTGGCGGGGCTGCGATCGCGCAGCCCCGCGTCGATCACCGGCCGCACCTCGTCCTGGGTCAACGCGAAGCCAACCTGCGGATTGTCGATCGCCGCTCCGAATACCACGCCTAGCACGGAGCCGTCGGTGGCCAGCAGCGGGCCGCCCGAATTGCCCGGCCGAACGGTGCCGCGCAGCGTGTACACCTCCCGCACCACGGTGTTCGCCGAGTAGATGTCCGGGCCGCGCAACGTGATCTGCGCCCGCACCCGGCTGGGCGTGAGGGTGAACGGCCCGTCCAGCGGGTACCCGGCGACGATGGCGCTGTCGCCCGACTGGGCCGCGGCGGGCGCGAATCGCAGTGGATCGGCGGTGAGCCCCGGGACCCGCAGCACCGCCAGGTCCACCTCGGGGTCGAAGCGCACCACGATGGCGCGCAGGGTGCCCGACGCCGCCTCCACCTGCACCGAGGACGACCCGGCGACCACATGGGCGTTGGTGACGACCACGTCGTCGGCCACCACGAATCCGGAGCCCTCCATCTGCTGCGAGCAGGCCGGCGCCAGGGCACGGATCTTCAGAATCGAATCCTGCTCGGCGGTGGCCGCGCCGTTGTCGCCGAGGGCGGCGTCCGGCGGCTCGACCGGAGCATCCGGCGCGGGCGCCAGCGGTGCCAGGATCTGCGGGAAATCCGACCCGACGAACAGCGCCCGCAGCTGGCCGGAGATCCGCACCGCCGACGGCGGCATCACGTGGTTCACCCCCGCCAGCACCGACGAGGAGCGGATCTGCGAAGACAGCCACGGCAGTGGCGCGGCGGCCAGCGGCACCGCGACCAGCCATGCCACCACCAGCACCGCCAGGGTGTGCCCCACCAGCCCCAGCCCGCGGTCCACCGCCAGCGCCGGCCGCCAGGTGATCCGCTTGGTCACCAGGGCGCCCAGTGCCTGCCCGGCCAGCTCGCCGATCCCGACCCCGGCCACCACCAGCGCGATGGCGATCGCCACCTTCGCGGCCGAATCGGCGAGCTGGTCGGCCAGCAGCGGCGCCACCTTGATGCCGAGCAACGCACCGCCGATCGCACCGACCAGCGTCAGCAGCGCCGTCACCAGCCCCTGCCGGTAGCCGGAGATCGCCGCGCCCACCAACAGCAGCACGATCACCAGGTCGGCGATGTTCATCGGGCCACCTGAGCGCGTGGGCCGAGACCCGTCGGCGGCGGTACCTCCAGCGCGATGATCCGGCCCGCATCCCACGGCACCGACCAGCCGCCCCAGTCCAGCAGCAGGTCGACCAGGCCCGCGGTGAAGCCCCAGACCACCAGGCCGGCCACCGTGAACGCGGGCGTGCGCAGGCCCGGCCGTACCACCACCGAGCCCCGGTTGCCGGGATCGACCAGCTCGGCGATCGACACCCGGGCGACCACCGCGGTCTCGGCCGGGTCGACCACCCGCACCGGGCCCGGTCTGCGCCAGTGCGCCAGCACCGGGCTGACCAGATATCCGGAGGGGCGCAGGTACAGCGGGGGCAGCACGGCCGCGGGGGTGACGGAGTCCGGGTCGAGCCCGGTCTCCTCGCGCGCCTCGCGCAGCGCCGCGGCCACGTCGTCCTCGCCGGGCTCCAGCGCTCCACCGGGGAAGGCGGGCTGCCCGGCGTGCGCGCGCAGCGTGGCGGCCCGCCCGGTGAGCAGCAGATCGGGCCCGGTCTCCCCGTCTGCGAGCAGCATCAGCACCGCGCTGCGCCTAGCCCCGTCCGGCGCCAGTTCGGTGGCATGCCGCACCCACCGGGGCAGCCGCGCGCCGTCGGCCCGACCCACCACCCGCCGCATCCAGGCGGGCAGACCATCATCCGGCACCAGCCGGTGCCCGACCTGGGCCGCTCCGTCCAGGTTCACCGTCACGGCGCCAGGTCCCTGGCCGCCACGGGATCGACCGCCACGCCCACCATGTCGCCCAGCCCGGCCAGCGCCAGTAGGTGCTCGCGCTCCGCTCCGACCACCAGCGCCGCCGCGGTCTCCGGATCCGTGGGACCCGCGCCGTACGCGGCGCACAGCGCCGCCAGGAAGCAGGCTCCGCAGGCGGGCCGGCGCGCGTGGCACACCCGCCGGCCGTGGTAGATCGTCCGGTCGGAGAACACGGTCCAGTCGGCCCGCGGCACCTGTGCGGCCAGATCCCGCTCCACCTTCACCGGATCGGACTGGTCGGTCAGTCCCCAGCGGCGCACCAGCCGGCCCAGATGCGTGTCCACGGTGATACCCGGCACGCCGAACGCATGGCCGAGCACCACGTTCGCGGTCTTGCGCCCGAATCCCGGCAGCGTCACCAGCTCATCGAGGGTGGCCGGCACCTGCCCGTCGAACCGTTCGACCAGCTGTTGGCCCAGTTTGATCAGCGACGATGCCTTGTTCCGGAAGAAGCCGGTCGGCCGGATCAACTCCTCCAGCGTCGGCCGGTCCGCGCCGGCGTAGTCCGCCGCGGACCGGTATCGCGCGAACAACGCCGGCGTCACCTGGTTGACCCGCGCGTCGGTGCACTGCGCGGACAGGATGGTCGCGACCGCCAGTTCCAGCGGGGTGCCGAAGTCCAGCTCGCAGGGTGCCTGCGGGTAGCCGTCGGCAAGCCGCCGGCCGATCTGCCGGGCACGGCGGGTTCGGGCCAGCGGCGTCGTCGGAGCCGAGCCCTTCCGCGCCACGTTGCTAGGTTGCCACACCATGCCGTCACCAGGGCCGACACCGTGGCAGCAACGACGTCGTCACCGCCCTGACCTGCCCCGGGGTGTGTCGACCTTTCCGAATGGTCTGCCGGTGCGTCATGATGGACTGATCATGGTCTTCCTGGTGCTGCTGGTCCCGCTGCTGGTGATGGTGTTCGCGCTGCTCATGGAGCGGCTGGAGCATCGGCTGCAGACCACCGTGATGAGCGAGCAGGATGTCGAGGAGTTCCTGGACAAGGCAGAGCCCGACGAGGTGAATACCTTCATCCGGGAGGGCTGGACCCGCGCGATGTCGATGTTCCGGTTGCGCCGCCGCAAGGCGCGTCCATCGACCCGGTCCCGGCTGTTCACCTCGGCCCGCCCGACCAGCAAGCGGCGCGACACCTAGACTGTGCTCTGCGTCTCCATCCGCACCGCGGACCCGCTGATCAGGAGGACGAGTGGACGACACGCTCGCCAGGGCCGGCATCTTCCAGGGCCTGGAGCAGGAGGCAGCCGCCGCATTGGCTGCCCAACTGGAGACCGTCACCTATCCGCGAGGCAGCGCGATCTTCTCCGAGGGTGAGCTGGGAGACCGGCTGTACATCATCCTGGACGGCAAGGTGAAGCTTGGCCGGCACTCGCCCGATGGCCGGGAGAACCTGCTGGCGATCATGGGCCCGGCGGACATGTTCGGCGAGCTCTCCGTGTTCGATCCGGGCCCGCGTACCTCGACGGCCGTAGCGGTGACGGAAGTTCGGCTGTCCACCATGGACCGGGTCGGGATGCGCAGCTGGATCACCCAGCGGCCGGAGATCGCCGAGCAGCTGCTGCGGGTCATCGCCCGCCGGCTGCGCCGCACCAACAACTCGCTGGCCGATCTGATCTTCACCGACGTTCCCGGCCGGGTGGCGAAGGCGCTGTTGCAGCTGGCCCGGCAGTTCGGCAGCCACGAGAACGGTCAGCTGCGGGTGACGCACGACCTGACCCAGGAGGAATTGGCCCAGCTGGTCGGCGCGTCCCGGGAAACGGTCAACAAGGCACTGGCCGACTTCGGTCAGCGCGGCTGGTTGCGCCTGGAGGGCAAGAGCGTGGTCATCCTGGACCCGGATCGGCTCAACCGTCGGGCCCGCTGAGCCGACACAGCGGCACGTGCTCGACCGCCGGCCGCGCGCGCCCGCGTGCCTGCTTGCGATCTGCGTGCCGATCTGCGCTATGCGTGCGCAATAGCGACCGCAGATCGCAGTCGCACACGCGGATCGCAGTCGCACACGCGGATCGCAGTCGCACACGCGGATCGCAGTCGCACACGCGGAGCGCAGTCGCACACGCGGATCGCATCGGAAGGCGAGCCCCCTACAGCGGCCACCCCTCCGGTCCGGCGCCGCCCGCCGGGTAGCGCTCCAGCGGCACCTTGTTCGCCTTCCATGCCGCAAGTACCGGCGCCACGATCCGCCAGCAGTCCTCGGCGGTGTCGCCACGCACCGACAGGCTGGGATCGGCATCCAGCACCCCGAGCAGCACCTCGCCGTAGGCCGGCAGGTCTCCGGGGCCGAACTCGCTCTGCAACACCGTCTGGTCGATCTGCAGCGGATTGCCCGGGCCGTTGACGTTGAGCTCGATCGCCATGGTGTCCGGTCCGAAGCCGATGACGATCCGATTGGGCTGTTCGCCGCCGGTGAACCCGTGCGGCAGTCGCGGCGCGTCCTTGAAGGTGATCACAGCCTGCTTGCGCGGGGTGCCGATGGCCTTGCCGGTGCGGATCCGAAACGGCACGCCGGCCCATCGCCAGGTGTCCACCGCCAGCGTCACCTCGGCCATGGTCTCGGTGGTGCTGGCCGGGTTGATGCCGGGCTCGTCGGTGTAGTTGGGCACGTCGCGGTCTCCCAGCCGCCCGGCGGTGTACTGGGCGCGGCGGGATGAATGCTCCGGGTCGCCACGCCAGACATGCGTGGCGCGCAGCACTCCGGCCTTGTGGTCGCGCAGGTCGGCGGCGGACAGCGTGGACGGCGGCTCCATGGCCAGCAGCGACATGATCTGCAGCAGGTGGGATTGGATCATGTCGACCAGCGCGCCGGCCCCGTCGTAGTAGCCCGCCCGGCCCTCCAGCGCGAGGTTCTCGTCGAACACCAGGTCCACCCGCTCGACGTGCTCGGCGGTCATCACCGGCTCCAGGATCCGGTTGGCGAACCGCAGCCCCAGCAGGTTCAGCACCGTGGACTTGCCCAGAAAGTGATCCACCCGGTGGATGTGGTCCTCGGGCACCAGCCGGGTCAGCAGGTCGTTCAGCTGGGCGGCGGTCGCCTCGTCGGTGCCGAACGGCTTCTCCAGCACCAGCCGGGTGTGTGCGGGCAGGTCCAGGTGCGTGAGGGCCTGGCAGGCCTTGGCGGTGACGGGGGGCGGGAGGGCGAAGAAGATCGCCACCGGAGCCTCGCAGGCCTGCAGCAGCGAGGGCCAGGCGTTGGGGTCGGTGACGTCCGCGGGCAGATAGTGCGTCTCGGCCAGGATCTGCTCGGCCCGCGGCCCGGAGGCGGGCACCGTCGCGAACGAGTCCCTGACCCGCTGCCGCCAGCGGGTGTCGTCCCAGTCCTCGGCGCCGCTGCCCACCAACCGCAGCGGCTTGTCGGGGTGTGCGGTGACCAGACCGCCGACGCCGGGCAGCAGCAGCCGGCCGGACAGGTCGCCGCTGGCGCCCAGGATGAGCAGGGACTTGATCGGTTCGGTGCGCGAGGACATGCCGATCATCCTGACAGCACACGGGCAGCGGCGCAGGCGCACCGGGCGGGCCCGATCGTGGAGTCGCTGCCGGCGATTCAGCCGGTGGTGCTGGTGCCGGTCCAGTCGGCCGGGGTCAACAGGCCGCGAGAGTCCAGGTGCAGCACCATATCCAGGCGGAGCCGCGACAGGAACCGCCGGTCGTGGCTGACCACCAGCAGCGCGCCCCGGTAGCCGGCCAGCGCCTCCACCAACCGATCCACACTGGGCATGTCCAGGTCGTTGGTGGGCTCATCCAACACCAGCAGCTCCGGCGGTGGGTCGGCCAGCACGAGCCGGGCGAACGCGACCCGGAAGCGCTCCCCGCCGGACAGCGATGCGACCGGTCGGTCGACCATGGCGCCCCTGATGAGCAGCCGCGCCAACCTGTTGCGCAGGACGGTGTCGGACTGCTCGCTCCGCACTCCGCTCACCGGGCCTGCCACTTCGTGGCGACGGCCCTGGCTCGCTCCGGCGTCGCTCGCGGAAGGTGGCAGGCCCGGAGCAGCGCGCCGGACCACGTCCAGCACCGTGGCCTGTTCGTCCAGCACGATCCGCTGCGGCAGATACCCGGTCCGCACCGCCGTCGCCTCCAGCAGCGCGGTGACCATCGTCGTCTTGCCTACCCCGTTGGGTCCGACCAACCCGACCCGCTCCGGGCCTCGGATCAGATAGCCGCTGGTGTGACCCCGCCGGTCGGCGCCGCGCAACTCGGCGATGCGTCGCCCGCGGGGCACCGCCGGGTCCGGCAGGTCGACACGGATCGCCGCGTCGTCTCGCACCGCCCGCTCGGCCGCATCGACCGCCTCCCGTGCGGCCTGCACTCTGGCGTCGGCGGCGCCGCGCCGCGCGCCCTGCGCCTTCTGCGCCGCGTTGCGCCGGTCGTTGATCACGGCCGGCACGTAGCGACGGTTAGCCCGGTCGATGCGTCCCTGCCGCTCGCTGTGCGCGATCCGCTCCTCGGCCCTGATCCGTTGCTGGCGCTCGCGTTTGAGGCCCTGCTCGGCGGCACGCAGGGTCTGCTGGGCGGCCTGCTGCTGGGTATCCAGCCACGCTCGGTACAGGTGGTACGGCCCGCCGAAGGTCTCGATCCCGCCGGCCCGGAGTTCGGCGGTCGCGTCCAGCCGATCCAGCAGGTCGAGGTCGTGGCTGACCACGATGAGCGTGCCGCGCCAGTCGTCGACAAGCTCGTACAGGCGCGCCCGCGCGTCGACGTCCAGGTTGTTGGTCGGCTCGTCCAGCAGCGCGATGTCGGCTCGTCGCACCCGGACCCCGGCGATCGCCGCCAGCATCGCCTCACCGCCCGACAACCTCGTCACCGCCCTGTCGAGGTCGATCGGCAGACCGAGCAGTGCCATCTCGGCGCGGGCTCGCTCTTCGACATCCCAGCCGTCGCCGATGGTGTCGAAGTGGGCGGGGTCGCTCGATCCCGACTCGACTGCGCGCAACGCGCCGCGCACCGCGGTGATGCCGAGCAGGTCGGCAACAGTGGCGGCGCCGCGAGTGACGTCCTGGCGCAGGTGATCGACGGTCCCAGCGGTGACGATGCTGCCACTTGTCGGGGTCAATTCACCGGCGATCAGGCGCAGCAGGGTGCTCTTGCCGGCGCCGTTGGCGCCGACCAGTCCGGTGCGGGCGGTGCCGAACGCGCCGGAGACGTGGCCGAGCACAGGGCTCCCGTCCGGCCAGTCGAACGAGACATCGGTGAGCACAACAGAACTGGAAGGTGTGGACAAGGATCGCTCCGGTAGGTCGGCGGGTGCGCCGACACCCGGGGTATCAGCGCGCGGAGGTTGTCGAACTGCTCCGAATGCCCGTCACTGCCCGTCCTTGTCTGTCGTTCCCTCACACGCGCGGGTTGCCGCGGGACCTCCCCCATGGTGCCAACGCCACCGCCGCGGGGCAACTCGATTTCGAGCGTCGACCTGCGTGCCGGGTGTCGATCCGCGTGCGGGGTGTCGATCCGCGTGCCGATCTGCGGTCCGCGTGCAGAGCGTCGATCCGCGTGCCGATCTGCGGTCCGCGTGCCCCATTGCGCACGCAGATCGATCTTGCACACGCGGATCGACGTCACGCACGCGGATCGACACCCGCACGCGGCCGGGCATGCGACAGTGATGAGATCACTACCCGTGGCGCGCCAGCGTCGTCACGGTCACGGACACGGTGGTCACAACCGGCTCGTCCAGGCCGGAAACGGCCCGCCCCAACGCCGCCGCGTCCAGGTGTCGGGCGGTGGGTCCCATCGCCACCAGGTTCGTCACCGCCGCCCGGGACAATGCCATCGGATACCGCACCGCCCGAGTCTGCAGGGGGGTGACGGGAAGCCCGGCGAACGCCTGCACCACCCGCACGGCCTTGCCGGCATCCACCGCGAGCAGCGGCAGCGGGCCGCGCAGTTCGGCCAGGTGGTCCGACTCCGGGGTGACGACGACGATCCGCCCACCGGGACCGGTGATCCGGACCAGTTCGGCAGGATCTCGAGGCGCGAACACGCTGAGCACCGCGGCGGCGAGCCCGTCGGCCACCGGCAGGGGGGCCCACGCGTCGGCCAGCACCGCCGCCAGGCCCGGCTGCCGCGCCGCCCGGCGCAGCGCATACCGCGAGGCATCGATCGCCAGGCCGCGCCGATCGCCTCGAGCCGCCGCCAGGTAGTAGCCGGTGCCTGCACCCACCTCCACCACCGGCGCGCCACCACCGGCATCGGCCGCCGCCTCGCCAGCCGCGACGGCCACCGCGTCCGCAACCGGTGCGTACCACCCACCGAACAGGAACTCCGCCCGGGCGGCGACCATCCGTGCGTCGTCACCGGTGTCGATGCGTGCCCGAGAGCCCAGCAGCGGCACGTACCCCTGCCGCGCCACGTCAAACCGATGGCCCGCCTCGCACCCGACCACCGTGGCGGCATGCGAGTGGTGAGGCCGCGCGCCCGCTGGACCGCACAACCCGGAGGCGGTCAGCCCGCCACCGCAGTGCGGGCAACGCAACCACGACAGCGCCCAAACCGGGAACCCCGTCACCGCCCTGGTTTTCGCATCATCGCGCCGAGCGAAGGTACGCCAGCTGCGCCGCCACCGAATGCTCCGCCGCGATCCGCACTCCCGGATCGACGTCTGGATAGACGGCGTCCGTCACCGCTGACACCAGGGCGCCGGCCGCATCGCTGCCGAGGGTCGACAGCGCCGCCCGCACCTGATCCAGCCGCTCCTCGCGGTGCGTCAGGTACGACCCGCACACCGCCGCCAGATCGGGCAGGTCCGGCCCGTGCGCCGGCAACACGCGGCACGGCCCCAGCGCGATCAGCGCGCGCAGCGAGGCCAGGTACTCGCCCAGCGTGCCGTCCGGGATGCCGATCACCGTGGTGCCTCGCCCCAGCACCGAATCGCCGGTCAGCACCGATCCGCTGGGACCGTCTCCGGCCAGGTGGAAGCACACCGAATCGGCGGTGTGCCCCGGGGTCGCGACCACGCCGATCACCAACTCCCCCACCGTGATTCGCTCACCGCCGCGCAGCGGCTCGGCACCGTAGCAGAACTCCGGATCGGCGGCGCGCACCGGGGCACCGGTCAGCCGATGCAGGGTCTCGGAGCCCTCGGTGTGGTCGACATGTCGGTGCGTGATCAGGATCAGCGCCGGGTGCACGGATGCCAGTGCCGCCAGGTGCCCGGCATCCTCCGGGCCCGGGTCCACCACCACCGCGGGCCCCGAACCATCCTGCAGCACATAGGAATTCGTGCCGTCCAGGGTCATCGGACCGGGGTTGGGGGCCAGCTGGACCGATGCTTGCCTGGTCACGCGGCGCAACGCTGTCATGTGTTCTCCGTTCTCCGAGGCCGGCGGGCCTCGATCTCCCGTCCGTCAGCCAGCACGCGCAGCACCTCGCCGTTGGCGGACAGCACGATCGGTGTCACCGGCCGCACCTCGCGCGGCGTCGAGAGCACCTCGGCCACCGACGCTGCGCGAGCCAGATCCGTCATCATCGCGATGGTCGGCGGCATCATGCCGATCTCCCCGATGCGCTCGGCGCGCAGCACGTCCGCCGGGCGCCGCCAGCCGCCGGTGACGGCCTCGCTGGTCATCGCCGCCGCGTGCTGCCCGTCCGGCACGGCGGCGACAAAGAAGTAGGTGTCGTATCGGCGCGGCTGGCCCGGCGGGGTGATCCAGCGTGCCCAGGGTCGCAACAGGTCCGCTCGCAGTCGCTGGCCGAGCCCCCGCAATGCCTGGGCCAGGCTCATCCGATGCGCCGCGACCGACTGCCGGTCGGCCTCGCGCCCGGCGGGATCGTCCGCCGGCGTGCCACCCGCCGGGCCCGGATCCGACTCGGAGCCGGCCAGCAGGATGCCGGTCTCCTCGAACAGTTCCCGCACTGCGGCGACCACTTGGCCGCGAGCCGCGTCCGGACCGATGCGCCACTGGTCGCCCCACCACCGCGGATCCGGCCCGGTCCATGGGATCTCCGGGTCGATGTCGGTGGGATCCACCCCGCCACCGGGAAAGGCTGTCATGCCGCCGGCGAAGGCCATCCCCACCACCCGCTGCAGGGTGAAGACCTCGAGCCCGGCGGCGGCGTCCCGCAGCAGCATCACGGTGGATGCCGGCCGGATCGGCTGGTCACCACCCGTCGCGCGCGCCTGTGCCACCGGATGCCCCTTCCTGCCGGGGTCACGGTATCCCGGTGCCGCCCAGCGAGCCGAGGCGGACCGCAACACGCGGCAGCCGACCGCGTCGGGCAGCCGAACGACCGGGCTTGTATCCCGACTATTCAGTGTTACTATCTACTGGTAGTCATCGTTACTAAGTAGATAGGAGTGGCACCGAATGGGCAAGCAGTCCACGGAGATGCTCAAGGGGGTCCTGGAAGGCATCGTGCTGGCGATCCTGGCCACCCGCCGTGCCTACGGATACGAGATCACCGCCTGGCTGCGGGAACAGGGCTTCGCCGACATCGCCGAAGGCACCATCTACGCGCTGCTGCTGCGCATCGAGCAGCGCGGACTGGTCGACGTGACGAAGGTCCCCTCAGAAAAGGGGCCACCGCGCAAGGTCTACGCGCTCAACGCGCAAGGGCAGCAGTACCTCACCGAGTTCTGGAGGACCTGGAGCTTCCTCACAGAACGCCTCGAACAGCTCCACCAAGGTGGTAAGTGACATGGCAGCGAAGTGGATCGAGCTGGTCACCGGATCGCTCGAACAGAAAAAACAGTACCGGCAGGCCAAGACGCGGCTGGATGCGCTCCCCGAGCCCTACCGCACCACGGCGCACGCGCTGAACCGGTACCTGATGTACTACGGCGGCGTCACCGACGGCGAGACGACGGTGACGATGTTCACCGAGCTCGCCGACCTGTGGGAGCGCGCCGCGCTGGACGGCACCCCGGTCCCCGCGATCGTGGGCGAGGATCCGGTCGAGTTCGCCGAGACCTTCGCTCAGGCCTACCTCGGCAAACGCTGGATCGACAAGGAACGCGAGCGGCTCACCGCCACCATCAACCGGGCGGTCGGCGAGAACGGAAACCAGCCATGACGGCGCCATCGGCCGCCGGCACCGCCATCCGAGTGCGCGGCCTGGCAAAGTCCTACGGCGACCTCGCCGTGCTCAATGGGGTGGACCTGGACGTGCGACGCGGCAGCATCGTGGCGCTGCTGGGCAGCAACGGGGTCGGCAAGACCACCGCCGTGAAGATCCTGTCCACGCTGCTGCGTGCCGACGCCGGGACGGCGCACGTCGCCGGATTCGACGTCACCACCCAGCCCGCCGCCGTGCGGGAGTCGATCAGCCTGACCGGGCAGTTCGCCGCCGTAGATGAGATTCTGACCGGCCGGGAGAATCTGGTGCTCATCGCCCGGCTTCGACATCTGCCCGACCCGGCCACCATCGCCGACGGGCTCTTGGCCCGGTTCGCGCTCACCGATGCCGGGAACCGCAAGGTGTCCACCTACTCCGGCGGGATGCGCCGCCGGCTGGATATCGCGATGAGCCTGATCGGTAACCCACCCGTGATCTTCCTCGACGAGCCCACCACCGGTCTGGACCCGCAGGCCCGCAGCGACGTATGGCGCGCCGTCAAGGATCTCACCGCCCATGGCACCACCGTGCTGCTCACTACGCAGTATCTCGACGAGGCCGAACAGCTCGCCGACCGCATCGCGATCCTGCACCAGGGCCGGATCATCGTCAACGGAACCCTGGCCGAACTCAGGGCACTGCTGCCGCCGGCCACCGTCGAATACGTCGAAAAGCAGGCCACCCTCGAGGACGTCTTTCTCGCCCTCGTCGCCAATCCCGACGCCGGCCGCGACGTCAACCACAAGGCCGCCGCGGCGGCACACATCCCCGGGACACCAACATGAGCACCCACGTCATCGGCGACACCGCCGCCCTCACCGGGCGTTCCCTGCGCCACATCACCCGCAGCATGGACACCATCATCACCACCACGATCATGCCGATCGCGTTCCTGCTGCTGTTCGTCTACGTCTTCGGCGGTGCGATCCGCACCGGGACGGGCTCGTACGTCGACTACCTGCTGCCCGGCATCCTGATCATCACCATCGCCTCTGGCATCTCCTACACCGCGTTCCGGCTGTTCCTGGACCTACAGGGCGGCATCTTCGAACGCTTCGCCTCCATGCCGATCGCGCGCTCCTCGGTGCTGTGGGCGCACGTGCTGACATCCCTGGCGGCCAACGCAATCTCCCTCGTGGTGGTGGTGCTCGTCGCGCTGGGCATGGGCTTTCGCACCGGTGCCGGCCCGATGGCCTGGCTCGCGGTGGCCGGCATTCTGATTCTGGTCACCCTTACGCTGACCTGGGTCGCCGTCATCCCCGGGCTCGCCGCGAACTCCGCGGACGGCGCGAACGCGTTCGCCTACCCGCTGATCTTCCTACCGTTCATCAGCTCCGCGTTCGTACCCACGGCATCCATGCCCGGACCGGTGCGCGCTTTCGCCGAGTACCAGCCGGTGACCTGGATCGTCAACACGATCCGCCACCTGCTGGCGGGGCAACCGGTCGGTAACGGCATCTGGATCGCCCTGGGCTGGTGCGTCGGAATCCTGGCGGTGGCCTACGGCGTCGCCATGGTCATCTACCGGCGCAAGATCGCCTAGCCCCGGTCACCGCACCTCGAGGACGGCCTCCACCTCGACCGGCGAGCCCAGCGGCAGTTCGGCCATACCGACCGCCGACCGCGCATGCTTACCGGCGTCGCCGAACACCTCGGCGAACAGTTCGGAGGCGCCGTTGATCACTCCGGACTGGCCGGTGAACCCATCCGCGGAGGCAACGAATCCGACCACCTTGACCACCCGCACGACGCTGTTCAGGTCGACGATTCCGGCGACCGCGCCCAGCACGTTGATCGCGCTCTGCCGGGCATAGCCTTTGGCGTCCTCGGCGGAGATTTCGGCACCCACCTTGCCGGTGGCCGGCAGCTTGCCGTCCACGAAGGGCACCTGGCCGGCGGTGAACACCAGGTTGCCGGTGCGAACCGCGGGCACGTAGGCGCCGGCGGGGGTGACGGTGGGCACGGTGATGCCCAGCTCGGCGAGGCGATCGGTGACGGTGCTCATTGCTTCTCCCGTTTGAAGTAGGCGACCAGCTGTTCCGGGCCCGGGCCCGGGACGACCTGCACGAGTTCCCAGCCGTCCTCGCCGAAGTTGTCCAGGATGGCCTTGGTGTTGTGAATCAGCAGCGGGGCGGTGAGGTACTCGAACTGCCGCCGGACCGGTGCGGGCGCGGGGTCGGACATGCGCCCACTGTAGGGGGCGCGTGCGACTCCGGGCTCACCGGGACCACTCGGGCCCGCTGGGATCGAGTCGCCGAGCGACTCAGCGCATCGTGGCGAGCCGCCCGGCCCGCGCGGCCTCGGCGAACACCGCGGCGAAGGCGGCAAACTGCGAGTGCAGCGGGCTGACCGTCACCCGCAGGTGTTGTTCGCGCACGGGCCCGATCGTGAACGGGTGCCCGGGCGCCGCCCCGATGCCGTGGGTCGCGAGCAGTAGCAGCGCGGCATTCTCGTCAAGCACCGGAATCCAGATGTTCAGCCCGTCCGAGCCGCCGACGGCCACCCCCGCGCCGGTTAGGTGCGTCACGATCAGCCGCCGGCGCCGCGCGTAGTCGGCACGGGCGCGGCGCACCGTGCGGACGCTGCTGGGGTCCGTCAGCAGGTCGACCAGCACCCGCTGCAGCAGCCGGCTGGTCCAGCCCTGACCGAGAAAACGCCGCTCGATCAGGGGGTCGACGAACCGCGCGGGGCCGGCCACCGCCGCCAGGCGCAGGTCCGGGCCGTGCGATTTGGAATAGCTGCGCACGTGCAGCGTCCGCTGAGGCAGCAGCCCACCGAGACTGACCAGGTCCGAGGTGGCGATCGCGCCGAGCGAGTCGTCCTCGACGACGAGCACGTCCTGCTGCCGCAGCACGTGCGCCAGCGCTGCGGCGCGCTCGGTGGTCAGCGACGCCCCGGTCGGATTGTGGCCACGCGGCTGGATGAAGGCGGCCCGGACGCCGGCATCGACGGCCGAAGCCAGTGACGCCGGCTGCGGACCATCGTCGTCGACCAGGACGGGGATCGGGACCGCGCCGGTGGCCTCCAGCAGGTCCAGCAGCGGCGGGAATCCCGGTTGCTCCACGGCGACTCGATCGCCGAACCGCAGGTGCACCGTCGTGATGAGCTGCAGGGCATCCATGGCCCCGTTGACCACGGTGAGCCGCTCGGCCGGAAACGGCCAATCGGCGCGCAGCAGGTCGGCCAGCTCGGGCAGCACCGGCTCGTCCAGATAGGTGCTGGGCTCCACCGGCGGCTCGATGCGCCGCAGGGTCGCGGCGATGTCCGGCAGCAGTGTCGGGTCGGGAGTCCCGGTGGACAGGTCGAGGGAGAACACCGGCCGTGCCGGGCCGGCCGGCCCGGCACGGCCGACCTGGGCGGTCAGCGCGGTGCGGTACCGCGCCGGGCCAGCGGACCGTGCATTGATCAGGGTGCCCCGGCGACCTGCGGTGGTGACGGTGCCCGCCCGGCGGAGCATCGTCCATGCGGCACTGACCGTCGTCGGCGAGAGGCCGAGCTCCGCCGCGACGGTACGGATCGGCGGCAGGGTGTCGCCGCTGACCAGCACGCCGTCGGACAGCGCCTTTCCGACGGCGGTTGCCAAGGCCCGCGCGCTCGGCTCCGCCATGCGCTCCTCGAGCGCGCTGATCATCGACCGAGCGTCCACGATTTGTAACATAGCATTCCGGGGATTGTCACAGTAGCCGGTGTGATTTAGCGTGAAGCCATGAGCACCCGTATCTCCCATTGGATCGACGGCGCGATCGTCGCCGGTACGTCGGGCCGCACCGGCCAGGTGTACAACCCCGCCACCGGGCTACCCAGCGCGCTCCTCGACCTGGCGTCGGTCGACGAGGTCGACGCCGCGGTGGCCTCCGCCAAGGCCGCCGCCCCCGGGTGGCGCGCGGCCTCGCTATCCCACCGTGCCGCCGTGCTGTTCGCCTTCCGGCAACTACTGCACGACGCCACCGACGACCTGGCGAAGGTCATCACCGCCGAGCACGGCAAGGTGCTCTCCGACGCGGCCGCCGAGGTGGGGCGCGGCCTGGAGAACGTCGAATACGCCTGCGGCGTACCGGAACTGCTCAAGGGCGAATTCTCCGAACAGGCCTCCACCAACATCGACGTGTACTCGATCCGGCAACCGCTGGGCGTGGTCGCGGGCATCACTCCCTTCAACTTCCCGGCGATGGTGCCGCTGTGGATGGCGGCCAACGCCATCGCCTGCGGCAACGCCTTCGTACTCAAGCCCAGTGAGAAGGACCCGTCGGTCTCGCTACTGCTGGCCGACCTCTGGCAACGGGCGGGGCTGCCCGACGGCGTGTTCACGGTGATCCAGGGCGACCAGCTTGCCGTGCAGAGACTGCTGGAGCACCCGGACATCGCCGCGGTCAGCTTCGTCGGCTCCACCCCCGTGGCGCGCAGTGTGTACGAGACGGGCACCCGCAACGGCAAGCGCGTGCAGGCCCTCGGCGGCGCCAAGAACCACATGGTCGTGCTGCCGGACGCCGATCTGGATCTGGCCGCGGACGCGGCGGTCTCGGCCGCCTACGGCGCCGCCGGCGAGCGCTGCATGGCGATCTCGGTGGCCGTCGCAGTGGGCGACGTCGGGGATCGGCTGGTCGAGGCGATCGCCGCCCGCATCCCGCGGCTCACGGTCGGCGACGGCGCCGAGCCGGGCACCGACATGGGGCCGCTGATCACCGCCGAACACCGCGACCGGGTGGCCGGGTACATCGCTGCCGGCGAACGCTCCGGCGCCACCGTGGTGGTCGACGGCCGGGCCGGGCTCGCTGCGGAATCCACAGCGGGATCCATGACGGGCCAGGGCTTCTTCCTCGGTGCCACCCTGCTCGACGGCGTGACGCCGGACATGAGCGTCTACACCGACGAGATCTTCGGCCCGGTGCTGGCGGTGGTGCGGGCCGACACCTACGAGCAGGCTGTCGCACTGATCAACGCCAACCCGTACGCCAACGGCACGGCGATCTTCACCCGGGACGGCGGCGCGGCCCGGCAATTCCAGTTCGATGTGGAGGTGGGCATGGTCGGCATCAACGTGCCCATTCCCACCCCGGTCGCGTATTACTCGTTCGGCGGCTGGCGGAACTCGCTGTTCGGGGACACCCACATGTACGGCCCGGAGGGCGTGAACTTCTACACCCGCGGCAAGGTCGTCACCTCCCGCTGGCCCGACCCGGCCACCTCCACCATCGACCTCGGCTTCCCCACCACCCGCTAGGAGCGCACCCCCCATGACCTCGCCACTGGCAGGCATTCCCACCGACGGCGCGAGCGTGAAGGCACTCGACCGCGCGCACGTCTTCCACTCCTGGTCCGCGCAAGCGGGGCTGGATCCGCTGCCGGTGAAGTCGGCCTCCGGCTCGCACTTCACCGACTACGACGGGAATCGCTACCTGGACTTCTCCAGCCAATTGGTCAACGTCAACATCGGCTACCAGCATCCGAAGATGGTTGCGGCCCTCCAGGAGCAGGTCGCCCGGCTGTGCACCATCCAGCCGGCCTTCGCCAACGACGCGCGCAGCGAGGCGGCACGGCTGATCGCCGAACTCGCGCCGGGCACCCTGAACCACGTCTTTTTCACCAACGGTGGCGCCGAGGCCAACGAGAATGCCATGCGGATGGCCCGTGGTCACACGGGCCGGTTCAAGGTGCTGGCCGCGCTGCGCAGCTACCACGGCGCCACCGCCGGCGCCATCGCGCTGACCGGCGAGCCGCGGCGCTGGGAGAATGAGCCCGGCATGCCCGGCATCGTGCACTTCTTCGGGCCCTACCCCTACCGCTCGGCGTTCTACGCGGCCGACCCGGAGCAGGAGACGCAGCGGGCGCTGGCCCACCTGCGCGAGATCATCACCCTGGAGGGGCCGCAGACCGTCGCCGCCATCATCCTGGAGACGGTCGTCGGAACCAACGGAGTGCTGGTGCCCACCCCCGGCTATCTGGCCGGCGTGCGCGCCCTGTGCGACGAGTTCGGCATCGTGATGATCTGTGACGAGGTGATGGCGGGGTTCGGGCGGTGCGGCGAGTGGTTCGCCGTGGACCACTGGGGTGTGGTGCCCGACCTGATCACCTTCGCCAAGGGGGTGAACTCCGGCTATGCCCCGCTCGGCGGCGTGATCATCTCCGACGAGATCTACCAGACCTACTGGGACCGCTCCTATCCCGGCGGCCTGACCTACTCCGGGCACCCGCTGGGCAGCGCCGCCGCGGTGGCCTCGATCACCATCTTCAAACAGGAGGGCATCGTCGAGCACGCGCGCAGCATCGGCGAGGACGTGATCGGGCCCGCGTTGGCCAAGCTGGCCGCCAATCATCAGTCCGTCGGTGAGATCCGCGGGCTGGGCGTTTTCTGGGCGATCGAGCTGGTGACCAACCGGGAGACCCGTGAGCCGCTGGTTCCGTTCAACGCCAAGGGGGCCGAGGCGGCGCCGATGGCCGCGGTCAAGAAGGCCTGCCTCGCCGAGGGCCTGTGGCCGATGATCGCCGGGAACCGGATCCACGTCGCGCCGCCGTGCATCATCAGCGCCGACGAGGTGCAGGCCGGCATGGCGGTGTTGGATCAGGCGCTGACCGTCGCGGACTCCTACTACCGGTGACGGTGCCGTCGCCTCGGCGACGGCACCGTCCCTAACCGGATAGCCGGCGCCAGTCGGGACGGACCGCGCTCGCCGGTGATCTCTCCCCTACGCTTGTCGTTCATGGACTGGTGGCAGTGGGCGGCCGCGACGGTGGAGGCCGTGCTGCTGCTGATCCTGGTGCTGCTGTGGTACGACACGCTGCGGGAACGGCCCGGCTGGACGGTGCGGCGGGCTACCAGGGCGGCCGCCATCAGCGCCGTCGGCGTGCCGATCGGTTTCGTCGTGGTGCTGTTGGTTCCGCTGTGGATCGGGCTGATCCTGCTGGCGATTCCCGCGCTGGCGGTCGCTGCGATGGCGCTGGCCAGCTGATGGCGATGGCAGGCTGAGCGGGATGGGACGCGCGACCGACCGAGCATCGGGCCCCGCAACCACGCTCGAGCCCTCGTCCGGCCATGAGTCCCGACCCGGGGCCAGCTGGCCCGCCGCCGCCCGTCGGGCTCGGCTGCATGTGGTGACCGGCAAGGGTGGCACCGGCAAGACCACCGTCGCGGCGGCACTGGCCCTGGCTCTGGCACGGGACGGTCGCCGGGTGCTGCTGATCGAGGTCGAGGAGCGCCAGGGCATCGCCCAGCTGTTCGACCTGCCCCCGCTGCCCTACGCCGAGCGCAGGATCGCGCTGGCCCCCGGAGGCGGGGAGGTGCGGGCGCTGGCCATCGACGTCGAGGCCGCGCTGCTGGAGTACTTCGCCATGTTCTACAACCTGGGCTTCGCCGGTCGCACGCTGAAGAGGATGGGCGCAGTGGAGTTCGCCACCACCCTGGCGCCCGGCCTGCGGGACGTGCTGCTGACCGGCAAAATCAAGGAGACCGTCACCCGCACCGGGCCGGACGGCCGCCGGGTATACGACGCTGTCGTGGTGGACGCCCCGCCGACCGGGCGCGTGGTCACCTTCCTCAACGTCACCGTCGCGATGGCCGATCTCGCCCGGCGTGGACCGATCCGCAACCAGGCCGACGGGGTGATCGCGCTGCTGCACTCCCCCGACACCTGTGTGCACCTGGTGACGCTGCTGGAGGACATGCCGGTCACCGAAACCATCGAGGCGATCGCCGAACTGCGGGCGGCCGAGCTGCCGGTCGGGGCCATCGTCGTCAACCGCGTCACCCCCGACCACCTGCCGGATGCCCTGCTGGCCAAGGCCGCCGCGGGCACCGTCGACCGCGCGTCGCTGGGCCGAGGGCTGCGCACGCTGGGCATCACCCCGGACCGCGCCCTGCTGGCCGGGCTGGCCGCCGAGGTGCGCGGTCATGCGCTGCGGGTGCGCGACGAGCGGTCCTGCCGGGCCGACCTGTCGGCCACCGGAGTGGCGATGCTGGACCTGCCCGGCATGCCGGACGGGGTGCAGCTCGGCGAGGCCTACGAGTTGGCCGACCTGCTGGCCGACCAGGAGGTGGGCGGATGACGCCGGCTGGCCCCGCCCGCAGCCAGGTCCGCGCACCCGCGCGCGACCAGGCCGCCGCGCCGGCTGCGAAACCGGCGCTGGACATCGCGGCGCTGCTGACCGACCCGGCCACCCGGATCGTCGTCACCTGCGGCTCGGGCGGCGTCGGCAAGACCACCACGGCGGCGGCGATGGCCGTGCTGGCCGCGGACGCCGGCCGCACCGTGGCCGTGCTGACCATCGACCCGGCACGCCGGCTCGCGCAGTCGATGGGATTGACGGAGCTGGACAACACCCCTCGCCGGGTGCAGGTGGACCCGGAATTGAACCCGGAATCAGACACCGCCGGCGAGCTGTGGGCGATGATGCTGGACACTCGGCGCACCTTCGACGAGATGGTGGCCGCGCACTCCACGCCGGAGCGGGCCGAGCAGATCCTGGCCAACCCCTTCTACCAGACCATCTCCTCGTCGTTTTCCGGCACCCAGGAGTACATGGCGATGGAAAAGCTGGGGCAGCTGTCGGCCACCGGCCGCTATGACCTGATCGTGGTAGACACCCCGCCCAGCCGGTCGGCGCTGGACTTTCTGGATGCGCCACAGCGGCTCTCGGCGTTCCTGGACGGCCGGATGATCCGGCTGCTGGCCACCCCAGGGCGGGGGGTGATGAAGCTGGTGGGCGCCGGTTTCACGCTGTTTGCCAAAGCGGTGACGGCGGTGATCGGCGGGCAGATGCTCGCCGACGCGGCCCGGTTCGTGCAGCTGTTCGAAGACATGTTCGGCGGTTTCCGGGAGCGGGCGGAGGCGACCTACCGGCTGCTGCGCGACGCGGGCTCGTCGTTCGTGGTGGTGGCGACCTGCGAGGCGGACGCGCTGCGGGAGGCGTCGTACTTCGCGGACCGGCTGCTGACCGAGCGGATGCCGCTGGCCGGCCTGGTGCTCAACCGGACGCACCCGCCGCTGGTGGATCTGCCACTGGCCACGGCCGAGGCGGCGCTGGACGAGTGGGGTGCTACCCCGGCGGGTTCGTCACCGCCGGGCGGGCCGGCCGCCTCACCCTCCCCGTCGCCGTCGGCCAGCAACGCCGTCGCCCTGGCGGGAGCCGCGTTGCGCATCCACGCCGATCGGCTCGCCATCCGGGCCCAGGAGCTGCGGATGCGTACCCGCTTCGACCGGGCGCACCCTGAGATTCCCGTGGTGGAGGTGCCCGCCCGCCCTACCGACGTACACGACATCCCGGGCCTGCGCGCGGTCGGCGCCGCCCTGACCGGGGACACCACACCCTGACCGGGCGGGCCCGCGTCAGCTCGCCACACCCCGGCGGGCCTCGTCTCGAGCCCGTTCCAGCACCACACGCCAGCTGGCCACGTCCGGGCGACGCTTGAGCAGCGCGCGGCGCTGCCGCTCGGTCAGCCCGCCCCACACGCCGAACTCCACCTGGTTGTCCAGTGCGTCGGCCAGGCACTCCATCTGCACCGGGCAGTCGCGGCACAGCTTGGCCGCCTCCCGCTGCGCCGCACCGGTGACGAACAACCGGTCCAGATCACCGTCGGCGCAGATCGCCTCGGCGGCCCAGCGCCGCTCCTCCGCGGTGGGCGCCAGACCCACCATCGCGGCGGCGCCGGCCGGCACCTGCACCGTCACCGATCCGGACTGCCCGACGCCGTCGGCGGCGGATCCGGTGGCGCTCGGCCGGCCAGCCGGTTCACCGGCCGTGTCGCCCTGACACACGATTCGCAGGCCTCGCGCGGTCATCGTGCTCACTCCCCTTCGACATCTCCCCCGGGATCACTCCCGGTACTCGCTGGTACTCCGGAACGGGCCCCCTGATGACCCATCCGGACGGTAAGACGGGGCAACGGTCCGTCGCGTTCCACCGAATTCCGATGGCCAGCGGCGGCACACCGCGCCACTAGCGGCAAGGAGAACGCTCGCGCCCGGTTGATACCTACCGGTTACCGATGCCGTGACCGACGGTGACCACGCCTCTCCGACCGGCCCCCTGGGCGGCCCATTGGCTCGCACGTCACCGTGGGATCACCTCGGCCCCGGTACCCTCGTCGACGTGCGCATCATCAGCGGCCTGGCGAAGCTGCTCGTGGCCACCGTGATGGCGGGCATCCTGGTGGCGGGGCTGCTGCTGCCCTACACCGTCGGCCTTGGACTGACCGCGAACAAGGTCACCGAGGCGATCGAGTCGGCCAACACCGGCACCATGGACATGTCCAAGGTGCCGCTGCGTAGCACCATCACCGACGCCGACGGCAACACCATCGCCTACGTCTACGACCAGAACCGAACGTGGGTGCCATTGTCGGAGATCTCGGTCTACCTGCAGAAGGCCGTCATCGCCATCGAGGACCGGCGGTTCCCGGTGCACAAGGGCGTGGACTGGCAGGGCACCATCCGTGCGTTGCTGCAGAACGCCGCCGGCGAGCCCATCCAGGGCGGGTCCACCATCACCCAGCAGCTGGTGAAGAACTACCAGTTCCTGGTCGCCGCCAAGACTCCGGCGGAGAAGGCCGACGCGATCGCCACCACGCCGATCCGCAAGCTGCGCGAGGCCAAGATGGCCCTGATGTACGAGAAGTCGCACACCAAGGACCAGATCCTCGAGGAGTACCTGAACCTGGTCGCGTTCGGCCCGAGCACCTACGGGGCGGAGGCCGCCGCCGAGCATTTCTTCGGGGTGCACGCCGACCGGCTGTCGCTGTCCCAGTCCGCGCTGCTGGCCGCGATGATCAACAACCCGAACAAGTACAACCCGCTGGTCGGCAGCCAAGCCGACGTCACCCTGCAGCGCCGCAACCAGGTGCTGCAGGACATGGTCCCCAAGTACGTCACCCAGAAGGCCGCCGACACGGCCGAACAGATCAGCATCGCGCAGGACCTGAATGCCTCGTCCATCCCCAACGGCTGCATCGAGGCCACCGGGCATGCCACCAACGGTTACTTCTGCCGGTACGTGCTGGACTACCTGGCCGACGCCGGCATCTCCTACGACGACATCTCCACCGGTGGCTACACCATCACCTCCACGATGGACCCCACGGTGATGAAGGATTCGGTGGACGCGGTCCGCAAGCTGGCCGACCCGGACAACAAGCAGGCGGCCAGGATCGCCAATGTCATCACGGTGCTCGAGCCGGGAGCGGGCACCCGCAAGGTGCTGGCACTGGCGGCGAACCGCCCCTACGGGCTGGACGTCGACAAGGGCGAGACGGTGCAGCGGCTGACCACCACGTTCGCGCCGCTCGGCGCCGGCAGCATCTTCAAGCTGTTCACGGTCGCGGCCGCCATGGACCGGGGGCTGGGCGTCAACGCCGTGGTCAAGGTGCCCAAGCAATACACCAGCCCGCTGGTGCCGTCCTTCAAGTTCAGCAACGCCGGGTCGTTTGCACAGTCGATGCCCATCACCCAGGCGCTGGCGGAGTCGCCGAACACGCCGTTCGTGGCGCTGGAGGATCAGGTCGGCCTGAAGAGGGTCGCCGACATGGCCGTGGCGCTGGGGCTGCGCGGGTACCAGCTGGACGCCGGCGAGGTGGACCGGGCGTTCGCCGGCACCGGCAGCACCTACCTGCAGGAGATCACCGCGCAGAAGATGGCCTCATTCACGCTCGGGGTGTCCCCGGTGAGTCCGCTGGAGCTGTCCAACGTGGGTGCCACCCTCGATTCGGACGGCACCTGGTGTCCCCCGACGCCGGTCGCGTCGATCACCGATCGGGATGGCACGCAGGTGAACTGGAAGCAGCAGCCGTGCGAGCAGGCGGTGCCGCCGGAACTGGCGCGGACCCTGACCAATGCGCTGTACGGCGACATGCACGACAAGGACGGCACCGCCTACAACGCGGCGCAGGCGGCGGGCTGGACCCGGGAGTCGGCGAGCAAGACCGGCACCACGCAGGAGTACAAGTCCTCGGCGTTCCTGGGCTACACGCCGTATTACAGCGCGGCCGTGGTCACCTGGGACTACCTGAACCATCCGACGTCGATCTGCGTCAAGCCGTTGCGATCCTGCAGCACCGACGAGGCCGAGAGCGGTGACGGGATGGCCGGCGGGACCGTGCCCGCCGAGACCTGGCTGGCGGCGATGACGCCACTGCACGCCAAGGAGGTCGACACTCCGTTCCCGGTATCCGACCCTCGTTATCTGGCCGGGCTACCCACATCGCAGGTGCCGAACGTGGTGAATCTGACCCTGTCGGATGCGAAGGCCCAGTTGTCGGCCCACGGATTCACCGAGGTGAACGTGACCTACACCGACAAGTCGGCGGTGCCGGCCAACATCGTGGTCAGCCAGGATCCGGAGGATTCTGCGCTGCCGGGCAGCACGATCAACCTCACCGTGTCGTCCGGACCGAGCACCAGTGGGTGACGTGTGCCCTTCGGTGACGGGACCGCTTCGGTGACGGGACTGCTTCGGTGACGGCGGCTCGAGGCAACGCCGGGCGGTGGCTGCGCGTCGGAGCGGGGCTCGCCACGGCCGGCCTCGTCACCGCCGGATGGTCCACTCTCGTCGAACGGCAGCTGTTCACCCTGCGTCGGGTGCAGGCGCCGGTACTGCGCCCTGGTGCCTGGCCGATGCGGGTGCTGCACCTGTCGGACCTCCACCTGCTGCCCAGGCAGCGGCGCAAGTCCCGGTGGGTGGCTGCGCTGGCCGACCTGCGCCCCGATCTGGTGATCAACACCGGCGACGTGCTGTCCGGTGCCGCATCGGTGGCCCCCGCCATGGCCGCGTTCGGCGACCTGCTGACCGTGCCGGGCGGTTTCGTGTTCGGGAACAACGACTTCTATCGCCCCACCCCGAAGTCGCCCCACCGGTACTTCACCCGTCGCCAGCGGATCCCCCGTGAACCCGACCTGCCCTGGCAGGATCTGCGGGCGGCGCAGGTCGAGCGTGGTTGGCACGATCTGAACAACCACCGCGCGACGCTGACGGTGCGCGGGCAGCGTGTGGCGCTGGCCGGCGTGAACGACCCGCACACCGGACGCGACCACTACGAGTTCCTCGAGGGCCGGGCCGATCCGGACGCCGTGGTGCGCATCGGCGTCACGCACTCACCCGAGCCGCGGGTGCTGGACGCGTTCGCAGCCGATGGCTACGACCTGGTGCTGGCCGGACACACCCACGGCGGCCAGGTGCGGCTGCCCGGCGTCGGGGCGCTGGTCACCAACTCGGGGCTGGATCGGTCCCGGGCGCGCGGCCTGTCCCGATGGGGCTCGCAGACATGGCTGCACGTGTCGGCCGGGCTGGGCAACTCGCCGTACATGCCGGTGCGCCTGTTCTGCCGGCCGGAGGCGACGCTGCTGACCCTGGTGCCGCGCGGCTGAGCTCGCCCGGGCCGGGGGTGGTCGCCCGAGGCGGGCCGCCCCCTCCTGCGTTGATCCAGCGGCAGCGTCCCGTGATCGACGGGGCCGCGCCACGATCGAGCTGCAGCGTGGCACGCCGACCAGTCGGCATCGCGCACGTTCGGCTCCCGGACCAAGGTGCGCCGTGCTACGCCGTTGCTGCGCCGGGCGGGTAGGCGTAGGCAGCGGAGGCCTGGTCCGGGCACGGCAGGCCCCAGAGCGGGGCCGACGATAACGCGGTGCAAACTCCCCGCCGGGATCGGCTAGACTCGTACCCGGTCAGCGGGGTGTGGCGCAGCTTGGTAGCGCGCTTCGTTCGGGACGAAGAGGCCGTGGGTTCGAATCCCGCCACCCCGACCACGTTTTCCCAGGTCACGGCGTTGGCCATCAAGTAACCGTTGATCTCCGGTTCCGGCCCCATGTCTTCGCACCCGCGGTTGAGCGCTGCCGAGCACCGCAGCCTCGCTGGACATCAGCGTGGGCGAAGGACCCGGTCGTATCGCCTTGGTCACCTCATGCGACGCTCCTGCAGATCGGTCGGAGGCCGGGTGAGGTGGCCGCTCGGGTCACGGCTCTGAGTGCCGCAAGCAGGGATGCAGCGGAGGCGGCCCGTACTGTCGCATTTGCAGTCGCATAGCGGTCAGCGTGATCGGTTCTCCTCCACGGCGAAACACTCGACGTAATGATCTCTACCTACGGCGACCGGCCGGGGGTCCTCCGTTTCGCACCGGGAAAATGCCAAAGGGCACCTGTCGCGGAACCAGCAGCCTTGTCGCGTGTTCATCGAAGTATCCGCCTCGCCGCGCAGCACTATGCGGTCCCGAGCACGTCGCGCACCAAGAACCGGGATGGCGCTCAGCAGCGCTTGCGTATAGGGGTGCGCTGGACGCTCGAATAGCTCCGCTGTAGGGCAAGACTCGACGATCCTGCCGAGGTACATGACAGCCACCCGGTCTGTCACTCGCCGAACCACAGACATGTCGTGGCTGATCAGCAGATATCCAACCTGAGATGTTCGGCGGAGTTGCTGCAGCAACGAGATGATCCGCCCCCGGACCACCTGATCCAAGCTGGCAGTGGGCTCGTCCAAGACGATGAGGTCTGGGCCGGCGACGACTGCACGCGCGATCGCCACCCTCTGCTGCTGTCCGCCGGACAGCGTGGGCGGCAGGGCCGCGAGATAGCGCTCCTCCAGTCCAGCCGAAACGATGACCTCCCGAGCAAGGTCCAGCGACCGGGCCGGACTATGGCCCAGCAGCAGCCGTGCAGGTTCGGTCAGGCAACGCCCGACTCGCATACGCGGGTTCAGCGACTCCGCCGGATCCTGGAATACCATCTGCACTCGGCGACGGCCCTGCCGCGACTCCAGGGCCTTCTTCAGGGGCACCCCGTCGAGGCGAATGGAGCCGCTGGTGGGATTGATCAGGCCGGCGACCATGCGACCAACAGTGGTCTTCCCGCAGCCAGACTCTCCCACCAGGCCGACAGCTTCGCCGTCCCCAATGGTCAGGTCGATATCGCGGACAGCGTGGACCGTGGCGCGCGACGACGCGTATGTCTTGCGTAGCGCGCCTATTTCGATAGCCACGGCAGGCTCCCGGTATTCCAGCAGTGCACAGCATGTTCGGCACCCACGGCGACTTCGGGCGGCACGGTGTCACACACGTCCGAGGCAAAGGGGCAGCGGTGAGCGAAGCGGCACCCCGATAGACCAAGATCGACTCCGGCCAGCGGGACATCAACGTCGGAAGACCCGTCTGCCGCCTCGATCAAGGTACGCGTGTATGGATGCGCAGGTTCGGCGATGACCCGATCCACCAGGCCGTACTCCATGATTTGGCCGCCGTACATGACGACGACGTTCTCGCAGAGCTCGCTGACCGCGGCCAAGTCGTGGCTGATGAACACCACACCGCAATTATCCTCGGACGCAAGTTGCCTGATTAGTTCGAAGATTTGGGCCTGCACCGTGACGTCCAGGGCTGTGGTCGGTTCGTCGGCCAGAAGGAAGAGCGGCCGCCGAGCCAGCGCCATCGCGATCAGAACACGCTGACACATCCCGCCGGACAACTCGTGCGGCAGACGCCGGCCCACTATGGCAGGCTCTCTGATGCCGACCTGGGCGAGCAATTGGTACACCCGCTCGCGAACGCGTTGCCGGGAAAGGTTGTCAGCCCTCTTCACCACGCGAGCGATCTGCCGATATACGCGCATAGTGGGATTCAGCGCTGACCGCGGATGTTGGTAAATCATCGCAAACCGATCTTGCGGTGTGCCGAGTGAGCTGGCCGGCTGCTCATCCTCCACAAATGGCCCGGCCGAGGTAGCGCGCATGCCGGCGGGTAATAGTCCCATTACCGCAAGGGCCGTCAGCGTCTTACCCGAGCCAGACTCACCGACGAGCGCCACAATCCTACCGCTGGAAACGCTGAACGAGACATCTCTCACGATCGCTGCTCGGTCTGCCGTTCGTTCAATCGCGAGATCACGCACCATCAATCTAGCCACGAGCTCGCCCGCCGATCTGGCTGCTGGCGAAGTGGAACGCCATGACGCCGATCACCAGGAACGACCCTGGGAACAACGTCGTCCACCACTGGCCGGTCATGACGTCGGGGCTGCCATCGGAGATCATGACGCCCCACTCCGGGGTGGGCGGTCGAACACCTACCCCGATGAAGGCCAAGCCTGCGACCGTCAGCACGCTCCACCCAGCAACTAGTGCCAGCTGGGCGGCCGACGGGCCTAGCGAGTTCGGCAGCACATGCCGCAGTGCCACTCGCAGTTGCGAATTCCCTGCCAGCCTCGCGCCATCAACGTAGGTCATCAATCGCTGCTTCAGGACCTCTGATCTGGTCAGCCTGATGAACTGAGGGACATAGGCCACGGCAACCGCAGTGACGAGGATGACGGAGCTATCCCCCAGCGCGGTGACAAGTAACAGGGCGAGCACGAACCCGGGGAATGCCAAGACAACATCAGTCAATCGCATGGCCAACTCATCCACCCAGCCACCGAGGAATGCGGTGATCCCGCCGACCAGGGTGCCGACCACTGCCGCGATCAACGCGATTGTCACACCGAGAAGGATGTCTAGTCTCGCCGAGCAAACGGTACGGGCAAGGATGTCCCGACCGAACTTGTCGGTCCCGAACGGATGCTGCCAGCTAGGCGGACTGTACGCCGCTGCCGTGTTGGTGGCCAGCGGGTCCGGTACCAGCCATGGGCCCACAATGGCCATCAGCACGTACACGGCGAGAATCACCAGACCGATCATCGTGACAGTGCTGAGGCCTGAGAGTCTCCGCCTCGACGATCGACCGGTGGCGGCGGCTGTCTCATTGGGCGCCAGCCCGTCGGTTTCCCCGGGACCGGGCTGCCAGCTACGGTGCGGCATCACGACGTCATCGCCGGGCGCGCCGATTTCCGGACCCGGGGATCAAGTACGCCGTAGAGCAGGTCCACTACGACATTCAGTCCGACGTACAACACCGCCGTCAGGATGACGAAACCCTGTAGTGCCGCCAAGTCATGACTTTGAATGGCAGTGTACGCGTACCGTCCTACCCCCGGCCACGCGAAGATTATCTCCACGAGGATGTTACCACCGAGCAGATACCCGAATAGCAGACCGATCGATGTCAAGACCGGAATCATGGCGTTGCGTAGGCCGTCCCGAAGAAATATCTCCACCTTCCCGAGTTGCAGCCCACGGGCGGTGCGCACGAACTCGGACGCGAGTACTCCAGTCATGGCCATCCGAACCATCTTCAACACAGCCGCGGTGCCCCCGACGCTCAGGGTTATCACCGGTAACGCCAGTTGCTTCAAGGAATCTCCGAACGTCCCCCACTGCCCGGCAAGCAAGCTGTCAATTGTGTAGAACCCAGTAACCTGAGGCGGAGGCATGATCCCGGTGGGCAGCCGATCAATTGGCGGCGGGAACAGGCCGAGCTTGAAAAAGAACACATACGTCAGGACCAGTCCCAGCCAGAACACGGCCATTGAGGACCCGATCGACTCGTACACCCGGCAGGCGCCGTCGATGATGCCGCCAGGACGCAGCGCCGCAACACCTCCGAACAAGATGCCGCACATCGCGGAGACGACCACGGCATACACGGCCAGTTCCAAGGTCGCCGGCAGCCTCGACAACAGTTCCCCTGAAACGGGCATACTGGTCCGTACCGATGTACCGAGATCTCCGTGTATCAATCCATTCAAATAGCTGCCGAACTGCGCAAGCAGCGGTCGGTCGAGGCCGTACTGGTGGCGGATCTCATCTACATACGCCGGGTCACCGCTGCCGACCCCCCTGACCAGGGCGGCGTCGCCGGGGAGTACCCGCACGATGAAGAACACCAGCAGTACGACACCGACGACCGTCAGTGCGCCGGTTCCTACCCGAATCGCTAGGTACCTAGCCACCTATGCCTCTTCGCCGTTCCCGTTACTTACAGTTTGCCGGTTTCGTCAGCGACGCAAGTCCGAGAATCGCAGTGTTGCTCCGATCGATCCCCGTGATGCAGGACTTTGCCGCGACAGTCCGGGCGAGCGACCACAGTGGCACCGCTGGCACGTCGTCAAACAGAATCTGCTGTGCCTTGGAAGACAGCTCGTTGCGGGTCGCAGCGTCGCCCGTCTTTACACCCTGATCAACAAGTTTGTCCAATTCTGGATTACAGTACTGCTCATAGTTGATGGGGGAGTCACAGGTCGCCAGAAAGTGCATCTGGTAGAAGGGATCCTCACCCCAGGAATACCAGCCATATAGGTACATTTGCAGGGACTTGCTGCTCTCAGCCTGCACCATTGCTGCGTCAGATAATTGGTCGATGTCAAGAGTGATGCCGATCTTCTTAAGGCTCTCTTGAATCAGTACGGCAGCGTTCTGCTGCGACTCGTCGGATGCCTGGACCGACAGCTTCAGGTGAACGTCCTTCAGCCCGGACTGCTGCAGGTACTTTTCGGCCTGCGCGATATCGGTCTTGTACTGCGCGCCGATCGCCTTGTCGTGGGTTTCCATGGTAGAGGTCACCAGACCGCCAGCCGGCACCGTCAGTCCCTGCATGACGTTGCTGAGCAATTCGTCATACGGTACTGCGAACATGATGGCCTTCCGCAGGTCGGCATTCGCCAGATCACCTGACTTCTGGTTGAGGCCCATCATCATGACACCTGTCGTTGGCCGCTTGTAGATCTTGACGTTCGGGTCATCTTCCAGTTGCTTGATCGTCGACGGAGGCAGACCCCCGGCCACGTCGATGGCGCCGGAGCGGAGCAGGAGGGCCCGCTGATTGGGGTCGGGAATAGACTTTACGATCACCTGTGGGGCGCCGACCTTCGAAGCATTCCAATATGTGCCGTCGGCCTTCAGCGTCACCTGCTGATCGGGGTCGAACTGGCTAACGACGAACGGACCCGATCCAGTATCGTTGGTCGACAGGTACTTCATCGCCCACGGGTCGTCCGAGGTCTTGTGCTGTTCCATGACCGACTGTTCCATCGCCCCGTAGATCGGGAAAGTCAGGTACGTCAACACAAGTTGGGTGTTGTAGGCCGACGTGATCTGTAGCGTGCTCTTGTCGACGACCTTGATCTGATCTGGCGACGTGATGCCGATGAATGGCAAGCCGGACTTCACGTACCCGGGGCCCTGAATCGCGCGATCGAAGGTATATTTGTAGTCTTCAGCAGTCACCGCATTGCCGTCGGGGAACTTTAGATCGTCTCGAAGGGTAAATGTGATCTGCATGCCGCCTTCGGCCGTCTTGTCCACCTTGTAGGATTTGGCCGCCCGCGGCTCGAAGTCCGTCATGCTGCCGACCAGTAGTCCATCGCTATTCGGAGTGAACTTCTGCGCGAGTAGTGGGTCGTACAGGGCGTTCTTGATCGCGTCAGAGCTTCGCGTGGCCAGTTGGTGAGGATCGATGACGGTGACCGCGTCCTGAAGGGACACGACCACTGCGCTTCCCGAGCCTGCGCCGGTGGACGGCGTCGATTCTCCCGAGGTGCCCGTTCCGCTGCCCGCCGGTCCAGAAGTCCCTCCGGCCGTCGGTGCAGACGACGAACAGCTGGCGACCAGCAGCGACAGTGCGGCCGCGCCGGCGATCAGGGCTTTACGTGTCCTACTCACTGGCTTCTCCTATCAAGGACGTTCATTGTTGATGATCGCGTGACCATTCAGCGGTGAGTTACATTGATTTCCGTCAGTAGCGCAGCTACTTGGCTCAGGACGGTTTGGGGGTCGCAGGCGTGCAACGTGACTGAACTGGAACCGCTGTCGGTGAGGCGCCTGATACTCGCCGCGCATTCGGCCGGATCGCCACTGACGGTCAACATCTGACGCCACTCGTCTGGCATCCATGCCTCGAATTCTTCGTCGGTCATGTCGGCCCGCGACTGAATTTCGTCGGAAAGTCCCAGGAAGTCTGTCATTCGGGTCACGCGTCGGAGCCGCGCGGACAGCCGACGGCGGGCCTGCGCCCGCGCGACGGCACCATCCTCATGACAGGCAAACATGGCGAAAGTGACTAATGGCTTACCCTCCCCGCCGGATCCTCGCTGCTGCAAGAGCTGCCGTGCCCATCGGACGTAGTCAGGAGAGGCCAGCACCGACAAGATGACACCATCGGCACGTTCGGCCCCGAGGCGCAGCATATTGGGTCCAATCGCACCCAAATAGACCGGGAACGGGGCGCTGTCGTGCAGCCGAATGCTATCCGTGTGAAAGTGGCGGAACTGGCCGGTCGACAATTGATTTCCGGCGCCCAAGGCGCGCAACGCCTCGATGTACTCGGCAGTCGGCTCCAGAGGCCGGTGGTGGCCGATCCCCATCTGATCAAGCCACTTCGGCACGCCGGTTCCCACGCCGAGCCGGAAGCGGCCTGGAAAGGCCCGCGCCAGCGTTGCAGCCTCCATCGCCGCAAGGCTGGGATGTCTCGTGTAGATCGGCAGCACCCCTGTCCCAACGGCGATCGTCTGGGTCGCGGTGAGGGCGATGGTGGCTGCGGCGATTCCGCCTGTATAGAAGTAGTCTTCGGATGCCCAGAGCTCGCTGACGCCGAGATCCTCCATTTTCGCCGCGGTCTCGGCGATCGCGATCGGGTCGATGCCGCCACTGCCGAAGAGCACGCCGACGCGTGGAGAGACTGCGGCGTCATTCATGCTCGGGACCCTTCTGCCGTTGCATCGATCGGTTGCAGGGCGGCCTCGGGGAGCAACCCACTCGCCGACGCCGCCGTGATGAATTGCTTCAACTGCGGGTTCGACCGCACCACATCTGCGAGGTCGGCGGACGCGTCGAGGATGCGGCCGGCGCGGGCGCGCAACACCCCACGCCACAGGAGCGCCTCGGGATTGTCCCCCAGATGCTGAGCAGCTTGCTCCAGCAGGCTCTCGGCATTCTGCGCAAGCGCCTTCGCCTCGGTGGTGTCGCGGAGAGCGCCGCTGAGGAACAGCGCCTCCCCGATCAATTGATAGCCGCGCCATAGCTCGATCAGACGTCCCAGCTCTCCGATGGGGTCCTGGTGATCGTCGACGCGGAGGTCTACCACGGTGTCCATCCACGGCTGATTGGAGGGTGTCAGCTTGACAACCTTCAACACGCCCGACTGCATCCCGCGAACGTCACCGCCTGCGTCCTGCCCGGCTGTCAGAGCGGCCAGCAGTCGCTCGTGCAGGGGGCGCCCCGCGCTTGCGCGATATCCTTCGGAGATTCGTTCGATGACTGCTCCGGCCGCCAGCATGTTGCCAAGAACGATATGATCTTCGCCGATGTGCTGGCCGGCAGCGCCAACGCACGAACTTCCGGTGTGGACCTGGCCGGGCCCTGTAGCCGGCAGTATGCCGACCTGCCGCAGCTCGCTCGCGTCGTCCTCGCAAACCAAAGTGGCTAGCGCCTCGTCTGCGCTCGCTCCATCCTCCAGATAGGGGAGCCCGACATACCCGTACCGTGGCTCAATGAAGGATTGCGTCGCGATGGCTCCGACGCCAGGGCGGAGCCACGGAAGCGCCGTTCCCAGGGCAAAGTAATGGGATTGAGAGGCCAGCCCCAGAGTATCGGACTTCGCATCGCGAGCCACGATGGTGAAAGTCATTCGTTCGACGATCCGTCGGCCGATTGCGACTTGAACGAGCCTCCATAAGGCAGATACCCGAGCCCTCGTTCGTCGTAGGTGTCATCGAACGCCGGCCGCTGCGCATCGCCTCGGGCTCTCAGCGAGCCATGGAAGTGCCACATTCGCCACTCGGGGTTGCCGTGGCCATCGTCACGGCGATAGACCTCGGTCGCGCGGATGGGGTAGTACTTCAACTCGCCGTCGCCCTCGCGCTTCGCGTGCCAGAGTCCCTCTGCTACCACGTACCCCATATCTCCCGAGACGTCCAGGCGGAGCACCCAGCAGTCTGACGGCATCACGTCGAGCTTGTCCGAGTAGTACTCCCAAAGTCGGGTCTTCTCGTCGAGGTTATAATACGGATGGGTGTTCAAATTGAACATCAGGTATTGATCCCCGCCATCCGGGAAGACTGTGCGCATGGCAGGAATGTCTAACCCAATGTTCGACTGCCACCACAATTTGTGCAGTCGCAGTATCTCTTCCCGGTCGTCGCTCTGTTCTGACACGGTGGCGCCACCTCTCGAATACGATGGATTTACAGATCAAGAAAGCCGCAGATCAAGCCTTTCGCTGATTTTCTCATCGAGGCGTCATCTCTGGACGTCGGCAAGTTTGGTGACGTATTCGAGAATCGGCGCTGACCCAGGGATCGCACCAATTCCCCGGTCAGCAATCGTATCGCCGAAGGCGATACGCGGAACGTCCATAGTAAACTCGGGCCTCTTGGAAAAGTCGAACTGTAGGGCCGACGAGTGGAAGTGCCACATCCGCCACTCCGGATGGCCCTCACCATCGTCCCGGTGATAGATCTCGGTGCTGCGCGACGCGGTATTCACCCCGCCCTTAACACAGGTCGTTTCCGTAGCCAGCCATGCCATGTCACCGGACACTTTCATCTGCATGACGCGGACGGTCTGCGTGGTTCGAAATGGGAATCGCTCCTTGAGGTACGTCCAGAGCCGCTCCACTTCGTCGACGCCGAAGTATGCGAACGAGTTGAGGTTGAACATCAGGAAGTCCTTGCCTCCGGGAAAGCATCTCCGGAGTGCGGCGATGTCGAGGCCGACGTTCGCCTCCCACCAGGTCTTGCTGACGTGAACTATCCGGTCCCGGTCGTCGTCCACGCGCGGACTGCTCATGGCTGACAGTGCCCCTCTCCGGCCGGTACAAGACTGTAACTCGCTTACATTAGCCAATCCGCTGACGACCTGCGATGCGCCTCCAGGGCGGTCTCGGCACCGCCTGCACAGGCTGCTAACGCTCGGGCGAACAGCGTTGGAGACATGTAATCGTATTTCATGACGTCTGGCAAGACCTAGCGCGACGACGATGGGCCGCAGACGCGAGCCAACGCGTCCGACTCGGTGGTTCGGCACCACGGAGACCCGACCGCCGCGCCGCCACCGACGTACGATGCCGCTAGCGTCCATCAGGTCGGCGGTGCGTGGCCCATCGCTAGCGGCGCGGGCACGGCCAACGAGTGAAGACACGGAGTCGGAAGTGAAAACAGCCGATGCGCAATAGCGCCCGCGCCGCCGAGTTGCTGCAACAGTCAGTCGACTATCTGAAAAGGGAGGGTCTGCGTGGCTTCTCGCTGGCAGCGCTCGCGGAAGATCTCGGAACGAGCAGCCGCATGCTCATCTACCACCTAGGCCCGCGGGACGAGCTTCTGGCGAGCGTACAGGCCGCCATGCGTCGGGAACTGGTCAACGAGTGGAGTACCTCGCGCTTATCGCGACTCAGCGTTGCGCTCAAACAGACGTGGGACCACTATCGCAATCGAGTCCAGCATGCTCAAATCTTCTTTCACCTGGTGGCACGCTCGTTCGACGATCCGGTAACATTCACGGAAGCGTCAGCTGCCACCGTCTCATTCTGGCTCGACTTCTTCGAGGACGTTGCACTGCGCGAAGGCTACCCGGTCGGCGAGTCAAGGATCATGGCCCGTACTACTCTCGGCATGTTCAGAGGACTAGTCCTCGATCTGTCCATGACAAGAGATGAGGAACAGACTTCCCTGGCGATCGCACGTTGCGTCGACATGCTTGACTGCGTGTCGCCTACAACCAAGCTGGCCAGGTCGCAGGGGCCGGTGTAGTAACCGACCACCGGTCCGGCTCCGGCGCTACACGGGGCCAACGACCCGGCACGATCCCGACGCCGGATGATGATGCGTTCCGTCAATCCGAAGACCTGATTGGGCTCAACTTGGCGCGCTTCGCGTTCAGTTGCGTCCACGGCTGTGGTGTTTGACCTTCGCCCGACGTGCGACGGCCGAGCGCCGCCGGCAGGCCTAAGCCGCGCCGATCAGCGTGGTTGCCTCGTCCTATCTGCTCGGGTGTCCATCCGCAAGGTGGAGAAGCCGGTCGGCACCCTGGGGAGCGACAGGCTGTCCCAGTCGCATGTCTCCGCAATGGCCAAGGACCTCGACGCCCAGGCCGAGGCGTTCCACGCCAGTCCGCTGGACGCCCGCCCTTACACATTCGTCGCGAGGCCCGCGCACCGGTGCTCACAGTCCGCGAGGACGGTCGCACCGTGGGCGTGCACGCCCTGCTCGCCCTCGGCGTCAACGCCGACGGACACGCGAGATCCTCGGTCTGCACGTCACCTCCGCCGAGGACGGCGCCTCGACCCGCGGAGACGAGGGGCGACTAGGCCACTCGAACGCGCCCACGAGCTCAGAGGCAACCCCGCTCCAGCCCTGAACTGCTGTGACATTCCGATACCGGCGTGTCCATCGGCCACGAGGATCACGCTGATGACGAGGCTGACGTCAACCTCGGGGCAAACCCGCCCTTGCCCCAGCCATGAACTCAGGATTGCGATCCGCGACGGCACGCAGGACTGCGAGCCGGTCCTCGATGGTATGCCCGTAGGGTGCGACCGCCAGAGTCGTCACGCCGGCTGCTGCATATCGGGTCAGGCGTTCGGCAATGCGGTCGATGGGCCCGATGAGCGCCGTCGCGTCGACCAATTCCACCGGCACGGCATCAGCCGCCTGCTCGCGCTGCCCGGCCAGATACAGGTCCTGAATGCGCTGCGCGGCGCCGTCGAAGCCCATGCTGCGCGCCAGCCGGTTGTAGAAGTTCTGCTGGCGGCTGCCCATCCCGCCGAGATACAGCGCGACATACGGCGCCAGCGCGGCGCGCGCGTCCATCAGATCGTCCGTCAGCACCACCGGGACCGTGGCGACGACCTCGAAGCCGGCCATGGGGTTGTCGGGCGCCCCCTTGCCCATCGCCGCGCGCCCCTCGCGCACGCACTCGAGCAGGGTCGCGCCGTGCTCCGGCGAAAAGAACACCGCCAGCCAGCCATCGGCGATCTCGCCGGCGAGCCGCAGATTCCGCGCCCCCACGGCGGCCAAGTGGATCGGCAGGTCGGGACGCGGCGGGTGGCTGGACAGCCGCAGCGGTCGGCCGGGCCCGTCCGGCAGCGGCAGCGTGAAGTGCCGTCCTTCGTAGACGAGCGTCTCGCGCCGCAGGGCGGCCCGGACGATCTGGACGTATTCCCTGGTGCGGGACAACGGTGCGGCGAAGCGGACGCCGTGCCAGCCCTCACTCACCTGGGGCCCGGACACTCCCAATCCGAGAGTGAAACGGCCGCCGGACAACGTGTCCAGAGTCGCTGCTGTCATCGCGGTCATCGCCGGCGTTCGCCCCGGAATCTGCATGACGGCCGCGCCCAGGCCGATCCGCTGGGTGTGTGCGGCAAGCCAGGCGAGGACGGTGGGAGCGTCCGAACCGTAGGCCTCCGAGACCCATGCCGAGGCGTAACCCAGACGGTCCGCCGCCGCGGCGACCGCCGCATATTCGGATAGCCCCATCCCGGAATAGCCACAGGCGACAGCCAGTTCCATGTCCCGTCTCACCGACCCCGCATGGTGCCGCCCGGCCACACGTCGACCAGCGTGGTCGGCCCGCCCTGCAGTATCGCCTCGCCGAGGTCGCGGACCTGCCGTGCCTGGTCGACGGTCAGGTAAGTCGCCGGCGACGTCCCCACCACGCGGGCAAGAAGCAGGCAACCCACGTGGTCCAGAGTCCGCGATTCGCTCGGCATCGATTCGCCCGCGCCAGAGCGGGTCTCGAGGTATGCCTCAAGAAACGACCGCGCGCACTGGAACAGGTCCGCACCGGACCCGGGACGATGGATCGCCTTCATGATCAGATGGTGCAGCATGAAGGCAAGATCGAAGGTCGGGTCGCCCCAGTGGCAGACCTCGAAGTCGATCACCCAGGATCGTCCGTCGCCGAAGACCAGGATGTTCTTCGGCGAGAAGTCGCCGTGCACCAGAGCGGTGCGTGCCCGCCCCAGGTCGTCGACGAGCGCCTGGATCCGCGTCGCCAGCCGCGGCAGCGCCCCGGCCACCGCCAGGTGAAACGGCTCGACACGAAGCTCGCGGAACCAGGTGAGCGACCCGAACTCCTCCCGGTACGCGGCGCCGGACGCTCCGTGCCATCGGCCGAGCATCGCGCCGAGTGCCCGAGCCACCGCCGGTTCGACCTGCCCGTTCAGGAGTAACTCCTTCCAGGACCGCGATTCCGCCGGGGCGCCCGTCATCGTGACCACGCACCGCTCGTCATCGACATCGAGCACGCGGGGCGATGAGTCCGGTCCGACGACGACGCCGAACACCTCCAGGCCTCGCGCTTCCACCAGCGCACGCCGGGGGTCCGAGATCCACGGAGCGTCGGTCCGCAGACGTTCCAGCGCCTGCTTGACCACCACCCTCGCGCCGCCCGAATCGACCAGGAAGGTATGCCCGCTCACCCCACCGGAGCACGCGGTGACCACCGACCCGGGGCCCACCGGAATCCGGCCGCGACGTTCGAGATAGCCAATGATATCGGGGATTTCAAGCTGCAGCACGGTGCTCCTCCCGCCCGTCGCGTAGACTCGCAGGGCACAGGATCAGCGCGGCGACCGCCACCACCAGGGCAACGACGACGAGCGCGACTTCCAGGCTCGCCGCATCGACGACGCCGCCGTCAACGAAGGCGGCCACCGGCCGCGCCCCGACGAAGAGCACCAGCCATACGGCCATCACGCTCCCCCGCAGCGCAGTTGGCGTGTGCCGTTGCACATGAGTGGTATAGGCCAGGTACGCCAGCATCATTCCCAGCCCGGCGACAGCGAAGCACACCAGATCCAGCGGATACAACCCCCAGACCACCATCACCACCATGCTTGCCGCGATAGTCACCAGTCCGGCACGGCAGACGTGGGCGAGCCGCGCCCGGCGAGCAAGCCAGGCGAACAGAGCCAGGCCGAGCGCCGCCCCGGTTCCATACGCGGAGACGAGGGCGCCGACGTTGTTCGCTGCGGCGGATCTGGCATGGGAGACGACCGGGGCGAGCGTGGCGGACAGGTCCGTGCTGAACCCGACGGCGAACATTCCGGCGAGTGCTCGGGTGGAGGTGCGATCCGCACGCAGATGCCGCAGCACGGTCGCCGCCGGAACGGCGCCGTGCCACGATGTCCGCGAGATCGGCCGGGTTGGCAGGAATGGCCGCATCATCGCGATGTGCGCCACGCATAGCCCGGCGGCGAGCGCCATCGCAGCCGTGGCCGACCACCAAACGGCAACCGCGGCACCCAGAACAGGACCGATGACCCGCCCGACCACCATCGGAACACTGTTGACCGAGACCACACCGGCGAGTCGGGGCCGATCCGCGATGGCGGTGACCAGTGCCTCCATGGCCGGGCCGCTGATCGCCAGGCCCAGCCCGACCAGCAGTGAGGCCAGCACCAGGACCGCATAGGGCGGTGACGAATCGGCGAGCCCGGCCGCCAATCCGACGACGACGCATCCAGCAGCCAGCAGCCCGCGCCCGATCATCACGGCGTAGACCGCCAGGCCCCCGTCTGCCAACCGACCCCCCACCGGCGCGACCAGCAATTGCGGGGTGAACATGGCGGCGGTGACGACGCCGACACCGACGCCGGATCGGCTCACGTCGAAGGCGAGTACCAGCGCAATGGCGGTGTAGACCCAGATACCCAACGATGAGAGGGTCTTGCCGAGAATGAACAGCCCGAGCCGCGACCCGGACCCACTCCGGCCCTCGGTGCGCGCCGTGGCGGTCGGTCGCCAGCCGCCGTCCGCCGTCACGCCGGGCCCTTGGCTGCCACCCCGCGGTCGAAGACGACGACGCCGCCGTCCCTGCTCACCCGGAACCAGGCCCGCCGCCCGTCGCGCCAGACGTCCACCCTGAGCGTCTCGCCCGGCCAGACCGGGCTGGTGAACCTACCGCGGAGCGACTCCAGACGCTCACCGTCACCGACGAACTCACGAAGCAGGGCGCGCCCTGCGAGACCGAAGGTGCACAGGCCATGCAGGATCGGCCGGTCGAACCCGGCGGCACCGGCCACGGCGGGATCCGCGTGGATCGGATTGAGGTCGCCGCTGAGCCGGTAAAGCAGCGCCTGGGACGGGGCAGTCGCCAGGCGCAGGACGGCATCGGGTTCGCGCTGCGGTCGATCATCGGGCTCTCGCTGGGGGCGCTCGCCGCCAAAGCCGCCCTCTCCACGGATGAAGAACTCCGAGGTGGCCAACCCATACAACACACCCGAGGGCGCCTCGAGCCTGGTCTGGCTGCAGACGAGCGCGCCGTTCCCCAGGTCGTGTATCGCCGTGACGGTCATAGTCCGGTTGAGAGTTCCGCGAACCGGCAGCGGGCGCACGATCTGCACTCCCTGCCCGGCGTGCAGCAACGCGGTTCGATCGAACGGCCCAATCTCCGGCACCTTCGCCCCGAACAGCGACACGTAGGTGGGAAGCACCCGCTGTGACCCACCGATCCCCTGCTCGGTGGTGTATTCGAGTTCATCGCACGGATCCGCGTAGCCGGCACCGACGCCGAGCGCGTAGATGATCGGATCGCGGGACTCCCAGGAAACCGGCGGGGTCTGTTGCGGACGGCCGATCACGTCCAGGTCCAGCGGCATATGCGACTCCTCCCTGTCGGGTCGCTACGAGACGGCGGTGAACGGGCTATTCGAAGTGCCCGGCCATGGGCTCGAGTCCGGGCCAGCGGATGCGGGTTTCACTCTGGAACACGTCGTTGAGGTCGGCGTACTCGACCACGTACATGTACCGCAACGAGCGGTGCGCGAACAACCAAACCCCATCCAGCTTGACGTAGGTGTCCTGGACACGGTACGCCGCACGCCGTAGTTCACCGTGCTCGCCGAGTTCGGCCGTTCCGGTTTGGATTCCCGACGCCGAATCGGCCCCCAGTTCCTTGATCACGTGCACGCTCGGCAGATGCCGAGTCGGGTGGTACCTGTTCACCATCCCGGTGTAGAACTCACGCAGGTCCTGGTGGCCCTGGATGGTCTTTTGAATGCGCTCGAAGATGCCGTCCGGGGTGTACAACGAGACGAGTTCGTCGACGTCTTTCATGTCGACCGCCAGGGCGTACCGGTGGATCAGATCCTTGATGTCCAACCGGGCCTTGAGTTCAAGCAGTTCCGATTCCACGATGGTGCATTCCTTTCCTCGACGGTGTCGTGATGGTGACGATCAGATCCGCGCGACGCAGTGGGCTACTCGCCGGCTCCGTTGCGCCAGTCGTAGACGTGCCCACCAGCGACCGTCACGGCCACCCGGCGCAGCGCCTGCGGATCGACGAACGGATCGCCGTCCACACAGATGATGTCGGCCCGCGAGCCCGTTGCGATCTCCCCCACGTCGGTCAGCCCGAGACGCTCCGCATTGCCCTTGGTGGCCTCGCGCAGGACCGTCCGCAGATCGATACCCATCTCGTGGTGCAGGAACAGCATCTCATCGACGATCGCGGACGCAGGGGTGAGCGTTCCGGAGTCGCTTCCGACGGCCCACCGCACCCCGGCATCCAAAGCAAGGCGAAACCCCTCGACCTTCCGCTCGAGAATCCGCTGGGACGCCTCTCGCAGGTCATCCGGTCCGTCGTCACCCGAGGTCATGGAGTAGACCGAGAAGGTTGGAGTCACCGTGACCCCGCGCTCGGCCAGCAGATCGGCGGTCTCCTGATCGATGAAAGAGCCATGTTCGATGTACCGGGCACCGGCACGGACCGCGCGCTGGATTGCGGCCGCCGGGTGGGCATGGGCGGCAAGATAGGTGCCATACGATTCCGCCTCCTCAGCCGCGGCAGTGAGCTCCGCAGATGAGTACTGCACGCGGGTATCCGTCCCCGGCACCAGGACGCCGCCGCTGCACATGATCTTCACGAAGTCCGCACCCCGGAGCAACTGCTGCCGGGCGGCACGCCGAACCTCCGCTGGCCCATCCGCGGTCACCCCCCGTGGATGGCCGTGGCCGCCGGTCATGGAGATGAATCCCGCGGCGCAGAACATGCGCGGTCCGTCCACCACACCGCTGCGAATGGCGGCACGCAGCTCCACGTCCAGCGCCCGGAAGCTCCCGGTGTCGCGCACCGTGGTGATGCCTGCACGGAGCGCGGACCTGGCCTGCCGCACCGAACGAAACGCAGCGAGCGCGGCCGAGTCGTGCTCCATGAATCGGTAATGGGTCAGATGGGTGTGGAAGTCAATCAGGCCGGGAAAGAGAAACGTTCCGGTGACGTCGACGACCTCGCCATCCCGATGGATACCGGCCGGCCCGATCGCGACGATGCGGCCATCGTCGACAACCACGTCACACGATGACTGCTCGGCACCGGCCAGCTGCGCGCCGGTCAGGATGGTTTTCATCGGATCTCCTTCTGGTCTGGGTCTGGCCCGGCCGGGCGGCCGGTCACAGCGCGTTGGACAGAATCAGGGAGCCGGCGGCCATGAACATCCCGCCCACCCCTTGGACGAAACTCGTCGTCACGCCGGGAACCTGGGCGGCGGCCTCGCCGCGCAGTTGGCGCACCCCTTCGAGAATGGCGAACATGCCGTACATCCCGGTGTGGGTGTAGGACAGGCCGCCACCGTTGGTGTTCATCGGTAGCCGGCCGCCGGGCGCGGTGTTCCGGTCCTCGATGAAGCCGGCCGCCTCGCCGCGGCCGACGAACCCAAGATCCTGCAGTGCATAGAGCGGCACGTGCGCAAAGGCGTCGTAGATCATCAGATGATCGATATCCGCGGGGCGGAGACCGGCCTCCCGGAAGGCCGCCGCCGATGCCACCCGGAAGGCCCGGGACGAGGTGAAGTCGGCCATCTGCGAGACGATCGGGTGCTCGGCGGACTCGCCCGTGCCCAGGACGTACACCGGGGTCGTCGGGGATGCAGACACCCGGTCGCTCGAGGTCACGACAAGCGCCCCGCCGCCGTCGGTCACGACGCAGCACTCCGGCTTATGGAATGGATAGGCCACCAGCGGAGAGTTGAGCACGTCGCTGACGGTGAGGAGTTCTCGCCGAAGTGCCCTGGGATTGCGGCTCGACCATTCTCGTTGCACCGTGACCACCGTGGCCAGTTGCTCGTGGCTGACCCCGAACTCCTTCATGAATCGCAGGGCAGGGACGGTGAACATGGAGTAGAAGGGCCCCACCCCGTAGAGCTGCTCGAACTGCCCACGTGGGGTGAATGAATCGGTGCGGAACGGGGCATGCGCGTTCCGGGACCGGCCCGATTCACCGTGCACGATCAACACCGTGGTGGCCTGCCCGGCCGCGATCGCAGCGCAGGCATGACGGACATGAAGCATGTAGGAGCATCCACCGACGCTGGTGGTATCGACCCACTGCGGAACGATGCCGAGGTCGTGCGCGACGTCCACAGCGAACCGTCCCGTCGACGCGATACCGTCGATGGCATCGATGGTCAACCCGGCGTCGCGGATAGCATTCACCGCGGCCTCGGTATGCAGCCGGAGCGTGGTGTGATCCGGCAAGTGCCCGAGGCCGTCCGTCTCCGCCGCGCCAACGATCGCGCACTTCCCCGAAATCCCCGCCATCACAGCGACCCCCCTCGTGGCCGAAACACCGGAACTGCCCAGTCACCTCGCGGCTCGAAAGCAACCTCGAGATCCATATCCAGCGCCAATCGGTCGGGATCGGGCTCGACGTCGATCAGGTTCGTCATCATTCGGGGCCCCTCGTCCAGCTCCACCACCGCAATGATGTTCGGACCGGGCCCAAAGGCGGGCGGCGGCCGGTGATCGATGATGTACGAGAACAGCCGCCCGCGACCCGAGGCCCGGAACCACTCGGTATCGCCACCAGTCACGAACGGCGAGTACCGCCGCGGATAGAAGAAGGCCCGGCCCGTCGTCATGCACCGCTGGAGCCACAGCTCCCCCCGGCGGGCTCCTTCCCAATATCTCGCGGTCTCGTCGGTCGGCTCCGGTGCCGGCTTCGCTGACGTCATTCGATCTTCTCCTCCTGGATGTCCGTGCGCGGCGCTCATCGTCACCGATACGGCTCAAGAACCACCGGCACGTAGGGCTCGCCCTGGCGGACGCGGCCGCCCGCGACCAGCCCGTCGATCTCGTCGCGACTCAGTCCGGCCTCGCCCAGAATGTCGGCGGACTGCTCTCCGATGCCGGGCACTACGCCCGGCGCCCTGGTCCGTTGCCCGGTGATCGCCGCCACGTGACTCGCCGTGTAGAACGGCCGCTCGACACCGGGCGGGTGGACCAGGTGGGCCAACGGCACCGCCATATAGCGCTCGTTGAGCACGGCCTGCCTGGCATTGTCGGCGTGCAGCACCCGCACCGGTGTGCCGGCGAACGCATCGACGACATCGTCGACAGTCCGCTCCCGGATCCAACCAGCCAGGGACTCGGTCGCCGCGCGGTCGTCACCGTCGACTCCGGCACGACGCCGGACGGTGCCCGGCGACGCAGAACCGTCAAGCCGCAGCCAGCCGTCCGCCGCGAGGTAGTACCGGCGCCATGGAGAACGGCCCGGATAGTCTCGCCCGCCCCGGGGCGGCGGCGGCCGGCCCGGGTAGCGCAGCAGTGAGTCAAGCTGGAGGTAGGCGCTGGCTCCGGCCAGCGAGCATTCGACGTGCTGGCCGATACCGGTGCGCTGCTGGTGGAACACCGCCAGTACCGTCGCCAGGGCAGCCAGCACCGCGCCACAGGTGTCGTTGACTGCCAACGACATTACGACCGGCTCGGCGTCACCACCTTGCGCCTCCTGCATGCCGCTGAGTGCCCCCAAAACCGGGTCGAAACCGGGCCTCGAAGCCAACGGGCCGCTTTCGCCGAATCCCGTCAGCGAGGTCGTGACGATGTCCGGCTTGGCCGCGCGCAGCGCGTCGTCGTCGGCACCGATACTCCGAAGGAAACCGGGACGGAAATTGTCGATGACGACGTCCAGCGTTTCGGCCAGACGTATCAGCGCAGCCAGCCCCTCGGGCGTCCGGAGATCGACGGCCAGACTGCGAACCCCCTCGCTGAATTGGAAGCCATAGCGGCGCCAGGGATCCCCCGCCGGCGGCTCGACCTTGATGACGTCGGCACCCATCAGGTGCAGCAGACGGGCCGTCTGCGGCCCCGCGACGAACGATCCCAGGATCGCCACCCGCAGGCCACCGAGCGGCCCGGCAGGATCGACGTCGCCGCGGGACCGTTCACCGGGCCCGGCGATTCTCGACCGGTCGACCTCCGGCCCGGACGAGCCCAATTCGGGCGCCGCGCCCGGATCCGGTTCCGGCGCCGCCGGAAGCCGGAAGAATCGGCGCGGCATCTCCACGCTGCCCAGCACGGGGTGACGAACGACAACGCGACCGCAGCTGGCCTCGAACTGCGGGTGATCCCACCATTCCCGGCAGGTCTGAACCGGCGCCACCGGCACATCGACGGACTCGAAGAGGCGCAGCCATTCGGTCGATGCCCGAGCGCGAAACCGCTCGGCCAAGCGCGCCCGAACCCACCGCCGGTTCACCGGGCTGTATAGCCCATCGGTGTCCCCACCGATGCGTGGGTCGTCGAGCAGCGTCTCGTCCTCCAGTACCGCAAGGGCACGCCGCATAAACTTGTCACTGAGTGCCCCGAGGAAAATCCAGCGACCGTCGGCGGCCTGGTAATTGGTGTACAGCGGATGGGCACCGCCCGCGCCCAGGTCACGCTTGCGCACGGCAGTCGTCGGATCGAACACCAACAGTTGCGGAGCGAAGGCCACGAACGCGTGCGCGCCCGACACTGTCATGCTCCGGCCCCGGCCGGACAGGTCCGTCTCCCGGAGCCCACACACTGCGGCGAGCGCTCCCAGCGCACCCTGCACATAGAGCAGGTGCGGCTCCACGATCTCGACCGGAACCCCCTCGAACGAGCACTGGTTGATCGCCATGCCCAGCGCGGCCGACAGGGCCTCGCCGTCCTCGGGCCAGCGGTCATTCTCGTCGACGTACGGCGGCATCATGACGAGGGTCATGCCCGGGTTGTCCGCACCGACAGACTCCTGGTCCAGGCCAAGTGACCGCCACAGATCCAGGTCGGCGACCAGGCATACGTCGCATGCCGCGAGCATCTCCCTCACCCGGGCTCTGTCGTGCTCGCTGGCCGCGTCGACGACGACGCTCTCCTTCCCGCGGTTGAGAACCTGGAAAACGGGTGCGGACCGCAGCGGCGATCCTTCCGGCGGCTCGAGCTTCAGGACGCGAGCACCGTAGTCGGCCAGCAGCATCCCGGCAGCCGATCCGGCGACGCCGCCGCCGAACTCCACCACCAGGACGCCGTCGAGCACCGGGCGGGCCGCCACTGATCCAGAGCGCAGCGGTGCAGACATCACGCAACCCTCCCGGCATCGGCTACCACACCGCTGGCGAGCAGGGCTGTTCCGTCCAGGGCAAGCCATTCGGCCAGCACCTCCAGGGTCGCGGCTCCCGGCCGCCCGGACGGCCGGAGGGGCACCTGCGCCGCCCGGTCAAATCGCAGTGGAGGTCTCGGCTGCCGCACCCCGTCGACCTCGACGAACGAATTCAATGCCCGTGCCTGCGGATCAGCACTCCATTCCGGCAACGACAACACCGGAGCAGCACACGCATCGCGGCCGTCCAGCAGTTCCGTCCACTCGGCGAGCGAGCGCGTCGCCACCCGTTCGGCAATCAGGCGGCGCAACTCGGGCCATTGCTCGACATCGTCCCGGTCGCCGGCCCATTCCAAACCCAGCACGGACAGCAGCTGGTCGAAAAACTGCGGCTCCAGCGCGCCAACGGACAGCCACCGCCCATCGGCAGTCCGGTACACATCGTAGAAGGGGGCACCCGAATCCAATAGATTGGTTCCGGGCTCCGCCCGCCATTCCCCGGCGGCGGCCATTCCATGGATCATCGCCGCCATCAGGCCGGCACCCTCGACCATCGCAAGGTCGACCGTGTCTCCTTCACCGGTGCGCTCTCGCGCCAATAACGCCGACAGCACGCCGCACACCGCGAGGACACCGCCCCCGGCCAGGTCCGCCACGATGTTGAGCGGAATGGCCGGCGGCCCACCGGCCCGTCCAAGCAGCCCGAGAACGCCGTTCCGAGCGAGGTAGTTGATATCGTGCCCGGGCAGCGCGGCCAGCGGCCCCTGCCTCCCCCATCCGGTCACCCGGGCGTACACCACCTTCGGGTTGCGCCCCCGCACCTCGGCAGGTCCGATCCCGAGCCGCTCGACCGTTCCGGGCCGGAAACCCTCCAGCACCACGTCGGCCGAGGCCGCCAGATCACGGGCGACCGCGGCGCCGTCCGGATGCGCCAGATCCAGCGCAACCGAGCGGGTACCCCGGTTGAGCACCTTGAACCTTGCTGCCCGTTGCGCGGCAGCCGACGTCGCGGTACCGACCCGGTCGATCCGCACGGTGTCCGCGCCCAGGTCGCTGAGCATCATGGTGGCGAACGGAACGGGGCCAAGTCCGCCAAGGTTCAGCACTCGAATTCCGGCCAAGGGCGACGCAGTCATGAGCACACGCCGGCACTGGATCGCCAGCCCAGCTCCGCGGCCAGGTCATCCAGCGGGGCATGGTCTCCGCCGAGCAGGAGCGAGGACGACAGCGCCCGGCGGAGATACAGATGAGCATCGTGCTCCCATGTGAAACCGAGCCCGCCGTGAACGTGCAGCATCGCGCTGGCAATGTCGCGATACTGCCGTCCAACCGTCGCCGCAACGACCAGGGCATCGACGCGGTGCCTCGGCTCGCCGACCGACGCCACCGCGCTGGACACCGTCGCCCGAGCGAGTTCTGCCTTGACCCGCATCTGCGCGCAGGCATGCTTGATCGCTTGGAACGACCCGATGGCCCGCCCGAACTGGTACCGGTCGCGTGCGTAGCTCGCGGCCATCTTCACGCATCGATCGATGCCGCCCAGCATCTCGGCGCCGAGCGCCACCCAGGCTGCCGTTCGGACGCCGTCGAGCACATCCTGCACGGACTCGCACGGCAGTTCTCTGGCGGCAGCATCGACGAGCCGCAGGAAGCTCAGGGGCCTGGTCAGGTCGGCGCCGTCGGCTCGTTGGACCCGGACGCCAGGATCGTCAGCGTCGACGAGAAACAACTTCACCTGGCCGTCGATCGTCGCCGACACGACAAACGACCGCGCCTCGGATCCGGCGAGGACGAAGGACTTGACGCCGGTGACCTCGAAGCGGTCCGCCACCTGGGCGGCCGAAGTGGACGGCGTGGGGATGACCCACTCCGGGTCGCTCCCCTCGGCCAACGCCACGGTAATCACGTCGCCACGGGCGATCCGTTCCAGGTACACGGTACGAGCCCCGCCGGGCGCGGCGCGCAGCAGCAGTTCGGTGGCAAACACACAGCTGGCCAGGTAGGGGACGGGCGCAAGCGCAGCGCCGAGTTCCTCGAGCGCCGCGGCTTGGACGGCAGCATCGCCGCCATCGCCGCCGAACTCTGTGGGCAGGCACGACGCTGCTAGGCCCATTTCGTCGTTGCACGCACGCCACAGTGTGTCCTCAGCAGGAGCATCCTCACCCTGAGCATCGGCGCCCGGGTGTTCGACCCACAGGCGGGAACGAACATAGTCACGCGTGCAGTTCTGGCTCAAGAACTGCGACAGCGACGTCTTGAACTCCGCCACAATGTCACTTTGCAACACAAGGATTCCTCGTCATCTGCCATTCGTTCGATCCGATTCGACGCGGCCGACACCGGCACCGGCGCTGCCCAGCAATGGGCACCGACCGGAGCGTGCGGCGGTCGCGGGACTAGGCCATACCGTCCGATCGCGGCTCCGTAGGCTCGTCCTTCGCGTATTCCGCGACCCACTGCTGTATCGCCGTCAGGGTGCGATTGATGTGAATCTTCAGGAACATGTACGCATCCGACGCCGCCCGGCGCTGGATGGCGTCGAGTATCAGTCTGTGCTCCATGTTCGTGATCTCGTGCGAACTGACGATGAGCCAGTACCGATTCCGTCCGAGAACCGTGACATTCCACAGCCCGTCCAGCAGCTCACGGAACTGTCGCGGGTGCGTCAGCGCTCGCGCTTCGAAATGGAACTGTCGATCCAGTTGTTCGAACCGCTTACTTTGACTGACCGGCAGGCTTTCCATCTCCTCACAGTAGGAGGCAAGTCGCCCGGTTAACGCTTCGATCTCCGTGTCGCTCAGGCGCTCAACGCAGTCGGCCAGGGCAATGGGGTCCAGCTTCTCGCGAAGGCGGTAGATCTCCACCAGGGCTGACGGATCCACCGCAACCACTTCGGCGCCAGTGTTCGGAATGAGCCTGACCAGGCCCTCTCGGTCCAACTGCCGGAGTGCCTCACGCACAGGCGATCTACTCAAAGACAGCTCGTCGGCCAGCTGCTCTTGGGAGATCTTGTCGGCTGGACCGTAACGGCCTTCCAGGATCGCCTCCCGGAGAACCCGTAGGGCGTATTCGCCGCTGCGCCCTCGCTTGCCGAGCCGCTCCGCCGCCTCCTCTGTCGCCCGCCCGTTGCTCCCGCGCCCGCTCATCGTCCCTGCACCCCTGCCCCGCCCGTCACCATTGAGTCACGATCCAACAGCGGCGCCGCCCCACCTGAATCTGCCCGATGAGTCTGCCGCTGTCGCCGAGACCGACCACGCTTGCCATCGTCGGCCTTCGCGGTCACGGTCGGCTGGGACGTGCGGGCCGCCCAGGAGAAATTCCGCTCGATTGCCAACAGCGCGAGGAACGTAGTAGCCGCCATCGCGACGATGAACACCAACACCGCGAACAGCTCGGCGGTCCGCATCGACGAGTTGTACAGGATGAGGAGATACCCCAGACCTCGCTGGGCGCCGACCCATTCCGCGACTACCGCGCCGATCACAGAGACCGTCAGGGCCAGCTTCATGCCGGCGAAAATGTTCGGGATGGCCGCCGGGATCCGCACATGCAGGTACACCTGAGCCGGCGTTGCGCTCACCGTTCGCATCAGGTCCAGGAGCTTACGGTTCGTGTTGTCGAATCCGGTGATGGTATTGATCAGCACCGGGAAGAAGGCCAGCAGCGCGACGATCCCGATCTTCGGCAGCGTCCCGATTCCGAACCATAGAATCAGCAGCGGCGCGATGGCAATCTTCGGAATGGTCTGCGAGGCAACGACCAGCGGGTACACCGACGACCGCAGGCCCGGCATCACCGTCATGAACACCGCCAGCACCAATCCCACGATCGTTCCCAGCAGAAAGCCGAACCAGAACTCGACGGCGGTCGTCATGAAGTGGGACACGAGCGTCGAAAAGTTGTCGACGACCGCCTCGCCGACCATGACCGGAGAGGGAAGCACGTAGGGAGCAGGCTTGAACACCATGACAAAGACTTGCCAGGCGGCGATGAGCCCCACGAAAGTAAGGATTGGCGGAATCGCCAGCATCCTCTTGGAAGCTCGACCCATCATGCTCACCCTCTCCGGTCGCGTATTCGAAACTGTTCGATCAGACTTCTATATCAACCGTCAGAAGTCCTGAGAGTCCTTGGGCAGATAGTCGTTGGTGAAGCTACCCGAGAAGTCGACTTCCTTCTTGATGATTTCACCATCGAAGAGCATCTTCTGCAGGGTCGCCCAGCCGGCAGGGTCGACCCAACCCCATCCGTGCGCCTCAGTGGACGGGCTGTGCCACAGAGTGTGCGCATTGGTGACCCCGCTAACGATGCCCTGCAGGTCCGCTTCGCTTCCGCCCGCTTCCTTGCGGAGGCGCTGCATCAGCTTGATCGAGGCGTCCACATCCGCTCCCGCATCCTTGACGCCTCGGAAGGTTGCCTCCAGAAACTTGCGTACCGCTTCGGGGTTCTTCTTCAAGAAGTCCTGGTTCGCCACGATGCTGGTGCCTGGAATCGGCTGCTTGTCGGTGGAGAACGGGATGAACTCGGCAGGCTTGTGGGAGGCGGCCTCGACCTGGCCGACATGGCCGGTGATCTGGCCCGTGCAAGCATCGCTCTGGCCAGCGACCATCAGCGTGCACTTGGCCGTTGCGTCGACAAAGCTCAGCGTCACCTTGTCCTTGATCCCGATCTGATCAAGCAGGCCGGTTAGAACTGCGTTATCCGGCCCGGCGGCCGCGGTGCTCACCGTCTTGCCAGAGAGATCAGCCAACGAGTTGATCCCGTTCTCCTTGAGGGTGACGATGCCCATGGGACTGTTCTGCAGTGGGGTCGCCACCACGGTCATCGGCACCCCCTGGGACATGGCGATCAAGATCGAGCTGGGGTCGACGTCGGCCAGGTCGACGTTCCCGGTGCCGATCGCCTGAGCCGCCAGGTTGGAGCCCTGGAGCCACGTGAATTCGACATCGAGCCCGGCGTCCTCGTAGTAGCCCTTCTCCCGGGCAGTCATGTAGTAGTCCGCACCGGCGCTAGGAGTGATCCAGTTCATGGCGACCGTCATTTTAGTCAGCGGTTGCGTATCCGATGGCTTCGCCTCACTGGTGGTGGAACCCGCCGCCGGAGTGCTGCTCGCAGTACTGCCCTCGGTACTGCCCTTCGCACTACTCTTGACGACGTCGCCGGTCGACCCGGTTCCCGTCGAACTGCCACAGCCGGCGAGAACGATCCCGCACAGCGCGGTCACGAGCGCGACGCGCCCGATCGAGCCCGGGCGAGCCGTAGGGATTCGCTTCTTCATAGCAACCACACGCCCTTTCGTTTGCTTACAACAGGTTTAGCGGGTTCCCGATCGGAAACCCGGTCGACGAGCATGGCCCGGTGATTCGTCAGCCGCGCATGACGCGGTTGAGCTTCTCGACCATGCCCGTCATCTCGGTGGTAAACCGCATCTCCTGGGTGCGGGGTCGTGGGAGATCAATGGAAATGGTGTCGACGATCCAGCCGGGATTGGGCCGCATGACCGCGACCTTGTCGGAGAGAAAGACCGCTTCCTCCAGGCTGTGCGTGATAAAGACCACCGTCTTCTGCTCCTCAGACCAGATCCGCAGCAGCTCTTCGTTCATCTGGTGGCGGCGGATCTCGTCGAGCGCGCCAAAGGGCTCGTCCATCAAGAGGATCGTCGGGTCCAATGCCAACGCTCTGGCGATCGAGGCGCGCTGCTGCATGCCGCCGGAGAGTTCGTGCGGGTAGCGATCCAGCGCGTTCTCGATTCCGACGAGCCTGGCCAGATCGACGATCAACTGACGATCCGCAGGCTTCTTGCTTACCTCTCGCAGGAAGGCGATGTTCCGTCGGACGGTCTTCCAGGGCAGCAGCGTGCTCTCCTGAAGGATGTACCCGATCTCGTGCCGTTTGCGGAGCACCTCCGGCGCCGCCCCACCAATACTCACGTCTCCGGCGGTCGGCTGCATCAGTCCGGCGAGCACCTGCAGGAGGGTGGTCTTGCCGCACCCGGACGCACCGACGATGCTGACGAACTGTCCCTTGTCGATGGCGAGAGACGCATTCGACAGCGCCGTGGTCTCGGTGCCGTCCACCCCCACATAGGTGAGGCTCACGCCGCGGATATCGATGAACGCGGCCTCGTTGGGCACGACACCCACCCCCGTCGCGTTCGCCGTCTGATCAGACTCGGGCACGGCCGAGACCCACTTCCGCCGCGGCAGGCGGCCGGCAGCCCCGCTCGACATGCTCGACTTCAGGGTCATGACAACTACCGCGCTGCGCTGGGTTGACCATTGTTGGATCCAATCATCGAGGTCGCTGCGGTGTCAAGAGCTCGGTCAGGACCACTTCCCGACGGTGTAGGACGTCGCTTTTGCGACCGCGTCCCCGACCGTAAGCCCTCGCGTCCGTCACCAACTCTGGCCCTGCCCAGTGACTTGTCGCCAACCCAGGGGCCTACAGTTCCCGGCCGTCCACCCCTTGACGAGACGACCCTGAGTTGATTGGATCCTATCTTGGTTGGATCCAGCTGCGGGCCGCTCGACCTTCCCGCCGCGTAACTTCTGGAGGCCAGAAAATGACAGTCGTTCACCCATGGGACTACTCAGACACCTACGCCTACCTAGAGAAGCTCCGCTCGGGGTTCGGACCGGTGATCATCACTGCAGCAATCAGCGGCGGGGTGCAGGGCAAGGAGGCCAATCCCGCGCTGCCGGAAACGCCGCGGGAACTCGCCCAGGAAGCTCGCCGCGCGTATGAGGCCGGTGCCAGCGCGGTTCACGTGCACTTCCGCGATCCCAACAACCAGGCGCGTAACACCATGTCCCTCGAGGTGGCGCAGGAGGCGAACCACCTCATCCGCGAGGCATGTCCCGATATCATCATCAACAACACCACCGGCGGTGGGCCCGGGACCACCATGCCCGAGCGATTCGAGGCCCTCCAAGCGCGTCCGGAGATGGCTTCGCTGAACCTCGGTCCGGACATGTCGCGATTCCGGATCAAGCCGCGGCGCGCGCCGCTGCCCCATCCGCACGAAGGGTACTCGGTAGACGAGTGCTTTCCCTTCACCTACGGGATCATCGAGGATCTGGCCAGACACATGCTCGAGGTCGGCATCAAGGCCGAGATGGAGACCTACCACCCCGGGCAATTCTGGACCTCACGCGATCTGATCGAGCGTGATCTGATCAAGCCGCCCTACGTGTTCCAATTCGTGATGGGTTACCAGACCTCCAGTTTCCCAACCCCGGCAAATCTGATCTCCCTGATATCCGAGCTGCCACCGAACTCTGTGTTCTTCACGTGTGGGATCGGCGTCAACCAGGTTCCGATGACGGCAATGTCGATGCTACTGGGCGGGCACGTGCGAGTGGGCCTGGAGGACAATGTCTACTACCGTCGTGGCCAATTGTTTGAGAGCAATGGCCAGGCGGTGGAACGGGTCGCACGGCTCGCTCGAGAGTTCGACCGCGCCGTCGCCACGCCCGCCCAGACGCGCGCCATCCTCGGGCTGAGCGACGAACCCCGCAGGTTCGAATTGCCCGTCACCGCTGGCACCATGCCAGCACAGTGAGCGCCACCGTACGCGGCGACCGTACCCCTACCCGCAGAATGAGGAAGAGACTCGCACGATGACCAGTGCCAAGCACGCGGAGATCGCCGGCAGCGGAATTGCCGGGCTGACCATGTCGATCCTGCTCGCACTACGCGGTTGGACGGTGACCACGCACGAAGAACGGCCGGCCATTTCGGAAGTGGGTGCTGGGCTTCTGCTCAAACCGAACAGCCTGACCGTGCTGGACGATATGGGCGTCCTGGACAAGCTGATGGGCGCCAACCCGCCGTCGGAAGTCACCGGCTCGGTCTTTCGAGACTCACACGGCAGGCTGGTCGCGGAGTACCCACACCACCAGGCCGGCAAGCACCCGTTCTACTGTCCGCTGCGGCAGGAGGTCGTGGACGCACTTCGCCTGCGCGCCCTCGATCTGGGGGTGGAGATTCGCACCAACAGCAGGGTGGTTCGGGCGCACACGCACGGTGCACTCGAACTCGCATCGGGCGAACAGCGCAGCGCAGACCTAGTGATCGGCGCGGACGGGTGGCGCTCACGGGTTCGCCATCACCTGCAGATGGGAGTCAAGGTCGAGCAAATCGAGCATGGTGCGTCGCGCGTCGTGGTTCCGCACGCCGACGGCGACCCCGCATCGACCTACGAGGAGTTCTGGTCGGGCCGGCGACGGATCGGCCTGACTCCGCTTCGTGGCGGTCAGCTCTACATCTTCTTCAGCTGCCCCACCGCCGATGCGCGCGGCTCCTCAGTTCCACTGGACGTCGACTATTACCGTCAGGCGTTCCCCGCGATGAACGACCAATTCTTTGCCCGGGTCACCGAGGGCAACCTCGAGTGGCGGAACTATGTTTACGTCCAGGCGAGAAACTGGGTTAAGGGCCGGGTCGCGCTGGTCGGCGACTCCGCCACCGGTCTACCACCGACGTTGGCGCAAGGCGCCGGCCTGGCCATCATGAACGCTGCCGGCCTGGCGATCGAACTGGAACGCAACACACACTTGGAATCGGCGCTGAGCGCTTGGGAGAAGCAATACCGACCGCTATCGGAGTCCACCCAGCAATGGTCCCTGCGCTACCTGCGAGCCAGCAATTCCTGGGTCTCGCGTCGAGTGGCCTTCCAGACCGCGATGTTGAAAACGACCAGGCTGGGTCTGATCAACAATAGGATGCGACTGGCCGACCGCTCCATCGCGGGGCCCGGCGGCCCATCGGTGATCGGCTGACCATGCTCCTGCCGACCGGGGCCGCCGTCCAGGCGGCCCCGGTCGGCACTGATCGCCTCCACACCGGTGTCCGAGCACCCCCGATCAGGGCCAGAAGGGCATGCCGGCGCTCGGTGTCATCGCCCCCGATAGCGGGGCGTTCGACGACCCAGGAATGCGGCAACACCTTCCGCGTAATCGTCCGTCGCCAACAGCGCCGACTGCCCGCTTCGCTCACGCTCGAACGCATCGTCGAGTCCGGCCAGCGCGGCCGCGTTGATCGCGAGCTTCGCCCTGCCCAGCGCGACTGTCGGCCCGCTCGCCAGCCGCCGAGTCAACGCGTCGGCAGCGGCCACGAAGTCGTCACCCCGAACGTCCCACACCAGGCCCGCCCGACAGGCCTGTTCCGCGGTCAGCCGCTCGGACAGCAGCGCCAACTGCAGCGCCCGACTGCGACCCACCGACGCCGCAACCAGTTCGGTGGCACCGCCATCGGGCATCAGACCAACCCTGGCGAACGCCAGCAGGAAGTACGCGGACTCGTGGGCGATGATCACGTCGCAGGCCAAGGCGATCGATACCCCGACACCGGCCGCCGGGCCGTTGACGGCGCCGACCACAGGCTTGTCGACCGTCACCAGTGCTCGGATCAACCGGGTGGCCGCATCCAGGGTCGATGCTCCCCGGTCGTCGTGGTGTCGGTCGGCCAGGTCGGCACCGGCACAGAATGCCCTGCCTGTCCCGGTGAGCAGGATGGCCCGCACGCTCGCCGTGGACCCCGCCTCGTCGACGAGTTCGGCCGCGTGCGTGAGAGTCGCGGCAGTGACGGCGTTCAGAGTGGCGGGCCTGTCGAAGGCGATCCGCAGCACTCCCTGGTCGAATCGCACCTGGAGCCGGGCGTCCCTGCCGTTCTCGACGCCGCTTCTTATCGCCGGAGTGCCCGCACTCTCGTTCGAGCTAGACAACTCTGTTGCGAATCTCGTGGCCGGCGAGAAGTCGCCGGACGTTGTCGGCTGCGAGCGCCACACACCTGGACAGGGTGGGGCCGGACAGCCAGGCGACATGCGGGGTGACCACGAGATTCGGCGCGCGCAGCAGCGGGTCCGCACCGGAAATCGGTTCGGGTTCGACGACATCGAGCCCCGCCCCGGCTAGCTGACCGCTGCCCAACGCGTCGGCCAGCGCGACCTGGTCGATGACGCCGCCGCGGGAGGTGTTGATGAGAATGGCGCCACGCCTCATCGTGGCCATAGCCCGTGCATCGATCAGGTGGCGGGTATCGCGGTCGAGCGGAACGTGGACGGACACGATATCGCTGGTGCGCAGCAGAGTCTCGAGATCGCACCAGTTCGGATCGTCCCGGCGGGTCCTGGATGTGTGAATCACCCGCGCACCCAGGCCCAGTAGCACGGGTGTCAGCCTGCCTGCGATGTCACCAGATCCAATCAGACCCACGGTGCTTCCGGCGACCTCCGGGACGCGACCCGCCAGAGACGGATCAAGCGGCCAACCCTCTCCCCGCAGCGTCCGGGCGTGCAGCGGAACGATCTGGCGGACCACGGCCAACAGCAGTGCGAGAGTCATCTCGACAACCGCCGGTGCGTTCAGCCCGGGCATGTTGGAAACCAGCACGCCTCGGCGCTCGGCGGCGCCAACGTCGATCGTGTCCACCCCAGTGCCAAGCTTCTGGATTAGCCGCAGCCGGCTTGCCTGCTCGATGTGCTGGGCACTGATCGGCTGCAGCACGTGCCACCAGACGTCAATCCGCGGCAGCGCGCGTTGCAGCCCGGCGTCATCCTCAGCAGCGCACCAGATCACGTCCATGCCGCGCAGCAGCGGGTCGAGGCGAGCACGCAGCCCCTCATCGTCGGCGAAATGGAACAGTACCGTCGGCGCCGACGTCGTTCGGCCCGTCACGTCGCGGCGCGTGGCGCGTTATCGCTGGCCATGCGCCCGCTCCGAGCCCACTCTGCCCGTCGGCAGATCACGGAAGGGCAGCGTCTTGTCCACGCGCGGTTCGCTCGGCAGACCTAGCAAGCGCTCGCCGATGATGTTGTGCTGAATCTCGTCGGTGCCGCCGGCGATCGACGAGCCCCGGGTGCCCAGTACATCGGTCAGCAGGTTCGCAGTGCCCGCATCCGCCGGGTCACGACACACCAACTCCGCGATGGCAACCGACGAGGCGACGCTCACCGAGAGATCCTTATGCATCGACTCCGCCACCTTGGCGAGCGACCCATGCGCGGCGCTCCCCAGGCCGGCATCCGCGTTGCGCTTCTGCATACGGACCAGGCTGCCGAGCGCGACCTCGCTTGCGTAGAGCGCAGCGAGTTCGCGCAGGTCTGATTGCGTGACACGGCCGGTTTTCGCCCGCAGCTCATAGAGCCACTGCGCGGTCAGGGTCGGCGGGCGGTTCCAGTCCCAGGAGGAAACGGACGATCGCTCCACGCTCAGCGTGCGCAGCGCGGCGAGCCAGCCGTCTCCGATGCCGCCGAGGACGGCCGAGTCCTCGATGAACACGTCATCGAAGAATACTTCGTTGAAGCGGGACCTGCCGGTGATCTGTTTGATCGGCCGCACCGTGACTCCGGGTGTGTTCATCTTCAGGATGAACATCGTGATGCCCCGATGCTTGGGTACGTCGGGATCAGTTCGGGCCAGTAGGATTCCGTAGTCGCTATGGTGGGCTCCGGAACTCCACACCTTCTGCCCGTTAATGACCCACCCGCCCTCGGCCGGGACAGCTCGGGTACGCAACGCGGCAACGTCGGACCCGGCGGCCGGCTCGGAGAATAGCTGGCACCAGATCTCGGAACCATCCAGCAGCCGACCCGCGTAGCGGCGCTTCTGCTCCTCGGTGCCCTCGGAGATCAGGATCGGTCCACACATGCCCAGCCCGATGGCAAAGTATTCGAACGGCAGGTCGTACTCCTGCACCAGTTCATCGATCGGCCGCGCCTCACTCTGCCCCAGGCCCCCACCGCCATATTCTCGCGGGTAGGTCAGGCCCACCAGGCCAGCGCGATACAGCCTCTCCTGCCACTCCTTCGCTTCGGCCAGCGAGAACACCCGGCGTTGGTCAGCGGACCTGCGGCGAGCGTTCTTGTCCAGCCACGATCGCGCCACAACGACGTCAATAGAGCCCTGCTGATCGGTCATCATTCTCCGAAGTGTCTGGTGAGCGGAAGGGGGCATCTGGGCGCTAGAAGGGAAACTCCAGCGGAGCCGCCGCAGGCCTGCGGAACGCGCTGTGCATCTTCGCTCCGACAGTCTCGGCGGTCCACCGCTCGTTCGACTCGATGACTCGGATCTGCTCGGGGATGTTGTAGAGCGCTACCCTGTTCCGACGCACGTCGATAACCCTGCCGTTTAGCCAACCGGATTCCGCGCTGGCGAGGTACGAGACGACCGGCGCGACACGATCGGGTGAGAGCTCACGCTGCTCCTCTGGTGTGGAGATGCGCTGGTCATCGGATAACGACATGGTCATGCGGGTATTCGCGCCCGGTGAGATGGCGTTGCTGGTCACCCCGTACTTGGCCAACGCATTGGCGCAGGAATAGGTCAGGCCCACGATGCCCATCTTCGCGGCAGCATAGTTCGGCTGTCCGGGGCTACCGTGCAAGCCGGAAATGGAGGTGAAGTTGATGACGCGCCGCGCAGCGCCATCCTCCCGATGCTCCCGCCAGTGGCGCGAGGCGTGCTTGATGACGTTAAAGTGCCCCTTGAGGTGCACGCGGATGACGGCGTCCCAGTCGGCCTCGCTCAGGTTGAAGATCATCCGATCCCGCAAGATGCCGGCGACGTTGACAACCACATCCAGACGCCCCCACTCGGCGACGGCGAGACCGATCATCTCGCCCACCTCGTCGTGGTTCCCGACGTCCACGGCACAACTGTGCGCGTCCCCACCGGCGGCTCGGATGCGGCTGGCGGTCGCCTCGGCGAGACTAGCGTCCGCGCCGTCTCCGGTCCCAGTGGTGCCCAAATCATTGACCAGGACTCGCGCACCGAGCCGGCCCAGATCCTCCGCCACGGCCGCGCCGATGCCCTGCCCTGCTCCGGTCACCAGCGCAACTCGCCCATCCAACAGCGCCACCGCAGTCATCCTTCTTCCGATTCGGCGCCCGGCCGGCTGACCGACCGGGCCTGGCCTGGCTCCGCTTGGCCCGCGCCGGGTGGCGGAGCCCAACGACAGAACGGCAGCTGCGGGTGGAGCGCCTCGATTTCCAGCAGCCGGTTGTACTTGGCCAGCCGCTCGGATCGGTGCACCGATCCGATCTTGATCTGGCCGGCGCCCCAGCCCACCGCAAGGTCAGCGATCAGGTCATCCTCCGTGTCGCCGGACCGTGCCGACACGATCTGCGCGAATCCACATGACCGCGCTGCCTCGACCGCAGCGTAGGCTCTCGCGAGCGTGCCGGCCTGGTTCGGCTTGATCAGCACGGCATTCGCAGCGGCCAGGCGCGCACCGCGCGCCACCCGTTCCGCGGTCGTGGCGAACAGGTCGTCGCCGACGAGCTGAACGGATTCGAGCCGACGCTTGAGCACCGTCCACGCCGCCCAGTCATCGTCACCCGCGGGGTCCTCGACCGAGACAATCGGATAGGTCGTTACCCATTCCTGCAATACCTGCCCAAATGCCTCGACGTCGTCGAGTTGAGTGGCGGCCACGTCAATCGCGATACCGGCGGCCACGCCGGACATGTCGATCGCCTCAGCCAGCATCGCCAGCGGTTCAGTCTCGTCGGTGCCCGGAATGGCCAGCCCGCCCTCATCCGCGACGAGTTTCGACTGCAGGGTGCCGTACCGCTGCGCGACCAACCGCGCCGCCTCCCTACGGATGCGCCATACCGATTCCACCGCCTCGGCCATGGACGTCGCCGCGAGCGGGATCGCCAGGAAGTCCTGTACCCGAAGGCCGCCCTCGGCATGTCGCCCACCGGAGAAGATGTTCACCATCGGAGTGGGCAGTGTCGGTGCGCTGCCGGTTGATTCGGCGAGATACTGCCAGACAGGCAGACGGTGGGCCGCGGCCAGCGCCTTCACGGTTGCCTGGGACAGTGCCAGGGACACGTTCGACGGGGCGTCCGGTACCTCGTCCAGTGCTGCCTCGATCGCGGTTGCCTGCATGCCGACCAGCCGCACGGCCCAATCCTGGGTGATCAGCCGCACCGCTCGCTGGACCCCGAGGCCTCCGTAGCGTTCACCGCCGTCCCGGATGTCGGCGCGCTCGAAGTTCCCCGTGGAAGCTCCGGTTGGAACGAACGATCTGCCTACCGCTCCATCGGAAAGCTCGACCCGACATCCCACCGTGGGGTGCCCCCTGGAATCGAGCGCCTCCCAGGCATCAACGTGCCCGATACAGATCATCGTCACCCCTGAGCCCTCACACGCTCCGTCGCTGGCCTACATATTCTCATCACATAGGATCCAGTTCGATGTCTCAGTTCAACATCATTGCGCGCAAACCGGCAATTTCGGTCGCCGTCGTCAGCCAGTCGCACATTATTGGATCCAACCATGGGTCCACACTTCTGTCAACGGCGGCGGGCCGGCGGTCTCAGCTCAAGGCAGTGCTGGAGTTGCTGCACGGTTCGGCGATCTCAGGGGGCTACGCGTCCCGGACGGCAGCGTCTGACGGCCGCGGCCACATCGACGGCACACCGCATCGACGCCAAGATCGTCCAGGCAGCCGACACGACGTGCACATTTGGCTGGGTCGTCGTCATGGAATGCTGCGCTGGCCGTTGCCGGAGTTCGTGCCGCCATCGCCCCCCGTCGTCGGGGATCGGCCCGCTGAAGCGGCTGGTTATCGGTCACCGACGAATGTCGTCACATCGGCACGCGCACCACGGCTCCCGCGCTGACGACGTAGCCGGGATGCGTCAGCACACTGATGTCGTCACGTGGATCGTCACTGTACAGCGCCAGGTCCGCGCGAAGGCCCGGCGTGATCAAGCCCGCAGGCTGTCGGCAGATATGCGCCCCGTTGATGGTTGCTGCGATGAGCGCGCCTTGCGGATCCATGCCGAGCTCGACCAGCCGCACCAGTTCTTCGGTGTAGTCGCCGGTACTGTCGGTGCCTACGGCGATGCGCACGCCGGCCTCCATGGCACGACGGACGGTCTGCCGATGGGGTTCCACGACGCCGACCGTCAGCACCTCGGACCGTCCCGGAGTGCCGGCGGCGGCGTTGTACTCCGGTGAGGCGATGCGCTCCATATTGGTCAGCGTGGGAACGTAGCCGACCCCATTGCGGGCCATCAGTTCCAGCGTCTCGTCGCTGATCTGCACACCGTGCTCGACGCTGTCGATCCCGAGCCGAACAACCCGCTCCACGGCTTCCGCACCAAACACGTGGGAGCAGGTCGGAAGACCGACGCGATGCGCCTCATCAATCACCGCGGCCAGTTCCTCGTCCGTGAATTGCTCGACGGTGAAGTCCTCCGCAGGGTAGTGGGACAGTCCACCGGAGCCCATGATCTTGATGACCTGGGCACCCGCCCGGGCCTGCTCACGCACGGCTCGACGACAGTCCCAGGGTCCGTCCGCCTGGCGTCCGAAGGTCCAGACATGGCCCCCAGTCATGACGACGGGGCGGCCCGCAGCAACGATGGTGGGGCCCGCAACCGTGCCGTGTCCCAGCAGCCCCGCCAGGACGGTGTTCAACCCTCCCGCCGCGCCCAGGTCCCTGATTGTCGTGATTCCTTGCCCCAGTTGGCCCTGCGCGGTGGCCAACATGGTGAACATGGTCTCGTGTTCGGTGCGACTGTCCAGCCAACGCCGCATACCCGCGAGCCCCAGCCCCGGCAGCGGCTCTCGCAGCTCGTGGGAGTACAGGTGGTCGTGCGCGTTGACCAGGCCGGGGACCGCGAACCTGCCGTCCGCATCGATCACCAGGTCTACCTTCTCGCCGGACACCGCAGCCGCAGGCCCGATCTCGCGAATCGTGCTACCAGAAACCCTGATCCGACTGAGACCGTCAGCAGAGTGCGGGTGATGCGGATCGACGATTCGAGCACCCGTGATCACCAGGTCTTGCGGGCGATGGGCGAGTACAGCAGGCATGGCATCAACCTGTTCTACGAGGACTCCGAGGAATGGGGGGCTGGTCAGGAAGTCGAGCGCTTCCAACGCAACAGCCAAGATTCGAGTGCAACGACCAGGCCGAGCATCACCAGCGACAACGCCACCATGAGAGCAATGGCCGCGAAGACGCCCTGGACGTAGAACTGGTTAGATGAGCGGACCAACAGGTAGCCAAGACCCTGGTTAGAGGACACGATTTCTGCGGTGACGGCCGCCACCAGCGCGTACGGGACGGACACCCGCAGCCCGGTGAGCATCCAGGTCATCGCGGACGGGATGCTCACCTTCGCAAGCAGGTGCCAGCGGCCCGCCCCCATCACCCGCAGGATGTTCATCAGGTCCTGCGACGCCTCGCGCACCCCACTGAACGTGTTGAAGAAGACGAGAAAGAACACCACCATGACGATGTACACAATCTTGGAGGACAGTCCGAGGCCGAACCACAACACGAATAGCGGCACGAGCGCGAGCCGAGGCACGCTATACGCCGCGGATACGAATGGCGACAGCACCTTGCCCAGGAACTGATTGGACCCCAACGCCAACCCCAGGAAGAGGCCAATCGCGGCACCGAGAACGAAGCCGATCACCGTTTCCTCTGACGTCACCAGAATGTGCCGATAGACGCTACCGTCGGCGAACCAGGTCCGCAGGGTGGTGAGGACGGCACTAGGTCGGCTCACGTAGAACGAGTCGATCAGGGCAAACCGATCCTTGCCAGGCGTGCCGGAAAACAACTGCCAGCATGCAACGAACAGCACTGCGACACCTACCTGACACAGCAGGATGGTAATGCGGTGCCGGCGGTGTCGCTTCTTCCTGGTAACGGAAATCCGCTGTACCACCTGGTCCAAGGTGGCACCATGGCCGTTGTCAGCACGGTCCACGCTCATAGTCTCAGTCATCGGGATCGCCTCGTTCAGCCGGATAGGTCGTGCCACAGCGCGGTCCACAGCTCGGAGTAGCGCGGGTCCTGCCTGAGGTCGCGGATGTTGCGTGGGTGGGGGAAGGGCACCGAGTAGACGGCCCTGACATGGCTGGCCGGCCCGGGCGCAAAGACCACGATGCGATCGGCAATGGTGATCGCTTCATCGAGATCGTGGGTGACGAACACGATCGTCACCGCTGTGCGCTCCTTGATTCTGAGCATCTCGCCCTGCAGACTGACCCGCCGCTGCGCATCCAGCGCCGCAAACGGCTCATCCATCAGCAGAGTCTCGGGCTCCAGCACCAGGGTTCGCGCCAGTGATGCGCGTGACCGCATCCCGCCAGATAGCTGACCCGGATACCGACGAGCCGCATCGGTCAGGCCGACCAGGTCCAGCGTCTGCATCGCCCTGCTGCGCCGTTGCCGCTTTGGCACACCGGCAATCTCCAGTCCGATCTCGACATTCCGGATGACGGTCCGCCATGGCAACAGATTGTCCTGTTGGGTGATGTAGCCGACTCGGTCGTTGACCGACTCCAGTACATGTCCGTCATAGCGCACCGTGCCATAGGACGGGGTCAGTAGGCCAGCGGCGACATTCAGGAACGTTGATTTGCCACACCCGCTGGGGCCGATCAAACACACCGTCTCGCCACGGTTGACGGCGAGATCGACCCCTCGGATTGCTAGGTTGGTGCTGCCCGACTCAGAGGGGAAGGCCACCGCGAGGTCTTCGGCGACAATGATCGGCGCGCCTTGCGGAGCACCCGAAGCCGGGTCCACGGCGACCGCGGGCCCACCGGGCGCGGCCGTCATGACAGTCCAGTGGCGGGCACCGGAGCCGCACTCGCGGAAGCCGCGCGGATCGTTCCCAGGATCGAACTGGTGGCGACCTCGGCCGAGGCGGCGATCGCCTCCCTGGTCAGCGCCTCCGCTGCCGCCGCGTCACCGTCCTCGACGGACTGCAGCAGCTTGGCGTCCAAATCACCAAAATGCATTTGCCTGCCCAACTGCGGCATCGAATTCAAGAATCTGTCCATCGATTCGTGCAGCGTGCGGATCAGAACCCACAACTGGCGCATCCCCGAGGCCTTTGCCAGGAACACGTGGAATTGCGAGTGCGCTCGAATTTGGTCCACGGCCAGGTCCCTCTTACCATCGCCGTGCACGGAGTTCCACAGCCGGCGGAGTTCAACGAGATCATCCGGCTTGCGGTTGGTCGCGGCCAGGGAGGCAGCGAACGGCTCCAACAGCCCACGCAGGGTATAGACGGCCTGCAACTCCTGTACGTTGACCGGCGCGATATGGATGCCTCGCCGCGGCAGCACCGTCACCAGCCCCTCCGATTGCAGCAACGTCAGCGAGAACCGCACCGGCGTCTTGCTCACGCCGTATCGGCCGGCCAGTTCCGCCTCGGTGTGGAAGCTGCCGGGCGGCAGCGAACAGGAGATGATGTCTTCCTTCATTCGTCGGTACGCGTCCGACGCGAGCGATTCCGCAGTCATCTGTGCAACTTTCACTGTATCGAGCTCGCCCTCCGAGATGAGTCTCGGCGACGACGGTGGACAAGACGCTACGACAGACCGGCCGCCTCAGCCATTTCCCGGCTTCGGCAGATAGCTCAGGTCGAAAATCTTGTCGAATGACAGCCCACTCAGGTCTGTCTTGGTTTGCTGGGACGTCAACTGCACCATGCGGGAAACGTTGGAGGGAACCGGGGACATCCCATCTGCGTACACCGGCGCCATGCTGTCGAATGCGAGGTCGAAGGTCTTCTGGTCCAGATCGGCGAACCACTTGTCCTTCACCGCTTTCGCCGCTGCAGCCTTGTCGTCCTTCAATGCATGGAATGCCTTGTCGGTGGCCCGCAGGAACGCTTCGACGGTGTCCTTGTGCGCTGCCAGGTAGTCGGGCGACGCGATGATCAGGATCGTGTAGATGCCTGTCATCGTCGGATCTTCGTAGAAGGCCAACCAACGCTGCCCGAATCCGTCTGCCTGCGCCACCGAGGTCACCGGCGGCGAGAACACGTAACCGTCCGCGTGACCCTCACGGGTCGTCGTCACATTGGCCTGCGAGTCCGAGATCGCGATCAGCTTGAGGTCGGTGTCGGGGTCCAGCCCTACGCCCGCGAGCATGGCTCGGAACGTCAAGTTCGAGGTCGAGCCTTCTGCCGGCAGCGTGATGGTCAGCCCTTTCAACGCCTTGAGCCGGTCAGTGATGCTCGACTGCGGGGTCACGCCCTTGTCGGCCAAGGCCTTGATGGCCTCGTTGCTGAGCGCCAGGTCATTGGGCGAATTCGGCGTCATCACCCCGACCGCCTTGACCGGCCTCCCAGCCTGCATCGCGTTCAGCACCTGCGGCGTCGAGGCGCTGGCGATGTCGGCCTGCCCGTCCAGCACGGCCTGAGTGGTCTGCGCAGAGTTGGGTAGCACCTCGACGTCCAAGCCCTCCTGCTCGTAGTAGCCCATCGCGAGAGCCACCTCAGCCGTCAGGTAGGCCATCGAACTCGAGGGCTGCACGTAACGAACCTTCGTCAGACTGCCTGAGTCGGGCGCGCCCGACGTGACTGAACCGGACGCACCGGCCTTGCTCGCGTCGGTCGCAGACCCGGCGGAGCCTCCGCTTCCCGAGCAGGCAGCCGTCGCCAGAGCCAGTGCCACTATCACCGTGAGCCACCGCACTACCTTCATGGGCACTCCTCAGCTCGTTGAGATGTTTCAGTGAAGACTAGAGTGAAATTTCAGTATGTCAAGACTCCAACCCATGGTTCTGATCGCTAGGTTGCGAAGGGCGCACGCATCCTGGGCGGAGATCCACTACCAGAATGCATCGAGCCGGCAACGCCGAGCTGTTCTGATCTCAGCTATCGGCGGCACCGCAAGACTGGGCAGTTCGGCAGGCTGGGTTCCAACTGTCAAAGGCGGCCAGAGACTCCAACCAACCCAGGGCGGTTCAGTTCGGCGAAGAAGGCGCCTTGGCTGAACAGTTTGGCGACCTCTCCGTGATCTGCGCTCCAGCAGGGTGGCCACCGCGGAACGACTCATCGGCCCCACGACCAGGTCACCTTCCCAGTCTCCGATCCGGCTGCGCTCGTTGACCACGGCTGGACGGTGGTGGATCCGCTGATGTGGCACGACGTAGCGCGAACGCCGCTCGTCCGGCCCTCGACGATGCTTGCGCAGCGGCCGCCGGGTCCGCAACCGCTTGGCGAGCCGGCGATTCAACGATCCTGTCAGACCCTTTGTGTAAGAACATATTCCGTGTTGTGTTGAAACCTAGCAAGTCGGTGATCACATAGGTAACCTGCCGGGGAAAGAGACTTCCAGCGTGTTCAGGGCGATGGCCCAACCCTGTGTTCCGGTGCTCGATTCACCGCCCGTCGACTGCTGATGTTCCTCAGCCCGAGGTAGATCAACTTCATTGCCGAATCGGCGTCCGGGAAATGCCCGTGATTCTTGGTGTCTGCGCGACACAATCCTGCGCGGCTAGCTACTTCGCCCTGAAAAACGGATCCTCAGGTGATCGGAGTCAGGTATCGTGGACGCGGCCGCGGGTGACGAGAGATCCCGGTGCCGTGGCCGTCCGGCAACGGCTGTTACGGCAAGGTCGTCGTGATCGCCGCGCTGGTGAATAGCCACCGCGCAACGCCGGGCAGTGCAAGTGTCACGGCTGAGCGTCACAGCAAGCCGGCCCCGTTCCTGAACCATCCCGTTGGGCCACGTCACCGTCTAGCGAGGGCGCCGCGAGGCGCTAGGATTCGGCCAAGCAGTCAGCGGCAGGCGGCCGTCCATCCGGCATTCCGGGCTCCATGGCCGCGAATTCTATGGGACCGCGGTGGCCGACCTCGCCCGGAGGAGCTAGCATGGCCCACGCCGATTCCCGGAGCACCTGCCCAGTACCCTCATGCCGGAAGAACCGCCGCCCAGGATCGCCGGCAGGCCCGCACCGCCTCGGTAGGGTTGCGTGACTACGCGGCAGTCCCTTGCCAGTCTCCTGGGCCTGATTTTCTCACATTTTGTCGCCTTTAGCATCATCTTGACGATGCTCCCGTTCGCCGCGGACACGGCCGGAATGCCGGCGGCGGGGTTGGGAGTGGTCCTGGCCATTCTTGGCGGATCGGGCCTGCTCTTGGATCCCATTGCCGGCGCACTGGCGAACCGGATCGGGCGGCCACTGGTGGTTGGCTTGGGTGGCATTGTGGGCGCCCTAGCCTCCATTGGCCTGGCGCGCGAACTCAACCCGGTCACCGTGACCATCTACGCGCTCTGCGCAGCGATCGCCATGTCATGCATCGTGAATCCGGCCCTCAGCGCGTTATCCGAGCATAGGCAGGAGCGACCCGCCCTAGTCCAGGGAAGCAACGCCGCAGTCCAACGGTTGGGTTCTCTCCTGGCGGCGCTGGCGCTAGCGCTGCTGCTAACCCAGCGAGGTCTGCCGAAGCTTCAGTTGATAGTCGCAGCCGGCTACCTGGTGGTTGCCGCATGTGCGCTCCAGATATCGACAGGCACCCGTGGGTCGGCCAGCTCACTGTCCCGGGCCGGCGTACGCGCAGCGTACGCGCGGAGCTATACCCTCGCATTGAGGTCGATCGGAGTCGCTCGCGCCGCACTCGTCAACTGCGGACTCGCCATCTTCTTCCTGGTGGGGTCGTCCTTCTTTCCGATCCTGGCTCTCGATCGGGGCTATGGTTCGGTCTATGTCGGTGTCGCTCTTGGCGCCCGCGACCTACTCGCCGTGGCCGCCGGGCCCACTCTGCCACTATTCAGCCGGCGCTTTGCATTACGGACAATATGGATCTGGGCCGCATCTCTAGGCTTGATAACCCTCGGCGGAAGTATTGTGACCTCGTCCATGCTGTGGGGAATTGCGCTGTTTTCCGTACATGGCATCGCCATCGGGTTCGGAATAGCCATAGCCAACATCCATGTGACCCACGCGACCACCGAGCAGGAGCGGGTGTTCGGCTTCGCGGCAGTCGCGATCGCCAGCCGGGCTGTCAATCTACTGACGCCGCTGCTGCTGGGTGTGGTGCTGGCCTTCGGCTCTGCTCGGTTGGCGATTGCGGTGGGTGCCACCATCGGACTGTCACTCCTGGTGGGGTACATGATGACGGGGCGCCGACCGCCCGGGAAGGCAACCTAACGATCACGATAGGGGTGGATCGACCGCGGTGCGCAAGCACACAAGACCCCTATCCCGCTGGCGCCACATGATTCGCCCGTCGCCCAGCCGCCGGTATCAGGGTGACCACCCTGATACCGGCGAGAACGGCACACACAACCCATACCGCGTCGAAGCCGGACCCGTGTGACAACACGATTCCGAAAAGCACCCCTGCCAGCGTCGCACCGCCCTGCGCAACAGCGGCCATCAACGCAACCACCCGTGAAACAATCTGTCGCTTGAAGCATTCGCCAGCCAAGAGTATGAACGGCGCTGTGGTTGCCGCCAGGCTGATGCCGATCAAGGCAGACAGTAGCAGCACCAGAGCCGGCAGGTGCAGCACGCCCAGCAACGCATAACACACGACGGCCATCAGTGAACCACCCATGACTACTCGAAATCTGCCATCATGCAAATCAGCCAGCCGACCAACCGCCGGCGCCGCCACCATCAGCGCCAGGCTGGGGATCGCAGCCAACGAACCGGCTGAGACCGTCGAGTACCCGAATGCATCCGTCAGATACGTCGGCAACCACACCAGGAGCCCATAGGTTGCCAGCATTCCGACAAAACTCACCGCCAGCAACTGCCAGAATGCCCGACCACGACCAAACCCGGCACCATCTGAATCTGAAACCGAGGTTGGCGCATGATCGACAGCGGCATCAAACCGCAGAGCCACCACGACGTATGTCAATCCACACAGTATCGGCAATGTCATCAAGCCACCAGTCATGCCCAACAACGAGCAAGCGACTGGAAGCGCCGTCAGCGCCGCAATTGATCCGATGCCGGCGCCGGACTGCATCAGACCCATGACCCGGCCGCGCCTGGATGGCTCAAACCCGGTGATAGCAACGGATAACGACGGTGTGTACAAGGCAGCGCCAATCGCTCCCAACAGGAATCTGAGTATGAGCGCCACCGGATAGCTTTCGGCAAGGGCAAAGGCAAGGGACAACGCCGCACTGGCCGCCAGGCCAGCGAGCAGCAGTACTCGAGGATTCAGCTGTGTATGCGCGAGCCCAGCCACCATCTGCAGAACGGCATATCCGAGCACGTAGGCGGCGAATAGTGCCCCGACCCCGGCGTAATCAGTACCGAGACGATCCTGCAACGGCACAAATATTGGGACCACCGCAGTGCGCTGCATGTTGTGCAGCACCAACATCATGAACAGTAGGAAGACGGTCAGGCGACCTGGGCCAACTCCCGTCGCCCGCAAGGCCACCTCCTAGAATTCCCCGTATGACCAGCCGGCAGCCGGAGCCAAGGCCCAAGCGGATTCGCCCGCAAACCTTACTCAGGATGACGCCAACTCGACCAGACTCTCCAGCAGGACATTCGCGCCGTTTTCGATGTCGTCCCACCCGGTCTCCTCCTCCGGGCAGTGGCTGCGACCGCCCTTGCTCGGCACGAAGATCATGCCGGTCGGCGCCAGGAGTGCCATGTTCTGCGAGTCGTGGCCTGCCGCGGAGGGGATCCGCATCTTACTGAGCCCCAGCCGGTCGGCCGCGGCGGATATGACTGCCTGCACGCCGTCGTCGAGCGGCACAGGGTCGACCACGGTGTCCGGCCGGAACTCCGCCGTCAGATCGTACTGCCGAGCTGAACTCTCAGCGGCCTCAATGACGGCCTTGGTCAATGCGTCGATCCGCCCGCGATCGGGATCGCGAAAGTCGAGCGTGACCGTGACCAATCGGGGCACCACATTCGCTCCGCCAGGCTGAACGCTCAGGCGCCCGCAGGTGATCACCGCATCAGGGCTAACGGATGCGGCCACCCCGGGCAATCGAGTCAGGAACGACGCGGCTCCCAGTAATGCGTCGCGCCGGGCGTCCATCGGAGTAGCGCCCGCGTGGTCCGCCCGACCGGTAAACTCCACGATCCCGCCGCCTAAGCCAACAATGGAGGTAACGGTCCCAATCTGCATGTTGGCCGCCTCCAGGCGAGGCCCCTGTTCGATGTGCAGTTCGATAAAGGCGTGCATCGTGCCTCTGAGAATCCGGGTATCCGTCGGGGACATGGATCCGAAATCGCAGTTGGCAAGCGCATCGATCAGGCGATCGCCGTCGCGACCGGACATCGCAGCGAGTTGCTCGGACGTGTAGCCGCGAGCAATCCCGCTCGACCCGAATAGGTGACCGTAGTTTCCTTCCTCGTCGGAGAACACCACCGCCTGGACTGGTCGCACCAAACTCACGCCAGCCTCAGAGAGCGTTCGGACACACTCGAGCGCGGCAATGGATCCGACCGCGCCGTCAAACGCTCCCCCGTTCGGGACCGTGTCGATGTGCGATCCGGTCCACACCGGGGCTGGGCCGTCGCCGGTGACCATCGCCCCGGCCGTCATGTTGCCAAGACCGTCAACTCGCAGGTGCAGGCCCGCCGCGGCGCACCGCTCGGCGTACCACCGGCGCGCCAACAAATCCGACTTCGAGAACGAGGTCCGGTCGATCCCACCAGACACCGAACGGCCTATTTGGGATAGCTCGATCAGGTCGTCCCGGAGCCGTCTGCCATTGACCTTCAGGTTCATTTACGCGCCCAACACCAGGCCGTCCACCGATTCGCCGTGAGCGAGTTTGGGTGGCTTGTGGTAGGCACTTCGGCTGTGAGTCAGACCCAGCGATACCGTGGCCTCGGCAACCTTGAGCGCGGCCTTCGAAGGATTGATGACTGGGACACCGAGTTCCTCCGACATCTTCTCCGCGACATCCAAAAATCCCATGCTCATGCAGCCCAGGATGAGGGTGTCGGCACCGTCGACCTGCACCGCCGCGCGACCCTGCTCGACCATTCGCTCCAGCGCTGAGTCCGCCTCTTGATTGATCTCGAATACCGAGGCCTCGATATGTCTGATAGACGCGAGCGCATCAATGGCTCCTGCCTCCCACGCAAGCCGGCGCAGCGCGGGAACAATGCTTGCCGCCACCGTGACCATGCTAAAGCGATGTCCCAGTGTGGTCGCGAGCGCTATCGATGCCGCGGCCGGCCCGACCACCAGCATGTCGCTGATTTCGCGAAGGCCATCCAGGCCAGGGTCCCCGAAGCAGCCGACAATGGCCGCGTCGAATCCCTCAGCTTGGACGCTTCTCACGACCTTCGCCGTTGGCGGGATCGACAAATACTCCTCGTACATCGACTCGATCGATCCCGGCCCAGACTCGACGGTCCGGACCGCGACTTGAGTGTCACGACCCGCCCAGGACGCCAGCTTTGACTCGCGACGATCCACCTCGGCCTTACCCAAGACGGTCAGGTGCATGGGGCCGGGTATCACGTACGCGACTCGCGTCACCCCGGTCGCGTCGGGCCCTGTTGCAGCCTGGGCCGCCGGCGTGACAGGCGCTACGGATGTGGTCATCTCTACTCCTTCGTTGCGCGATATTCAGGATCCACGAATGGGCGGACGGTGCCCGCACCGTCGACGACTTCACTACCCGCGCGATAGACGGCCCTGACCGCGTAGACCGCAGCAATATCCTGGAAGGGGTCGCCACCAAGTACGACGAAGTCCGCCCGCGACCCCGGCCGCAAAACACCGATATCCGGGTCACCGATCAGGCCGGCTCCCCCGCTGGTTGCCGACTTCATCGCCTGCTCGGCGGTCCACCCGTGATCGACCATCCACTGAATCTCGAATCCGAAGTAGCCATGCATCGAGTCGGTGCCCAGCGCGAGCGGAATCTTCGCCTCCCGAATCCGGGCGACATTCTGCTTGACGTACTCCCGGGTCTCCAGAACCTTGGCCATGATCTGCGGTATCCGGGCATCGCCTCGCTCGATGCCATCGGGGTGAAAGGAAATCGAATTGGTCAGGGTGAGCCACGTGCCGTACTTCACCATACGCTCGATGTTGCCCTCATCGAGCATCGCGCCGTGCTCGATCGATCGGATCCCGTTTTCCACCGCAAGATCGACGCCAGGCCCGCCGTGAGCGTGTGCTGATACCTGCAAACCGGCCATGCGTGCCTCGTCGACGATCGCCGCGATCTCCTCACCGCTGTAGTTCGACTCCTTGAGAGTCGATCCAACGGATGACACACCGCCCGTGGTAAAGATCTTGATGTGGTCGGCCCCCTTGGCGGCCCTATCCCGAACGGCCTCACGCAGTGGCCCGACGCCGGCGACCCCACCACCGGAGCTGCCATGTCCACCTGGCGGGCTCAAGCCGGGCCCAGCAACCAGCAGGCGTGGTCCGGCAACCTCGCCGCGGCTTACGGCGTCGCGAAACTCGAAGTCGATGTCGTACTGCTCTGTCATGATCCTCGCGGTCGTGACGCCCGACTGCAACATTCGATGGACATTCTCGACGCCGCGAATGGTCTGCCACACCGCCGGGCGAACCAGCTGGCCATGTTGGTCTCCTTCACCAGGCCGGATTGTCACATGGGTGTGTGCGTCGACGAAGCCTGGCACGATGACCGCATCGCCCAGGTCGTATGTCTGAGCGCCGCCCATCGCCACATCTCCCGCACGGCCAACGGCGACAACCCTGCCCCCCTCGACCAGCACACCCTCGCCTAGTCGCAGGCCACTCCCGAGGCCGTCGAACACTCCTCGCGCTGTGTAAAACGCTCGCGAGCCGACGCTGTCGCTACTCATCATCCAATACCTCTCCGTTGCACCGAGCTGGTGCTAGTTTGCCAACTGGACAAATGCCCCGAACTTGTCCTCTCGAATCGCAGTTCCAAACGGTGCAGACAGGCTCCTTAGATCGGTCAAAACCGCGTCGGCGACCCGGCGGTCCGATAGTGAAGGCCTCCCGCGCTCATGCTCTGGACGGTCGTAACCCAGCGCGATCGGGCTCAGCGCGATCCGGTCCAGGCGATCACCCTCGAAATGCAGGGTCGGAACCACCGAGCGCCAGTACTCTTCGTGGTCTGCGAATCCGACGTGCGCCGCACCAACAACGTCGTGCGGCGCACGGTCATCTGGCACACCAAAAACGTCATAGGAGTGTGATGACAACATGGCCAGCTCCGACTGTGCGACGAAGTTCCCGAGGCTGTAGAAAATCGGTCGGCCCCGGTACATCTCAATGCCCCGGACCCGATGCGGACCATGACCGACGACGGCGTCGGCCCCAGCGTCGATCATGTGATGCGCAAACTCGACAAAGAATTCGTCCGGCTCCACCAGCGTCGCGCCGCTCTCATGCGAATGGACACTGACCAGCGCGACTCGCGAGCGAGCCTTCGCTTCACCGACCCATTTTCGCAGGCGATCCAGATCGGCCGGCGCAGTTGTCGTACGTCGACAAGGTTGATCTGCGATAAAGAACCTCTCCCCGAACAACAGCGCGTCAGTCGGATCGATCGGCGGCAGGAACCGCATATCCCGCAAGTAGTCCACTTGCTCCTGTAGCCCCAGCTGCCGGTGTACCTCGGTCAGGCATTCCAGCTGATCCGGGGTGACGCCCATCCGGGTGGTGTGTCTGACCGGGTTGAGCCCCGGGCGGCCAATCATGCTGTCCGACGGTCGAGTTGCCTCATCCCCCGAAGTAAAGGTTGTAGCGCACGCGACGACGCCAACGCTGCCGCCTGGTCGATCCACATACGCAGGCATGGATGCCTCGGCCAACGTTCGGCCGACCCCGGCATAGGCGATTCCCCTGGCGCGCAAGCCGTCCATCGTGTCAAGCAGGCCCTCGACACCAAGATTCAAGGTGTGATTGTTGGCGAACGACACGACATCGAACAGCCCAACCAGCTCGTCCAGAACCGCCGCTGGCGCCACCAGACTCGGGGTGAACGCCCCGGTGCTGTGATAGCCACGGATGTCGGTGGCAACGACCTCCAGATTGGTAAAGGCAACATCGGCGGTTTGGATAAGCTCCCGGAGCGCCTGAGCTCGCGCATCCGAGGAGATCACGGCGCCGCGCGTGATCATGCTATCGCCGCTCAAGGCTATCGAAAACGACATTCCGCTCCCCTACCCATCCGTTCCTCCTGCATCGCGATGCCGGCCGCCACCGGCGTCCCGCCCGGGTGGCCGCATGCGGCGAACCCCGACCAGCCATCGGAGACGGGCACCGGCTCAGTCAGTCAGTCGATCCGGAACCCGTCGCCGATCAGCGTGCAATCGCACCATGCAACCGCGACCGCAGCGTCACGCCTCCGGAACCCGGCTAGTACCACACCTCTTCCAGGACGCGCATGATGTTTCCGCTCGTCACCGCCACGATGTCTTCGTCGCTGTAACCGTGCTTGACCAGCCAGCCGACAATGTTGAAGTAGTTCTCGGTCGGGTTCTCCAACCCCGACACATACGGCACCTCTTCGTACGCGGGACCGCTGTGCGCCTGGTGCACTCCCAAGTTCGCCGCAAAGAGCTTGTGCAATCCGACGTGATCACCGTAGAGAGTGTCTGGGCCGAAGGTCACGTGCTCCAGGCCCATCAGATTGACGCAGTATTCGAAGTGATCCATCACCGACTCGATCGAATGACGGGGGTGTGCTTCCGATAGCGACGTGTGGGGCGCAGCCTCAAGGCCGATGACACCGCCGCCCTGTGCGCAGGCCAGCAAGACCTCGTCCGGCTTCATCCGGGGCGTGGGCCAAACGCCACGGGCCCCCGCATGCGTGATGAGCACCGGCTTGGATGAGGCCTCGAAGGTGTCCAGGCAGGTGCGATCGCTGGAATGCGATACATCGATCGCAATCCCAAGCTTGTTCATCCGCTCAACCGCGCGGCGACCAAACACCGTCAATCCACCATCACGCGGCTCTTTGAGCCCGGAGCCAAGACCGTTAGCCTCCGAATACGCAATTCCGATCTGTCGTACCCCGAAGCCATAGAGAATGTCCAGCCGATCAACCTCGTTCTCGATGGGTGTCGCGGCCTCGAGAGACAGTACGAGAGCAAGCTGACCATTCTCGTGTGCCCTGCGAATATCGCTCAGACCGTACGCGATGATCACGTAGTCCTGATGTGCGATATCGGACAGCCGCATACCGAGGTCGTAGATGATGTCGTCCCACTTCCAACCAAACTTGCTCGTGACGCACGCTGTTCCATCCATGAGGTTGTCGAACACCGCAGTCATGCCGGACCGCGACAGGCCCTCGTAGCTCGTGAGTTCACGGCCCGTCCGAATGTAGTCGCGGGTCCGTGACATGTCCTCGGGAAACAGAGTCGGATGGTCGTGGAGACTAATGATGATGTTGTCATTGATGATTCGCTTGGTGCGTTCGACCTGGGCTTCATCCAGCCCCAAGTCGTGAAGCGGGACGCGTCCAAGATCCTTTGCCAGTGCGAATTCCTCGTAGTCCTTGCCGGCTTCCAGGTACGAATAGGACCGGTACCCGCTATATTTGGTGGGCCGAAACTCGACGGAGAATTCATGCTCATTAGTACTGCTCATGATGATAGCCTTCCACTCCCGCGCCTTGTGAGCGCACTGTTTCCTTACCACCTATGGACACCGCATCCTCCAACAGCGGTGGCTCGCCTGCTGGACTCTCGGTACTTGGCGCCATCTCGACGCACTCGCCTCCTTCTAGCCCCTTGCCAAGCTCTGCTCCTTCACCCCTAGTCATTCGTCGATCTCGATCTCCGTGCCCTCTGCATTGAGCCGCAGAGGCTCGTATGCGGCGATCGGGTCGGCGGGCGGAATTGCCGACAGCAGCACCTTGGTGTAGACGTGCTGCGGATTTCGG